>Ga0214469_1000230_pt1 | contig 18406 bp, 21 predicted proteins | sample RVTome_10_FD_187340 | JGI IMG/M metagenome (GOLD analysis project Ga0214469, IMG submission 187340) | Soil microbial communities from uranium-contaminated site in the Upper Colorado River Basin, Wyoming, United States - RVT153D57 HiSeq ... | reverse complement strand
GCGGTTTCGACGTCGAGGCGACGGAATCCTCGAGGTCGCTGTACACGGCGTCGAGAGAGATCGCGAACACGCCCTGGCCGTTCTTCAGCAGGTCGACGACCGCGTCGGGCGAGTGAGCCTCGTACACGCCATTGCCGTCGGACATGAGCGTCACCCCGTGCGGAGGCCGATCCATCGCGTGGAGATGTTCGACCGCCTTTCGGACCCGTTGCAGCGACACCCCGGTATCGAGCAGCTTCTTGATCACCTTCAGGGTGGCGAGGTCCTGGAAGGAGTACAGGCGCTGCGTGCCGGAGCCGTGCGCGTCTTTGACCGAGGGCGTGACCAGGCCGGTGCGGGTCCAGTAGTCGAGCTGACGGTACGAGATGCCCGCGATCCGCTTCGCCTCAGGTGCGCGGAACCCCTGCTCGCTCATGACAACTCCGTAATCACGCCGATGTGTTTCGGCAGCGTAGGGGCCACATCGGTGCCTGTCAACGGCCCGAACCCGCCAACCACCTCACCCGGCCATATCCGCCGGCTCAAGTTCGCGTTCGAGATGCCCGATGACTCCCTAGTCATGAAGAGCCATCCGATCGGAGAGGGCGGAGCCATGGCAGTCACCTTCCGACGCGTGACCACGCTCGTGGCCGTGGCCGTCTGCCTCGCGCTGGTCCCCGCCGCCTCGCATGCGGCCACGCTCGAACGCACTTCCAAGACCCAGGAGAGGGCCGAGGCCGCACGGAAGATGTACGAGAACACGAACGCCGCCCGCGTGAGGCACCACATGCGCCGCCTCGCGAGGGCCCACGGACTCACCGACGAAGCCACCGGGCACGCGCGAGCGATGGCGCGGCGCGGCGATCTCTTCCACTCGTCGGGTCCGAAGCGGTACGGCGTGAGGTGCTGGACCTGGGGCGAGAACGTCGGCTACACGAGCGGGAGCATCTTCAAGCTGCACCGAGCCTTCATGAGGAGCATCTCGCATCGGCGCAACGTGCTCAACCGGTCCTTCAAGCGGGTTGCGGTCGGCGCGGCCACCGACAGCCGAGGCAGGCTCTTCGTCACGCTCTTCTTCTGCAGCTGAAGGACGATCGGGGTCTGTGAGCGTGCTCTCGGATCTCAGCCCGCGAAGTCCTCGGGGGTGACCGTGTCGAGGAACTCACGGAACTTCTCGACCTCGTCGTCCTCGTCATCGGGGATCAGGATCGAGGCCTCGTCGAGGACTTCCTCGTCCACGAAGATCGGCACCGACATCCTGACGGCCAACGCGATCGCGTCGGAAGGACGAGACGAGATCTCGTAGTCCTCGCCCTGCCGGTTCATCGCGATCGTGGCGAAGAACGTCGACTCACGCAGCTCGGTGACCTCGATGCGGCGGACGTCGACGGAGAGATCCTCGAGGATCGCCCGGAGCAGGTCGTGCGTCATCGGACGGGGCGTGACCACGCCTTGGAGGGACAGGGCGATCGCGGCGGCTTCGGCGGCGCCGATCCAGATCGGCAGGTACCGCTCACCCTCCCGCTCTCGCAAAAGCACGATCGGCTGGTTCGTCGGGAGCTCCACGCGGACGCCCGTCAGTTCCATCTCGATCATGTTCCGAGCGTAACCTCGGGTCCCGGGTCGGGCAACCGAGACGGAGCACCGCCGGGGGGTCAGACCGACTCGAACCGGGGTGTGAGCGCCCCGGGGTCGGCCTCGAGCGCCTCGATGTCGTCGACCTGCAGGATGTCGGGCAGGTTCCGATACCGTTCCCGGAAGTCGAGCCCGTATCCGACCACGAACCGGTCGGGACACTCGAACCCGACGTAGCGCGGGACCACCGGCACGATGCGCCGGACGGCCTTGTCCAGCAACGTGCAGACCTCGATCGAGGCCGGCCCTCGCGCACGGAGGACCCCCAGCAGGTATCGCAGCGTCAGACCCGTATCCACGATGTCCTCGACCAGGATCACGTCGCGGTCGACGAGGTCGATGTCGACGTCGAGCAGGATCTGCACCCTGCCGAGGGACTCCTCGGCATCGCCGTACCGGCTGATCGCCATGAAGTGCGGCTCCAGGGACAGGGGCACGGCCCGCATGAGGTCCGCGAGGAACACCGCGCCGCCCTTGAGCACCGTGATCAGAACGGGCTCGTGCCCCACGTAGTCCCTGGCGATCGTGCGGCCGAGTTCCTCCACCCGGCGGCGGATGTCCTCGCGCCCGAACAGGACGCTCGCCACCTCCGTCATGACGGCGGGGAGCCTAACAGGGGTCCGCCCGGCCGGCCGCATCGACACCCGAAGGATCCCGTCAGGAGGCGAGGCCACCGACCGCGTCGCCGAACGCCCGGCCCACGGCTCCGGCGACGCGGATCCACCAGGGATCCTCGCCGGCCGGAGGCGGCGGCGGCACCTCGGACACGTGCAGCGGGCTGGACCCCAGGCCCACGCCGGGGACGATGATCGACATCGTCCCCACGCGATCCCCAGGGGCCGGAGGGAACACCGCGGTGGGGGCAACGGTGATGCGTTCCCTCACGCGGTCGAGCTTGGCCGTCGGGACGAGTGCACTGATCGCACGTGCCGTTTCGACCGGTACCGTTCCCCCTCGGATCGCAACCGTGCCGATCGACTCGCCGGCACGGACGAAGGTCTCTTCGCGGAAGCCTTCGAACCCATGATCGAGCAGGGTCGCGGCTTCGGAGAACGGCTCGTTCCGATCGCCGAGCACGATCGCGACCAACCGCCGCCCGTTCCGCTCGGCGACCGCCACCAGGCAGGTGCCGGCGCCCGAGGTGAACCCCGTCTTGGTGCCGACCGCGCCTCGGTAGAGCCACAGCAGCGCGTTGCGGTTCTGAACACGCCGGGGCTCCCCGCGTGGTGCCTCGATCGTGCGGAACCTGGCGGAAGCGACCCCGGCGAACCCTTCCGTCTCGTACGCTGCACGGGTCAGCACGAGCAGGTCCCGGGCCGTGGATCGACCCCGGTCGTCGAGACCGTGGGGCGAGAAGAACCGGGTATGTCGCATGCCGAGCGCCCTCGCGCGATCGTTCATGAGCTCGATGAAACCGCGCTCGGACCCCGCCACATCGATCGCGAGCGCGACGGCGGCGTCGTTGGCCGACTGCAGCATCACGGCATCGAGCAGCTCCCGTACGGTTCGCCGCTCGCCACCACGGAGCCCCAGCGTCGACGACGCCCCGAAGTCGTCGTCGTCGAAGACCGCCTCGGCGGGCACCGCGACCACGTCGTCGAGCTCGCGGCGGCGCAACACGAGCAGCGCCGTCATCACCTTGGTCAGGCTCGCGACGGGCCGCCGCACGTCGGGCGCCTTGGCGAACATGACCTGTCCGTCGTCGAGATCGGCGAGGATCGCGACCGGAGGTTCGATCGTGGGCACCGCGACGGCATTGGACGGCGTCGCCAACGCCTGTGGGAACGGCGACGGAGATCCTCGCGGTGGCACCGGAGTCGGCGGGGGTCCGGCGCGCTGAGCAGAGGCGGCACCGAGGAGCGCGAGCGGCATGGCGAGCGCCGCCCCCAGCGAGAGGGCGATCGCGGTTCGCCCGAGCCGAACCGACGGACGTTCCTTGCAGCGGTCGAGGTTCACGCGCCGCGGAGGTCCTCACGCAGGTTCGTCCGCAGGAGCGCCTGCTTGAACTTTCGGGAGGTCGCCGAGAGCTCGGTCAGGGTCTCGGCAGCCACGCGGCGAGCGTCGGGGTTCTTCTGGCGCAACCGCGGCGCGACGAGATCCTCGAAGAACTTGGCCTCGCGATCGGAGAAGTGCTTGTACATCGTGAGATGCCGTGGCTCGATGCCGTGGCGGAAGAAGTCCTTCACGATCGAGAGCACGATGTAGTCGTCGCCGTCGTAGTACCTGGCGCCGTCGGGGCCGTGCGAGCAGACGATGCCGAACGACTCGAGCTCCTTGATGCGGTCGCGTTCGACGCTGGTCGCCGCCGACATCTCCTCGATCGACATCTGCAGACCGGTCGGCGCCTCCGCGAGCCCTTCATCACCGCCCTCGTCCTCACCGCCGGCCTCGTCCAGGCCCTGAGTGCCGTCGGTGGCGTCGCTGTCGAGGTCGGCGTCTCGCTGCAGCAGCCGCTCCTTGATCACCTTGAGAGGCAGGTACTCGTCGCGTTGCAGCCGAAGGATCGACTTCAACCGATCGACATCGTCGGCGTAGAACTTGCGGTACCCCGACGGCGTTCGCTCCGGCTCGATGAGCCCCTCGGCCTCGAGGAAGCGGATCTTCGAGATGGTGATGTCGGGGAACTCGGTCTTCACGGCCACGAGGACCTCACCGATCGACTGGTAGTTGCGGGTTCCCGCCATCTGCCTGATCACTCCCCTGCCGCGAAGAAAACCAACTTGAACCGCCCGACCTGCACCTCATCGCCTTGCCCGAGCTTCGTCTCGTCGACCTGCTCTCCATTGACGTACGTGCCGTTGAGGCTGCCGACGTCGCGCACGAACCATTCGGGCCCCGGTCGCCGTTCGAACACGGCGTGTGAGCGGGAGACGGTCACGTCGTCGAGGAAGACGGCGGCGTCGGTGGCGCGGCCCACGGTCGTGAGGTCCTGATCCATGAGGAACGTCGACCCGGCGTTCGGACCACGTTTCACGAGAACCAGAGCCTGACCCGGATGGAGTTCATCGTGAGGGAAGGGAAACTCATCGTGTGCGTCATCGTCGGCCTCGACCGGCGTGAGTGTCAGGGTCGGGTCCTCGTGGAGTGGAGCTCCACATTCAGCGCAGAATCGCGCGTCGTCTCGATTGCGATGTCCACAACGGGTGCAATACAAGGTCAGGTCCTCGTGACGTTCGTCCTCCCGCCGAGGATGCGGGTCGAACGTTCGACCCTCCAGCGGGCTGGAGACCGACGTTACCGCAGGGTGAGGGCACCTTCAACCGACATCACAGTCAACCCTCGACCATCCGATCCACTGAGCCTCGACCATGGGTCGACCGGATGAAGTCTCGATGCGGACGGTCGGTGTGGCCTCAGGACCCTTCCCCTTCGATGAACGATCGATACGCGCTCGCGTCGAGCAGCACGTCGAGCGCCCCGGCATCGTCGGGGGCGAGCACCACGAGCCATCCGTCCCCGTACGACTGCTCGTTCACGAGCTCAGGGCGCTCCTCGACCAGCGGATTGCGCTCGACGATGGTGCCCGCGAGCGGGCTGAAGACGTCGGAGACGGACTTCGTCGACTCCACCTCTCCGAAGGGCTGGCCGGCCTCCACCTTGGCGCCCACCTCCGGCAGGTCGACGTACACGACGTCGCCGAGGGCATCCTGTGCGAAATCGGTGATACCGACCCTCACACGCTCGCCCTCGACCCGGGCCCACTCATGTTCCTTGGTGTACCGAAGCTCCTCGGGGAACTCCACGGGCACGCCTCCTTGGTTGTCGTCCTTGCCCTCGTCGGGATCGTGCAGCTCCAGATCGCCGGCGCACCGAACGATAGCCCGCCTGGGCCCCCCGCGCGCGGCGGGCTCAGGCGGCGGCGAGCGCCCGGCGCAGATCGAGGGCGTAGGCTCCCGCGGCGACGTAGTACTCCACGACGGCGATCGCGTAGATCGGCCACCCGATCGCGAGTGCCGCGGCAGCGGGCCAGAGCCCGAGCGTTCCCCACGCCACGGCCGGCACCGCGATCATCAAGCCGAACGTGGCGACCTTGCCGATCCATCGCACGTCGATGCGCGAGCCCTTCGCAGCGAGCAGCGCGCCGCCCGCCAACACGGCGACGTCGCGAGCCAGGATCAACGCCGCCGCCCACATCGGGAAGGCTCCCCGCACGACGAGCGCGATCAGTCCCGCCGCGATCGCAAGACGATCCGCCACGGGATCGAGGACCTTCCCGAGCTCGGAAACCTGCCCGGTGCGCCTCGCGATCGTGCCGTCGACCCAATCGGTCGCGACCACCGCGACGAAGAGCACCAACCCCCAAGCCGATGTGTCGTCGTCGACGATCAGCGCCCAGAACACAGGGATCATCGCGATCCGCAGCGCCGAGATCAGGTTCGGGACCGTCAGCACCCGCGAGGACGGCGAGTGGTCACCAGGCGTGTCCATCGGTCGGGACGGCGGGACTTGAACCCGCGACCCCCGGTCCCCCAGACCGGTGCGCTACCAGACTGCGCCACGTCCCGTGCCGGCGATTGTATCGGGTGGCGGACCCCCGGTGGTCAACGGCCGGTGGTCAACGGGTGGCGCGTTGACGCCGCTTCCTCGACCGATACCGGACGCGCACCGGCACACCTTCGAGGTCGAAGGCGCGCCGGAGCCGGTTCTCGATGTAACGGCGGTACGCGGGGTCGGGCTCCGACGCACCGCCGAAGATCACGAACGACGGAGGCCCCGACGACACCTGGGTCGCGTAGTGCAGGGTCCCGGCGGACCGCGGGGTGGGCCGCTCGCGCTGGGCCTGCTGGACGATCTCGTTGACCTTCGAGGTAGGAACCCTCGTCGTCCACCTGGCGTGCAGGTCGAGCAGCACCGGCGGCAGACGGTGGACTCCCCGTCCCCCGGTCGCCGACGTCCGCATCACCGGTGCCGACGCGAACTGACGGGCGGCGCGCGTGAGATCGGCATAGGTGTGGTCCTTCTCCTCGACCAGGTCCCACTTGTTCGCCACGAGGAGGAGTCCTCGACCAGCGTCGATCACGATGTTCGCGATGCGCTTGTCCTCGACCGTGTACCCCTGCGAAGCGTCGATCACGAGCATGGCGACGTGAGCGCGCTCGATCGCCCGCGTGGCACGAACGACGCTGAAGTACTCGATGCCTCGAGCCCTGGTCGCCCGGCGCATGCCGGCGGTGTCGACGAACCGGACGTGACCGTCGGGCCACTCGACCACGGCATCCACAGCGTCGCGGGTGGTGCCGGCTTCCTCGAAGACCACCGAGCGCTCCTCCCCTGCCAGGCGGTTGAACAGGCTCGACTTCCCGACGTTCGGTCGACCGACCAGGGCGAATACCGGTTCGCCGGGCCCGGGCGCCGCGACCTCGCGCGGCGCGTCGGGCAACAGCTCGACGACCCGGTCGAGCAGGTCTCCGGCGGCCCGCCCGTGCATCGCGGAGACCGGGAAAGGGTCGCCGAGGCCGAGCGAGTGGAACGCGGCGGCGTCCGACTCCTCGCGGGCGGTGTCGACCTTGTTCGCCACCAGCACCACCGGGACGACGGCGCGGCGCAGACGTTTGGCGAGAGCACCGTCCTGCTCGGTGACCCCGGCACGGGCGTCGACCACGAGCAGGATCAGATCGGCCCGGTCCATCGCGCGGTCGGCCTGATCCCTCGCGAGCCCCTGAACCCCACCCGCATCGTCCAGGTAGCCGGCCGTGTCCACGACCGTGAACCTGCGGCCGCGCCATGCCGTCTCGAGCTCGAGCCGGTCCCGGGTGACCCCGGGCTCGTCGTGCGCGATCGCCTCCCGTCTCCCGAACAGTCGGTTCACGAGCGTCGACTTCCCGACGTTCTGCCGGCCGATCACCGCGACGCGCGGCACGCGGGCGCCGGTGCCGGGCGGCACGCTCACGGCACCATCTCCGGCGCCCGCTCCCTCAGGGCGACGAGCGCGGCCTCGAGGGTTCCCGCCGGATCCCGCTCGCTCGTGTCGATCACCACCGCGTCGGGGGTGGGCTCGTGCGGGATCGTGCGGGCATCGCGCTCATCCCGGTCGTCGAGCGCCCTGGCGACCGCCGCCGAGTCGCCGGGGCGCTCCGCCACCCTGCGGTCGACGCGATCCTCGCGGCGTGCCCGGAGGTACAGCTTCACGGGCGCATCGGGGAACACCGCCGACGCGATGTCCCTGCCCTCCATCACCGCCCCGTGAGCCTCCCCGAGCTCGCGCTGTTCGTTCCGCATGTGCAGCCTGACCACAGGGTGGCTCGCCACCAGGGAGACCGTCGACTCGACCTCGACGCTCGAGAGCTCCTCATGGTCGAAACCTTCGACCTCGAGTTCGCCGGGCGGCTCGACCCGGACGATGAACCTCAACCCTCGGAGCAGCTCGAGCAGCCCTCGCTCGTCACCGGCCGACACCCCGGCCCGGATCGCCGCGGCTGCGAGCGCCCTGTACATCAAGCCCGTGTTCACGTACGGGAGTCCCAGGACCTTCGAGAGGCTCATCGCCAGGGTGCTCTTGCCACTGCCCGCGGCACCGTCGACGGCGACGAGCCGGGGTGGGGTTGACCGACGATGTCCCGCCTCGAGGGTCGGTCGGGAGCTCATGCTTCGCCGATCGAGGCGCCGAGCTCCGCCAGGCTCCCGAAGAAGCCGGGGAACGAGACCTCGGCGCTCTCCGCGCCGACGATCTCGATCGAAGCGCGAGCGGAGAGCGCCGAGACAGCGAAGGCCATCGTCAGCCGATGATCGCCACGAGCGTCGACGACGCCACCTGCCAGCCCCCCGCCTGCGACGACGAGGTCGTCGCCCTCGACCGCTGCATGACCGCCGGAGTCCCGGATCCCGCTCGCGATACCCTCGAGGCGGTCGGACTCCTTCACTCGGAGTTCTGCCGCCTCGAGGAACCAGGAGTCCCCGGGTGCGTGGGCCGCGAGCAGCGCGAGCACGGGCACCTCGTCGATCACGAGGGGCAGCTCGCGCGGCTCGACCCGGACCGGACCGATCGCACCGGTTCCGATGACGTGGATGTCGCCGACCGGTTCTCCGAGCTCCTCCCGTCGCTTCACCCGCTCCGTCCGCACTCCCATCCGCTCCATGACGTCGAGGAACCGGGTCCTCGTCGGATTGAGGCCGACATCGGTGATCGTGAGCTCCGAGGCGGTGAGGGCCGCGGCCGCGACCAGGAACGCGGCTGATGAGGGATCGCCCGGTACGGCTCCCGAGAAACCCTCGTGCTGGAACCGGCTCAGCGAAACCTCACCGTCGCGGACCTCGATCGGCGCCCCCAGCGCCATGAGTGCCCGCTCGGTGTGATCGCGCGTGGGCGCGGTCTCCCGAACCCGCGTACGCCCCGCTGCATCGAGACCGGCCAGCAGCACCGCGGTCTTCACCTGTGCGCTCGGCGTCGGGGATTCGAAGTCGATCCCGTCGAGCGGTCCGCCCATCACGGTGACCGGAGGATGACCCCGGGTGGTCTCGACGACGGCCCCCATCGCGCGCAACGGTCCCGCCACCCGCTCCATCGGACGGGAACGCAAGCTCGGGTCGCCGGTCAAGACCACCCGGGACGGTTCGCTGGCGACGAGGCCCATCAGCATGCGCATCGCGCTGCCCGAGTTCCCGCAGTCGAGCGCCTGGGGCGGTTCATGGAGGTCGTGACGCCCCTCACCGTCGACCTCAAGTGAGCTGCCCGACCGTGCCCTCCCTCCTGTCTCGACCTCCACGTTCCACGTGGAACGATGACCCTCCGCGGCTACACCATCGTTGTCCGCCCAGCCGTTGAGTGCAGGTCGAGCCTTGCCGGTGAGGGCGCCGAGGCACCAGGCCATCGAGCGCACGTCGAGGGAGAGTGGAACGTCAAGGAGACTGCTCGCTCCTTCTGCCGTGGCAGCCAGTATCAGCCACCGGTGTGCGATGGATTTGTCCCCGGGCACGCGGGTCGTGCCTTCCAGCCGGCCGCCCGGATCGACCTTGATACGCATCGGAGCCCTCACGCCAGCCTGATCGGGTCGAGACCTGCGGCGGATAGGACCGACCCGGCTCCGTCGGCGTCGACGCCGGCGACGGTGAGATGCACGGTGCCTCGTCCGCCCTCGGGCGAATGCACGATCTGGAGGTCCTCGATGTTGACGCCGCCCACGCCGAGCGCGGTCGTGAGATCGCCGAGAGCCCCCGGGCGATCCGGTACCTCGACCTGCAGCACCGCCACCCCCGCCCGAACGGTGGGTTTGGCCGCGAGGCGCAACCGCGCGCGTTTGGCCTGATCGAAGGTCGATTCCACCTCGGCGCCCCGCCCTCCGATGATCTCGTCGCGAAGCCGGACGAGCCGTTCCGCGTACAGATCGATCGCTCCGGCGATCGCCTGCCTGTTCGCGAGCAGGATGTCGCTCCAGAGCGCAGGGTTCGACGCGGCCAACCGCGTGAGGTCACGGAAGCCCCCCGCAGCCAACAACAGGATCTCGGGCTCGTCGGCCTCCTCGGTGGCCGCCAAGCTCATCAGGGCCGTGGACGCCACCTGTGGAAGGTGGCTCACGAACGCGACGAGCCGATCGTGCCGCTCGGGATCGAGCCGAACCGGCCTCGCCCCCAGCGAAGCGACCCACGCCTCGAGACCGTCGACCGCGTCGGGGTCGCTGGACCGGTGCGGCGTGATCGCCCAGACGATGCCGTCGACCGCCGACGCCGAGGCGTGTTCAGGTCCCGACCGCTCGCTCCCGCCCATCGGATGTCCCGGCACGAACCTTGCCAGGTTTCTCCGCGTGGTCGTCGCGACCGCCTCCTCGATGATCGGCGCCTTCACGCTCCCGACGTCGGTCACGACAGCCCTGGGTGAAGCCGTGAGGCACTCGGTGACGAGGGTCGCGATCGTGGGGATCGGCGTCGCCACCACCACGATATCGGCGTCGCGAACGGCCTCCTCGACCGAGGCCGCCGGCCGGATCCCGGCCGCCCTCGTCGCCCGGGCGGCGACCGCGTCGTCGGCATCCCACCCGACGACGCTCGCGCCCACCCGTGCCGCAGCGAGCGCGATCGACGTGCCGATCAGGCCCGTGCCGACGACCGCGACCCGGTCAGCCGAGGTCATCACGCAGCGACTCGGCTCCGTCGAGGTACACGGGACGCACATCGGGGAGGGAACGATCGGTGTGCATGTGCATCAGCACGCGCACCACGAGGGGCATCGAACCCACGACCGGGATCTCCCGGGCGCACATCAGGGGCACGGAACCCAGACCCATGCGACGGACGGCCTCTGCCGGGAAGACCGACGTGATGTCGTCGGTCACCGTGAAGAGCATGCTGATCAGGTCCTCCCCGGCCGCGCCGTTCGCGTCGAGCATCGCCCGAACGAGGCGCTCGGTGGCATCCAGAACGCACGCCGGCGAATCTTCCTCGACCTTGATGGCACCTCGTGCTGCTCGAACCGTCATGCACGCTCCCGGGGACCCGCCGCCGAGGGCGGGCAGGCCCACAGGCTACCGCCCGGAAGCGGCCACGCCGGCGAGCGCTTGTATCTCCTCGCGGCCCAGCGGCCGCAGCTCTCCGGGAGCGAGGCCGCCGAGCGAGATAGGACCGACCCGCAATCGCACGAGCCGGGTCACGGGAAGGCCCACCGCCCCGAGGAGCCGCCGAACCTCGCGTTTGCGGCCTTCGGCCATCACCAGCCGCACGGCGCCGCGGCCCCGCGCGGACGCGACGATCCTCGCCCGGACCGGGCGGGCATGCCCGTCCTCGAGCTCGACGCCCGCTCGCACCCGCGCCATCCGCTTGGCGGTCGGTTCGCCCTCGACCTCGGCGAGGTACTCCTTCTCGACGCGGAAACGCGGATGCATCAGACGATCGGCGAGGTCTCCGTCGTTCGTGAGCAGCAGCAGGCCCTCGGAATCGCGATCGAGACGACCGACCGGGAACACGCGGGGCCCGTCGGCCGGCAGGAACGCCCGGATGTCGGGCCTTCCCTGCGGATCGTTCATGGTGGTCACGACACCGGCCGGCTTGTGCAGGGCGTAGTAGCGCACGTCGGGGTCGAGACTGACCGGCAGGCCGTCGACGAGCACAGTCGACGTTGCCGCCTCGACCCTGTCGCCCAGCGTCGCGATCGAGCCGTCGATCGTCACACGGCCCTCCGCGATCAGCGTCTCGCATGCGCGGCGTGAACCGAACCCGGCCCGAGCGAGCGCTCGCTGCAGGCGCACTTCGGCCATGGCGGCCTCAGTCCACGGCCGCGGCCGTGCCGGCCTCGTCGTCGCCGGGATCTTCGTCGTCGGGCGGGCCCGTCGCCCGCGAGCCCGTCCCCCCCTCGAGGGGCGCTTCCCCTTCGTCGGAGGCGAGGTCGAGCAGCGGCGCGAGCGAGGGCAACGACGTCAACGAGGGCAGCCCCAATCGCTCGAGGAACCCCGGGGTCGTCGCGTACAGCACGGGGCGTCCGGGTGCGTCTTCCCGGCCTGCTTCCTCGATCAGGCCGCGATCGGTGAGTGCCCGCAGCACTCCGTCGGAGTTCACCCCCCGGATGCCGCTGACCTGATGGCGGGTCACCGGCTGCTTGTACGCGACGATGGCGAGCGTCTCGAGCGAGGCCTTCGTCAGTCGTGCCTGCCGCGACGAGAGCACGAACCGCTCGACGACCGGGGCCGAGTCGGGGTGGGTGTACAGGCGCCAACCACCCGCGACGTTGCGCAACACGAGTCCCGAGCCCCGATCCTCGAGCTCACGCTGCAATCGGTCGCACAGCGCTGCGGCGGCTCGCCGGTCGATGTCGAGCGCCTGGGCTAGTACGGAGTCCGCGAGCGGTTCGTCGGAGACGAACAGCAGCGCCTCGAGCGCTCGGGTCCTGGCTGTGTCGTCGTCGGTCATATCGCGATCGCTCGTCGCCTTCAGCCCGCCAGCGCGACCTCGATGTCGCCGAACGTCTCCGCCTGAGCGAGCTCGACCTTGCCTTCACGGTACAGCTCGAGGATGGCCAGGAACCTCACGACGACGTGGATACGCTCGTCGCAGTCGGCGACGAGGTCTCGGAAGGTGGCGCCCACCCCGAAACTCGTGATGCGATCCTCCAATGTCGTCATCGCCTCGGCGACCGTGTACCGCACGGGTGTGACGTGCGATAGGTCGAGGGTCGGCGGTGGCCGCAGGAGCGAGGCAGCCAACGACGCGAGCTGCTCGGGCTTCAGATCGGCCATCGGGTCGGGATACAACCACGAGAACTCCGGTCCCGGACCCACGTCGCGAGCGAAGTAGCCGGCCTCGTCCTCCACTCGACGCGCGATCTCGATCGCCACCTTGCGGAAGGCCGCCAGTTCGAGCGAGCGCGCATAGGCGAGGTCTGGCGACCCACCGAGGAGATCCTCCTCGTCGGGTTCCTGGTGCTTCGGGGTCAGGCGCGACACCTTCAGCTCGAGCAGCACCGCGCAGATCGCGAGGAACCAGGTGGCCTCCTCGAGGTCCCAGCGTTCGACGTCCTTCGCGCGCTCGAGGTACCGATCGGTCACCGAGACGATGGCGACATCGCACACATCGATCTTCTGATCGAGGATCAGCTCGGCGAGCAGCCGGAACGGGCCGCGGTACACGGGCAGGTCGACGGCGAAACCCGAGCGTGATTGGTCGGTGCTCATGTGGCGTGCATCGCCCGCCTCACCGCCGCGAGCGTCGCTCGCGCGAGCGGGCGAACCCGCTCCTGCCCCTCGGCCAGCACCCGTTCGACGAGGCCGGCTTCCTGGGCGAGGGTCGCGCGCCGCTCTCGATACGGGCCGAATCGCTCGATGACCTGGTCAGCGAGGGCCGTCTTGCAGTCCACGCACCCGAGCGCGCCCGACCGGCAGGCTCCCTCGATCTCTTCCACCCGATCGGGCGACTCGGCCACCTCGGGCAGATCCGACTGGCGATAGATCGTTGCCCGATCGGGGTCGATGCCTGCGGCGAACCAGTCCAACATCAGCTCGTGGACGAACCCGGGAAGTTCGTCGGTTCGATCGTAGTGAGTCGTGAGCATGTGCCAATCGGCGATGAAGAAGAAGCACTCGCGCGTCGGGTCGTCCTGCAGGGTGAGCATGTTCTCGATGTTCCCTGCCCAATGGCCCACATGGAGGGGCCCCGTCGGGCGGTAGCCGGTCAGCACGCGGGACCGCGTGATCGTTGGGGTCTCGGCGCAATCGGATCGGTCGATGCGAGGGATGATAACGCGGGTCGTCCCCGCCCCCGGGGAGCCGCCCGAGGCCGCCATCGTCAGCCGAGCTGCATGATCGAGCGACAGTCGAGCCCCGTCGCGGCGTCGCAGACGGCGCTGCTCAGCACCGTGAGGAGGCCGACGATCAACGTCGAGAAGACGAAGAGCGCCACGAGCACGAACAGCGGGAGGTACTTGTCGGCGTTGCGGTAGACCTCGGCCGCCTGCGGCGGTAGGAGCATGGCCACGATCCGGGCGCCGTCGAGCCCGGGGATCGGCAATAGATGGAAGACGAGGAGCGAGGCGTTCGTGAACGCGAACACGATCGCCGCGCGCCCCGCCTCGATCGGAAGGTCGATCCCCCGGACGACCAGGCCGGCGATCACCGCGAGCGCGAGGCTCGCGGCCGGTCCTGCCAGGGCGACGAACACCTGGTCGCGAGTGCGCCGCAGGTAGCTCGGGTCGACCGGGGCGGTCTTCCCGTAGGCCGCCGGGATCACGAGCACCTGCACGGACCAGAGGACCGCGATGATCACCGGTACGAGGCCGCTCCCGAAAGGCTCGAACCACGCACGAGGGCCCAGCGTCAGCCGTCCCCAGAGCCGAGGTGTCGGATCGTGCAGTCGCGCCGCGGTCCAGGCCCGGGCGAACTCTCGCATCGCCATGCCGATCGCGAGGGAGACGAGCATGTACGCCGCGAGCCGGATCCCCAGCGCCGTGAAATTCCCCACTCCCCACTCCCGTCACTCGAGCCAGACGTGCACCAATGGTGGCGGCGTGACCGGATCCTCGCCGATCACGAGCGCGTCGAGGACCGAGCGGACCGCGACTCGAGCGGCGTCATGGTCGCGCGCATGCACCTCCCCGACCGGCCCGCCTCGTTCGAGGACATCCCCGATCTTGCAGCGCACCACGATACCGACTGCGGGGTCGACCGGATCGCCCTTCCTCACACGCCCCGCTCCCAGCGCCCCGCTCGCGAGGCCGATCTCATGGGTCGCCATGCCGTGGATCGTGCCCGTGCGCTCCGACTCGATCGGGAGGACGACGGGCGCCGAGGGCAACACGCCGCCGGGGTCGTCGACGACGTGCGGATCGCCGCCCTGCGCCTCGATCATCGCCCGGAATCGATCGAGCGCCGATCCGTCGTCGATGGCACGCTCGGCCTCGGTCCGCGCGGTCTCCGCATCACGACCGGAGGTGACCCCGAGACCGCGTGCGGCGAAGGCCACCGCCAGGTCGCGCAGACGACCACGATGAGAACCGCCGAGCACGTCGATCGCTTCGGCGACGTCGAGCGCGTTGCCGACCGCGTCGCCGAGCGGTTGCTCCATGTCGCTGACGGCGACCCGCGCCTCCCTCCCCCACCCGCGCGCGAGCTCGAGGCACGCCTCCGCCAGCGCCTCGGCATCGCCCACCGTCTTCATGAACGCGCCCGCCCCCGCCTTCACATCGAGCAGGATCAGGTCGGTATCGACGGCGAGCTTCTTCGACATCACGCTCGCCGCGATCAGTGGGATCGACGGCACGGTGGCAGTGGCGTCGCGCAGGGCGTAGAGCTTTCCGTCGGCCGGAACGAGTCGGGAAGATTGGGCAGCCACCGCGCACCCGATCGACCGCACCTGGCGTTTCATCTCGTCGGGGGTGAGATCGGTCCGCAGCCCCGGGATCGACTCCAGCTTGTCGAGGGTGCCGCCCGTGTGGCCGAGTCCCCGGCCCGAGAGCTTCGCGACCGCCATGCCGAGGGAAGCCGCGAGGGGCGCGAAGACGAGGGTCACGCCGTCGGCGACCCCCCCGGTGGAGTGCTTGTCGACCGTGGGCCGGTCGAAACCCTCGAGGCGCACCGTGTCCCCCGACGCGACCAGGGCCCTGGTCAGCGCCAGCGTCTCCGCGCCGTCCATTCCGCGGAGCAGGCAGGCCATCAGGAACGCGGCTGCGGGACCGTCGCCGATCTCCCCTCGCGTGTAACCGTCGACGAACGTCTCGATCTCTTCGGCTGCGAGAGCGTGACCGTCACGTTTGGCCGCCACGATGTGGCGCGGATCGGTCACAGTCACCCTTGCTTCACATCCTTCCTGCGGTCGTCCTCGAGCTGAGCCTCTACTCGAGCCTTCGGTCCTGGTCGGGGAACCCCAGCAGCGAGGCGAACGACGTTCCATGCAGACCCTCGACCTCCGCTCCTAGGAGCGACGCCACCGTCTTCCCGAGATCGCCGAAGCCTTCACGGGCACCGATCTCGTGGGGGCCGGCGCGGAGCCCGGCCGCCAACAGCGGTGTCCGCTCCCGCGTGTGGTCGGTCGACGGCGTCGTCGGGTCGCATCCATGGTCGCCGGTGATCACCATGACACCGCCGTCGAGCGCCTCGATCACCTCGGGCAGGCGCCCGTCGAACCCCTCCACCGCCGCCGCGTATCCCTCAGGGTCGTTGCGATGTCCGTACTTCGAATCGAAGTCGACGAGGTTCGTGAACACGAACGCCGGGCCCGGGCGACCCAGGTACCCGATCGTGAGGTCGACGCCGTGGTCGTTGGAATCGGAGTAGGCGGCCTCGTCGATGCCCCGTCCGTCGAAGATGTCCTGGATCTTGCCGACCCCGTACACGTGCACGCCTCCCGCACGGAGCGCGTCGAGCACCGTCGGGCCGGGAGGCGGCACCGACAGATCGCGGCGTTCGGGGGATCGGACGAAGGCGCCGGGCGCTCCTTCGAACGGGCGGGCGATCACCCGCCCGACCCGGTGCGGAGGTACCAGGAGCCCGCGCGCGATGCGGCACCAGTCGTAGAGTTGCTCGAGCGGGACGATCGACTTGTGGGCGGCGATCTGGAAGACGGAGTCCCCGCTCGTGTAGACGATGGGACTCCCCGTCGCGAGGTGCTCCTCGCCGAGACGCGCGATGATCTCCGTTCCCGACGCCGGCTCGTTGCCGAGGATCGGGCGCCCGATGGCACGCTCGAACGGCTGCACGATATCGGGCGGGAACCCGTGCGGATACAGCGGGAACGCCTCGTCGAGCCGTATCCCCATCATCTCCCAGTGTCCGGTCGTGGTGTCCTTGCCCGCCGAGAGCTCGATCGCCCACCCGTGCGCCGTGCCGGGCCCTGCCCGGGGGGCGACACCCTCGATGGACGTGAGCAGGCCGAGCCCGATCGCCTCGAGGTTCGGCACGCGCAGCCCTCCCACGGCCCGGGCGGTGTGACCCAGTGTGTCGGCGCCCTCGTCGTCGTACTCGCCGGCGTCGGGAGCACCCCCGACGCCCCAGGAGTCGCAGACCACGACGAGCACGCGCGGCACGAGCGCGACGTTCACCTGCTCGTGCCGCCCTGCTTGCAGTCGATGCAGAGGGTCGCCCATGGAAGGGCGTCGAGTCGGTCGGGTGCGATCGCTCGGCCGCACCGTTCGCACGTGCCGTAGGTCCCGGCATCCAGCTTGGCGAGCGCTCGTTCGACGTCGTGGAGATTCGAGCGAAGCGCGCGCGCGACCGAGATCAGCCGAGACCGTTCCTCGGTGTTGTGCGAGCGATCGGCGAATCCGGGGTCGTCGACGAACGTGACCTCGTCGGAATCGGGATCCGCTCCCAGCGAGGCGATCTCGGTCCGCAGATGGTCTCGCTGCTCCAGAAGCACCGCTCGACGCGTCCCGCCGACCTCATCCATCGTCTTCCTCCTCGTCGTCCGCCGCGAGGGCGCCGGGCGCTGCACCCCGCGCCGGGCGAGGGCGCCGTGCCCGCGGATGCGACGTGTAGTACACCTCTCGCAGGTGCTCCCGCGTGATGAGCGTGTAGATCTGCGTCGTCGCCACGCTCGCGTGCCCGAGCAGCTCCTGCACGACCCTCACGTCCGCGCCACCTTCGAGCAGATGCGTCGCGAACGAGTGTCGCAGGGTATGGGACGAGACGTCGCGGTCGAGGCCGGCCGATCGAGCAGCGGCCCGAACCATGCGATCGCAGCTCTGCCTCGACAGACGCCCACCTCGCTGGTTCAAGAACAACGCACCTCGCCCCCGGCCCGTGGCGAACGCCGGCCGTGCGGCGGTGAGGTAGGACCCGATCGCCTCACGCCCATAGCGCCCGACCGGCACCTCACGCTCCTTCCCTCCCTTGCCGAGCACTCGCACGGAGCCCGCATCGGGATCAACGTCGTCGACGTCGAGCCCCGTGAGCTCCGAGACGCGCAAGCCCGATCCGTACAGGAGCTCGAGGATCGCCCGGTCGCGCAGCCCTGCGGGTGTCATCGGGTCGGGCGCTTCCAATAGGTCTCGCACCTGCTCCACCGTGAGCGGATGGGGCAGCGATCGCGGCAGCTTCGGCTGCGCCACAGCCGCGGCGGGGTCTCGCTCGGTGACACCCTCACGCACGAGGAATCGATGGAACGACCGGACCGATGACAGCGTTCGCGCCACCGACGTCGCGCGATACGGGCGATCGTCGTCACCGTGGGTCGCGGCGCTGATCGACGCCAGGAACGAGCGTACGAGGGCCTCGTCGACGTCGGCCAGGTCGCCGACCTCACGCGAGGAGAGGAACCGTTCGTATCGGGCGAGGTCGCGCCGGTACGCAGCCACGGTGTGCTCGGACGAACCCCGTTCCACGGTGAGGTGATCGAGGTACCGCGCGACCCCGCTCCCGATCTCGTCCGTCATGGCACACGA
>Ga0214469_1000228_pt1 | contig 18471 bp, 13 predicted proteins | sample RVTome_10_FD_187340 | JGI IMG/M metagenome (GOLD analysis project Ga0214469, IMG submission 187340) | Soil microbial communities from uranium-contaminated site in the Upper Colorado River Basin, Wyoming, United States - RVT153D57 HiSeq ... | reverse complement strand
TAGAGATCTCAAGAATCCTCTTTTTGGATGCGGATTTTGTAAGAAGAAATGAACGGTACTTCAGAGCTTATAATTCAAGAATGGAAATAATTTATCAAAGAGGTGTGGTTACAATGATAGGAGACAATATGTGGAAGAGTCCTCGAATTGCATCCTTGGTAAGTAGCACTGTGGGTGAGCATGGTATTAACATTCTCAATCTAGATGCACAAGAGGAAACGTCGAGAATATTAATAATTGTAGAGGATTCAGGGAATAACGTGAATAGCGCAATCAGCGCTATACATTCACAAAGACCTAGGTTTCATGGAAGGGGATGACAATAATTCAGATATACAAATCATTTTACTCTTGCTTTCCAGGAACAGGATGTATACAGACGTGTTATAACGATAACCTCTCATTGATGTCAAGGTTTTGTCCAATAACTTGTAGCTTGTAGGAGCATGACGGAATGTCCAAGTACCGTTTGTTGATCTTTTACGCAGAATTGGTCTAAGGCATAGAGCAAAAAAAATTCTGCACTTTAGACGAATTATGCCTTTGGAACAATAAAGTGTTCGACAGCAGAACCTACTCCGATGGTAGTTCTTGAAATACTTCTGTCGTGTTGATAATCCTACGCAATTTGAGGACATCCTCTGCTAAGTCTCAATCCATCGGCAAACATGCAGCTTTATAACAGCTGACGTAAAAATTGGAAGCAAGTTCAGAATGCTAGACCATTTTAAATATGACTTGTATCCACTGCGGTGGCTTTCAAAATTTCGGCGAACATCGATCCCATATTTGTTGTTAATGTTCGGTTTTTATCATTCTTTAGGTCTTATTGGTGCCTTTGCTGGTACGATGCTGATTCAGACAACTATTCCTGGTTACGTCGAACCTAATGTTCCTCGATATCTGGATTCTGTAGTGTTAGCTGGCCCCATAGAGGAGTCATTATTTTTTGGAATACCTTTATACGGTTTAGCGAATGGAAATGCGGCTCTGGTTGGCGGATTAGTTTGGACCTTCCTTCATCTCATTAATACTGAAGATTTATCCATTTCGAGCCTAGCATATGTCAATTGGCTTTTTGTAATTCCATCATTTTTTTTCAGTTTTCGTGTGTGGATTACTGGAAAGGGTTGGTTTGCAGTGGTATCTCATTCCGTTTGGAATTGCTTCTTCTTTCTAGCAGGCTGCTACGCTGGCGAATATGAGTGCATGTCCTATGAAAATCCTAGTGCACTACTGAGTAGCACCTTTCTAGCTACGTTGCTTGTTCTAATTACCTACTGGTTATATCAGAAGAGAAGATACCTCGTTGAAAAAAAGGTTTAGAAGAGTATATTTAGAGCCCATATAACATACCAGGCATTTTAGATTTTTTTTTACGCTGTGAACATGAGCACCCGATTACAACCACAGATTAAATGAATTATAGCGTTACAGTCAAATATTAGTCCTGGATTACTGATCCATACAGCTCGGAAGCCCGGTCGAGCACGTCAGAAACGTGCGCCGAATCTAGTGGCCAAACTTACTTGAGGGCTAGGGATTTCAGGCTCTGGATCTAAATGAAAAGAAACCTGAGGACAGCAGTTCGAATCTGCTCCGGGCTACTTTAAATTTACTTTATTCTAGGACCTGCATTTATGATTTCCATCGGCATACTTCCAAATTTCTCGAAGTTTTTGATAAACAAAGAAGCGAGTCTTTTAGCCGATTCCATATATTTCTGTTTATCAGACCATGTGTTAATCGGATCAAGGATATGGTCTGGAACACCTGGACATGAGATTGGAATCTCTACATTGAATATTTCGTGCCTTGTAAAGGAAACTTTTTCTAAATCGCCATTGACTGCTGCTTTCACCATGGATCTAGTCTGTTGAAGATTCATCCTGCGTCCAACTCCATATGGTCCTCCCACCCATCCCGTGTTTATCAAATAAACCTTTGACTCATGTTCGCCAATTCTTTTTCCAAGCATATCCGCGTATACTCTTGGTTTCAGCATCATGAAAGGTGCGCCAAAACAATGAGAAAAAGTCTCCTGTGGTTCAGTGATGCCCCTCTCTGTGCCAGCCAATTTGCTAGTGTAACCGGACATGAAGTGATACATAGCTTGTCCTCTTGACAATCTTCCAATCGGAGGGAGTACCCCGAATGCATCAGCCGCTAGGAAAATTATAACATCTGGATGATTCCCTACACTTGGCAAAATAGTGTTTGGTATGAATTCAATCGGATAAGCAACCCGGGTGTTTTCTGTTAGCGACTCGTCACCAAAATCGGGTTCACGATTTTGGTCGAGGATGACATTCTCCATAACCGAGCCAAATTTTATTGCATTCCAGATCTGTGGTTCCATGGATCTTTGGAGGTTTATACATTTTGCGTAACAACCACCTTCAAAGTTGAAGATGCCATTATTTGACCATCCGTGTTCGTCATCCCCAATTAGCCGTCTCTCAGGATCAGCCGAGAGTGTCGTTTTTCCAGTACCTGACAAGCCAAAAAAAAGAGCGGTCTTTCCATCTCTACCTATGTTCGCAGAGCAGTGCATAGGAAAAATACCTTTGAGAGGAAGGAGATAATTCATTACAGAAAACATTGATTTTTTTATTTCTCCTGCATAGGAAGTAGAGCCAATTAATACAAGACGTTTAGCGAGATTGAGGATAATGAAGGTCTCACTTTTTGTTCCGTCTACATCTGGGCGAGCTTGGAAATTAATTATAGATAGTACAGTGAACGATGGATTATGACTAAGAAGTTCTGGCAGTGTTGGACGGATGAATATCTGCATCGCAAAAAGATTCTGCCACGCGTTATCTGTTATTGTCCTAATTGAGAGCCTGTTCTCTTTCTCTGCTCCTATGTATCCATCGAAGACAAATACTTCCTTTCCCTCGAGGGATCTTTTCATCCTATCGAAAATTCGATCAAATTTCTCAGGAGACAGCGGATGATTTGTTTTTCCCCAATCAACTGAATCATGTGTTAAGGCATCATCCACTATATATCGGTCATCGGGTGATCTGCCCGTAAACTTGCCGGTTCTAACGGAAAGTGCCCCTGTTGTGGATAATTCCCCTTCGCACCTACGAATGGCAGCTTCAATCAATGACGGAGGGGGCAGATTTCTGTGCAGCTTGGAAAATCTAAAACCCGCCTCTTGCAACTGAACGATACAACTAAGGTCTGATCCTGATAAGTTGTCATTCATCGATTCGTTCTATGCAAGTTTTTGCATATTTATTTGATTTCCTCGAAATGTGAGGTAAGAATCTGCCACAAACGAAATAAGAGTGGCAAGAGCAGCTCTAAGGTAGGGCTGTCCAGAGGATATTCCGAAGAAGGGGCCACACAAGAATGATTATTTATGGGGCCTGTCTGACTATCAAGTCGTGTCCGATTACTATGAAATACTGAACCTGCATCGATCGGCATCCCACGAAGATATTAAACGGTCATTTAGGCAGCTCGCGTTAAGGCATCATCCGGACAAGAATAGAAATTCAGAAGATTCTAGAAAAAAGTTTATGGAAGTAGTGGAAGCTTATGAAATTCTGTCGGATGATCAATCAAGGAAAGAATACGATCGGACTTACAAGTATAAGGATTTCGGTGTGAATCGAGAATGGACACCCCCTGCTGATTGGCAACAAGTCTACAGCTATGAACATTTGAAGAAAGAATACGACCGATCTCATTTAGCGGGGGGCATGTGGGATATTAGCGACAGTGCTAGCGGGAGTTTGTGGAAGGCTACATTGTTGTTATTTGTGGGACTACTAGGTCTGGTTGCGTTCATATTGTGGATTAGGTAAGATTTGTCAACATGCTGTGCAAAGTTATCGAGTCAATACACCTCAGCTTTGGAAATCATATTCCTAAGGCTTGGGAGTGTCTCCCCTTTTGATGATGACTTAACTAACTCCACCGCAGAAGGAATAAAAGGGGAACTGTAGCAGTGTTTTTTTGATCAAAGTTGCGAGTAGTTGCTGTGGGTAGTAGGGTCTTCGTTACCAGCTTTCAATTGGCAGGTGTAGAAGGTGTAAAAGCAAACTCTGCGGAAGATGTTTTGAACGAGATCGGCCGTATTAGTAATAGTGATGATGTTGGACTCATTCTCGTTAGTGATGATTATGGGAAGCAGATACGTTACCAGTTAACTGAATTGCGATCTAAAAAACCAATTCCACTTGTCTTTGAGCTTCCATCACCCGGAAGCACCAAAGAAGCTGTAGATTACCGCGCTTTACTCAAACAGATTCTTGGTGTATAGTCAGAATTTTAGACTTGTGCTCAGGACCTATTGTAATGCCTCGTCACTCATACCATGTTCAGCTTTCCTTCCAAAAATAAGATAGGTTGTATGACCTATCATTCTCATCGCTGGACGTGTTTTTCCTGTCCTGGCTTCGATGGTCCTCATCAACAACTCCATGGAGTCAACGAAGACAAAACCGAAGTCGGTGAGGGTCGAGGCCATTTTTTCTAATTGATTCATAGTAGGGCATATCGCCAAAAGGGTCCCACTTGGTCTAAGTGATTCGTACGTCTTTTCGATCATCGTCCAAGGGTCTCCAATATCCACAACAACTATATCTACCGCACCACAGTTTGCCTCATCGAACCGCGTATGGTCATGAAACGTTACAAAATTAGAAAGGTTAGCCTTCCTGATATTTTTCTTGGCAATAGCACTAAACTGAGGATTCACGTCAAACGTATATACATGTCCTGAGGGCCTAACGATACTTGCTATGTATGTTGTCAATCCTCCACTGCCTGTACCCACTTCTAGAACCCGGGAACCACTCGTGAGCCCACTGCGTATCCCTATATACGCTAAATCTTTGGGGTATACGATCTGAGTTAGTCTTTCTGATTTCATTACGAAATCATATATCAATGGTTCTAGTAAAACGATCTTCTTTCCTTTAGAAGATATGAGATGTGAACCATATTCCAAACCTACTGCCTCTCCTATTTCGAGCACGCCTAAATGGGTATGGAACTTCTTTCCAGAATTTACCTCGACCAACCAAGTTTTTTGAGGAGAGTGGTAAAGAAGTACGTAAGATCCTTCTTCAATTGTCATGAGTTAACCTTCGAGAATGGATGATAAAAATTGATCTCGTCCTCTGAACTACGTTACCACTTTGCTAATTCGTGAGGATGCTATTAATAAAAAAATGTATTGCAATTGTTTGAATTACATCATGACGATATCGTTAGTCATTGAAAGTCATTTCACGGCCTTACTGAGATACCTCATTTGATTTATACAATGATAATCTGTATATACTTCAGAGCAAGGATCGCTTTGACGGTGTGGATCATATTGCACAATCATGCACCAGTCGTACATGCCGCTTTCTTATAATAAACTCTAGAAAAGTCCGAATTAGTAATAAATGGTGTTTGTCAATACGAAGCGATCTTTTTCGCCTAAAACATTATTTGAATTTGGTTGAATGTCTGAATGTTAATTTGTGAGGTGAGGTAGTGAAGACGAAAAGTCCATAATATCTGCCTTGACATCTAGAACATGAGCTCAAGGAAGGCGGTTTGCATACTTAGTGGGGGGTTAGACTCTGTGGTTTCTGCATTTTATGTGAAGCAAGTTAAGAATCTTTCACCATATACGATTACCTTTCGCTATGGCCAAAGATCGACGGAGGAAATTAGAAGAGCCCGGTTATTTTCCAAGTTGTTAGGATCTGAAGTTCATAAGGAGATCGATATAGGTTTCATGAAAGATCTTTACGGCAATGACAATGCACTAACTGGAGAGAATACCATTATTCCTGAAAAATTTCATCACTCGATTGTTGTTCCCCACAGAAACTCCATTTTTCTGACAATAAGCGCGGCGTGGGCCGCTAGCCTCCAGATTGGTGTCATAGTATACGGAGCACATGCTGACGATCAGAATTATCCTGATTGTCGACCAAAGTTCGTTAGCTCTCTTGCGGACATGTTGTACGAATCTGACCTTGACGCCATACACCTTGGTTTACGAAAGCGGATCGAGATCTGGTGTCCGGCGAAAGAGGACATCCACAAGGATGAGCTGATCAGAATAGGGTACGATCTACTTGGGGATAAGATATTCGATACTTGGAGCTGCTATTCCGATGAAGCGTTAAGTAGTTTAAAAAATCCAGTACATTGCGGTGCGTGCGAATCGTGTATCAATCGAAAAGCTAGCTTTAGCATTGCGAATATCCAAGATAAAACAATATATGCTACATGAACCAGTCTCTCAACTTGTCATATTCCATTGTTTTGGAGACCAAATGCTTCTGTCCGGAGAGTAAGAATAATATCTGAACAAATGTGTACTGGGTATGGAGTCCTATAGTAAGATATTGTTACAGGAAAGGGAGAAGGGTAGAACCATAAACAAAAAGAGAGTTGAAAAGATTTTAAGAAAACTATTGATAGAATTAGGTGAAAACCCCGACAGAGAAGGCTTAATCGGAACACCAAGAAGGATGGCAGAAGCGTTTGAGGAGATATTTGCCGGTTATACAATGAGTTCCGGACTCGATGTGAGCTTCTCTGAGGAAACTGATGCTATAATTGCCAAAGATATTCAGTTTTATAGTATGTGCGAACACCACATGCTGCCCTTCTATGGCAAAGTTCACATTGCATATTTGCCTGAAGGCAAGGTATTTGGCATATCTAAACTAACTCGTCTCGTAGAAAAGTATTCGCGAAGGATGCAAATACAGGAGAGATTGACAAAGCAGATCGCGGACGAGATAACTAAAATGGGGGTTCGAGGGGTAGTCGTCATAGCTGAGGGCGAGCACTTGTGCATGAAAATGCGAGGAGTCAGAAACCATAGCCTTGTTGTCACAATGGCACACCGAGGCTTAATGGAACAAAAAGAGCTCCGAGAAAATATTCTCACACTCATTTCTAACTCGAAACCGGGCTTAAGATCTTTCTAAACATTTCAGGACAGTGAATGTGTGTAATAATCACAAAGGCTTATAAAAAAGAGTATTTTCTATAGGTAAGAAGAATGGCAGGCACGATTTTTCGAGTCCAGTCTCACAAGTTCAGCCAAGATAATATTCAAACTACCTTGGTTTGTTCTAAATGTGACCAAGTTTTCTCAAAGGATTTTTTGTTAGACTTGGAAGGTCAGACAATCGAATTCAAGTGTCCTGTCTGTGGTACGGTTGGTGAAACTGATCTGCCATATAAAAGTGCAGAAGAGAGAGAAGAGCTCGACGAAGACATTGAGGACATTGAAGAAGAAGGAGAGGAAGAACTTGAAGAAGAATATTAGAGTGGAAAGGCATTCATCTACTCGTGTTCTTAGACACAATGTATGCTAACAGCATTTCAAACCTACTGAATATATCTGACAATGTCCAGCTGGATTAGCCATTTTAGAGAAGACGTATATTCTCAAGTAAAATATCTCCGGGGACTTCGGCTTCCTAAACCAGTTAAAATTAGAAGCGGGTTATTTGTAGGCGCAGGTGACTCGTATGTCTGCGCTCTTCTACTTGAATATCTATCCAGACATTCAGTACTTGCCTATCATCCTTCAGATATACTCCGTAGCCCAAAAACGCTATTGGATCATGAGATTTTCTTTGTATCAGCGTCAGGAAGAACGCAGTCGAACATTGAGGCTGCCAAGATAGCTCAAAGATTTGGGCTCAAAACTACCGCTATAACTGCCCGCCCCAAGAGTATCCTTGAAGAGGTATGTAAAAAGACATTCAATCTAGAATACTTGCATAACGTTCAATCGTCAAATCCTGGAATTTTGGATTTCACGGCGACAGTAATAACCTGTATGGCGTTAATAGGCATTAAAATAAATATGAATATCTTAAGCAAAATAATGAGGGATGCTCGCGAACAGATCCATCAGTACGAGATCGACTTGCCGAGAAAATTCCAGTCGATCATATTTCTTGGAAACGGAACGTCATATCCAATCGCGAGTTATGGGGCATTCAAAATGCATGAGTTTTTTGGAGCCAAATCATTTGGATATCTTCTTGATGACTACTATCACTCGCCTATTTTTAGCTTGACAAAGTCTGATCATGTCTTCATTCTTGGCCACGAAAATGCCCAAGACCCTATATCTGCGGAATTCCATTGCAGATTGCAAAAAATACATCCTCGATCTTATTATTTTCAGCCAAAGGTAGGTCGATCCAATTTTGAGCAAGTAATATTTTCTATTTTTATTATTCAGGTCCTTGTCCTTTGTATGGCTGAAAATTTGAGAATAGAGAAACCATATTATCTGTCAAACAAAAAGATGCTTAATTTGAGCTCGAGTCTTATTTATTGACGACAAGTCTGATGTAGGATCATTGTTATTATGACTAATCCTGTTCGAGTCGAGTCGTATATTTGAACAAAAATACATAGTTTGATTTAATGAAGAACCACTTTAATTATTAAATGTTGGATTGAGATTTGATCTCAGGCTTCAATAACCAGATGATTGTTTTCCTTATTTTCCATAAACACTAGTTCATAATTACCTTCGTAGTATTCATCGCTATTTCGGCAGATGATTCAGGCATCATTTACTAAAACTTGATGGAATGTGAATGTAAACAGTATATATAGTTCTCCTTTATAAAGGCTGAATAGGGTATGCCTCAGACTAAACCTATCGTTAGCATAGAGAATGTAGTAGCGTCAGCCACGGTCAGCCAAACAGTAAATCTTAATTTGATTACTCAGATTTTTCCAGATGTGGAATATCATCCAGATCAATTCCCAGGATTAGTTTTTAGATTGAAATCACCCAAGACTGCCACCCTAATCTTCAGTTCAGGCAAGATGGTATGTACCGGAGCTAAATCTGAGGAACAGGCAATTAAAGCGGTAAAGAATGTAGTCCAAAAATTGAAAAAAGGAGGCATCGCTATCGAGCACGAACCATTCATTGAAATACAGAATATAGTTGCATCAGCAAGTTTGGGCGGGAAAATTCATCTCGAGCTCGCAGCTAGGGTACTTCCCAGGAGCATGTATGAGCCAGAACAATTTCCAGGTCTGATCCACCGAATGCTGGATCCGAAGACGGTGATCTTATTATTCGCTTCCGGGAAATTGGTTTGCACAGGGGCAAAGAAAGAGACTGAAGTATACAGAGCTGTGCATAATCTTCACAATCTCTTGGAAGAAAAGAACCTGATGATCTACGAAGGTTGATTTCTCTACACTAATCTGATTCATGTTAATCGAAATCAAATTCTATTTTACATCTAGAAAGCAAAGGAGATTCAAGTTCTTTGACACTAATTAAAGACCAGACAATATATCGTCAAGGCATCTTCTTTATCTGATTCGTTACATCAACCATCAGTTCCCTCTGAATTAATTTGTTACTATTTGGGCTATCTCTTCTGCAAGCTTTTTGGCTGAATTGAACCAACTCATTGCCTGTAGTAACGGATGATATCCAACTTTGCCTAACTTCGGCATTTTTTAGTAGCAGCGCTTCAATTTAGAATAGAAGATATTCATAAAAAATGCATGGCTATTGCGTAGATCAATATTTATGATGCATCACCTAGTGTTGTGTGTGGAATATTTGGCATTTCAAGAAATTGTTTCATTAAATAGAATTGCCTTTCATAGGAATAATCGGTTTTTGACTTATCTAGTCTCGGGATCGATCTATCCATGGTGATGCTGATATAGTATGCCCGAGCTGTGGCTAAAATACGGCCAAACTTCTGTGGTATTGGACATCAAGTATGAAAATCTACAGGCTCACATTTATCCAGCTCCATCCATAGATTACTTGGCGGAGCAACGAATAGAGGATGAACTGTCAAATATCGACATCAGTGATAACACGATCATAGTTGTCTTATCGGTTTCAAAGGCAGTTTTAGATTTGGTAGATCAAATATCTCAAAGAGCTGTCCTTAAAGGCTATGATCATATTGCTTTTACCTCCCGTGCGGATCTTTTGAAGATGCTGAGGAATTCATTACGGAAACAACCTTTTCCCGTATATGATTCGACAAATGCGTCACTATTTCCATTGGTAAGCAAATACAAGAATATGCTATGCATCTCCCAAGCTAGATATGATCCTTTGTTCGGTTATGGTGGAAGCCCCACTTTGCTACTGCGACAATTTTACCCAGTGGAAATGAACGAAGCATTCTACGTACGATCAAATAACTTACCTAACCCCCACAATAAATTTCCACCATTAGAAGTTGCCTTGCGCACGGTCGACAGCTTGAACGCTAATTCGATCGAAATAGTAGGCAGCCCAAAGATTTTCAGCTTGCACCATGGGACCATTTCTCAGTCGTTTGAAAGTGCCATTCGCTCACTAGATCTTGGTAAAAAAACTACCAGAGACAAGTGCCAAACTACATTGATAAGTCCCGGTGACGACCTCGAGTCACACCTTACTTTATTTTCTTCACTAAACTCACTCTGGAACGTAATGGAGTCTATCAAGGAAGGCGGATTGACAGTGCTGCTTTCAGAAAATGAGATGGGCCTTGGTTGCAAAGCATTAGAAATGTACGTCCAAGAGAAACTGGACATACAGAAACACCTGCAAGAGAAGCTTCAATACTTGGAAGGGTTAGAACATGTTCTATTCCTGCATGAGTTAACGAAAAATTATGATCTAGGAATAATATCCACTTTACCTGAATATTATCTACTAAAATTAGGACTCGTTCCCTTCAAATCCATCAAGGAATGTTATCATAAAGCCCTATTGAAGTTTGGAAGATCACAAAAAATACTTGTGATCACAGGGGCAGATATCCTCTCTTTAGCCGATTAGTCTCAATATTTTGGGATCAGCGATAGATACGTCCCCTTCAGGAATCATTGAATATTTTAAAGAGCCTTCTACTGAACGAATGATTTAGAAACTGAATGTATGCCCGAAAAATGAAAAATCTAGTCAATTTCTATACCGGAAATTTTCAGACTAGATAAAGATATATCTATATATCGAGGAAGAGTGAGGTGTATCAGAATTTGTATTGCATATTGCATCCATTTATACAATCACTCAGTACAGGAGATAGTCAAATATTTGTCAACTGAGAAGAAAATTGTTAAAATAACCGATCATATATATCAACCCAAGCATGAAATTCTGCCCAGACCCGAAGCCGGCGAAGTCCTGAAGCGATTCAACGCTAAACCAAGCCAACTCCCGTATATAATGTTAAGCGATAAAGGTTTACAGGACCTTGACGTTAGGCCTGGCGATATCATTAGGATCACCCGCAAAAGTGCTACTGCGGGTGAAAGTGTATATTACCGGTATGTGGTAGAGGGATAGGAATAATTTAGGTGGTGGTTGTTCGGTATGTGGCCTATTATAAATGACATTTTGAGAAAAGAAGGAGTAGCAAGGCAACATTTGAATTCGTATAATGAATTCATGGAGAAAGGGATTCAAAGCATTATCGATGAAGTTGCGGAAATAGAGATAGAGACCTCAGAGTATCCTTACAAAATAAAGCTGGGAAAGATAAAACTGCAGCAGCCGAGAATTATGGAGCTCGACGGCTCAATTACCCATGTAGCGCCTATGGAAGCACGTTTGAGAAACTTGACATACGCTTCACCGATTATGTTAGAATGCAGTATCGTAGAAGATGGTAAGATATTGGAATCGAGGTTTATTCATATAGGAGATATGCCTGTGATGGTAAAATCTAATGCTTGCATATTGCATAATATGCCCGAGCATAAGCTAATTGAGTTGGCTGAAGATCCACGAGATCCGGGTGGATATTTTGTCATCAATGGTTCAGAGAGAGTCATTGTAGGTTTGGAAGATCTTTCATATAACAAAATTATAGTCGATATGGAAGAAGCCACTGGTACTCTCCTGTACAAGGCAAAAGTATACTCTTCTATTGTTGGCTATAGAGCAAAGTTGGAACTAATAATGAGACCAGATGGATCTGTAGTAGCAAAGATACCTGGATCTCCCGTGGATGTGCCCTTAATCACATTAGTGCGAGCTCTTGGACTAGAAACCGACAAGGACATAGCAAATGGGGTATCTTTGAATACCCTGATACAAGACGAGCTCGAACCTTCCTTTGAAAAATCAAGTGATGTTATCACAAGTCGAGATGCAATAATCTATATCAGTAAGCGTATTGCCCCGGGTATGCTTGAAGAATTTCAGATCAAGAGAGCTGAAACCCTTCTCGATTGGGGACTTTTACCGCACTTAGGAAAAAACCCTGATAACCGGCACGAAAAAGCACTATTCCTAGGTGAAGCTGCGAGTAAATTGATCGAACTTAAACTTGGTTGGATTGATGCAGACGATAAAGACCATTATGGTAATAAGGTAATAAAATTCGCCGGGCAAATGCTCGCAGATTTATTCCGTACAGCATTCAGGAACTTAATTCGCGATATGAAGTACCAGCTCGAACGGTCAGGTCAGAAGCGAGGAATTAACGCTGTTGCTGCTGCTGTCCGGCCTGGGATAATATCAGATAAACTGAATAATGCGATAGCAACGGGAAACTGGGGAAGAGGTCGGGTCGGAGTAACCCAGCTCCTCGACAGGACGAATTATATGTCTACAGTAAGCCATTTGCGTCGTATTCAATCTCCTCTGAGTAGGAGTCAGCCTAATTTTGAAGCAAGGGATCTCCACGCAACTCATTTTGGTCGCATTTGCCCTGCCGAAACCCCAGAAGGCTCTAACTGCGGATTGGTCAAAAACCTGGCTCTATCTGCCATCATATCAGTGAGCGTTTCCTCAGCAGAGATTGTCGAAAAGCTCTTTGAATTAGGGGTTGAACATGTTGACGAAGCGAATGAGAACCTAAAGAGGATAGGAGCTAGAGTATTTGTTGATGGGCAGCTTGTTGGGTATGTAGAGGATGGTGGCCATCTGGCTAACACGTTAAGGACAATGAGGAGATCTGGTAAGATTCATCCCCATGTAGGTGTATATCTCTACAGTTCATTAAACGATAATGCAACAAGACGTCTTTACATTAGCTGCAATTCTGGTCGTGTGCTGAGACCTTTGATTATTGTAAGAGATGGACGATCCTTGATCACCGATGAAATAATTGAAAAAATTCAAAAGAAATTCCTCTCATGGACTGATCTTCTGCACACAGGCATCTTGGAATTAGTCGACGCGAACGAAGAGGAGAATTGTTACGTTGACATAGCGGCTGATATTATAGACCCCTCACACACCCATTTGGAGGTTTTTCCTTCCTCCATTTTGGGAGTTGGAGCATCCATCATCCCGTACCCCGAACACAATCAATCCCCACGAAACACTTATGAGAGTGCAATGGCAAAACAAAGTCTCGGCTTCTCTACGCCGTTAATGAATGCGAGTACATACGTAAGACAACATTTAATGCTTTATCCTCAAACTCCAATGGTTAGCACCAAGGCGATAAACTTGCTAGGCCTTGACGATAGACCAACCGGGCAGAATGCAATTGTGGCAGTCCTTCCATATGAAGGGTATAACATAGAAGATGCTGTAGTATTTAACAAGTCTGCAGTTGATAGAGGGTTCGGAAGGACTTTCTTTTATAGAGTGTACGAAGCGGAGGCAAAGCAGTATCCAGGTGGCATGAAAGATAACTTCGAATTACCTTCTTCTGACGAGAATATACGCGGTTACAGGGGGGAAAAGGCATATCGACTCTTGGAACAGGACGGTGCTATAATGCATGAAGCGGTGGTCGTAGGTGGGGATATACTGATTGGTCGCACCTCCCCTCCCAGATTCATGGAGGAATATAGAGAATTTGAGGTTAAAGGGCCATATAGGAGGGATACTTCTATAGGGGTTAGACCTTCTGAGAATGGGGTTGTTGACACCGTTATAATGACTCAGTCTGTGGAGGGTGGCAAGATGTTTAAGATACGCGTTCGCGATATGCGAATTCCTGAAATTGGCGACAAATTCGCATCAAGACACGGACAGAAAGGTGTTGTTGGCATGCTAGTTAGCCAAGAGGATTTACCCTACTCGGAGAACGGGATAGTTCCTGATGTCATGATCAATCCCCATGCATTCCCATCTCGTATGACAGTAGGCCAGTTTCTGGAATCATTGGGGGGCAAAGCAGCTGCGCTTAGAGGACGAATTGTAGATGGATCAGCATTCCTGGGAGAAAAACTAGATCAACTTAAGGACGTGCTCCAAGATTATGGTTTCAAATTTACCGGGAAAGAAGTAATGTATGATGGCAGAACTGGAAAAAAATTCCCGGCCGATGTTTATGTAGGTGTAGTCTATTACCAGAAACTCCATCACATGGTAGCAGATAAAATCCATAGCAGGGCTAGAGGGCAAGTACAAATGCTTACCAAGCAGCCGACAGAGGGTCGAGCAAGAGGAGGTGGATTAAGATTCGGTGAAATGGAACGAGATTGCCTCATTGCTTACGGTGCTTCAATGATGCTCAAAGACCGGCTCCTAGAAGAGTCGGACAAGGCTGAAATAAACGTATGCGAGCGATGCGGCCTTCTGGCTTATTATGATATTAAACAGCGCAGATACATTTGTAGAGTGTGTGGTGATAAGGCAAAGATCTCATCTGTCATTATTGCGTACGCCTTTAAGTTATTGTTGCAGGAGATGATGAGTTTGAATGTTGCGCCACGCCTATTGGCTAAGGACAAAGTTTAGGAGGAGATTACGATTTGACAGAAGAATCTATGAAAATATTAGGGGGAATAAAATTTAGCATCTGGTCACCAGTAGAAGTGCGCAAATTTAGCGTTGCTGAAATTACTGCTCCAGAAACATACGACGAAGACGGTATGCCTGTTCAGGGAGGTTTGATGGATAATAGGCTTGGCACGTTGGAACCTGGCCAAAAATGCGGAACATGCGGAAACACATCAGCAAGATGCCCTGGCCACTTCGGGCATATTGAGCTCGCGGAGCCAGTACTGCATATTGCATTCGTAGATGATATCCACAAATTGCTTATCACCTGCTGCAGATCATGTAGCAGAGTGAAACTAGGCCACGGGGATATCGAAAAATATCGCACCTTGCGGAACGCAAAAGCTGCATATTCCGTTATAACCTTGGAGAACATTAAGGATGAAATAATAGAGAAGGCAAAGAAAGTTAAAGTCTGTCCACATTGCGAAAAGGAACAGTACGAATTGGTGTTTACGAAACCAACAATTTTTGTAGAAAAGACTGAAGCCGGAGAGAACCGGTTGCTTCCAATTACTATTAGGGAAAGGATGATGAATATCCCAGATGACGATCTTCTCTTGCTCGGATACGATTCTAAAACAGCTAGGCCGGAATGGTTTGTGTTACAAGTTCTTCCTGTGCCCCCGGTCACTGTGAGGCCTTCCATTATACTGGAAACAGGCATAAGATCAGAAGATGATCTAACCCACAAGTTAGTAGATATTATACGCGTTAATCAACGGTTGAAGGAGAGTAAAGAGGCCGGTACACCCCCGTTGATAGTTCAGGATTTGGTAGATCTATTACAGTATCATGTTACTACGTACTTTGATAATGAGGTCTCGGGGATTCCACAAGCACATCACCGTTCTGGAAGGCCTTTGAAGACACTTACCCAAAGATTGAAGGGAAAGGAAGGTAGATTTAGAGGATCACTGTCTGGGAAAAGGGTAGATTTCTCAAGTAGAACCGTAATTTCACCAGATCCCAATTTGACAATTTCAAGTGTGGGTGTGCCTGTTGATGTAGCCAAGAAGCTTACTATTCCAGAGACTGTCTCTCAATGGAATCTTGACCGTCTGAAAACACTTGTTGTTAATGGACCCAACATATATCCAGGAGCAAATTACATTATCCGGCCAGATGGCGTCAAAATAAGGCTCGATTACGTGAACGATAGGGAAATGGTTGCTGAATCCCTTGCGTCAAATTATGTTGTAGAGAGGCATCTTTCAGACGGTGATATTGTGATTTTTAATCGTCAACCATCGCTTCATAGAATGTCTATTATGGCACATTACGTTAGAGTTCTTCCTTATCGCACATTCAGATTGCACCCAGCTGTGTGTCCTCCTTATAATGCAGATTTTGATGGAGATGAAATGAATTTGCATGTACCTCAAAGCGAAGAAGCTCGAGCTGAGGCCGCATTGCTGATGAGAGTTCAGGATCAGTTGATATCTCCCAGATACGGAGGGCCAATTATTGGCGGCATCAGAGATTTCATCACCGGGGCTTACATTCTCACTTCAAAGGAAACATTTCTGAGTAGAGAGGAATTCGCTAATATGGCTTTAAGTGGAGGTTATGGAGGTGTCCTGCCACAAGTAGATTCAAAAGATGGAGATTATCAAGCTTATACTGGCAAACAACTCTTTTCACTATTCTTCCCTAATGATTTCAATTTTGTTATCACTTCCAAGTGGAACAAAGCATCCAAAGGCGAGGGCAAGGATGTCATAATCAGGAACGGCCAACTCCTAGGTGGAGTTATCGACAAAGCATCGATTGGTGCTGAAGAGCCAGATAGTGTTCTTCACCGAATAGCAAAGGACTACGGAAACGATACAGCAAGAAAATTCTTGGACTCTATCCTGATTATACTTAAGACATATTTGACTCAACGTGGGTTCTCCTATGGGTATTCAGATTTATGGCTGAACGATGAAACAAGGAAAGAAATTAGCACTATTATCCAACGGGCTTATGAAAAGGTGGATGAGTTAATAAAGCAATATAAAGACGGAACTCTCCCTCTTACCCGAGGCTTGTCTCCGGAGGAAGCTTTAGAACTTTATGTAGTTAATGAGTTATCGAGGGCCAGGGACAGGGCAGGAAAAACAGCCGACCGCGCTTTTCCCGATGATAATTCGGGTGTAATTATGGCGTCCACTGGCGCAAGAGGCTCAACCTTGAACATAGGTCAGATGACTGCGGCTTTGGGACAGCAATCCATTAGAGGGAAGCGCATCAACAAGGGTTATCATAACAGATCTCTACCCCATTTTAGGATAAATGACACCAATCCTGACGCAAAGGGATTTGTCAAATCCAATTATAGGGACGGGTTGAGTCCATTGGAGTTCTTCTTCCATGCGATGGGCGGTCGTGAAGGCTTGGTAGATACCGCCGTAAGGACCCAACAGTCAGGATACATGCAAAGGAGATTGATAAATGCACTAGAGCATCTGAAGATCGAATATGACCTGACTGTGAGGGATCCTCATGGAAATATCATCCAGTATTTGTACGGGGAAGACGGTATCGATCCTGCGAAGAGCGACCATGGGGAGGCAGTTAATATACTTAGATTGATAGAAGGTGAATCAATTGTAGATGAAGGAAAGAAAGCCACCGACCTTGAAATTTCCAAGATACTCGATTCATACGGCGCTAATCTCAACGTAAAAGTAAAGTCTAATCTAGAGACGACATTATTGAATAACCGACTTAGCAAGGCTGGTGTAGAAAAGGCAGTTAGAAAAATTGTAGATTTCACAGAGAAAGCCATGGCAGAACCAGGTGAGGCTGTTGGCGTGGTCACAGCACAATCCATAGGTGAACCCGGTACACAAATGACTCTCAGAACCTTCCACTTTGCGGGCGTCAAAGAAAGAAACGTCACTCTAGGATTACCCCGCTTAATTGAACTTGTAGACGCACGGAAGAAACCAGTTACGCCCACCATGGATATCTACCTGGATGAAGAACACAAAGTTAGTAGGGAGAAGGCCTTACAAGTAGCTAAAGAGATCATTTTCACTAGAGTTTCTGATCTGATAGAAAAAACTGATACCGACTATAGTGGAATTCTAAATTTTTACTTCTCTGAATCACAGCTTGCTGAACGCGGATGTGAACTTGAACAGGTATTTGATGTACTAAAAGGTTCAAAGAAGAAATACGACATTAGTATGAAAGAAAAGCCGTACCAAATACGCGTCTCAATTCCGGACGAACCAGACGCCCAGACGATCTTGACCTTGAAAAACAAACTTTTGAACGCTAGGGTTAAAGGTGTGCCAGATATCGAAAGAGTTACCATCGTAAAGCAAGACGAAGAATGGGTTATACAAACGTCAGGATCGAACCTATCCAAGGTGGTTCAAATTTCTGGTGTAGATACTCAAAGGGTTTCGACCAATAATGTCTACGAGATCTGGCAGACATTAGGAATAGAGGCTGCGAGGACCGCATTAGTGAAAGAGATTACAAACACCTTGGAGGAACAAGGGCTGGAGGTCGATCTCCGCCATATCATGTTGGTGGCTGATTTGATGTCCTCTAAAGGGTACCTGCAACAGATAGGAAGGCACGGAATAGCCGGAACAAAAACCTCTGTACTGGCAAGGGCGGCATTTGAAATTACAGTTCCCACCATTGCGAGAGCTTCCCTCGAAGGGCAGGTAGAGACCCTGAGGGGAGTCACAGAAAACGTTATAGTAGGAGCTACTGTACCCGTAGGTACTGGCATGGTTGAG
>Ga0214469_1000227_pt1 | contig 18477 bp, 16 predicted proteins | sample RVTome_10_FD_187340 | JGI IMG/M metagenome (GOLD analysis project Ga0214469, IMG submission 187340) | Soil microbial communities from uranium-contaminated site in the Upper Colorado River Basin, Wyoming, United States - RVT153D57 HiSeq ... | reverse complement strand
GAACAGGTGTTTCGTGTCGGCGTCGTTCACGCTCACGATCGGGTAGCGCAAGGCACCGTCGTTCGCCATCGCGCGAAGGCGGATCACGCCGGTCGTGGTCTCCTCAGTGCCTCCGATGATCTCGGCGATCTGGTCGGCGCGCTCCTTGTGGAGCACGCTCACCATGTCGGCACCGTCGTCCATCGTGATGTTCGGTTGGAGGTCCAGCACCGCGTTGATGTGCTTGAAGAACGTGTCGGTGTCCTCGCCCTTGATCGCGTACGTGTCGATGCCCGCTTCGACGAGCGCCGCGGCGACGTCGTCCTGGGTCGACAACGGGTTCGAGGCGCACAGCGCCACCCCGGCGCCGCCCGACTGCAGGGTGAGCATCAGGTTCGCGGTCTCGGTGGTGACGTGCAAGCACGCCCCGATCCGGATCCCGTCGAGCGGACGTTCCTTCTCGAACCGCTCCTTGATCAGCCCGAGCACGGGCATCTCGGCCCCCGCCCATTCGATACGGTCGCGGCCGGCTGCCGCCAGCTCCACATCACGGATGTCGTTCGTCATCACGTCTCCTCTCACATGCGAGGGAACAGGTCGACCAGCAACCTGCCCACCGCCACCGCGGTCTCGTTCGAGACGCGGACGACCTCCTCGTGCTCGACGTGCTCACCGAACGCGTTCGTCAGCGAGCAGATCCCGAGCACGCGCATCTCCATCGCGATGGCGGGGAGCGATTCCGGCACCATCGACATGCCCACGACGGTCGCTCCGGCCCCCTGCAGCAGGCGCACCTCGGTCGGCGTCTCGTAGGCAGGTCCACTCATCGCCGCGTAGACGCCGATCGAGGACGGGATGCCGAGCGCCCGGGCACGTTCCACGGCGAGATCGCGGAGCGCCGCATCGTACACCTCGTTCGCGCTGATGAACGTCGGCATGCCGTCGGGGTAACGCCAACCGCGCAGCGGGGCGACGCCCATCATGTTCAGGTGGTCACGCAGGATCACGACCGTGCCCGCCGCTTCCCCCGGCACCAGGCCACCCACGGCGGCCGTGAGCACCATCGTGTCGGCCCCCAGCTCCTTGGCGAGGCGTGGCAGCATCGCGGGCACGTCCATGCCGTGCCCCTCGTAGAAGTGCACCCGTCCGAAGAAAGCCGCGACGGGCACCTCGGCGAGCCTGCCGATCACGAGGCGGCCTGCATGGCCGGGCACCCTCGACGGCGGGAAGCCCGGCAGATCCTCGAACGACAGGCTCGCGACCTCCTCGAGCGAATCGCCGAGCGCCGGCCCGAGACCGGATCCGAGGACGACGCCGACGCGGGGGACGAGATCGGTCCGGTCCCGCACGACCACCGCCGCCTGCGCGCCCAGATCGTCGCCCGGGCCCGGCACACCGCTCACGACGCGGTGGCCTCGTCGAGGGACGCCTTGAGCCGCACGATCGCGTCGATCGGCGAAGGGTCCACACCGTGGGCGAGCCCCAGGTAGCAGCTCGCGTAGTCGCCCATGATCGTGAGTGAGAGGAAACGGGAGAGTCGGTTCCGGCCGGTCGCCCAGACCTCCTCGGTGGCGGCGCCGGCATCGCGTGCGATCTCGAGCGAGATCGGGAACCGCAGCGAGACGTCGGGGTGCTCCGCGTCGTCGCGCAACGCGACGACGAAGGAATCCTCGCCCCGCCCGCCGGACCACCCCACCACCTCGTTGTGATCGAGTTCCGGGAGCGAGGCCGCCCACGACGGCACCTTTCCGTTCTCGTTCATCTGCGTCTTCCAGCGGTAGGCGGCCGCCGATCCCACGCCGTCGGCGCCCCAGATCACGGGCTGTCGTTCGCCGATCCGCGCCGCCAGCGCTTTGGCGTCGTTCCGCTCGGTCGGCGCCGCGGGGCCCAGGGCCCCCACGAGCGGGTCCATCACGGCGACCGCGTCGTGAACGTCGTCGGACAACCGGGGGAGCAGGCCGACCCGCTCCAGCGCACCCAGCAGCGCGAACAGGAGGAATCCGAGCGCCGCCCTCGGCAGCAAGCCTCCGGGGACCTCGACCGGGGCGATGCCCAGCTCCGCCGATCGCTCGGCGAGGCGCCCGCCCGACGTGATCGGCACGATCCGAGCGCCTCGCTCCCGTGCCTCTTCGAAGCACGAGAGCGTTTCCGCCGTTCCCCCCGAGTACGAGGAGCAGACGACCAGGCTGTGCGGACCGACCCACGCCGGCACGACCGGCGAGCGGACGACTTCGATCGGAACCGTCAGCCGGTCCCCGTAGGTAGCGCGGAGCACGTCGCCGGCGATGCCGGACCCTCCCATGCCGCAGAACGCGACGCCCGTCACCCCGTCGGCCAACGGCAGGCCGTCGGTGGCGACGGCGACGTCGTAGCCCTCGCGCGCGTTGCGTGGAAGCGACGCGATCGCCCCGAGCATGTCGCCAGCGTCGAGCGCCCTCAGCGCCTCGACGTCGTCGAGTCGGGTCACCGCGTCTCCGGGCGCCGCGCCGGCTTCTCGGCTTCGTCGATCAGCATCACCGGGATGTCGTCACGGATCGGATACCGGTAGCCGCAGGTGGAGCAGACGAGCACCTGCTCGGCTTCGCGGTAGTCGAGATCGCCACGGTCGTTCGGGCAGACGAGGATCTCCAGCAGCTGGGGATCGAGGGTCACGCTCGCTCCTTCCTCGATGGGGCCGGCCTCACGACTCACCGCCAGTCCGGATGAGCTCGAGCACCTCGGCGCACTTGTCGGCCAGCAGCTCGGGCGTGCGCGCCTCGGCGTTCAGCCTGAGCAGCGGTTCGGTGTTCGAGGGGCGCACGTTGCACCACCAGTCGTCGAACTCTACCGTCAGGCCGTCGAGTCGGTCCTGGCGTCCGGCGGCGAAGTGACCGGCGATGAGCTCGATCCGCCCCTGCTGATCGTCGACGACCGAGTTGATCTCACCCGAGGCGAAATAGCGGCGCAGCGGGGCCAACAGCTCGGACAGCGCGTGACCGGACTTGGAGAGCTCACCCATGGCGACGACGGCCGCGATGAGGCCCGAGTCCGCCCCGTAGTTGTCCCGGAAGTAGTAGTGACCGGAGTGTTCGCCGCCGAAGATCGCCCCGGTCTCGGCCATCACCTGCTTGATGAACGAGTGCCCGACCCGGGTGCGCACCGGTTCCCCGCCGTGTTCACGGATCACCTCGGGCACCGTCCACGAGCAGATCAGGTTGTGCACGACCTTGGCCCCCGGTTCACGCTCGAGCATCGCGATCGCAACGAGCGCCGTGAGCAGCGATCCGCTCACGTCCTGCGCCCGCTCGTCGACCAGGAACACCCGGTCGGCGTCACCGTCGAACGCGAGTCCCACGTCGGCCCCATGCTCGAGCACCGCGGCCTTGAGGTCCCTCTGGTTCTCGGGGTCGATCGGGTCCGCCGGGTGGTTCGGGAACGTGCCGTCGAGCTCCGGGAACAGGTGATGCAGCGTCACGGGCAGCCTCGACACCACGGCCGGGACCACCAGTCCCCCCATGCCGTTGGCGGTGTCGGCCACCACCGTGAGCGGGCGCATCGCCTCGACGTCGACGAACGAGAGCACGTGATCGACGTACTCATCGAGCATCTCCCGATGCTCCACCGTGCCCGGTCCGGCCTGCGGCTCCAGGCCCGTTTCGACGAGACGCCTGATGTCGCGCAGGCCGGTCTCCTCGCCCACCGGTTTGGCGCCCGCGAGGCAGAACTTCAAGCCGTTGTACTGCTTCGGGTTGTGGCTGGCGGTGAGCATGATGCCCGGCATGTCGAGCCGGCCGGACCCGAAGTAGAGCAGATCGGTCGAGGCGAGGCCCAGGTCGACCACGTCGACGCCTTGCGACGTGGCGCCCTCGGCGATCGCTCGGGCGAGCTCGGGCGAGCTCGAGCGGCAGTCGCGCCCGACGACGATCGTCGAGGCGCCGCTCCAGACGGCGAATGCCGCGCCGATGTCGCGGACCAGCGCGGCGTCGAGATCATCGGGCACCACGCCGCGCACGTCATACGCCTTGAATATGCGGTCGAGCGCACTGGACACGCCCGCATGTTACGGAGCGGGCGCCGGGGCGTCAGGCAGGGCCTGCGAGGCGATGGAGGGGCGGCGAGCCCCGTCCCATCACTTCTCGACGACGAGCCCGATCACCGATGCCAGCGGTACCTCGTCGCCGTCCTGGTACCACCACCTTGCCTCGCAGTGGTGGCAGGTGCGGAACGACAGGTCGCGCCCGCCGACGGTCATCGAGATGGCGATCAGGTCACCGGTGCGGCAGTGGGGACAGGTTCCCGTTTCCATGCTCAGAGCTTCGGCTCCGGGAGGGCCCGAAGCACATAGCTCAGCGCGGTCATTTGCCTGGACCGGGTGAGTGGTGTCGCCCGTAGCCCGCTTCGCTGGGTCGCCGTCCCATTCGGGGGACCCGTACAGCACCACGGCCGACGTCGGGGCCGGTCTCCGGGTGAGGTCAGACGGCCAGGGCAGGCTCGGCGCCCGGAAGGACCTCGGCACGCGAGTCGTGCACCGTCCACCCGACCGGGGGCGTCATGCGTACGACATGCTCCCTGCAGAGGTCGAGCAGGTGCCTGTCTCGCTGCGGGAGGAGGTCGCCGATCGCGACCTGTCGTTCGGCGTATCGCAATGACACGGTCGCCACAGGCTCGGCATCACATCGCATCTTCGCGCAGGTTCGCATCGCGCCGCATCGTAAATGACACGCGTGTGATCTCCAAGCACCTCAGGCGGGTCTCGATCGTCGCTCGGGCGCGGCGCACAGAGATGTACCCCGCAGTGGCGCTCCGGTTTCCCATCGCGTCGCTACGGGGTACGACCGGAACCCTACGCCGGGTCCGGCCCGAGCGGCAACCGTTCCGGACCAGAAAGTGTGACAAGAACGCCTGGAGAAGATTCAGATGTTGACGGACTCGGGCGTGTCGCCCTCGACCGCGGACCCCGGGCGCGAGCCCACGATGATCACGCGCATCCCGACCTCGACCATGTCGTAGAGCCTCTCGACTTCCCAGTTGTGCATGCGGATGCACCCGTGCGACGCATAGGTGCCGATCGAGGAATCCGCCGGGGTCCCGTGGATGCGGATCAGCCCGGGCGCCTCGTCGATATAGAGGGCCCGCGTGCCCATCGGCGCGGTCGGTCCTCCCGGCACGACCGCCGGAAGGTTGGCTCCCCACGTGTCGAGCGCCGGGTTGTACCAGGTGGGATCCACCGCCATGCGGGTCAGCTTCCAATCCCCCGGCGGGGTCGTGTAGCCGGGCATCGCGGTGGCGACCGACCAGGTCCGGATCACCTTGAACCCGTCGTAGAGGTGGAGCTTGTTCTGATCGACGCGGACGACGATCGTCCGGGGCATGTTCTCGGCGGTGACCTCGGGACGCACCTTCAGAATCGGCAGCACGACCTGGGAGGCGCTGGCACCCTTCAGGGCAGCTCGCACCGCCGCCCGTGCCTCCGCGAAGTCGAGGGCGCGTCCGGGCTTGGGTTCGACGAAGCGGAGGCCGCCGTCGTCGTAGGTGATGTCGGCGTCGACGGGTTTGACCGCGACTTCGCGGGCGACCCGCCCGAGCACGGCGTCGACGCGCTTGTGACCCGTGATCTTCAGATCGAGCTGTTGACCGACGGGCTCGTCGTTGAAGCGGTGCCAGAAGCGGGCGAACGTGCCCATCGACTCGCTGAGGCCGAGAGCCTCGTTCACCGCCTTGAGAGCGTTCGAACGTTGTCCGAGCTCTCGAAGAGAGATCTTCCATCCGCGACCACCGGCGCGGAGCTCGATCCGGCGCCGCAACTCGACCTCTGCGGCCTCGCGCACGGCCGTGACCGCCTCCGCCTTCGTCATGCCGCCGACGTCGACGCCCGCGACCATGACGCCGGGCAGGATCCGGCCGGCGCGGTCCTGCTCGTATCGGTAAGCGGAGTAGGCGGCGCCTCCGGCGGCCAGCACGAGCACGACGGCGACGATCGCCACGATGACGATCGCGCGGTGTTTCCGCGCCGGTGCATGCGTACCTCTGGCCATGGGTAACGGTCTCCGCCGGAAGGCGGTCGCGTCATGATACGCGACCGCGCAACCGGCTCCCTGTCGGTCGATCAGGTGGTTGTCTCACGCCCCGGTATCGGCACGCCGGCGGCGAGACCGAAGAGCGCCCTCCCCTCGTTGCCGAGCGACATCGAAGCCCCGAGCACGACCACGGGCTCCCCGGAGGACGTCACCAGCAGCGCAGCATCGCCGACCGTGTCGAGGAACTCGCGGGGAACCTCGGCGACCGAGCCCGGCGGCACGGTGATCGCGGTATCGGCCGACCCGTCCCCCTCTCGGGGGATGGAGCTGACGCCGACCGTGGCCTGCGAACGGCCCGCGTTCAGCACCAGCAACCCCGGCCTCGCGGGAGCGCCGGCGACGGTGGGAGTGACGACCCACGACGTCGCCGGGGCCACCGTGCCCGCGGTCGCCCCGCCGTCCTTGCCCACGCCGGCCGTTCGCAGGGCTGCCGCGATCGGCGCGCCATCCTGGACGACCACGTCGACGGCTGAGGGCCCGGTGGTCGTGACCGCGTACTGGGCCGCCGACTCCGGCGCCTGCGTCTGCTCGGCAAGCCCTCCGGCGGGCTGGGGAGCGCCGGCCGATCGCAAGGTCGCCGCGAACGTCGAGCCGATCGCTGCGTCGCCCGGCTGGTCGGCATCGGACTCGCCGGTCACGGTCGGCACCGCCACCGCGAGCATCGATCGACCCGAGCCCGTGGACGTGAGCATCAGCCGCCGATCGCTCGGAGCCGACGATGCGATCACGCTGCCGATGCCGCGTCCATCGGATACCACGAGCGTCGAGGCCGCCAGCTTGCCCGAGGAGACGTCGATCGTGACGCCGAGGCCCTGCTCGCCTTGGGCGAACGCGTTCAGGCGGACGGCCTGGCTCGCGCCGGGCTGGAGGGTGACGTCTGTCAGCTCGGAGTCGCGCACCGGGGCTCGGTCGGCGGTGAGCAGCGCCACATCGAAGACGGCGTCGCTCGCGAACGGGTTCATCACGACCAAGTAGGTCTGGTCACCCTCGCCGGTGGTGGCGGCAGCAGACACCAGGTCGGTGCCGGCATCCGCCGAGCACGGTTCCGCGCCGATCCCGAGCTCCTCCTCGGCTCCCCGGATCAGCCACCCGGCGGCGACCCACCCGCCGAACGCCTCCACGAACGTCGACGAGGATCGCCTGGAGGCATCGACCTCCAGCGAGACCTGTGTCCGGGCGGGCACCGTGACCTGCGACGAGCTCGCGGATCCGCGGAGGCGGAGTTCGGTGACGCGAACGAGCACGTCGTCCTCACCCGGATTCGCCAGGAAGACGGTGCCCTCGTACGCCGAGCCGCCTCCGTGAGGGCAGAGCCAGATGAACGAATCCGCCGTGCCAGGTACCGGCCCCGATGGCTCCCGTGCACCCAGTCGCTCGAACGAGACGGCTCCGAGCGCGACAGCTCCGACGACCAACAGAGTCAACAGACCCTGGCCCCGTGCCCTCATCGCGCCACCGGCTTCCTCGTGATCCAGAGGGCGACGGCCCAGATTGCGGCCAGCAGCCAGGCCTGGATCGTCGCCGGAAGCTGCGCGCCGTAGCGCACGGCCACCGGCGCCTCCTGTCGCTCGAACCCCGCGGCCCAGCCGAAGGCCGTGAACGGATCGTCATCGGAACCTTCCACGTGCCACGCACCCTGGAACTCGGTCGAGACGAACACCGGTCCCGACCCCTTCCCGCCTTCCCAGCCGCCCTCGACCTGCGTCAGGGGCGCGACACGACGCACGGGCGAGAGCACGACATCAGCCGGAGACGGAGCACGGATCGACTCGTCGGTCGCGTCGCCGTCACGGAGCAGGGCTGCAGGAGGGAGTGCCCGAACGTTGCGATACACGGTGAGACCGGCCGCGGGCACCAGGTCGAGGTCGGCCTGTGCGTCGAGCAGATCACGGGCCATGGGGGGCAGGTCGTCGCCGGCCGCGATCACGTACCCGACGCCGAACGCAGCGAGGAGGGCCCCGCCGTGGCGGGTCGCCCCCGACAGGATCTCGTCGAGCGCCTCGTCGAGGTGGTCCGGCCCGGGACCGGCGGACGGGCGGCCGATGTCGATTGCCAGCGAGCCGTCACGCCCGGTGAGACCGAACCGCAACGTCGCGGGGCCCGCCTCCGCGAGCCCCTGCGGATCGCCGCCGGGAGCCGGGAACGGATCGTTCGAGCGTCGGCCCACCCAGAGCACGCGGAAGTCGCGTCGAGCCGTACTCTGCAGCACCGACCACGCGGCTGGCACCTTGTCTGGACCCCCAACGGCCCACCCACCGACCAGCGCGACGATCGACTGGAGCAGCAAGCCCCCACCGAGCACTATCGCGAGCAAACCGGTGAGGACCTGTCGCATGCCGAAGGATTCACGGCCGAGCCCGGTGACCGCAGAGGAGACGCCGTAGGCGACCAGCATCACCTCGGCCACCGCCGCGACCGCGAGGAACGCGAGCGGGTTCGACAGCGGCGCGGGTATCCACCAGGCGGCCGAAAGCCACGACAGCGCGAGGCCGGCCAGGGCGAGCAACATGGCCCTGATCGCGCGCACACGGAGATCGGCACCCACCAGGGCGAACGAGAACACCGCCGCGATCGGTAGGAACAGGGCGACCACCCACGTGCCAGGACCACCCCCGGGGGCCAGCCTCGTCAGCCGGGACAGATCGGTGGTGCCGATCTGCGACATGAGCGCGGCACCCCCGCCCGCGGCGAGTGTCGGCACGAATGGGAACAGGAGCACGGCGGCGGCGACGAATGCGAGCGCGATGATGCCGAGCCCGCGTATCCGTGAGCGCCCCGTCAGCAGTTGGACGACGACGAGCAGTGCCACCGCGAGCACGGCTCCCGGCAGGAACGCGACGAGGACCGCCAGCGTGACGCCCACCCCGGCGACGAACCGCCACCTGCCATCGGTCGGCTCCTCGGCATCGAACGCCGTCTCGACCCGTTCATAGATCGCCGGCATGATCGCGAGTGCCACGAGGAGGTCGAGGCGTCCTTCGGAGAACGACCACATCATCAGACCGCAGACGAGGAAGGCCGCAGACGCGAGAACCGAAGGCCCCGGACGGCCGGTCAGGCGGGCCGCAGCCCGGTAGGTCAGGACCCCGGCGAGCACCGGCGCGCCCGCGAGCACGACCTTCTGTGCGATCGCGGTGCTCGCGAGCGTCAACCACGAGAGACCCCCGAGCGCGCCCAGGGCCGGACTCGCCGCGAGTGGCCCACCGAGGGGGGTAGTGCGATACGCAGAGATCAGCTCGGCCCAGAACCCAGCGGGACGCGCGGGGAACGCCGGCAAGACGCCGCCGGCGAGTGCTTCGGGTCCGAGCAGGCCACGCGCTGCGACCGCTCCGAGGACGATGCCGATGAAAGACCCGACGATCACGGGATGGGATCCGACGAGCGAGGCCGTCCGATCACGCAGGCGGCGCGCAGAAGTCTCCTGTTCGTCTCGATCCTCGACGTCGCGTTGTTCCTCGAGGATGCGCTCCGCCGTCTGGAACCAACGGGGCAGCCGCAGCCCCGCCGTCTCCATGAACCGCCGGATCAGCCGGTCCTTCACGCGCCGTTCCCGCTGGATGCGACGGCGGCGAGCCAGCGTTCCGCCGAAGTGGGTCACGTTCCACCCCCACGCGGCGATGAGATCGTAGGCCTCTTCGAACCGCCGAGAGAGCGCGAGGAAGAGCAACCGGAACGCTCCGAGCACGAGGGCAAGCGGTATGACCCAGAGCAGCGAGAGCAAGCCGTAGTTCTTGAGCGTCGTCGCGAACGCGGCACGGTCCTCCTCGTAACGGTCGCCATGGACGCCCGGCGCCGGGGCATGCGACGTTCGACAGGCCTGCCGATGCCGGACGCGGGCGAGCGGCATCATCAGGACCCGGAGTCCCCCGAGACGGACCCGCCAACACAGGTCGAGGCCCTGGTGGTCGGGCGCGAACCGTTCATCGAGCGGACCGGCACGCTTCCACGCCTCTCGGGAGATCAGCATGGCCGTCGTCGAGACGCAGAGCACCTCGAGGACGCGGTCGAACTGACCCTGATCGATCTCGTCGGCCTGCAGCGGTGAGTAGGCGTGACCGAAGACGTCCGCGGATCGGCCGACGTCGAGCAGGCGGCGAGGCTCGTCCCGATCGACGACCTTGCAGCCGACGACGCCGACCCGGTCCAGCCCCGGGATGCCTACGGCCGCCTCGACGAGCCGCTCCACGGCGTCCGGATCGAGCGCTGCGTCGTCGTGCAGAAGGAGCACGAGATCTGCCTCCGACGCCGCAGGCTGATCCATGGCGGCATGGAACGCGCCGGCGAGCCCGAGAGCGGTCGGCAACGCGATCACTCGACGATCGCCGAGGGCTCGTTCGAGGATCTCGCAGGTCTCATCGGACGAGGCATCGTCGACGGCGAGCACCGCCATGCGCGGATAGGTCTGCGCCGCGAGCGCCGCGATGGTCTCGCGGAGCCAAGGTGCTGCGTCACGGGCCACCAGTACGACGAGAACGGTGGGCGTGCGCTCGGGCGTGACGGCTGGGGACTGGGTCATGCGAAGGCTTCTGCCGAGCGGCAGGGGAGCCTAGCACGGCGACTCAGCCACAACGCGGAAGGGGGGGCACGGAGCCCCCCTCCCAGATCGCTGATGAACGCGATCAGCGTTTGCGTGCGGTGGTCTTCTTGCGAGCCGCCGACTTCTTCCGTGCGGCCGGCCGTTTCCTGGCCGTGGCCTTCTTGCGGCCCGTGGTCTTCTTCCGGGCCGTGGCCTTCTTGCGAGCGGCGGGCTTCTTGCGGCCCGTGGTCTTCTTGCGCCCGGTCGTCTTCTTGCGGGCCGGGGCCTTCTTCCGGGCCGTGGTCTTCTTGCGCCCGGTCGTCTTCTTCCGGGCCGTGGTCTTCTTGCGCCCGGTCGTCTTCCTGCGCGCCGCGGGCTTCCTCGCAGCGGTCTTCTTCGCAGCTGTCTTCCTGCGTGCCGGCTTGCGAGCGGCCGTCTTCTTCGCGGGTCTGCGGGCCGTTGCCTTCTTGCGACCGGTCGTCTTCCTGGCTGCCGCCATGCCTCCTCCCCTTTCCTGGTGCCTTCGTCGGACGGATCGTCGGCCGTGTCTCAGGACGCCATGCGCTTCAGGCGTCGGCGTTCCCGTTCGCTCATGCCTCCCCAGACGCCGTATCGCTCGTCGCGCCGGAGTGCGTAGTTCAAGCATTCGATGCGCACGGGACACTCGCTGCAGATCCGCTTGGCCTCCCTCGATGAGCCTCCCTTCTCGGGGAAGAAGATCTCAGGGTCGTATTCGCGACACCGTGCTCGCTCTTGCCAAGGGATGTAGTGGTGCACGCTCGTCTCCCCCCGAAATCACATCGGTGTGATTCTGAGGGAAGAACGACCCCGGTGACAAGCCCTGATTCGAGGAAGTTCTCTGCCTCATCCCTCGTCCTGTTGGCCCCATGGTGTCGAACCGGAGACGAAGTCGCAAGTCGTAACGCGCGATGGAACGCTCCGGGGAGCTCATCCCGCGACCCGCCGAAGGTGGTTCGTCGTGCCTTCACGCACGACCCGCTCGTACGTCGTGGTGCGCACGACCGGTGTCCGACCGATCGCGTGGATCGCGTCGTCGAACTGATCGGGCGTCATCTCGATGCCCCACTCCGCGCCGGCCATGCGGCTGATCGTCTCCTCCATGAGGGTGCCTCCGAAGTCGTTGGCACCGGAGCGCAGGATGGCTTGGCACGCGTCGACGCCGAGCTTCACCCACGAGACCTGGATGTTGGGGACCGACCCGTCGAGCAGTATGCGTGCCACGGCGTGCATCCGCAGGTTCTCCTCGAACGTCGCGCCCGGACGGGCCTTCCCCGCCAGGTAGATCGGCGCGTTCTGGTGCACGAACGGCAGCGGCACGAACTCGGTGAAGCCTCCCGTGTCGGACTGGATGCGGCCGATCCGCCGGATGTGGGAGACCCAGTGCGGCGGCGCGTCGACGTGACCGAACATGATCGTGCTCGAGCTGCGGATGCCGAGACCGTGTGCGGTGCGGACGATCTGCTCCCACGTGCCGGCAGGGAGCTTGCCCTTGGTCAGCACCCACCGCACGTCGTCGTCGAGGATCTCCGCCGCCGTGCCCGGGATCGTACCGAGCCCGCGCGCCTTGGCTTCGGTGAGGAACTCCTCGAACGAAACGCCCAGCCTGCTGGAGCCGTTGAGGATCTCCATAGGGCTGAACGCGTGCACGTGCATGGCGGGTGTCCGCTGCTTCACGGCATCGACGACGTCGAAGTAGAACGAGCCGGGCAGGTCGGGATGGATGCCCCCCTGCATGCAGACCTCGGTCGCGCCGCGCCGCCACGCTTCCTCGGCGCGATCGCCCACCTCGGTGAGCGTGAGGGTGTACGACTCTTCGTCGGCCTCGCGCTGGGCGAACGCGCAGAAACGGCACCCCACGTAACAGACGTTCGTGAAGTTGATGTTCCGGTTGATCACGTAGGTGACCTCGTCGCCGACCGCTTCGCGGCGCAGGTCGTCGGCCACCGAACGCAACGCGTCGAGCGCGGCGCCTTCGGCGCGGAACAACGCGAGCGCATCGTCGTCGGAGATCGGGCGGTGCGCCGCCGCCTTCGTGAGCGCGGATCGGATCTGCGCGTCGAGACGCTCCGGCTCGACCCGGGAGCGAGACCAAGCCGCGGTCTCGGCCGGCAGGTCGGTCTCGCCGTAGACGGTCTCGGCGTCCCCGCGCAGGCCTGCCCCGGTCCCCTTGGAGAAGGTGAGCGAGATCGCGCGCGGCTTCCAGCGCACGTCGGGGTCCTGCCAGGCGATCGGCGAAGGGCACGCTCCCTCGATCGCGCGCCCCTCGTGGTCGAGCAGGGCATCGACGGGTGCGCGCATCTTCCCCGAGATGAAGACCTCGGGCTTCGAGACATACTCCGGATAGATCGTGAGTCGCTCGCGCAGCGTCTTGCCGCGCGACGCCGTCGTCGCGCGCAACGCCTCGATCGACGGCCACGGCTTCTCGGGATTCACGTGGTCGGGCGTGATCGGCGAGACGCCTCCCCAGTCGTCGATGCCCGCGTCGAGCAGGCGCAGTCGCTGGGACGGGTCGGCGAGGTTCGGCGGGGCCTGCACGTGCATGCGCGGGCCGAGCACGACGCGGGCGACGGCCACCGACGCCAGGAACTCCTCATCGCCGGGTTCGGGTGCCGACCGCATCGCCGTGCCGGGCTTGGCGCGGAAGTTCTGCACGATCACCTCCTGCACGTGGCGGTAGCGCCGATGCAGGTCGCGGATCTCGAAGAGGGCCTCGGCTCGCTCGCGGTCGGTCTCGCCGATGCCGACGAGGATGCCCGTCGTGAACGGCACCGCGAGCCGGCCGGCGTCCTCGATCGTGCGCAGCCGCACCGCCGGGACCTTGTCGGGCGAGCCGAAGTGCGGTCCTCCCTTGGCTGAGAGCCGCTCGCTCGCGGTCTCGAGCATGATGCCCATCGATGCGCTCACGTGCTTGAGCCGCGCGAGCTCCTCGTAGCTCATCACGCCGGGGTTGAGGTGCGGCAGCAATCCGGTCTGCTCGACCACGCGGATCGCCACCGCCCGCACGTAGTCGAGCGTCGAGTCGTAGCCTCGCTCCTTCAGCCACGTCCGCGCGACCTCGTACCGCTCCTCGGGGCGATCGCCCAGCGTGAACAGCGCCTCCTTGCACCCGGCGGCCGCTCCGGCTCGGGCGATCGCGACCACCTCGTCGGGAGCGAGGAACGGCGAACCGAGCTTCGCGGGCGGCTTCGCGAACGTGCAGTAGTGGCAGTGGTCGCGGCAGAGCATCGTCAGGGGCACGAACACCTTCCGCGAGTAGGTCACGACATCGCCGTGGCCGAGATCGCGCGATCGCGAGGCGATGGACAGGAGTCGATCGAGTGGCTCGCCGCGCGCCCGCAGCAACGCGGTCGCCTCGTCGAGGCTGAGCGTCGCGCCGCGCTCGGCTCGCGCGAGGGCCCGGCGAAGCTCGTGGTCGGCCTTGCGACCGGCCGAGGGGCCGGGTCCATGGGGCATGCCGGCGAGCCTACTACGCTGTTCCACGATGAAGATCGTGGCGCTCGCCGGAGGCATCGGCGCGGGGAAGTTCCTCCGTGGCATGGCGCGCCTCGTCCCCGGGTCGGAGCTGACGGTGGTCCTCAACGTCGCCGACGACGTCGTCGTACACGGGCTGCACGTGAGCCCCGATCCCGACTCGGTCACGTACTGGCTCGGCGACGCATTCGACCGCGAGCGTGGATGGGGGCGACGAGGCGAGACGTTCCGAACCACCGAAGAGCTGCGGGCGTTCGGCGCGCCCGACGCATGGTTCAACCTCGGCGACCTCGACCTCGCCACCCACGTGCTGCGAACCTCGATGCTCCGCGAGGGTGCGACGATGTCGGAGGTCGTCGAGCGGGTCGCATCGAGGTTCGGTGTCACCGCCCGACTGCTGCCGGTGACGGACGACAGCGTCGAGACATACATCGACGCCGTCGACGCCGGCACGGGCGAGCGGCTCGACCTGCACTTCCAGGAGTACTGGGTCCGGCGCCGCGCCGCCGACCAGGTCAAGGGCGTGCGATTCGTCGGGGTCGAGTCTGCCCGACCCGCTCCGGGCGTGCTCGAGGCGATCGCGACGGCGGACCTCGTCGTGTTCCCCCCGTCGAACCCCGTCGTGTCGACCGGCCCGATCCTCGCCGTCCCCGGGGTGCGCGCGGCGGTCGAGGCGCGCCGCCCGGCGGTCGTGGGCGTGAGCGGCATCGTCGACGGGGCACCCCTGGCCGGAATGGCCGACAAGCTCATGCCGGTCCTGGGCCTGGAGGTCACCGCCGCCGGCGCGGCGGCCGCCTACGAGGGACTGCTCGGCACGTGGGTGATCGACGAGCGTGACCGGAAGCTCGGGGACCGGATCCGATCCGGCGGCGTCCGGGTCGTGGTCGCAGAGACCGTGATGCGCGAGGACGACGACGCCGAACGCCTCGCCGCCGTGGTGCTCGGCAGCGCACGATGACGCGCGCGTCGGGCCGCGTCGAGATCGTCCCCGTCGTCGGCGTCCCCGAGATTCGGTCCGGCGACGATCTGGCGGCGGCGTTCGAGCCCGCGCTGCGCACGGCCGGGGTCCACGAGCACGACGTGGTCGTCGTGACGTCGAAGGTCGTGTCGAAGGCGGAAGGCCGGCTCGTGCCCGGCGACGATCCCGCCGAGACGGTCTCCGCCCAGACAGAGCGCATCGTGGCCAGGCGCGGCGACCTCGTGATCGCGCAGACCGCACACGGGTTCGTCTGCGCGAACGCGGGGGTCGACGCGTCGAACGTCGACGCCGGCGCGCTCGCCTTGCTACCCGAGGACCCGGACGGCACCGCCGGGAGCCTGCGCGCGCAGCTCTCGTCCCGGCTCGGCGTGCGGGAACTCGCGGTCGTGATCACCGACACGTTCGGGCGCGCCTGGCGCACCGGAGTCGTCAACGTCGCGATCGGCAGCGCCGGCCTGCCGTCGCTCGTCGACCTTCGAGGACGACCCGACGATCGCGGCCGTGAGCTCGAGGCGACCGAGATCGCGCTCGCCGACGAGGTGGCGGCCTCGAGCGGGCTCGTGATGGCCAAGGAGGCGCGAACACCGGGCGCGATCGTCCGGGGGGTGGACCGGCTGGGCGGCGCACCCCTGCCGGCGAGCGCGCTCGTCCGGCCCGCCGACGAGGATCTGTTCCGCGCGTCACCGTTGCAGGCGCTGCACGAGCGTCGCACCATACGCTCCTTCGGCCCCGGCCGGGTGCCCCGCGAAGCGATCGAGGAGGCGATCCGGGCCGCATGCACGGCTCCGGCGCCGCACCACACGAGGCCATGGCGGTTCAGCGTGTTGACCTCCGACGCCGCGCGGCGCAGATACCTGGCGGCGATGGCCGAGGCATGGCGGGCCGACCTGCGCGCCGACGGCGAGAGCGAGGTGACTGTCGAGCGTCGGATCGGGCACAGCGACGCCGTGCTCGGCGCGGCGCCGGCGCTGATCGTGCCGTGGCTGTCACTGACCGGTTCCCACGCCTACGCCGACGCCGAGCGCTCCGGCGCCGAACGCGACATGTTCCTGCTCTCGGGAGGCGCGGCGATCCAGAACCTGCTCCTGGGCCTCTCGGCGCAGAACCTCGCGAGCTGTTGGATCAGCTCGTCGATCTTCTGCCGTGAGGAATCGCGCGAGGCGCTCGGCATGGGTCAGGAGTGGCTCGCCCTCGGCACCGTGGCGTGCGGTCCGGTCCCGCAGGGCTCTCGCGTCCCACCACGGCCGGCGATCGATCTCGACGTCGTCGCAGACCTGCGGTGAGGCTGCCCCATCGGGTTTCTCCTTGGGTACGCTCTAACCTCCGGAGGCCGTCCCCCGACGCCTCGGAAGGAGCCCGAAGCAGGTGCCGAACCAACCGAACGACGCCCGCAGGCCGACGAAGGCCGAACGCAAGGAGCAGGCTCGCCTCGAGCGCGACTCGATCCAGCGACAGATGGCCGCCAGGAAGCGGAACCGCGCCATCGGCCTGTCCTTGGTCGCCCTGGCGGCGATCGCCGCGGTCGTGGCGGTCGTCGTGCTTCGGCCGGACAGCTCCGGCGGGTCGCTCGCCGCACCCGCGGATCTGCTGTCGCAGGCTGCCGATGCCGCCCAGGCCGCCGGGTGCTCCGAGGTGCAGAACCCCGGCTTCTACGCAGGAGCCGACCAAACGTCGCCCGACTACGTAGATCAGGCGCACGTCGGGGGGGACGCTCGGTTCCCCGAGCTCCCGCCGCTCGACTCGTATCCGAGCACGCCGCCGACCTCCGGCCCACATGTGGGAGAGACGACGCTGCCGGCCGGCGTGTACGACTCGACCCCCGACATCGGGCCGTTGATCCACTCGCTCGAACACGGCGGATCGGTGATCTGGCTCTCCCCCGACGCGCCACAGGGACAGGTCGACGAGATCAAGGCCTTCTACGACCAGGACGACCCGGTGGGCCAGGACCGGGTCATCGTGGCCACCTACGACTACGGCGGAGCCGGCGGCCTGCTTCCCGACGGCACGCAGATGGCGCTCGTCGGGTGGCACCGCCTCCAGACGTGCGCGATGCCGGACCTGGCGGTAGCGTTCGACTTCACGAGCCAGTACTCCTTCCCGACCACGCAGGATCGCGAGTACGCCGGCGAGGCTCCCGAGGCCGGAGCACCGATGTAGCGATGACGAACAAGAACAAGAAGCGACGCCGCCCAGGACCCGTGGCGACCGCGCGACCGGATCCGGTCGATGCGCGTGCGGAGCGCCGGGAACGGAAGGGACAGGCCAGGAAGGAGCGGGAGGCCGCACGCAAACGGGCCCAGCGGAGCGCCTTCCTTCGGCGCGCAGCGGTGTTCAGCTTCGTCGGCGTGGTCGGTATCGGCGTCTTCTACTGGCTCACCAAGGCGGCGAGCCCACGCGACGTGCCCCAGGCGGCGGTCGCCGCCGCCGAAGCCGCCGGATGCACCGGGATCGAACGACCGGCAGGCGACGCCCCGGCCGGGCAACACGTCGCCGAGGGCACCCCGATCGCCTACGCCCAGAAGCCTGCCACCTCGGGCCAGCACTACGGCGGTCAGGTGCTGCCCTCGTCGCCCGACTCCTACGATCAGCCGATCGACAGCGAACCTGCGGCCGTGCACTTCCTCGAACACTCGGGGGTGATGCTCTACTACCGGGCCGACGGCGACGGCGCGGTGCCCCCCGACGTGGTCGACGCGTTGCGGGGGGTCGCTACGAACCGGCAGATGACGGTGGCCGCCCCCTACGACGGGCTGCCCCAGGGCACGTCCGTCGCGATGGCGGCGTGGAACCAGCTGCAGACCTGCCCCGGCACGATCACGGCGGACCAGGCCGCGTCGGTCGCCGGGGGGTTCGCAGAGGCGTTCGCCTGCACGTCGAACGCGCCCGAACCCAACGCGGCCGACGACTGCTGAGCAATGGCTCAGGCGAGCCCGCAGCTCCGGCCCCGCGGACAGACGATCGTCCCGTGTTCGAACTCGGCGAGCGTCCCCCCGCTGCCGTCGGCCCGAACACGGCTCGTCGGGAAGCCGAGCGCACCCGCTGTGCCGCCGCGGTGCATATAGCTCTTCAGCACGCGGCCCCAGAGCGCGTGGGCGCCCGCACCCTGCTTCGCGAGGATGCGGCCGCGTGCGAACAGCGCCCGCGCACCCGGACCGGCGTCGACGATCTGGCCGATCGGCATGCCCAGCTTGCCCGACGGGCCCCTGACCGCCTTGTACTCCCGATAGATCGGTCCCCGCAGCCACACCGTGGCCCGCTTCACTGCGTTGCGGAAGATCGCGCCCTTGTCGAAACGCTGACGCGACCCGCCCTTGACGCCGACGACTTTCGAGGCCGGCAGACCGGGCCTGCACATCAACGCGTCGTAGCGTTCACGGATCGGCCCGGTGATGTTCTTGTCCTGGTTGATCCAGATGCGCCCGTCCCAGACGCCCAGCGCCCATCGGAGCTCC
>Ga0214469_1000226_pt1 | contig 18480 bp, 22 predicted proteins | sample RVTome_10_FD_187340 | JGI IMG/M metagenome (GOLD analysis project Ga0214469, IMG submission 187340) | Soil microbial communities from uranium-contaminated site in the Upper Colorado River Basin, Wyoming, United States - RVT153D57 HiSeq ... | reverse complement strand
TACTCTCGAATTTGAAGACAATTTCACAAAAGCACAAGGTGAGTATTGCAAATGTAGCAACACGCTACATACTTGATAGGGCAGCAATAGCAGGAGTTATTATCGGCACTAGACTCGGAATAGTAGAGCACAGAGTCAATAATACTCAGGTATTCGACTTCAGGTTGGATAAGTCGGATCTCGATGCGATAGATGCGATATGTACTAAGTCAAACAACTTGTTTGAGGAAATCGGGGACTGTGGCGACGAGTATAGATGAGATTGAAATTCATTGTTCAAAGACTTATCAGGGAAAAGATTGAATGCCAAGAGTCGCAAATAGAAATAATACTATGAGAGACTAGCAAGAGTAATTCGACCAACGAGCAACAACGAATCTCAGAAAAAAAATAATAAGAATCGGCGTGCATCGGCACTCAAAAACCACTGCCATTTACAAAATAGTGTGTGACATAAGAGGAATGATATTGTAATTGAAAGGCAGATTTAATAAATCCTGATCGAGCAGTTCCCAATTAAGAACCACTGTCTACAGATTTGCCGGCTATAGTTTCTATGGTTTGGTAGAATACAAAGAGTAATCATGCATATGTATGATGTATATACCCAAGAAACCTATAATGCCTCCTAATATAGCTAGAAATATGTTATTGGGCAGATTGCCGGGAATTCCTACCTCTACCAACAGGAGCTGCACTACAAGCGTAATTATTATGCTAGAAGAGCCTATGGTAGCCGTAAGAGATGCGCCTATCCTACTTAAGCCTGTGGAATACGATAGAGATCCCACAAAAGGTAGCAATGAAAATACTATCAAGACTATAACAATGAGTATTAATTGTTGGCTATTTTCTGGACTATAAGTTAGTATAGATGTTCCACTTGTTGAAGAATGTTGCATCTCATCCAATAATAATACTACAATCAAAAATCCAACCAGAATGAACCCAGAGATCAGCATAGAAGAAGAAGCCACTTCTATTGATGAATGCTTTGATACTAGTTTTGTTAGAAAGAGAACACCTAATGCAAATCCAAATGCAGAAAGTATTGCTTCCATATCTCCAAAGGTGATATTGAATGTCTCGGGGAAAATTGATCCATTTGGTATTCCGTTCCAACCTATATTTTCTTTATCCTCACTAAAACTAGAGTCACTCATAATGGCCAAAACGAACCCAAATAACGCCAAGGCTATACCAATGATGTGAATACTTTTCAATACTTCTCTCAAGAAAGCTCTTGCTAGGAGAACTATAATTACAATTTCAAGTGGTCCTGCAATGAGGAGCTCTTTTGAAGCCCCGATTCTGTTAATGGAATCATACCATGTAAATATCCCGATTGATAGGAATAGAGAAGCCAATAAAAGATTCTTCCAAGATTTCGAGAAAAGGATAATAATTCCTTCCATTTTCTTAAGAAAAAGAATCGTTACCATCATTAGCATTACTCCTCCCAAGGTTATGCTGACCGCTGAAAGTAAAATTGGAGAGACATGTATAGTCGATCGGGTTGTTAAATATTCAATAACTATGGATTCGATGGAAATAGTTACTGCATAGACAAATACGACCCAAGACTTTTGGATCAACAGAGGCAATGCAAGTACTTCCAACCCATAAAATAATAATTCATTTCGATTATCTTTACCAACCTAGATCCTGCAAATTAACCCATGAACTTAGTTAACATATATTTCTACTCCTAACTTGCTATTGGACTGACAACAGAAGTAAAGTAAATGGTTAAGGATATTACAGTATGATATTTAGTGGATAAGTGCGATTTGGGGATTGAAATAGAAATGCTCAATTCAACTGAGCTTCTATAACTAGTAACAAAAGAAGAGACACTAAGAGTTATGTCAATTATTCCTCTCAGTCACCATTACTTCTTTCAACTTGTTCCGTTAATCAGGAGCTTCATCAGTGATGCTCGAAGACTAGAAGGTATGGAGAATGCTCCTGAAAAATACTATCATATCGTTCATCTATGTAAACATGTCAGGGTACATTGTTATTGATTTGACTACTTCACTCTATATCTGAATTTTGGTCAAACGATATGCTGAGCGAAATCGTCATGCAAAGGCATCCACAAGGGGGTAAGGCGAAAGACCACTTTGACTGTCGCCACCACCTAACCATGCGGATTCGTGACAAACTCATATAAAAGTTAACGCTTTCACATAAAAGGTGTTCCGGAACTTGGTTATTCTTCAGATTCAGCCGGTGGAAACATCAAAAGATAGAGTATGATTGTCTAGGTAATATCTGACATAATTACTATTGCTAACAGTCCTATGTGGAGTATCATTTGATATTCTGTCAGTCAATTCATTGTGCTGATAGCGTGACAATGCCCCGATGTACGGTGAATAGCATAGCATCATATCATATTGCAAATCACCCTTATTTGCCTTTAAAGTGAGCCACACAGGGCGTACAATTTGATCATTGATCATCCGTCCTGACCGGCTTGGATCGTATGTCCTAGTTTGTTCCTTTTTGTGCACTATTGAATAGCATCGATACGCCACTAAGGCATGGTGGCAGGATTCCACCTACCCTAATTCTAGTCTACCTACTGATAGACCAACTTACTATGGCTTGAATGCCACCCGTACCTAACATTATCTGTCAAGAATTGAGAAGCAGCGGTGATCGTGCAACAGGGCTATCCATTAGGATCAAACATTTCTAAACTCTAGAGATTTGATGGCGTGTCTATGTCAGTGACATCGAATGGCCACTGATGCTTGGAACAGTATAGAATTTAGCCTTACATGATAGGATTCGACATCTGAAAGATTTTGATCTACACAAGCAAATCATCAGAAAAAGTTAGTAAATATTAGAAAAAAAGCGGAGGCTCCAATTTTATGGCCTTTGAATTGAGGCTTGTTCGCAATTAATGGATGTCAATTTCCGCCAAAGAGCTTCGAAATCGCTTGGCCTAGTTGTTCAAATGGATTTTGTGACTGAGTTTGGTTTTGTTGCTGCTCTGTTGAGCTAGGCTGAGGGCTGGGAGGTGCTGCTGCTTCTGTCTGGTTTTGTTGCTGCTCTGTTGAGCTAGGCTGAGGGCTGGGAGGTGCTGCTGCTTCTGTCTGGTTTTGTTGCTGCTCTGTTGAGCTAGGCTGAGGGCTGGGAGGTGCTGCTGCTTCTGTCTGGTTTTGTTGCTGCTCTGTTTGGCCAGCTTCTCTTACCGCTGCTTCAAAAAAAGTCTCATTTGCTTCTCCTTGTGCGAACAATAATTGTGGTGTTGCAAAAAGTGAGCCAAAAACTATCGAAGTAATTGTAAGGCAAGCTATGGACATAAGACTGGAGAATTTTTCCGTCCCCTTTATTTTCATCAGGAAGAAGGTAATAGAATTTAGATTTAAATGTTTACAAGATTGGCTACATTAAGACTCTAAGTATATCATGAATTATATTGTTTTCTATTCTTTTCCTTACGCATCAGTCTACCCTGGCAACAAACTTATGATTGCCATTCACAAAGATGATTTTTGATGAGAAGTTGATTTATCAACTGGTTGTAAACAAATTAGGTCATTTGTATATGATAGCCATCGGACAAAAATCGCGAATCAGACATACTTGCTCATACTCGCCTAACCATGAATCTGCCCGGAATGTACGAGATCACTATGTGGTAGGCTCTTGAATTAGAATTTTGACTGTATTGATGTCCAGATCCATCTGTTCTGCAATCAAATCTTCGGTGATACCAGAATCATATAGGTTTATCACCATCCTTCTCTTTTCCTCATCTACCATTTTTCTTGGTTTCTCAAGTTTTAATTCTGGCTCAACACTTTTGATATAATCAATAACCCTGGTTACGATGCTATTTACATTTACATCGCTCTCAGTAGAAAATACCAATATAAGATCTTCCAAAATGGGTATACTGAATACTAGTACTTTATCATGGGCATACACCATAAACTTGAGTTCTCCTAGGTCCTTGGAAAAATTTTTCCTCATCTGAACCGTGTGGGCTGTCTGCGAAAGGCTGACCTCAGAATTTCGACCTGTTAGGTGTTGCACAATGCCCTCTATGGGGCCACCAGAATAAAGATGACCTGACTTTTCCAACAACCCTATGAATCTGATATTGGTGTCCAGCTTGAGAATACCTTCTAAAAAATCTTCTGTGTTCAATGGAAATGCTTGTAACGAGGAGGGAAATATATTCTTTAGTTAACCAAGTTAACTGGCAGGTAGCCTTCGATAACCTTAAAAGAAGCACTTTTAATCTAAGTCTATGAAAATTGTAGCCGTTCTTTATTCAGGAGGAGAGATAGCTAAAAGGACCCCGGCTCTCTTAGGTTCTGCTGAAAATGCTGTCGGACTAAGGGAATTTCTTGCAGGAAAAGGACACGAATTTGTCGTATTAACCGATAAAGAGGTAGAATTAGATAAACATCTCCCTACAACTGATGTTATTATAACTACTCCTTTCTGGCCAGCTTATCTGACAAAGGAAAGAATTTCGCAAGCACCTAACCTCAAGTTGATCTTGACTGCCGGAATAGGTTCAGATCATATAGATTTAGGTGCTGCAGCCACACGCAAAATAACTGTAGCAGAGAATACATGTATTGCGTGCTAACTGTAGTCTGCTTTTCAACATTTAGATTTAATACATTCCAAATCAACAATACATATTTCTACGAGATATGAAGTAAGTGAGATATGAATTCACTTACCCAAAATAACGACAGCGTGATTCAAGGTCATAATTCTATTGAACGTCACGTGGTGTCAATCGCGGCTCCTTCTCTTCAGTTATTTAACAAAATAAAGGAGCTGATTCCAGTATTAGAATCTTTCAAAATACCTTACGAAATTTCAATAGTTGCCGCTCATAGAGCACCAAACAAAACACTACGCTATATAGATGATTTAGAAAAAAAGGGGATAGAAGTAGTAGTCGCTTGTGGAAGCGGTTCTGCGCATCTACCCGGAATGATAGCCTCACTTACTAATATTCCCGTTATCGGCATTCCTTTAGAAAGCAGCTTCCTTGGTGGTCTCGATTCCTTAGTTTCAATTATACAAATGCCTAAAGGAGTACCTGTTGCTACGGTAGGAATGGGATCCGCCAACAATGCAGCAATTTTGGCATGTCAAATTCTAAGTTTGAAGTATACTTTCTTGAGAGATAGAATTAAAGCATATAAGAAGGAGTTAGAGATAACCGTTGAAAGTGAAGACAATAGTATTCGGGGGCAAACATTCCATACCTAACGTCACAGGTGAAGCCGTGATTCAACCATTTAGTCTTGTATATACTTAAGTGGATCTAAGATGTACTATAATTCATGGAATCAGACCGTGAAAAAAGGGAGAAGCATAAGAAAACAGAAGATCTCGATAGCGGTGCAGGAATGCGTATGGGTTATCATTCAGAAAAAGCTAGCCCAGAAGATCCGGGTAGCGGTGGCGGCATGAGAATGGGTTATCATTCAGAAAAAGCAAATCCTCCACAAGATGAAAGTGTCAGTAGCGGTGGCGGCATGAGAATGGGTTATCATTCAGAAAAAGCAAACCCAAGTAAGCACTCCAAGCGTTTACATAAAAAATCAATGAAAAACTAAAAATTAAGCTATATTTGACTCATATCTAGGTTATTGGTAAGCTTGATCTACACTATGAAATATCAAAAAAAGATTTTTGCCAGAAATAGTTAAAACACTTCGAATGAAACATCTTGCTGATATTGACGTTTAAGGAAGTAATAACAATGGACGTTTGAGCCCATGTCTCTTTCTAATTTGACGATAGCAGTGACGGGGAGTCGCAGGGCACACGAGTTAGCCCATATAATAGAGTCATTCGGAGGTAGACCATATATTGCACCGACGGTTGGAATTGAGATAACTGAACCTTCAGCTGAACAAGGAAAGCAGTTTATTATGAAAATCTTAAGTGAAAAACCTAACTACGTTGTCTTCATGACTGGTCCTGGTGTTTACTCTCTTATGAATATCGCCAAAGAGTCAGGAATACTCGAACTTCTTACTAATGCTTTAAGTAATACTTCAATAGTATGCAGAAGTGACAAACCAAACGCAGCACTATCTCATTTCAAATTAAGAGCACGTCTAATCCCAAGAGATGAAAACACAGCAAGAGGAATACTCAGGTTGCTCCAGAAATATGATCTCCGAGACAAGAAAATCGCAATATTTTGGCATGGTTCATATTCACGGGTATTGAGTGATGAGCTTCAAAAGGATGGAGCCAATGTATTTGAATCATTCACCTATACCTATTCCAATAAACTTGATAGTGCTGGAGCACGAATACTTGAAGCAATGGGGTTTAAGTATGAATCCCCAGATGAGTTAATGGTTGTCAAGCTTATAGGAGAAATAAGCAAAGGAACTATTGATGTTATAACATTTACCAGTCCTCCATCGGCACAAGAGTTTTTTAGGATTGCGACTGAGCATAATTTAGAGAATTCTTTGAAGAGGTCTTTGAACGGAATGGTAATAGTAACTGTCATTGGGCCTTCAACAAGAAAGATATTAGAAGAAAATAATGTATTTGTAGATGTTATGCCTGACGTCTACAAAATGGGTCCTATGATTAAAGCCTTAAGCGACTTTGTTAAGTATCGTAACACAAGGCAAGGGCATAATTAAATCTAATAATATTAATATATTTTAGGCAGGATACCTGGCAAATTCTCTTCTTATTCTAAAATTTAATTGACTATCTGCGTGCCACTATTCACAAAGTGAATTCTAAATGTATTTAAAGGGTTTCTTTCTCTCCGATTTCTTCTCCCTCTTCGAATTCCTCCTGTGATGACATGCCGACAGTTTGGTTACCAGTTTGGTTACCAGTTTGGTTACCAGTTTGGTTACCAGTTTGGTTACCAGTACCTTGGCCGTATGTGTAAGAGTATTCTTGAATAGTAATGAAGATTACTATCATAACGAGTCCTAGAACACCAATTTTCATCTTGCTTGGAATTTGCATACTTTGCATGATAAAACGTATAATTTAAGCATTATTAATGGTACCTGCTAGTACTATCAAGGCGGATAACATCGTCGGTCTGTATTGTAACTATGCAACGTATCGATTGGTCGTCATATTTATTGTCTGTACCATATATTACATGTCGCATGATCTTGTCCTATGCGTAGAATTAATAACAACAAATTGAAGTACAAAAAATAGGGTTATTGCAACTTATGTTGCAGGTATTTTATACCAGGGCCTCCTTGGCCATAGGAACCACTTGACTATGAGCGATATGCCTACAAACCAACCGATAGCAATTATCGGTTCTATCCAATTAGGATTGCTAGTACCAGGTAATATCCCCATTGCAGGTTCTATTACAAATAATAGTATTGCACCTATTGCAGCAGGTGTTACTGCAGTAAAGATGATCATAAGAGAGATGGTATCTTTAAAGGCTCTCGCAAGATCCCTGTATGTACCATGAGGTTGTCTCCACTTTTCTGAGGATAGCCACGTCTGCATACCTCCTGTGTACCAATATACCATACCCATGAAGAAAGTGGCTCCAATAATATTCCCCAATGTTACAGGAACCAGATTTTTCCACCATGCTTCCCCCCATGTGTACTCTGCTCCTTGAAAAATAGCAGCAGATAGTACCCAATGGTTAACAATGGTATGCTCAAAGCCAGCTGCAAAGAATGTCCCTAGGGGGAACGAAATCAGTAAAATCTTTGCTATTACTTCCTGTGTCCTGAATGCTCCCCAGACTGCCATAGCAACCATCCAGTTAGCAAAAATTGCTCGCCAGAAAAGCTCATCCCATGTTAGAGTCAGGACTTTTGTTTCTCCTACGCCGACTAGAAATCCAGAGAATAGAGGACCGAGTCCTGGTCCTGCCAATTGATTGGCTCCAATAATTATCATCCACCCTAAAACCACACCTGCTATCCAATGTCCAGAATGAGTTATACTCCACTGATAAAAGACTTCTCTCCATTTTGCCTGCCTTGACATTAAGGATATGCCTGAAGTCATGTAGTCCCCAGTTACCAAATTGGCACCGAATATTATTACAGCGACCAGAGCCGTACCAGGAAACACAACCCACATAAGGAATCGTCCAAGCCCTGGGGAGAGATCTGCTGAAACAGCCGCCATGATTATGAATGCAAAGAGAGCTGCAAATGCAAGGTATGCCATGGCTTGCCAGCCCATCAATATTCCTTGAGCAGGATTTACTTTGCATTTGGCAAGGCCTAGATTGCTAAGAGTCTTAAGCGTATCTGGAAGTCCAAAAATGCCGGCTAATAGTCTAGGAGGTGGCGGTGGAGCTTCCTCATGTATAGTACCCTGCTCGCTTCCTGGAGATGATGGCGGTGATGAGGTTGTAGTGGGATTAGTTACTGTAGGTCTACCAGAAGCTGCTGTAGGATTTGGATTTGATGATGTCACCTTAGGAAGATAAGATTTTGAATCTGAAAGATGAGGTAATGGATCTGAAATCTCTTTATCGATACTTCCACTCATTAGATACCGATTCTTTGCTGCATAGATATAGTTAATTCGGCGATTTATGTTTAAATCGTCGTTCGGTAGGGAAGTGATGGGTCACGCTTATAGATTTCTACCAAGTTTACCATTAGACTACTGCTATGATCTAAATTCCTCTTGGATGTCAATACTGATGGTCATGTGTTATTTATTCATGTTCTATGGAATTTCTAATTTGAAACACAGAGGATTAAGGTAACATTCCGCAATAGTTCGTCCTAGATTAGTTTCATTTTCTTGTGTGCTATGACTGGAATTCTTGTTCAAAAAGGGCGCTGCATACGCTTTATCAGGAAGGTGGATCCATCTGAAATATTCTTGACATATATCACATTCGTCAAGGGAAACATTATCACTAACGTATAAACAAAACTGCGATATCATTATGATGAATGTAATAACTAATATGTTCATCGTAAGGACCTAATTCATTAAATGATATCATTGTTTTTCTCGGCATACTAAGCACATTTAAAGTTATAGAGACTCATTAGGAACGTCATATTCTTCAAATCAAGCATGTTACGTTGAACAGGACCTTTTGATTCCAATAACTGGTTTGCTTGGCTAGTTATATTGTCACAACTTAACATAAAATAATCTGGAGATCCCTGTCCAGTCGAGTACTGCGGTATAGAAGATACCACTAGCATCAGGATTCCCGTTACCAGAATTAAAAATTTTAGGTTACGTGTTACCATGTTAAAGGGCTCCATAAATCAAACAAAGTTATACATTGTTTTGTCATTGGAAATAAGTCAAAGAATCTGTTCATTTATAAAAAACTAAGAAGTATGAGTATTAAAGGGTTATACCTTTGATTCATTCCCATCCGATAAATATAGATGGGCATAATAGTTTGTTGTGCTCTTTAGCAGTATTAGGTTTCTCGATTTTACACTCTTGTGGACTAGAATACAGGTAATTAGGGGTTCAATCTTGAAAATTTACCCGGCGCCGGGTAAATTCCAATCTGTAGTGATTACTAAAATTATGTCAACATTCTAATCTTCGATGATGAATCATTAGTCATTTCTAGTTACGCTCTCTTGGTTTTTTCATGTACTTGAATACGCGTTCCTGTACTACATTTAGATACAGAGAAGGTACGATAGACAAGTGATCGCTTTAGATATCACTAGCATTAAAGTAGTTAATCGAAGAGTATGTGTATAGATTATCTGAAACCTGAAGTCTATTTAAGCAACTATAAGATAAAAATACTAATGAGAATGTTTTTGATAAACTTGGGCATGGCGAAAACAGAAGTTATGGCATCACCAGAGGAAAAGGCAGATGCTTTCAGAAGAGCTAGGGAAAGAATGAAACAAAAAGGAATAACTTATACAAAATTAGCACAATCAATTGGAAAGGATGCAATGTTCGTTGCTGCAGCTTTACATGGTCAGCATAAACTCAGTATTAATGATGTTGAAAAGCTTTCACAGTTACTTGACTTAGACACAGAAACTAAAAAAGCCTTCTTCACCTATCCAGTAAGAACAAATTATCCGACTGAAACTGATCCGTTCAAATACAGGATACTGGAAGCTATAGGTCTTTATGGAGATGCAATGAGGGAAGTATTTAATGAATTATTTGCCGATGAAATTGGTCGTGGAGGAGATGGGATTATGAGTGCAATTGATTTTTCGATCAAACTAGAAAAAATAACTGGAAGTCATGGTGAACCCCGTCTTAGAATTATAATGGATGGAAAGTACCTCGAGTATAAAGAATTCTAGAACAACCAGATATCCGAGTCTAGAACGATCAGTTTCTCATTCCCTTTTTTGATATTTTGTATTTTTGTTATGACGATATACTTTGTAAGCCTATATCCAGTTTGCCGAATAATTTTCATCCTCTAAAATTATTCTTTTCACTCTTTGGTATTTTTCTATGGTTATTTCTCCCCTTGCAAGCCTCTTCTTGAGAATTTCTAGTGCACTGTCTCTCGTCATAAGACTGTGTTGCGCCTCTTCCTTATTTTCTATCAGATCTTGTATCACTTCTATCCCCGAATCATCGCAAAAAAATTTCCATGTCTTATCTTTTGAGTAAACATATGCTATAAACGGTTTCTCTTTCGAAGCTACAAAGGATGTTGTTACAGACCTACGAGGATCTCTAAGCGTTATATTTGATGTCTGAGAACCAGACGTAAATGCATATATTCCTAGCTGGTTAAAGTATATTTCATCACTGTATTCGTTATCAAGTTGAAGTAAAGCGAGACATGCATCGACATTAAGAGTAGCATCTTCTGTACTTGGCTCAAGAATAAATCCTTTGCAATCTAAGCTTCTACGAATATCAGTCGATCTTTGAAGCAGTTTTTTGTATTCTTTTTCTTTGTAACCTTTAATTACAGTACATTGCATCCGCTCTAGAATTTCATTGCCTTTGACGAATACGATAATCTCGTTTGGAAAGTCACTAAGTCCGTCATAGTTATCTAATTGCGCATTATCTTCATTTCTGTATCTCGAATCATTAATTGTAACGATCATATAATCACCATATTCATGACCTTCAGAGGTTTTGTTGACCAAACTATTATCGACTTTGACTATTCCTTTCCAAAGATGTTCGAAATACGAATATGGAAGATCTGTATAAGGCACCACCATTATTAAGGATGAAGCTATATTAAATCTTAAATTTGGGCTCATTCCCTCTTCGCCTTAACCAAAGTCTTTCTTATCTATCGCTGAGCTATCAAAAGTCGATTGCGTAATATTCATCGTGATATCGTAAAAAAGCGTCCACATTGGACTGACGAGCCAATATTTTTTAGTATTTCACTCTGCTTAAATAATACTTGACGCTTTATTTCTGTATTGATAAAAAATGAGGAAATTATTGACGAATTAATAGATATTCGCAGTATTCGACCTGCTTCAATATCGGTTAGGCTTTGTAAGACTTCTATTCCCTCAGAAAATATAAAAGAATTAGCATCTAGTATACGAGAGCATGGACTAATCCAGTCCATAACAGTTAGGCCGCTGAATGGTGGTTTTGAGATTATAGCAGGGCATAGAAGATTCTGTGCGTGTAAACTACTACGATGGAAAAAAATTCCAGCCAGGGTTATCTCATTTTCAGACAAAGATGCTTTCGAAATCCAACTTGTTGAAAATATGCAGAGAATGACAATGGATCCAATTGAAGAAGCTGAAGCTTTCCGAAAGTATATTCTGGATTACGGTTGGGGAGGAGTATCACAATTAGCTAAAGTAATCTCAAAAAGTGAACAATATGTATCAAGCAGAATTCAAATTCTAAAATTACCGACAGAAATCATTGAACAGATATCGCAAGATAGACTAAAGGTATCACATGCGTTAGAGCTTAAACTTCTAAACGAAGATAAGCAAAGGATGGTAGCAAAAGAAATTATTAGGAAGAATCTGTCGCTCAGGCAAGTTAGAGAAATTGCTAGACATGAAAAGCGGGAATATGAATATGATGGTGAAGACACTAAATACGATTTCACTTCAGATATAAATGACGATCACACTCATATTCATAAACAAGTAAAAATATTGAAGAGAACCCTGCTTTCCCTTCGAATTTCGCTATCTAGACTTGACAGTTTGATAGAGGAGGCTAACGAGAAATTATATGAAGATAAACGTGTGAAGATCACTAGCGTATTAATGGGGTTTCGATTAGAAATCCATTCTATGATCGATAAAAACCTTAGGATTATTTCAGAACTAAGGACTGACGTGTGACCACCACTGTTACCAAATTACATTTTGCTTAGTGCTGACTGAAAATCTCACTTAAGATGCCAAGCACATCGGATACTGATGCATCCTCGCTGAAACCTATTACTACGCTAGTTTCTTGAAAGTTAATTATGACGCTTTTGTGATTGTCTTCCTCATACATAAGAAATTTCACATCATCAAAATTCAATATGCTAGTAGCAGTTATTATCCTCCTAATGCCATTCATAATCTTTTCACTATCTCCATCTGGTGCAGCAATATCCCTATAATGTTCATATGTGATATCTCCCATTAGATTTAATGTTACTACATAAGAGATGTTACTGTTTAATGATTCTAGTTTATCGATTATTGTACTATTCTGATTCAGCATAATTATTGTAAAGAAATATCATAAAGTATTAAACTCTTTACTTTTACAGAAATTATAATTGCGTGTTCGGAAGATTAGTCTCCAAAGAATTTCCGAAAGCGAATATCTATTTTTCCTTTATCCAACTCTGCAGAAAATCATAAAAATCTTGGACAGCATAGTTTGTTGCTTGAACAAATGCTGGAGGTCTAACTATTGTTAGGTCAAAGGCAGTATATTTTTCGATTATATCTCCAAACATAGTCCTGTAAGTGTCACTCTCTTGATTTGCAATTTTTGTGTTGGGAAAGACCTTAATGTTTATCCAATCATACTCACCTCTTGTTCTAGCAGCAAAGGCAACAAAAGGCGCAGTTTGCAGATAGCTTGTAAACATCGCTACACGCTCGTTAAAAATAGGCGATGTCTTGAACATTATTAGTATAAGCCTGATAACAACCCTCTCAAAGTTCTTGCCAATAGGTTTAAGCGTGTAGCCTCCGATCCTTCCTTCCACTTCAAGATTCCTTATTCTCTCCAGAACTGCCCTTGCTGACCTTCTTATACCTCTAGATCTTAGCTCAGTGCATATTTGTTGAGAAGACATGCGTGCATTTTTTGTAAGGCAAGATATTATTATTTCACTTATATCATTCGCTTCTTTTTTCATACAGATACTGAAGTGTATATGTGTCTTTAAATGATTTTTTATTTCACATGGTTATCTTCTCTTAAGATTTGTTAAATTGTCTTTTTATATGAACGCTACAGAATATGATTATAGAGAGGGGGAAAGCATATGAATATCAGTAGATACCTGATGGTCTTGGCTATCGGTACCGGAATGATAGCAATTAGCTTGCTCCTTTTCAAAATTCCTATTATCGCTGTATGGGAATTATTGTTAGTATCTGTTTCGCTTATCACAGTTTGGGTTTACTATGATTGGAGAGAAAAAAAGAAAATCGAGATAAGGCAGATACGAGATAAAATTCAAGCTGAGAAATGTTGGTGTCACGTATGTAGGCACACTGAGGCACGAGACTGCATCAAGGTTAGTTGTACCTGCTGTCTATTGCTTAAGAAAAACCAAATATTAGGACATGAATCAGGTTAAAAGAGTGATAGTCCTAGACCATTTAAAGACTTAAAGCCTTAACCTACGCACATTAAAATCTGAAAACAAATGAGTGAGACAGGCGTTTCAGCACGTAGGGTGAAATAGATGGAAGAGGACATGAGAAATAATCGGCTAGATCGCCTAAGGGAGTATTTTAAGAAACTAAGATCGCCTTCACCGTTGAGATCAGAAGATAAACTAATGATCCCAGGACAGACATCAAGCAGCTCGTTCGTAGAAAGCAAGATGAAAATATTTCTTGGTATCGGAACCGCCATAGTTATTTTGATTGTAATTTCACAATCTGCTGTAGTAGTGGAAGCAGGTTACCGCGGAGTTGTTTTATACCTTGGTGCAGTTGAAGATAGAGTACTTCCAGAGGGCTTTTCTTTCATTATCCCTTTCGTAGAACACGTGGTACAGATGGAAGTAAGGACCTTAAAGTATCAGGCACCCGCAACCTCATCGTCACAGGATTTACAGCTAGTATCGACAGAAGTAGCGCTGAATTATCATTTAGATCCAACAGTAGTTAATGACTTATATCAGACCCTCGGAGTAGATTATCCTGAAAGAATAATTGCGCCAACTATACAGGAATCTGTGAAAGCTAGCACTGCGAAGTTTGCAGCAGAAGAATTGATCACCAAAAGAGCGGAAGCAAAGGCAACGATCGGAGAGGTCATCCGTGTAACATTAATCGAGAGAGGGATCGTCTCAGAGCAAGTCTTCATAACCGACTTCCAATTCTCTCCAGATTTTGTTACGTCCGTCGAAGCTAAGGTAGTAGCTGCGCAGGAAGTATTGAGAGAGCGAAATATACTTGAGAAGGTTCGAATACAAGCTCAATCACGAGAAGCGGAAGCAGTGGGGATAGGGAACGCTAAAATCGCTGAGGCAATAGGTGAAGCTGAAGCGATTGAGACAATTACCGAAAAACTGAAAGAAAATCCAGATTACCTCAGATGGCAAGCTATTAATACGTGGAACGGTGAGTTGCCGTTAGCAACGGGGAGTGCCTTTCCATTTATAGACATCTCGCTGCTTAATCAAAATCGTCTGAATTCAACGGATAGGAATTAGTATCAGTTGAATTCCTAGAGTTATACTAGGATGTATGTCTGGACAGGTGGCCAATATGCGTTGTAATTGTGATGCATTGTTCTTCTTTATGGTCCTCACTATCCATGCTACTGAACCATATCAATCTGAGGTTTTAGGCAAGCGTCTACATTTGAACTTTCAAATTGACTCCTATCCTCCATCGGCTATTCGATATTACATTCATGTATTGTATCCATGCAAAGAGTACAATAAGCATTTGTGAGCTAGCCTCAGATAATACATCTTTAACCTCAGTCAATTATTCTAATTACGATCGGAGGTATCTAAGGATCTGAGGAGGTCATGTGAGGTTAGTATGGTATAGCAGTAATGTATAACACGATATTGCTACAGTCATCCCATCGTGAATTCTAATAAGGTGGCTATTTCCGTAAAGTATGAATTGAGCTCATTTTAATACTAGACTGACACAGAAGAGCTAAATCATCGTAGTACAAATAATATATGAATAATGAATAGGAAAAGTAAGAGAAGAAGGTCTTATTTTGGCATTAGCTAAAGAAAAGGCGACCTACAGCTTTCTTGAACCATTTGTCAATCCAATCAGGTAAAACTATAGTAGATTTTGATGCCATCTCATAAAAACTCTCTAAATTCAAGATAACTCTTATTACAGAGTAACTTTTCTTGTAATATATATATTAATCAATGAGTAATTCTGCGCAGACATCTTTCAGTGAAGAATCTGTTTCAGAGATACCATACATTGTTTTGACAATTGCTTAAGAAGAAAAAACACAAATATTGCAGAAGGTTGCGTCTTCCATTAACGTTCAGCTCACCTTGGATGAGGTGGCTCAAATACCCTTTATTTCACCGTCTAATTTCCAGCAGGCAAAGAACCAAGACAAATTATTTTTCTATGGCCCAGGCGGCAGCGGCAAGTCTAGGTTAATTTTTGAATTTATAAAGGCTAGATGGTGTCTGAGAGATTATTGAATCCGAAAGTTTATCTCATTCCATAATATAAGGGATTTAAGGGAAGGCAATTTATGTGCTGAAAAGAGTAAATCATATCTCTTTTATCAGGTGTTATATATGTCGATACTATTCTATGTATTTTCTTGTTATAGTATGAAACTCTATGTGCTCTATACTTATAGGAAAATAGTAGACAAAGGGAGAATTAAGATTGTACATGCCGGATGGTGCGAGACCCATGCTGATGTCAACAATCATGATTGATCGCCTTCATCGTTTAATGGAAGACTAAAAGAAAATGTAGCCCCTTTTTCACCTTGATTATTTCTGGCCCATATTCTGCCACCATGGGCCTCGATAATGTTCTTTGATATGAACAATCCTAGACCTGTTCCTGAGGAAGATTTTGATGTAAACCGAGAAAACAGCCTTGGAAAAATATCTGGTTCTATACCCGTTCCATTATCTTTAATACTAACTATAACTTGACTTATGTTTTTGCCATCAATTTCTTCTTTTTCTGATTTGATTGATATTCTTCCTCCATGCTGCGGGGAAAATTTAATGGCGTTCCCTAATAGATTGGAGATTACCTGTGATATTCTTGCTTTGTCTGCCTCGACTACAAAAGTGTCCTTTTGTATTTGATGTAATACTTTCACATCATCTTTACTACTACAATTAGAGTAGTCTTTGTTTGTGGTCATATCATTTATACAATCCGAGATAACATCATTAAGATTGAACCGCTCCTTCTTCAGCTTTAGGAGTTGACTTTCAATTCTTGTTGCGTCGAGGATATTTTCTGCGAGCCCTGCAAGTCTTTTTGCGTTTCTAGAAATGATGTTTAACAGGATACGTTCCTCACTGCCCTCCTTCATTCTCGAAAGAAGGACTGCACTGAGTCCTAATATTGGCTGTACTGGAGTACGCAATTCATGGGCTGCTACATTAATAAACTCCGTTTGCATTTTCTCGTGCACCTTGAGTTGTTTGTTTGCTTGCATAAGCTGCTGATTTGATTCGTCTAATTCGGAGGTTCTTCTTCTGACTTCTCTGTTGAGATTGTTATTCCATTTAACAAGGATAAATATAAGAACTATAATTGCAGCAGTGGTACCCGCAAGTAACGTAAAAGTCTGAATTCTCTGCATCAGTATAACACCATTGACTTCTGAATAAATGCTGGTAGTAGGTGTTATTACAAAAGCAAAATATTCAGGCTTTCCTTGCACAAAAATTGGGGATCCAGTATTTAGTCGTTCACCAGCATTAAATTCATAAACAGCAGAGTCTGATCTACCTGACATAACCGTACTGATCAAATTATTTAGGATTTTGTTGTGTTCTACAACTTCTTGCGTATAGTTACCAAAAAAGGGCTGTCCTATAAACGATTTAATAGGATGAACAAGTTGTACTGAATCTTTATCTAGGGCTGCCACGTATTGTGAATCGATATCATATATATTCCCATAATGTCTGAAAAAAGGAACAGTTGGAATTGGTGTTGCGACTAATCCTAGATACCCTCCGGTGTACCTATTTAAAATCGGATATGCTATTGCCATCCTAGATTCATTTGTTCCTATTCCCCGATAAGCATTAGAAAATACCGGTGTTTTAGTGATCTTTGTCTGTTCAACCCAACCAAGGAAAGAGAAATTTGCACCCTTGGAAGATTCCCTTATTCCCTCTGGAGAAATAATATCAAAGACAGCAATATTGTCTTCATTTAAAAGTAGAAGCCTACTGATAGGAGTGACTCTACTTATCTGCGCATACGTGTTCTCCAGTAATTGCAAAGTTTGATTGCTCGAAAAGTTGCCCTCCTGTAAAAGGTCAGAATTAGCCAGCATTTGAAGTCGCGCCATAATAGAATCCAAATCTGAGCCAATATGGCGGGAGAGAGCTAATGTAGATTCTATTTGCAAAGCTTTTTGCTTGTTAAAAAGCTGATTTCTCATGCTAGTTTCTATGTTGTCTTGCATATAGAAGAATAATCCATATGAGACAACAATAATCAAAATAACGAAAATAATTATCACTTTTTTGGTATTTACAGGAATATTGCGAATGAAATTCTTAAAGAGAGTCATAATTCGAAACTGCGCAAAATAGATATTTATTGAAGTCAAGCCTTATCTTTGGGAACATTTTCACTATTTCTTAAATGGAGGATAAATCTAGTGGTATTTATTGGCTTTGTTTGCTAGGTAAAGAAGTCTCTTACCTGCCTAAAAGATAAGACTTCAAGTTGGTTGAGAATCATATTGATGAAATAATATAAGGCGCGACCTATCTATGCATCTGATATCTCCCGTATATCCAACCTGCTGATGTATATATTATAAATCCGTATGCCCCTGGAACAGAATGGTCAACATGAATTGGTTCTACTTCAAGTGATCCAATTCTGAACTTATCTCCCGTTCTAAAGGTATTTATCATTCGTTTGATAGGCTCGTCCTTCTTATTGTATGGCCTTTTCTTGCAAGACAGAACCTCTCTTTCAATTTGTACTCTATTACTTGTAAGATAAGATGACATGTGTCACCCATATAGATTGGAATTTTCTCATGCAAGAACGAAATGTAATCTGCATGATCAGAATGCGCGTGTGTCAATAAAACTGCATCTACATGTCGGAAAGCTCATGAAAGTATACCTAT
>Ga0214469_1000225_pt1 | contig 18515 bp, 17 predicted proteins | sample RVTome_10_FD_187340 | JGI IMG/M metagenome (GOLD analysis project Ga0214469, IMG submission 187340) | Soil microbial communities from uranium-contaminated site in the Upper Colorado River Basin, Wyoming, United States - RVT153D57 HiSeq ... | reverse complement strand
GCCAGCGGTACCTTCCCCGTCCGAATCGGACCCGAGGACCCGGATCCGGTCACCGTCCTGGCCGGCAACTCCTGCACGTTGTCGTGTTCGACGTCGACGGCCACGAGGGTCACGGGTCGTCGCCAACGCGATGGCTCCCTTCCATCGCAGAGACAAGTGGGGGACGAAGCTCGTCGAGGGAGGTCAGCACGGCGTCGGCGAGCCCGACGGCGTCCTGGTCGGGAGGGAAGTCTCGGTTGGGGAGCGCGATCAGGGACATCCCAGCCGCCGCTGCCGCTCGCATGCCGTTGGTCGAATCCTCCACCGCCGCGCAGGCTGCTGGGTCGACACCGAGGCGGCGTGCGGCCTCGAGATAGACGTCGGGCGCGGGCTTGCCTCGTGCCACCTCCTCCGACGAGACCTTCGTCGTGAACGAGTCCTGCAGCCGTGCCAGGTCCAGGACAAGATCGATGAGCGGCCGGTTCGCCGACGACGCCAGGGCGAGCGGCCAGCGTCCGGCCAGGGACAGGACAGATTCCCGGGCTCCCGGGAGCAATGGCAGGTGGCGCCGATAGAGCCGCTCCATCCGGTCGACGACCGCGACCGAGATGTCCGCGGGTGCCATGTCCACGCCGAGCGTGTCGCGCATGTAGCGCGACCACTCCGGTGAGCTCATGCCCATCATCGCCGTCTGCGCGTCGGGCAGCCAGCGGCCCCCGCGGCTCCGAACCAGGTCGCGACGGGCCTCGGTCCAGATGCCTTCGGAGTCGATCAGCACGCCGTCGAGGTCGAACACGATCGCCTCGATCACGTCGTCATCCTCCGCGCCGGCCGGCTGAGCCACGGGAGCGCGCCATCTGCGGGACGCCCTGTTCGTCACCGCTCGGCCAGGTCGATCAGGTCGGCCGCCGGGTTCCCGATGCGGTGTTTGGCGACGCGTTCGGACGGCGTGTGCGGTAGGTCGGGGCGGAACTCCCAGTAGCGGGGAACCTTGAAGCGCGCCAGCCGCTCGGCGACGTGTTCGCGCAGCTCCTTGGGCGACGGCGTAGCACCCGCGACGGGCACCACGACCGCGCGCAGCTCCTCCCCGAGGTCGTCGTCCGGCACAGCCAGGATGGCGCACTCCAGCACCGCCGGGTGGCTGACCAGCGCCCCTTCCACCTCGGCGGCGGCGATGTTCTCGCCCCCGCGGCGGATCATGTCCTTGATGCGTCCCCGGAGCGCGAAGCGGCCCCTCGTGTCGCGTACCGCGATGTCGCCGGTATGGGCCCACCCGCCGGCGAAGAACGCCGCCGTCGCGCAGGGGTTCTCGTAGTAGCCGTCCATGAGTCCAAGGCCACGCACCACCAGCTCGCCCGGCACCCCCGGCCGTGTCTCCATGCCGGCGGGGTCCACCACCTTGGCCTCGCAGTGGCTCATGACACTGCCCAGGCTGCCGGTCCCGACCAGCTCGTCGTGGTCATCGTCCAGGACGGCCAGGTTGAGCCCGGTCTCCGTCATCCCGAACAGCTCGTACCACGGCACGCCCCAGCGCTGTTCGAGGGCGGTGTGGAGCCGGGGAGGGATGGCGGAGCATCCGACGCGGCGGAGGCGATGGATGCGGTCGTGGTCGTCGGGCGGCTGTTTGAGCAGCAGCACTGGCATCGCCGCCAGGCAGTAGAAGGAGGTCACGCCCCAGTCGGCGACCGACCGCATGAAACTCGACGGGTGGAAGCCGTCCAGGATCACCAGCTCGGCACCGGCCCGCAACGCCGCCACGACGTTCCAGAGCGGATCGATGTAGGAGAACGGCTGCGCCGTGAGTAGCACGCTCGACTCTTCGAGACGGAGCACCTCGGCGGCGGACTGGCCGAGCTGCTGCCAGTAGCGGTGGCTGAGCATGCAGCCCTTGGGAAGCCCCGTTGTCCCCGACGTGTACTGGACGCCGGCCAGCGTGCCGGCCGGCACGTCGGCAGGGTCTCCGCCTGCGCCGGGTCGGGCCTCCGGCCAATCCCGCTGTGAGGCATCCTCGACGGTCACGGTCCGGTCGATCTCGGCGACGGCGGCGCCCACCCTCGCTGCGGTGGTGTCGTCGGCGATCACGTGCCGGGCGCCGCTGTGGTCGATCAGGTACCGGGCGTCGAGCGGTCCCGACCGGCTGTTCACCGGCACCGCGGCCATTCCGGCAGACGTGACGCCGAGCCAGGCCACGGGACAGCACAGCGAGTTGCGCATCATCAGCGCCACACGGTCCCCCGGGTGCAGGCCTCGTGCGGCCAGCAGGGCACGCACGGCCGCCACCCGAGTCGCCAGCTCCGCGAACGACAGTGTCTGGCCATCGCCAAAGCGGAGCAGCACGCGCTCGCGGTGCTCGCGGGCGCGTCGGTCCACCAAGTCGCCGAGCGTCCAGTCCAGGTCAGCGGCTCGTCGCAGTCCGCGTGTCATGACCGGCGGTCGCGAAACGCGGCGGCGCCGGCGGTGGCGATGCCGGAATCGAAGACCTCCATCGCGGCGGCGGTCTCGCGAGCCATCGCCGCCTCGACCGCGGCGGGCTCGGGGCGCATCAGCCGAAGGTGCCAGCGGGTCGCTCGCCCGTCGGCGGCCCACGCCTGCAGCATGTCGATCGTCCGCTCCAACGGGTCGTCGGCGATCTCGTTCAGCAACCCGGCCCGGAGCGCCTCCGCCGCCTCGATGCGCCCTCCGGCGAGGATCAACGGCAGGGCGTGCGCTCCCAGGATGCGGGGCAACAGGTAGGTCGACGCGTTCGAGATCGTGAGGCCGATACCGTTCTCCGGGAAGTAGAAATCCGCCCGAGGACTGCCGACCCGCGCATCGCACGCCAGCGTCAGCTCGGCGGCGCCCCCGACAGCCAAGCCGTTGACTGCCGCCACCACCGGCACCTCGGCCTCGAGCACGGCTCGCGTCATGTCCTGAAAGCCGGCGATCAGCGCCTCGAATCCCCCTCGGTCCAGATCGGCCGTGGCGTCGAGGTCATCGCCCGCCGAGAACGCCCTCCCCGTGCCGGTAAGTACCAACCCGGCCGAATCCGCGACGAGGGCGCGGATCCCCGCGGCGATGGCGGAAAGCATCGGCGGTGTGAGGGCGTTGAGCTTGGCCGGGCGGTCGAAACGCAGAATCGCCACGCGGCCGGCCCGGGCAGACACTAGAGACGCCCCGGCGGGCTCCCAGTCCAGGTCAACCACCGGTCGATGCTACGTCACCGCTCCTGCGGCCGTCTGCGTCAGCTGCCGCCCTGGTCCGGTGGTGCGCCTGGGCCCTGACCCTTCTCGAACTCGGACGGGTCGACCTCGTCGAGAAAGGCGCGGAACCGATCGACGTCCTCGTCGATCGTGCCCTCATCGGGCAGGTCGGGCACGAGCGCTCCGGCCTCGGCCAACACGGCGTCGCTGGCGAACATGGGAGCATCGACGCGCAGCGCCAGCGCGATGGCATCGGAGGGCCGGCTGTCGAGGTTGACGCCACCGTGGGGACCGGCCACGACCAGTTCGGCAAGGAAGGTGCCGTCGCGTACCTCGGTCACCTCGACGTGGTCGACGTGGGCGTCGAGGCTGTCGATGAGTGCCGCCAGCAGGTCGTGGGTCAGGGGCCGGGGCGGTGTTTCGCCGCTCAATGCCAGCGCGATCGCCACCGCTTCCCGGCCGCCGATGAAGATCGGGAGCAGGCGATGCGGTGCGTCCTGTTCGCGGAGCACCACGACGGGGGTACCGCTGCCGGTCTCCAGGTTGAGGCCCAGGACATCGACGGGCTTCATGCGACCCACCCTAGCGATGGCCGGCTGGTGGCCGATCCGGGACTGGTTGTTTAGGGCACCCGGACGCGGGTAGGCACCGAATTCATGCCGTCGACCCTCAAGGGGATGTCATGCTCGTTCTTTCCGAAAGTGCCTCCACCGCGATCCGTAACCTGGTCGACCGCCCGGAACTACCCGACGTCGCCGGCGTCCGCATCGCCAGCGGTGAGGGCGAGTCGGGGCGTCTGAGCGTCTCGACTGCCGGGTTGCCCGAGGAAGGCGACCAGGTCGTCGAGGACCAGGGGGCTCGCGTGTTCCTCGAGCCCGCCGCCGCCGCCATGCTCAACGACAAGGTCCTCGACGCCAGCGTCGACGAACAGGGCCGCATCGGGTTCGTCCTCAGCCACCAATAGGGCGCGCGAGGGCGAGGTCGCTGCCTTCCCTTAGCGGCCGAGAAGTCCTGGTGACGGCGACCAGAGCCGGCGACGACGATGTCGCACATCGCAGCGTCGTCGAGCCAGCCCTTCGTCAGGGTCGTGGCTTGACAGCTGGGCTACTCTGGGTTGCGTAATAGGGGGCGTTGCAGTCGCGGTCGCGACAACGCTGGCGGAGGCAGGCGCTGGGTTTGGGGACGACCGGTGGCGGGCGCCATGACGGGATGGCGGTGCCGAGGAGCGATCTCCACGGTCTTTCTTCAAGGGAGCGTCGGCCGTGTTCGGCCGATCGCCGGGCGGCAGCTCCGGGGAATCCGCGGGTCGTGCTCGGGCCGCCAGCCCGTCGCACATCGTCCCAACGTGCAGTCAACGGCCGCTGACCGCTTCGCCAACGCGAGCGGATCCTTGCCACGCCATGTGTCCGTCCATACGCTATGGCGAGTAGTGGATGGATGAGCCCGCAGCTACCGCCGTGACGGGGGGAGCGGGTTCGGCGGAGACTCCGGCGGGCATCCGAGGGACGGGAGGGGGAGACGACCCACACCAGCCGGCCGTGCGGCCGGAACCCGACTCAGCGCAGTGGCGTGCTGGCTCACGGATGAGGGGACTGGCACGGTCGAGGTAGCAAAGTCGTCGAACCCGAAGGTGGGACCCGGTGCTTGAACGATGGGGGCGATTCGCGGCGAGCCATCACTGGCTGGTGGTCATCGCCTGGGTGGTGCTGATCGGTGCGGTGTGGGCGCTCGGCCTCGGGCTGGGGGGAGAGGCCAACAACAACTTCACGTTGCCCGGTTCACCCTCCCAGGACGCGCTCGACCTGCTGGAGGAGGACTTCCCGGCCGCTGCGGGCGCCAGTGCCACCGTCGTGTACCACAGCACGACGGGCGCCGACATGACGACGGACACCTCACTTCAGTCGACGCTCGAGTCCAGCCTCTCCGATCTCTCCCAGCTCGACGGCGTTGCGTCGGTGATGGGCCCGTTTGCGAACAACGAGTTGTTCTCGTCGGACGGCACCACGGCGCTCGCGAACGTCCTCTATGCGGATCCGCCCCCGGACCTTCCCGACAACGGGGCCGAGGCCTTCGACGCCCTGTCCGATTCGGTGTCCCAATATCGGAGCTCCGACCTCGAGATCGAACTGGGCGGATCCCTACCTGGTTCGCAGCCCACCGACCTCGAGCCCATCCTCGTGCTCTACGGCCTGATCGCCGCACTCATCATCCTCGCGGTTGCCCTGGCGACGTGGTGGTCGTTCGCCTGGCCGGTCGTGGGTGCGCTCGCCGGCGTGGCGTTGGGGGCCGGGCTGGTACGGATCCTCGAGAACTTCATCGACGTGCCGACCATCTCCGAGACCACCGCGGTGATGATCGGGCTGGGTGTCGGCATCGACTACGGCCTATTCGTCATGGGCCGGGCCAAGGACTACGTCGAGGAGGGCGAGGAACCTGTCGAGGCAGCGGGGCACGCGCTCGCGACGATCGGACGCGCCGTTCTCACCGCAGGCGCCACGGTCGTGGTGGCGCTGGTGGCGCTGCTCGTCTTCCAGGTGCCCGCCGTCAACGCGATGGCCTATGCGGTGGTGGTCGTGGTCGGCTCGGTGATGCTTTCCGCGCTCACCCTCCAGCCCGCGATCGTCGGGGTCGCCGGTGCGCGGGTCGCCACCTCGCGTGTGCCCTGGGCTCGCGGGGCCAGCGGTGAGCAGTCCCAACGGACCGTCATGCGGCGCTGGGGCGACCTGGTGACACGCCACGCGCCGGTGGCGCTCGCAGCCGCCGCCGTCGTGTTGCTCGTCCTCGCCATCCCGGTGTTCAAGGGCGACCTTCGCCTCGGCCCGCTCGACAACTCCCTGTTCCCGACCGACTCGACCCAGTACCGAGCATGGGAGCTCCAATCCGATGCTTTCGGTGCCGGATCGACCGATCCGTTCCTCGTCGTCGTGGAGATCCCCTCGGGTGACAGCTCCGCCCAAGCCCAAATGACGACCCTGGTCCAGGACGTGCAACAGACGTCGGGAGTGGCGGCCGTGACCCCACCCCAGCTCAACTCCGACAGCTCGATCGCCGCCTTCCAAGTGATTCCAACCACCGACGCGCAGGCGGAGGCAACGGCCGAGCTCGTGTCCCGCCTCCGTGACGGCACGCTCCCGCAAGCAACCGAGGGGACGGGCCTGACCGCGCTCGTCAGTGGTAGGAACGCCGTGTTCGTGGACCTCGACGATCGGATCGCGGACCGGCTCCCGCTGTTCATCGGGCTGGTGGTGCTCGTCGCGTTGGTGATCCTCGGAGCCGCCTTCCGGTCGCTCGCGATCCCCGTGAAGGCCGCGGTGTTCAACGTGATCACGATCCTGGCCACGTACGGCGTGCTCGTCGCGTTCCTCACCTACGGCTGGGGGCGCAGTTGGGTCGGGATCCCTCACGACATCCCCGTGTTGTCGCTTCTCGCACCGGTGTTCTTCGCCGTGCTCTTCGGGTTGTCGAACGACTACGAGGTCTACCTCGTCTCACGCATGCACGAGGAGCGAGAACGCGGCGCCGACGCCACCGAAGCGGTGCGACGAGGCCTGGGCGGCGGTGGCCACATCGTGATCGCGGCGGCGCTGATCATGGTTTTCGTCTTCGTGTCCTATGTGTTCCAACCCGGCGCGCCGGTCAAGCAGTTCGGGTTCGGCATGGCGGCTGCGATCGTGCTCGACGCCTTCGTGACCCGCATGACCGCGCTGCCGGCCGTCATGCGCCTCGGCGGCGACGCGATGTGGTGGCCGGGGCGCCGGCAGAGCGCCCGCGTGCCCGAACCGCTGCCCGCACCCGACCAGTCGCCCGCCCGCTGAGGTCAACCGGACCGCTCATCGTGGTCAGAGATCAGGGATGACGGCTCGTCCGTGTGTGCGGTCCCGCGCGCGGCGGACCGGGCCCGCACGCTGTTTCGAACCGTAGAGTGCTGGAAGTGCCATCGAACCGGAACCCGTCCACGCCCGCTGCTGCCCGGGTCGCGTCGACGGAGCGCCGCCGGGTGGGTCGGCCGCGCGAGCACGGGGTCGACGAGAAGATCCTCAACGCTGCGCTGTCGCGCCTCGTGCGATGGGGCTATGCGCAACTTCGTGTGGACGACGTGGCCGCCGACGCCGGTGTGGCCAAGACAACCCTCTACCGGCGTTGGTCGTCCAAGGAAGCCCTGGTCGCAGACGTCGTGAGGCGGCTCTACCTCGACCGCGTCCGGGCCACAGACCTCGGCGATCTGCGCGCCGACCTGGTGGCACTGGTCCGTGAGAGCCATGAGCTGCTGTTCGATGGACCGGGCCATGTCGTCGAGGATCTTGTCCGTGAGTCAGGGGCGAGCCGTGAGCTCGCCGCCGCCATCCGATCGACGACCGATGCACGTCGCCGGGCGTTCCGCCAGGTCATGAACCGCGGTGTCGCCCGCGGCGAGCTCGATCCGTCGATCGATCACGAGCTCGTCATAGATCTCCTGGTCGGTCCCCTGTGGACCAGGCTCCTCGTCACCGACACCCCGTTGGCCAAGGACGACGTCGAGACGATCGTCGATGCCGTGATGGATGGCGTCTCCAGGCCTCGACGGCGCGGCTGATCTCATCCGTTAGTGGACTCTCGCGGAAGTGATCGCACCCGTGTCAGAGGGTGCGGAGGGAGGCAAGCATCTCCGCCCGGGTTGTGGTGCCGAGCTTTTGGCGGATCTTGGCCACATGGTGTTCCACGGTCTTTGGCGAGATGTAGAGCTGGGCACCGATCTCCTTGTAGGTCAGGCCGTCGACGACGAACTGCGCCACCACCTGTTCCCTCTCGGACAAGACGCTGGCGGCCGAGGGCTCTTGGCCTGAATCGGCGGTCGGGAGGGTGGAGCGGAGGTCACGCGCCTGTTCGAGCAGCGCCCTCGTGACCGATGGGTTCGACGATCGGATGGCGGCCTGTCCCGTGAGACGCGACGCCTCCCACGTCAGGCCGAGGGCTTGCAGACCCCCGGAGGCCGCGGCGACGTCGCTGGGTTCGACCGTGCCGTTCAGGACGGTGACCCAGGCGCGCGCCGCCTCCACCAGCGCCCCAAGACGTCGATGCACGGGCGCGATGGCCTCGATCTCCGCCGCCCGGCGTGACACCGCCTCGTGGTCGTCGGAGGCCAGGGCAGCCTGCAGGCCGGCCCATCGCAAGGGCAGGAGCCACATCGGCGGTTCCCCGAGGGCCCGCAGGACGTCGCCCAGGTCGCGGGCCTTGGCCGAGACGCGGTCCCAATGGCCGAGCCGGCTGGCCGTGATGGTCAGCTCGCCCACGGCGTCGAGCGCCAACAGGTCAGGTGAGTGACGCAGCAGCAGGCCCTCGGCCCGCCGCCAGGCCTCCGCCAACCGGGGGAGGTCGCCGGCCCGCCGGGCCAGACCAGCATCGATGGCGTCGCGCAACAACCGCTCCCGGGGCGCCAGCTGCTGGCTCCGAACCTCGTCGAGCGCGGTCTGTGCGGCCGACCATCGGCCGCTCCGCAGGGCCACCCAACCGAGCAGCAGACGGTGGCGGAGACGTAGCGCGCGGCCGCCCACATCGCGTTCGAGGGCTCGGGTCAGCAAGTGCTCGGCGGTGCCCGGCTCGCAGAGCGCGAGAGCGACGGTTGCCCCCATGGCATGCGGCGTATCCGGGAGCAGCAACCGGCCATGCGCCGACTCGAGCAGCTCAGCCGCCTCCAGGAAGAATGATTCGACCCCGCTCGGATCTGCGTCGAGCGATGTGACCAGGCCGCGCGCGACCAGCGCCAATGCCTCGAGCTCGAGTGAGGCGGCGCGGGGCGCCGGCCCGAGCATGGACTGGAGCCGCTTGGCGATCGGCTCGTCGGACTCGCCTCGGGGTACCGCACCGGCGACCACGGAGCCGATGAGCGCCAGCAGCCTGGGCGCGACGGAGGCGGGTGGACAGGAGGGGTCGGGAGGGCGGTGGTCGTCGTCGGGTGCGCGCCCGGCGTCGAGCTCCCGGTAGGTGTCGGCCGATCGGCGCCAGAAGCCTCGCGCCGGCAACAGCGCGGCCGTGACGGCCAGGGCTCGTTCGCGCTGCGGAGTGGACGGGTCGCTGGTTGCGGAGTCGGCCATCCGCAGCGCGAGATCGCTGTCGCCGTCGAGCGCGGTGGCCTCGGCCCGTGCCGCCGCGGTCGCCTGGGCAGCGCCCGCGGAGGCGGCGCGGTCGAACCATGCCCGAGCCAGCTCCGGCGCGTCCACCAAGCTCATCTCACCGGCGGCGATGTAGATCTCGGCTGCGCCTCGCCCCCGGGCACCGGCGGCCGCCAGGTGCTCGGCCGCCTCGGTTGGCGGGGCACCGCGCTCGGTCAGCGCTCCAGCAAGGGAGGCGTGAAAGCGTCGGCGATCGGCCACCGGGGTCAGCTGCGACACCGCGGTCGCCACCATCGGGACCAGCCCGTCACCGCGGTGCACGAGCAGGCCGGCCGACTCGAGCATGCCGACGGCCTCTCCGAGCTCCGACGGGGCCACTCCGGTGACGCGGCTCAGGAGCTGGTCGTCCAGCTCGGCCCCGGTGCTGAGGGCGGTTAGAACCGTTCGCCCGACCGGCGGCAGCTGGTCGACCTCGATGCGGACGGCTTCGACGACCTCGGGCGGTACCGTGGGACGAGCTGTCCCGGCCACGGATGTCTCGGCCGATCCCCAGGCCGGGGCCAGCAGATCGACGAGAGCCGGGACCCCCGCCGTCTGATCGTGAAGGGTCTCCACGAACGCCGGGTCGACGGCCCGGCCCAGCACCCGAGCTGACCGTTCGGCCACGTCCTCGGGGTCGAGTGGCTCCAGTCGGACCAGTGGCCGGCGGCGCGACAGAGCGGCGTCGAGGGCGGCTAGGGCCGGGAGCCCGGGCGCGGGCCGGTGGGCGGCGATCACGGTCACCCCCCGGTCCTCGGCCCGCTCCGCCACCCCGACGACGACCCGGAGCGTGGCGTCGTCCAGCCATTGACCGTCATCGACGAGCAGTGGGGCCCGCTCGCGATCGAGCCGATCGAGCAGCAGGTCGCGGCACCGGCGCTCAGTTGCGGGATCGTCCGCCATCGGTCTGCCGGCCGAGGCCCCGTCCACGGGCGCGCCAGCAGCGGCCACGCCGATGCACCCGGCGAGGGCGCCGAAGGGATGGGCGCGCTCGAGCCGTCGACCCACCATGCTGAGGGGCGGGACGCCATGGGCGCTCAGACGGTCGGCGATGGTGGCGAGCGCCTCGCTGCTGCCGTAGCCACCCGGCGCCACCAAGCCGACCTGGACCGCGCTCGTTCCATCGGGGACCACCGCGGCAACGATCCGGGCCAGGCGCTCTGACATAGCCCGCAGGGTCCCCGCTAGCGCGTCTCGGCGTGGCCGCCGGTGCACGCCGCGCCGGGCTCGGGGGTTCCCGGCCCCTGGCGATGAGTCGCGACGAACTCTTCCGCCGCAGGGTCGGGGAGCGCCTCGAGCCAGAGCTGAGCTCCCCAGGCCGACAAGACGATGGGCGCCGGTAGGTCGCCGTCGTCCCACCGCGACGCCAGCACGAAGTCCTGCTGCACGAGGGCCCGGATCTGGTCGACCTGGTCCTCGGGGAGGTCAGGTAGGAAGGTGATCCACACCGCTCCGTGCTCCATCGAATGGACTGCGGTCTCGTTAAGGATGGGATCGACGTAGAAGCCGCAGTTCTGCCAGACCGGGTGATGATCGCCGCCGACAGGAGGCGTCTGCGGGTAGTCGACCGGGCTCTCGGTGTGGTTGCGTGAGGGGACATCGAACGTCTGCACCTGCCCGATCAGGGCGGGATCCGCCACATCGGGCCCGTTGGATGCATCCTCGTCGGCGCTGAGGACGACGACGGCAACCACACCCGCCGCTGCGAGCAGGACCCCCACGACGAGCCACCGCACGATGGGCCGGCGCCGCGGGGACCGTGGCCCGGTCGGCGGCGGACCGACCGGGCCCGCTCCCTGCGGCCGTGGCGGTTGGAGGTCGGATGGCCGGTTGGTCATGCCGCCACCACCCTGCTCGCCAGCATCCCTTCGCAGGTGCGGACCAGCACGCGGGCCGCGTCGGTGACGTCCCGGGAGGACATCGGGCTCTCGGCGCGGCGTTGCCAGCGGCCGATGTTGTCCTGCAGGGCTTGACGGACGGCCGATTCGTCCGTCTCGGGGCCGAGGCCCAGCCGCGTGTGAGGCGCATCTCCCTCCGCGCCCAGCAGGCGCTCCATGTCGGCGGACTCCTGCTCCTTCAGCTTCATGCCGCCGGCACGCAGCGCGTTCAGCAGCCGGAGCTCGGCGAGCTCGTGCGCCGAAGACGTCAGGCGCTCGAGCTCGTTGGCCAGCACATCCGATCCCGCCACGGGTTGCTCGTGGAGCACGCTTTCGAGAGCCCGGAGAGCGGAGCGGGCCTTGAGTACATCGCGCCGCTGGGCGAACTGGGTCAACAGGACATCCCGCAGCTCCTTCACCCCGCTGCGGCGCACCAACTCGCCGGCCAGCGCGGTGGCGTTCGGGGCCGCCCGCTGGCGGATGAGCGCCACGGCCAGCCGCACGCCGAACAGGCCCAGCCGCTCGAGCAGATGGTCCCGGTCGGCGGGGGTCAGTGGAATGGTCGTCGGCGCCGAGGCGAACCGGTCGGCGGACAGGCAGAGCGCATCGGCGTCCTCCCGCGAGGCGCCGGCGATGGCATCCAGTGCCTTGTACTCGGCCTCGCGCAGGGTGGTTCCCGACTGCGCCAGCAGACCGGCGACCGGCACGACCGTCTGCACCAGGCGCCGCAGCTTGGCGTCCCGCCGGTAACGAGCCGCGATGCGCTGGGCGGAGGCCAGGGAATCGATGCGCCCGGCGCCGACCTCGTCGGCGCGTGACAGGACCGCGATCGCGTTCACCGGGGTGGCCTGGGACAGCTCCTCGTCGTGGAACGCTTCGAGGAAGCCGACGTCCGACGCGTGCAGGTGGCGCATCAGGTAGACGACGGCGTCGGCTGGGGTGACGTGGTCCTCGCCGGGCGCCAGGAAGGAGTGCGTGCGGGCCGACACGTCGGCCGACGGCGAGGCGATGCCGGGCGTGTCGATCAGCGTCATCTCTCGCAGGGAGGCGGACGGCCACTCGATGTCCAGCTCGGCGACGTCGTCCGCATCGAAGGGCGTGATGTCGACATCGATGGCGCCGGCCTCCCGGGTGAACGGCACCTGGCGCGCCTCGCCCTGCCTGGATAGCAGCGTGACCCGGTAGGTGATGCCGTCCCGGTACCACGTCACGATGCGGGTGCACTCGCCGGCATCGGTGGGTGCGAGCTCCTCGCCGACCAGCGCGTTCAGCAACGTCGACTTGCCGGCCTTGACCTTGCCGGCGATGGCCACCCGCAGCGGCTCGTCGAGACGGTCCCCCGCGGCGATCAACCGGGCGTGCTGGTCGGGCATCCCCCGGTAGGCCTCCGCCGCCCGGGCGAGCAGCGAGCGCGCCTCGTCGAGCAGCGCGGGCGACGTGCCGACGGTGCTCATCGGGATCGCCCTCCGGTGGCCGCGGCGCCCGCGAGGGCCGGCCCTGCGGTGAGCGAGTCGGCCCTTTTTGCCACGTCCGGCGCCAGCTCCAGTGCCTTCGCGCGCAGCGCGGCGATGCGTTTGAGCTCGGCGTTGACGTCGCGCAGGCGATTCTTCCTGGTGGCTGCGTCGGATCTCGTTGCCTGCTGGGCGGCGGCGAGCGCCTCCTTGGTGGTCTTCTGCAGCTCCTGGGCCCTGGTGGAGTAGGAGTCGCGGAGCTGCCGCTGGATGCGACGCAGGGTGTCGCGCGCGTCCTTCGCGACCACGAAGCTCACCTCGTCGGCGTACTTGCGGTGGGCGTTCTTGGCATTGTGCCGGCGCGAAGCGAGCTGAGCTTCCTTCTGTTGTCGCAACGTCTTGCGGCCCATGACGACCCCGATCGCGGCGGTGGCCGGGTTGAGCATGCTGAGGCCCGCCAGCATGGTGCCGAGCATGCCGAACATCAGCACGCCCATGTACCCGCCCCGCATGCCGGTCATGATCGCCTCGCCCCGCCCCATCGTCTTGGTGTCGATCTCGGTCTTGGCCTCGATCTCGCTGACCAGGAGCGTCGGGTCCATCACGTCGGGCCGGACCGCGAGGGCCTCTCCGTCCTCCTCGAAGTGCTCGGCCACCCGCCCCGCGAGCTCGTGCGATCGGCGATGCAGGAACGCGTACGTCTCGGCGACGTCACGGGAGACCCGTCTCCGCAGCCAGGGCTCGAACTCGTCCCAGGTCTCCGCCGGGTCGCTGACGTCGATGGCCTCGTCGGCTTCCTTGCCTACTTGGCGCAGCCGTCCCCGTAGGTCGTGGTCGAGGTCGGCGGAGAGGTCGGCGATGCCGTCGGAGAGGGTCTGCTGCCATCGGGCCAGATTGCTGCCGAGCCGGGCGGCCTTCTCTTGGAGCTGGCCGAGGTCGGCGACGGCCTCCCGGCTGTCGGGAGCCTGGAGAGCCTGCCGCTCGTTCTCGAACTGCGACGTGAGCAGCCCCGCGACGGCGGCCACGTCGTTGGCGGCGCTGCGCACGGTGAGCGTCTCGGCGTTGGTGACGATCTCGTTCTGCAGGTAGGTCACCAGCTCGGAGAAGCCCGACTCCTGGTTGAGCGCGCGGTCGCCCGTACGCAGGGCCTCGATCCGCAGCGCCGAGGAGGTGCAGATCAGCGGTGCCTCGACGCCGTGGCAGGCCAGGTGCTGGGCATTGAGGTCCCGGATCTTGCGCCAGGCGGGGTAGAAGTCGATCTTCGTGAGCACGCAGAGCACGTTGGGGCACAGGCGGCGCGCCGTCTGGAGGAACTCGAGCTCGGGAGCGGTGAGCTCCTGGCTGGCATCGGAGACCAGCACCAGCGCGTCGGCCATGGGCAGCGCGCCGAGGGTGATGGCGGTGTGGGGCGAACCCAGCCCGCCGACACCGGGGGTGTCCACCATGACCAGGCCCCCGGCCAGGAGCTTGCGGGGGATGCCCACCTCCACGGCGTCGACCCGCCGTTCGTTGGCCGGGTTCGAGGCCTCGGTGACGTAGCCGACCACCTGGTCGAGGGGGATCTGTTCGCGGATGGGTTCGGGCGGTTCGTCGTCGGCGGCTGCCTTGTCCTTGGCAGGGGGTCGGATCAATACAGCGGCGCTGGCTTCCTCGGCGTACCGCGCGGCGGTGGGCACCGAGGTGGCGATGTCGTCGTCGACCGGACAGATGGGGGCGTTGAGCAGGGCGTTGACGAGGGACGACTTGCCCTGCTTGTACTCGCCGACCACGAACACGTGGAACGAGGGGTCGAGCAGGCGCTTCCTGGTGTGGGCCAAGCGTCGCGCGAGGTCCGGGCGCTGGTAGGCGGTGGCGGCTCGGGTTGCCATGTCCACCACCGAGAGCGCCGCCTGCACAGCATTCGAACGTGCTTCGCGGTTGGGGTCTCCCGCCATGCGCTCCTCCTCGTGCCCAGAACAGTCGGCCCCTCGGCGATCCGGTTACACGGTTCGCCAGCGAGCTTCGGCTGCGCCCGCCCGCCCTCGTCACGACAGGACGCGCGAGGATCCCGGCGGCAGGCCGGGACCCTCACGTCGCCCGAGGCGTCGATCCGATCACGGGATCGGGTCGATCGTTCCCCCGTCGTGCCTCAGGTCGGGGCTGAGCTCCGGGACGCTCCCGCCGTACTCGACGTACTCGGGCTCGCCGTACTCGACGTACTTGATTGGCTCCTCGTACTGTTGACCCTCGCCCTGGTCCTCGGGGGGCGGGCCCCCGGGTCCGTGTGGCAGGCCCAAATCGATTGGCCCCTCGTACTGCGTGGTGCCGATGCCGAACCCCTGGCCCTCGGGCGGGTCGTCGTACGGGTCGTCGGGGGTCTGGTCCCCGTCCTCGGGCGGGTCGTCGTACGGGTCCTCGGGGGTCTGGTCCCCATCCTCGGGCGGGTCGTCGTACGGGTCCTCGGGGGTCTGGTCCCCATCCTCGGGCGGGTTCTCGTACGGGTCATCGGTGACCTTGCCCTTGCCGAAGCCGAGGTCCACGTCCAGGTCCGGGTTCGTGACGACGTCTCCGCCGATGTTGCCCAGGTTGATGACCGCGCCGTCGTCGGCGTGGAAGTGCCACGCCTGGGAGGAGTCGACGGTGACGTGCTGCCCGTAGTAGGTGGCCGCCTGTGCCGGGCTGGCGCCCGCCGGGGGATAGGAGAAGCCCCCCTCGTGGCCACCGGCGTTGCGGTAGGCGCCCTCGAAGTAGTTGCAGATGTCACCGGTGCTGACGTTGCCCAGGTTCAGGTCGTTCAACTGAGTCTGGACATCCGCTTCGGCGACCTCGCCTGGCTCGACGCCATTGCCGGTCATCCACTCCCAGAATCGCAGCCATTCGGTCATTTGACTTGCTTCCAACATGGTTCCCGCTCTCCTTGGTTTCTTTGCGCTGGGCCTCGGCCCGTCAGGTGATCTCGCTGCCCAGGTTAGAGAGAGAAGGCTTCACCGTCATCGGGGAGATCCCCGTCCCGGTGGGCGGTTCATAGGGGATCCCGGTTGGCACGGTCGGGGAAGTCGACGATGCGCAAGTTCGAGCGGCGCAGCTCGGATTGCAGGAGCTCGATGAGCGCCTCGTCGCCGACCGGCGTGAAGGTGATGTCCTCCACCTCCCTGCTCTGGGTGGCGGCGAGCACCGCGGGGGCGAGGCAAACCCCCAGGAGCACCCGTTCTTCGGAGTCGAGCTCCTCGATGGCCAGCCGACGGAGCTTCGCCAGGAGGCGAGCGGCGGCGTCTGTGTCGTCTGCCACGCCTCGTAGTCGGTCTGACCCCGCAGCGGTTACGCCGCGGTGGATGGTGATGTAACCGGATCGCAGCCGGTCCGACTGCTACCGCACGAGGGAGCCGAGCCGGTCCGGCACCGCCCGTAGACCGGTCGTCGACCAGCGAGGAGACGCGCGGCGATGGCCACTGTGACGATGACCCGAGACGAGATCGATGCGGTAGTGGCCAAGCTCGACGGACTGGACGTCACCGACGACGAGAGGCTCCTACTCCACGCTGTCCTACAGCTCGCCGGCGACGCATTCGACACGTCGCTGCCACCGCAACCGGCGCCCGCGGGCCGCGTCGCTGACAACGGTATCGACGTCGGATCGTTCTGACCCATCGGCTCACCCGGGCGGGCTACACGCAAGGAGTTCCAGCATCGGGTCCTAGCCGTAACTCAGAGGTGTTGGTCCGGTCACTCCCGAGAAAACGGCCACGGCATGAGCGCCCTGTACCCGGAATCCAGAAAATCCACAATGGAGTCCAGAGCGGTTTGTTGCGCGTCTCCAGCAGCTATCACGTGCTCGTAGAGGTCCTCCCAAGTGAGGTCCTCCCAAGTGAGGCCCTCCAGCTCCTCCGGGGTCAACGAGGGGTGGACCTGAGCGAAAAGATCCGCGGGCTCGTGCTCGAGAGCCTCATACCCAAAAGCAGAAATAACCCAAGATTCCCAAGGCTCAGCCGGTCTCAGATCCGGTCCTTCGTACTCGAGCACGTCGTCTTCGTCGCCGTGCCCGCGCCCGGGGTGATCGAGGATTCCGTCCAAATCGATTGGCGCCTCGTACTGCGTGGTGCCGATGCCGAACCCCTGGCCCTCGGGCGGGTCCTCGGGCGGGTCGTCGGGGGTCTGGTCCCCGTCCTCGGGCGGGTCGTCGGGGGTCTGGTCCCCGTCCTCGGGCGGGTCCTCGGGCGGGTCCTCGGGGGTCTGGTCCCCATCCTCGGGCGGTTCCATCTCGTACGGGTCGCCCTCGTCGAGCTCGACGTACTCGATGTCCACGTCCAGCTCCGGGTTCGTGATGACATCTCCGCCGATGTCGCCCAGGTTGATGACGGCGCCGTCGTCGGCTGCGAAGTCGGATGTGTGACTTGACTCCAACATTGGGTCGTCGGCTTCGAACATTGTTCCCGCTCTCCTTGGTCTAGGTCACGCCCAATCGGGTGACCTCGCTGCGCACGTTAGGGATGGCCGGCTACCTCGTCATCGGGGAAATCCCCGTTCGGGGGATGACCCGTATAGGGGGTGCCGGTTGGCACGGTCGGGCTTGGGGCTGCTGGCCGTCAGAAGGAGCCGATGTCGTCCAACACGGCGGGGTCATCCGGCAACTCGTACGAGGCGTTCTCGTCGACATCGCTAGCCAACGTGCCAGCCTCCTCGACGCTCGCAGAGCTGTCCAGGTCCGGGGGCATGTCGAACGAGCCCTGGGCGCCCACGGCGTCCCCCTCGAGCGCGCCATGATCGGCGTTGGCGGCCGCCTCGCCGTTGGCGGCGTTGTGCGCCTCATGGCCGACGACATCGCCCTGGCCCGGCGCTTCGGTCTCTGCGCCGGCACCGAACGTGAGCGAGGTCTCCGGGTCTCCGACGGCGTTCGAGGTGCGGTGAGCCTCGTCGCTGATGCCGGCACCGGGGGCGACGCCGCCGTCGGCATCGCCCCCCTGGTGGGGGATGCCATCCAGCTGCTCGGCGGCATCGCCATAGGCAGCCACGCCCAACGCTTCGGACGGGCCGACGCCCTGCGCCAGTTCCGAGCGGGCGAAGGCCAGCGTTTGCGCCACCTCGGGTGGCAGCGTGTCCGCCACCAGGTCCACCGCCTCGCGCACATCCTCGACGTCGACGTCGTGGAATCCGTACCGCGCCAGATACGGGGCCGCACCCATGTCCGCCAGCGCTGCCTGTTCGGCGGGGTCGACGGCAACCTCCCGCAGAATCTCCAGTAGGGACTTCCCCACGATGTCCTCCTCGACATCCACTCCCCGTCGATCGGGGCCAACCCGACGCTAGAGCCGGGCCAGTGGGGGTCACATCGGGGAAATCCCCCACCCGATCCCCGATTCGGTGGTGGACGTCGGGGATTCCACCGAGCAAGCAGGTGGGGCCCGATGGGTCACCAAGGTGTGATACTTTGCATCACATGGCGATACCCAAGTCCGAGATGATCTCCCTGCGCATGCCGCGGAGCATCGCGGAGCGCCTGGAACGGGCGGCCCGACGTTCCGGTCAATCCCGGTCCAGCCTTGTGCATCGCTACGTCGACGAGGGGCTACGTCGGGATCGGCACCCGCGGATCACGTTCAAGGATGGTCCGACGGGGCGCCGCGCCGCCCTGGTAGGGGGTCCCGACCTCTGGGAGTTGGTCTCGTTCGTCGACGATCTCGACGTCCGCGGCGAAGAAGCCGTCGAACAGGCGGCGCGCTATATGGCTCTCCCGGTCGAGGACGTGCGCGCGGGCCTGGCGTACGCCGCCGAGTTCCCTGACGAGATCCGCGCGCGCATCGCCCTCAACGACGAAGCAGCGACCGAGGCCGAAGCCACCTGGCGGGCGCAACAAGATCTCCTGGCGTGAGGTGAGGCTGTTCCTCGACGAGATGTTCCTCGACGCGGTCGCCATCGCCCTCCGCA
>Ga0214469_1000224_pt1 | contig 18522 bp, 20 predicted proteins | sample RVTome_10_FD_187340 | JGI IMG/M metagenome (GOLD analysis project Ga0214469, IMG submission 187340) | Soil microbial communities from uranium-contaminated site in the Upper Colorado River Basin, Wyoming, United States - RVT153D57 HiSeq ... | reverse complement strand
GTCGACGTAGGTCTTCTCCGAGAGACTGCCCGGCAGCGGGTGACCGTCCTCATCGATCACGGGAAGGGGCGCCCCGCTGCTCCACAACCCTGTCCGACGCAGGAGCAGGCCACCGACCGCCGCGACGGATGCCATGTAGGTGATCTTGCGCAACACGCCCGCGCCCTCCTTTCGCCCCTGACCGCATGGAGTTGCATGCTCCAGTCGAGCATGGCAGAGGGCTCGCAGCTCGGAGTCATCCGCTCATTGCGGCCGCTAGTCGCACGTTGGCGCAGTTCTCTACTGCCTCTTCTGCCGCGAGGCGGGCGGGACACAGCTGGGGATGGTCTGCCGATGCGCGCATCTGTTGCGGCTGGGAGCCAAAGGCGCCTCGACTTTGGTCGCGACCGGGGGTGTTCACCGATGTGAGAATCGAGCTATGACTGGCGACCGGCTACGAGCCCGGATACCTGCCTTCACGGCGGCGTTTGCTGCAGCGGTCTACACGCTGTGGTTCAGACGCCGCGTCCTGACCTGGGGGGCGACCCGGGATGAGGTCGCCCGCGACTATCCCGGGGATGAACTCATCCCCGATCCCGACGACTGTGCCACCATGGCAACGACCCTTCCGGTACCCCCCGAGTGCGTCTGGCCCTGGCTGGCCCAGATGGGAGGCAACCGCGGCGGCTGGTACAGCCGCGACTGGTTGGACAACAACGGAAACCCGAGCGCGGATCGCATCGTGCCGGAGTGGCAAGACCTCAAAGTCGGCCAGCGGTTGTCCCGCGTCGCTGCACCAGGCCAGGAACCAGGGTCGTTCACCGTGGTGACCCTGGAACCGAACCGGACACTGGTGCTGAGGGCCAGCTACGGCTTGTTCACCGGCCGTGACTTCGATCCGCGGTCCGGCCCGGCACCCAGCCCCTGGGTTGACGGGATCTGGGGCTTCCATCTGCGACCCACCGGCCGCGGAACACGGCTGGTCGCCCGGTCACGGAACAGAGGCGGCCCACACGTGATCACCCGCCCGTTCGCCTTTCTCCTCGGCGAGTCCATGCACTTCGCCATGCAGACCCGCCAGTTTCGCAACCTCATACGTCGTGTCAGCACAAAATGAGCATGGGGTTGGAGTCCCGCCGACGCGGCGCCGCTTCAGCGGAACATCGCGTGGTCACATCAGGTGACTGGCGCGCTCAGCGGTGTGCGGTCAGTGCCGCGATTGTTGTCCAGGCGGATGGCGACCGGCCCGCCATCGACTTCGAGCAAGGAAGCAGAAGCGGTCCGCAACCGACCTCGGCGTCTGGACCGATATCTGGCGCCATGTCTGCTTCGGATCCCCGCGTACGGTAGATGGCCCTCCCGTGCACGCATTCATCGCTATGCGTCCGGCTTGATCGCCACGGATCTGCTGTGACCCGCCCCGTCCAGGGATGCCGCGTCCGACTCACAATGTCTACGTGGACGACAGTGTGGTGGCGTGGCTGCTCGAACAAGACCCGGCGGTCGAGTTCCAGACCCGGCGGGTCCTGTTGGGCCACTACGAGGCCGACGTCCAGGAGCGGATCGGTCGGGAGGGCGCCGGCGCAGTGCTGCTGTCGGCCCGCGGGGTGCACGGCCACTGGGGCCGCGGCTTCTACCAACCCAAGTGGACCTCGAGTCACTACACGCTGCTGGAGTTGAAGAACTTGGGGTTGAGCCGGGACAACCCCGAGGCTGGCGAGACCGTGGCGTTGATCCTGCGCGAGGAGAAGGGCCGAGACGGAGGGCTGAACCCATCGAAGACGGTCAAGGCGAGCGATGCCTGCATCAACGGCATGGCACTGGGCTACGCCGCCTACTTCGGCGCACCGGAAGCGGCACTGGCAAGCATCGTGGACTTCCTGGTTGACCAGCGCATGGCAGATGGTGGCTTCAACTGCGAGTTGAACAGGTCTGGGGCGCGGCACTCCTCGATGCACACCACGATCTGCGTCATGGAAGGGATCACAGAGTACGACCACAGCGGCTACCAGTACCGCCTCGCCGAGCTCTTAGAAGCCCGTGCCACCTGCGTCGAGTTCCTGCTTCGGCACCGGCTGTACCGCAGCGAGCGCAGCGGGCAGCCGATCGATACCGAGTTCACCCGCCTGCACTATCCACCGCGGTGGCACTTCGACGTGCTACGCGGCCTAGATGCCCTCACCGATGCAGGGGTCCAGCCCGATCCCCGGATGAAAGACGCCCTGGACGTGCTCATCAGGCCGAGAAGACCAGACGGCCGGTGGGCAGCGAACAGGGCTTACCCAGGCGCCACCTATGTGCCGCCCCTCCCAGCTGGCACACCGAGCCCTTGGATCACGCTAATCGCGCTGCGAGTACTCAACAAGTACGCACCACCGAAATGATCATCGCCCAGAAGAACGGGCAGCAACACGCCCGAGGACCGCCCGGAGCCGCGTCATAGCCGCGTGCGCAGTGACCGCCGAAGGCGCGAGCCTGCCACGTGAGAGAGTTCTCTGTGCTGACTGAGGGAGAAGGTGACAGATGAACGGGCATCGAATCGATCTGGAGCGATTGGTGCAGGCGCGCGTCGAACGAGTATGGGAGGTGCTCACCGACGTCGCGCATGCCGACCAGACGCTGAGCGGCGTGGAGCACGTCGAGCTGATCACCGAAGGGCCCCTACCGCGTTGGCACCCGGTGGCGTGAGACTCGCCGGACGTTCGGCAAGCAGGCGACTGAGCAAATGCAGGTCACCGTGGCCGAGTCCCCGACGCGCACGGTCATCGAGGCCGACTCATCGGGTGTCCACTACGTCACGGAGTTCACGCTCACGCCTTCCTCAGCTGATGCCACCCGGCTGGCGATGAGCTTCACCGCGGTACAGGCACAGGCCAACCTACTGCACAAGGCACTTTGGCGCCTGTTTGGCCGGCTTGGCGCCAAGGCCACCGAGAAGGTGATGGCGAAAGACCTGCAGGACATTGCAGCGCGAGCAGAGCGGCCCTAATTCGGGCGCATTGAAGAGAACCCATCAAGGGGCCTCACCGATGCAGGCCGCGTCAGTCCGCCGGCTGTCGGCCGGCCCGACGTACACGGACATAGCCCAGATGAGCGCGGGTCTGTGGCCATCAGGCTCTGTACTGGCGGCAGCCGGTCCGTGCGTCGATGACGAACCCTTCAGACGTCGTGGATGACGAACTTTCCAGACGTACTGCTGCTGGCCTCCGTGTACGTCTGACTGTCGATCGGCTTCGCCATCGGTGGCCACTGAGTCGTACGACTCGCAACTGTCACGAGACCCAATAGCCGACCGCCGAGACAACAGAGCGCACGGGCTGACCTGCCAGGCCTCTCGGCCATCGCCGTCTGTGAAGTGCAGGTTCTGGTCGAGCAGGGCCGAGGACGATAATGCAGCATGGACGCGATATCGCAGGTGCAGATCCCGTCCGGTCGTGGCCTGATGCCGGCGTACTCGGCCGTGCCGGCCACGTCTCCCCCGTGGCCTGGGGTCGTGGTGATCCACGATTTCACCGGCATGAGCGACGATCTTCGGGCGCAGGCCGATTGGCTGGCCAGCGAAGGCTTCTTGGCTGTTGCCCCAGATCTGTACCACTGGGGCAGTCGGCTCAGCTGCTTGCGGACCATCATGCGGGACCTCGGCCAACGTCGCGGCCGATCATTCGACGACATCGAAGCGGCCCGGCAGTGGCTGCGGGATCACGAACAGTGCACCGGGAACATCGGGGTGGTCGGCTTCTGCATGGGCGGTGGGTACGCACTGGCGCTTGCGGCCGACCGCGGCTTCGACGCATCCAGCGTCAACTACGGCGGCTGTCCCTCTGACGCCGAGACCTGGCTGCCGTCCGCCTGCCCGATCGTCGGAAGCTTCGGTGGTTCGGACAACTCGCCATTGGGACGCCGCGCCGGCCAACGGCTAGGCCGGCTGCTCGCCCGGCTGGAGATCCCGCACGACGTAAAGATCTATCCGGGTGTAGGCCACGGGTTCATGAACAACCACAGCCCGAAGGACCAGACCCTGCTCTTGAGGTTCCTAGCCCGCATCTCAGGCACCAGGTATGACGAGCCGGCCACCCAAGACGCCAGACGCCGCATCATCGCCTTCTTCAACCGCCACCTCAGGAACAGCTGAGCACCCAGAACTCGCATGGCGGACCGGCTGCGTTGTCGAAGTCGCCGCTGGGGAGTTTCCAGACCACGTCGATATCATGGGTTGGTATCGAGACTGCTAATGCTCTTCCTGCCGCCGTGGCACTGACCCGACCTTCACACCTGGCTACGCTTGGCCGTCCAGCGCTGGGCCGGAACGTCCGCCGTGGCGTGGACGCGGTGGTCAAGCGCGCCCGTATGCCTCAGAAGGCCGATCGAGGCCACCGGCTAGATCTATGCCTTGACTGCTATCCGTGGGTGGTGACACACCAACCCGACCCTGATCCGAGGACGTGATTCACCGAGGTCACGTTCACCATGGGGCCGCGGCGATCGCGTCGAGGATCGCCTCCGTGGTGCGCTGCCCGCCCGCGGAATCGGGATCGGTGACCGGCTCCCCGTCCACCTCGCCGCGGTAGACGATGCTCAGGTGGTCAGCGTCGGGCACAGATACCAACGTGGTGTCGTATCCTGCCTGTCGCAGTAGTTCCACGGCGTCCCGCTGTTGCCAAGGTTCGCAGGTCGTGTCGTCTTCGGCGCTCACGATCGTGATCTGCGGGTCGGTGTTGCCGCCTGAAGGCTCGACCGTGAACGACTGCCCCTGGTACTCGAACAGGCAGGGCGCGATGAGCACGAGCACGTCGGGGGATCGAGCGGGGTGGTCGGGGCGTGTGAGGTCGCCGTCCACGATGTCGCATGGCTCGGGAGCGGGGCCGCCGATGTCCGGCTCTGGCAGCGTGCCCGCGATCAGCGCATAGATCGTGCTGGCGGAGTAGGCGACCGCGACCGCTCGGTCCGGGTCGCCCCTGTGCTCACGTGCGATCGACTGGCCGTAGTTGTAGCTGCACGCGAGGTCGAGAAGGATGGCGTCGGTGTCCTGGCGGGCATCCCAGTCGATCGTCACGACGAGATTGCCCTGCTCGGCCACTGAGCTGCCGAGCTGCTCCATGTCCTGGCGCGTTCCGCCGATCCCGTGGAGCATGTACACGACCGGCCACGTGCCATCGCCGTCGGGTTCAAGCACGGTCATCTGGCCAGTCGTCTCATGCGACACCACCGTGGACGTCACCGCGTACGGTTTCCCATCCGTATCGCCCCCGCAGCCGGCGCTGACCATCGCCAATACGACGAGCGTCAAGGTCACCCTTCTGATCAGGTCGAAGTGGGGCAGATGCGTGACCATCATCGAACCGCCCCGTTCGAGCGGTTCCTCGGGCGCCGGCCGGCAAAGACGCCGCCTGAGAGCGCGTCGAGGTACTCGCGGCCCTCGGCGTCATACAACGGGGCCCCTTCTCCGCGATCAAGCACCCACGGGCCGCCGCCCCGCCGCAACGACTCCTTCGGTGTCGCACTGACGACGATCTTTTCGATTGCGTCCCGCTTGAGTTCGCTGAGATGTCGCGCTGTCATTGCCATCGCCTCACTTCGGGCCAGGCACCCCCGGTAGGAATCCTCCGCCGGATCGGGTCGGCGGGGCAGGGCCGTTGGCCCCTGCCCGGATGGGCCGGATGCCTCCTGCGCCTGGACGCACACCGGCGCAGAGTGGAGTTGATGGCAAGAGTCGATGCACTTCATCTCCAGTCATGGGTCGAGGAGATGCTCAACCGCCGTCCCGCCGTTGGTCTGGTGGTAGGCGTGGTTCGCGACGGATCACCCGCCTCATTCTCAACACACGGCACAGCGGACATCTCGGCTAAGACGCCCGTAACGCCCGATACCGTGTTCCGGATCGGCTCGATAACCAAGACCTTCACCGCAGTTGGTGTCATGCAGCTGTGGGAGCGGGGGCTGGTCGACCTGGACGCTCCCGCCAATGACTACCTGCGGACGTTCCAACTGGTGCCGGCGAAATCTCGGTGGCGGCCCGCCACCGTACGGCACCTGCTGACCCACACTGCCGGCATTCCGGAGCTGGTGCGTCCTCTGCGCGCAGTACGTACCGGCTGGTTCGGCGAGAGTGTCCCACTTGGGCAGCCGGTGCCCAGCCTGGGGGAGTTCTACCGGGGCGGAGTCCGGCTGGTGGCCGAACCGGGTTCGACGTTCACCTACACAAACCACACCTTCGCCACCCTCGGGCACATCATCGAAAACGTTGCCGAGCAACCGCTCGACCGGTACTTCCGCGAGCACATCTTCGAACCGCTCGGAATGACTGACAGCGACCTGCTCCGCTCCCCTCGGCTGGAAGCCAGGCTTGCGATCGGATACAAGCTGCGCTCGAGCGGCCCGACCGCAGTGACCGACCGGCAAGCGGTGACCCCGGCGGCGTCCTCGATCTACTCGACGCCTCGGGACATGGCCCGTTACGTGGCGGCGCTGCTCGCCGGTGGGACAGGTGCGCACGGCACCATCCTGAAACCGGCGACGCTCGCCATGATGATGCATCCGCACTACCAACCCGATCCCCGGGTGCCGGGCTTCGGGCTGGGGTTTTACCGCATGGACCTTGGCGGCCACGCCGTTGCCGAGCACCCCGGCATCATCGACCGGTTCAACTCCCAGTTGCTTGTGGCACCTCAAGACGGCGTCGGCGTGATCGCGTTCACGAACGGGGCGCGCAATGCGATCGTGTGGCTGATGGCCGAGACAGCGAAGCTGCTCGGCCAGCTCATCGGGGCGCCAGAGGATCGCATTCGAAGCGATGTCCCGCACGACCCCGAGATCTGGGGTCAGATCTGCGGCTGGTACGTGCCGCGGGCCCAGCGTGGCGACATGCAAGCGCGCGGGTTGGCCGGCGCCGGCGTTCACGTCCTCGTCCGGCGCGGCACACTGATCCTGCGATCGCTCAGCCCGATGCCGGCCCTGTACCGCGGCCTGGTCCTGCACCCCGACGACGAGCACGACCCCTATGCATTCCGCGTCGACCTGTCGGCATACGACCTGGGCACGGCCAGAGTCGTGTTCAGCCGCGCCACAGGAAACACGCGGATCTACACCGACGTGGTGCCGCTGGTCCTTGAGAAACGGAAGCCAACCAGGCGGAGAAGACAGCGATCAGCGGCATACCCACCGCAGATACGAGGAAGTGGTTCCCATGACCAGAACAATCCAACACGACCACCCGGCGTCGTACCGCCTCACCAGCGATGACGTGTGGCGAGCGGTGACCAAAGCGTCCTTCATGATCCTCAGCTACACGACCCCGGACGGGGCGCCACGCTCCTGCGGCGTCGTCTACAAGGTTGTTGGTCAGCGGTTGTACGTCGCCACCGGAGCCGAGAGCTGGAAGGCCCGGCACATCTCGGCAAGCGGCACAGTCGGCGTCACCGTTCCGGTGCGCCGGGGCGGCCTGCTGTCTCTGGTGATGCCTATCCCGCCGGCGACCATCAGCTTCCACGCGGCGGCGACGGTTCATCCCCCGGATTCCCCAGACGTGCGGCCAGTGTTGCACGAGCTTTCGTCCCTACTACCTGAGAAGGAACGGGCCTCGGCCGCGGTCATCGAGATCGTCCCCGAAGGGGTGTTCGTGACGTACGGCATCGGCGTGTCCTTGACGCAAATGCGAGACCCGGCCGCCGCCCAGGCACACGTGCCCGCGGTGGCCGGAGCGTGAGGAGTGACGAACAATGAAGATCGAATACCTGCACGCATCCAAATACGGCAACGGCGAGAAGGTTGCCGAGCAGTTCAAGACCCAGATGGCGGCCCGAGGCGTGGCTGTTGAGGTCCACCACATCGGCCAGGTACGCCCCGACCGGCTCCCAGCTGCCGATCTGTACCTGTTCAGCTCGCCTGGACGCATAGGGAAACCGATCGGCCAGATGCGCCGGTTCCTCAAGAGGGTCCGCCTACCCGAGGGCACCAGGTACGCCATCCTCACGACCGAGGCAGCGCCACAGCCGGACAAGAAGACCGGCCAGATGCCGACCGAGGAACAGATCGCCAGGTGGCAGCGCGTTCGCCCGATCATGAACGAGATCCTGCAACAGGCTGGGCTCGTGAACATCGCGGAGGACAAGGTGTACGTGACCGGCCTCAAGGGGCCGCTGGAAGACGGTTGGAAGCAGAAGGTGGAGGCGTTCGCGGCCCGGGTCCTGCTCGAGGTCGAGCACGTCCGCCACGGCACGTGAACGTCGCAGGCGTCGTGCGCTGACCGAACGGCCCCGGCGGCCGGGTTAAAGGATGCGTGAGACTCCCGGTACCTTCTTGATCAAGAACCATGCGGTGGCGAACGAGGCGATGATGCCGCCGATGGCAACGACCGGCGCCTTGACCTCGGCGGGGAGCAGCAATGGCCGCATAGCGACGGCCAGCGCGAGCAGGACGGCGGTCTGCAGCAGGAACGCCGCGTAGGCGCTGCGGCTCAACGTCGGCCCCCAGCGGTACCGTCGGCCCAACCGGTGTTGAGCCACGCTAAGCAGCCAGACCGAGCCGAAGACGGTGAGGATCGCCTCGACGAACACGAAGATGCCGCCCAGCCAGTGCCAGCCGCCGAGGGCATCGTCGACGGCGTCCAGCGCACCGGCGAGTAGGAGGAGGCTCGCCATCGCCACGACCGCGGACAGCGTGAACGTCCGGCAGCGGCGGGCCAGGTCGTCGGGGATCGCCGCGAGCCAGCCGCGCCGGGCTCCGACAACACCCAGCCCGAACACGGCGATACAGGCCGGCCATTCCCAGAAGTTGAGGTCGGAGAAGCCGCTCTCCGAGCCGTACGGGTAGACCATGCGGATGGCGAACGAGGTAACGGCCACCACGGCGGCTACCGGCACCATCCTCCACAGCGTGACGGTCCTAGGCACGCGGCCGGCAGGCGCTACCGCGCCTTCCGACCTCCAGTGGCGCCACCCGGCATAGCCGAGGGAGTAGATCAGCAGCACACCCACGAACCACAACGGGCCGGTGTCGATCTGACGCTCGGCCCCGAGGTACTCCTCCCAGTAGGAGCCGGGCGCGTCCCCCAAGGGGTGCTCGAGCGCGTACACCAGAGTGGGCTGAACAACGAAGACGTAGGCCACGAACGGAACGCCGAGTCGAACCAGCCGGTCACCGACGAACCGTTTGGCTCCCTTACGTTCGTAGGCGGAGGGCGTCAGCAGCCCGGCCACCAGGAACAGCAGCGCGATAAGGAAGAACCCGAACGGACTCACAAGCACAAGCAGCACGAACTCCACGACCGGAGCCAGGGTCACCTCACGCAGTTCCGAATACGTCCATACCTCAACGATCCCGGCGTAGCCGAGCACCCCGTGCAACGCGATGATCGCGGCAATCAGGACGACCTTGAGATTGTCCAGATAGGTCAGGCGGGTAGAAGCCCTAGCCGATGACCGGCTGTGCCGGTATAGGTCGGCACCTAATCGGCGACGCGGACGGCGATGGCGGGACGGATAGTTGCCGCCCGGCGCGCCGGGCCGATGGTGGCGAGTAGTGAGGCAAGCAGCGTTACGCCGATCAACACGGCGATCTGTGTCCAGGCGATGGGGTATGGGGCGTCGAATGTGGCGAACGCCGCACTGTTCCGATAGAGCAACCATGTAGTCGCCACGCCGAGGACCGTTCCGATCAGCACACCTTCGACGGCGACGAACGTGCTTTCAGCCAGGAACGCCCGTCGAATCGTCCGGGCCTGGAATCCCAATGCCCGCAACACGCCGATAGCGCGCCGGCGCTCCCGGACCGCGCGCACCATGATGACGCCGAGACTGGTGATCCCAACGAGCAGGCCGAGCGCGAGGTAGCCCTGCATGAGCCGGAAGAACTGGTTGGTCGCCGCGTAGCTCTCCTCGACCGATGCGCGAAGGTCCGTGGCGACCAGGCCATTGGTCAGATAGTTGCCCTGGAGTGAGGTCGTCAGCTGCGAGATGTCCTCGCCGGGCGCGGCCCGCAGTAGGGCGCTCGACTGCGCAGCGCCCACGCCCAGCGCGGCAACGGCCGAATCGCTCATCAGGACCGGGTACCGGAAGCCCGTCCCCGTGATGTCATAGAAGGCTGTGCCGTCGGACAAGACGCCGGCGACCACTCGCTGGCTCTCCACACCCGTCCGTGGATCGGTCAACGTGATCACCGATCCAGGCGCGACCGGCTCGCCAGGAGGCCCGCCGGTCGACCCGTAGAACGTGTCGATGAAAACGTATGCCGAGTTGGCGTGCACCAGATCCCAGGCTGCCTGCGCGTCCGCGACCGAGGGCAGGTAGCTGTCCAGCTCGATCGGTGACGCAACTAGCTGCTCGGGGATGCCCACCGCGACAACCGGTAGCTGCACATCGGTCTCGAGCCGTGGGTCATCGCCTACTGCCTCGCCGACAACCAGCGGTGCGACGTCGCTGACCTGCCCGGTGAACTCGCCGGTTGCGAGGGTGGTCTCGGGGTCGTCGATTGGCGAGCTCGCGCTGTAATCCACCCGCACCGACCAGCCCGCGTTAGCGCTGTCGACGGCGTTGTCCACACCCGAGTTCATGATCGCCATCATTTGCGTCATCAAGATGATGACCAGGAACACTACCGAGTACATCGCCAGCGTCGAGCCGGTCCGAAAGCCCTTGGCCGTCGGGTAGGCGATCGCCAGCCGGCCGGCGAGCCCGGTCTGCGTCGGCCGTTCCACGACTCGGCGCAGGGGGCGCAATAGGAGGTTCTGGTGCAGGCTGACCAGCGTCACTGCGGCGAACGCGAGCGCACAGCCGAGTACCACGTAGGTCGCGGTGGACGCGTCGTCGTAGATGTCCGGCCGCACGGTGTTCGCCAGGAGCCCCCACCCGAGCACCGCCAGGGCGGCGACGGTCAACGCCGTCCGCAGCGGCATCAGCCGGGCCAGCAGAGGCACCGCCGACACCGCCGCCAGCGACGGGAACAGGTACGTCGCCGCCCCCGCGCTATTGGCGATCGCGGGGATCGACGCTGCCGCGAACAACGTGGTGGCAATCGCTGAGATAACGGTCAGCCGGGTTCTGGTTCGGTGCCGTACCGGTGGTTCCAGGTCACGAATCGCCGCGATGATATTCGTCCGAGCGATCCTGACGCTCGTGATGACCACGGTCACGAATGCGATGACGAAGCCGGCGGCCGCCCCGTTGACAAGGCTGGTCGGAGAGGCATTGAAGACGATCGCCAACTGGTTCTCGCCCGCCTCATAGCTGTTGAGGATGCGCATCGCGAGAGTGACGACGACACGGCCGATGCCCACCCCAACGAGCGCACCGATGACGGCCGCGACCGCCGCATACACTGCGCCCTCGATCGCGAACTGCCCCGTCACATAGCGGCGCCGCAGCCCGATGGCCCGCATGATGCCGAGCTGTCCGCGCCGCTCTCCAGCCAGCATGACGAACACATTCACCAGCAGGAGAACCCCAGCGATGATGCAGAAGCTGCCGATGAAAAGGAACACCGAACCGAGCACCGCACCGGTTTCCTCGGCCTCGTCGAGGACGTCCTGCTTCGGTGTCGCAACGGCAGCGCCCTCGGCGACGAGTGGCCCTAGCGCTTCCTCCATTGCTGCCCTGACCTCGTCGGTCAGCGGGGCAGAGTCCTCTACACCACCGAGGTTCGAGACGAAGGTTGTCGTAGCCGGCTCGCGTCCAGCCGCGGCCGCAGTCTCGGTTAGCGTTCCCGGCGAGAAGAACGCATTGCTGTTAACCGAGGCCCCGAAGCCCATCCCAGCCAGGCCCTCGGCAGGCACAACGTCGCTGACCACGGCTTCGACCGGCTGTTCGTAGAGGTAGAACATGACCCGGTCGCCGGGACCGATGCCCAGGCGTTCCCCAAGGTTTTCGTTGATCACTACGCCGCCGGGGCCCGGATCGCTAACGTCGAGCCCGGACGGATGTGGCGCGCCGAACTCGGCCGCCTCGTCGAAGTCGAGTTCCCACACCAGAGTCCGTGGCTCCGCCACCACCCGACCAGCAGTGTCGACCACGGCCGGTGCCTGGTCCCCGTGCACGGTGAGAACGCCGTCCACTCGTGGATCGTCGGCCAGCGGTGCGAGCCGGCTGGCGACATCGGCGCCCTGGTCAAGCGACAACGAACGAACGGACTCATCCACCGGGCCCAACACGTCGTACGCAACTTGGCGGACCGAACGATCGAGCGAATCCCCGACCACGAGGCTCGCCACGATCAGCGCCGTCCCCAATACCGATCCGAGCGCGACGAGCACCGTTTCAGTAGGACGCCGCACCACTTGCCGCATAGCGAGCCGGCGAAGTACCGGCCTAGTGAGCAGGAACGCGGTAAGCAGTGCCGCGATCGTGAAGAGACCAACGAGCCAGGGCATCAATTCCGGATACATCGTGCCTCACCCCGGGACACGTTCCTTGACCTCGTCGTGGACGAGGTGGCCGTCCAGCATCCGAACCAGGCGCCTGGCCGAATTGCCGATTCCTTGATCGTGTGTGACAAGAACGATGGTCTGGCCCTCTTCGTTGAGCTGCCCGAGCAGGTCCATGACCTGTGCCGCCATGACCGTGTCGAGGTTGCCAGTGGGCTCGTCGGCCCACACCACTGCGGGTTTGGCTACCAACGCACGGGCAATGGCGACCCGCTGCTGCTCTCCGCCGGACAGCTCGTTCGGGCGATGCGACGCGCGCTCGGCGAGGCCTACTCGGCCGAGCATTTCGAGTGCGCGCTCTCTTGCCTCACGGGCCGTGACCCCGACCAGCAGCAGCGGCAGCTCGACGTTCTCCACCGCGTTGAAGACCGGGATCAGGTTGAAGGCCTGGAAAATGAAGCCCATCGCCTGGGCTCGGTGCGCAGTGCGCTCGTGATCACTCATGGCGAACAGATCACGGCCTTCGACGAACACCCGCCCATCGTCGATGTCGTCAAGTCCGGACAGGCAGTTGAGCAGCGTCGTCTTTCCGGAACCGGATGGCCCCATCACCGCAAGTAGCTCACCGCGCCCCACCGCAAGATCGAGCCGGTCGAGTGCGGTGACGGTCTGCTGGCCCGTCCGATAAATCTTGGTAACCGCCTCTGCTCGCAGCAGTGGTTGCTGCCAGTCCGCCAGATGTTCATGGTCGGCCAGGGTCATGGCACACCCCCTGGGTCTAACGTGCCCTTACCTCCGCTTGCCAGCTCAGCACCCTCTGGATGGCCGCCGTAGGGCCCTTCGGTGTCCCATCCATGGGACGTTTGACAGTATTCGAGGCCGGCTAGACGCATTCGCTGGACGGGCCTGACCATTCCACACTCGGGTTGCCATCTAGCAGCGCCCCGAGGACGGAGCGCGGTCGCGGACCGCCGTGACTTTCGCCGTAACGTTCCGGGTCCGGTATGCACGGAGCACGGTACTGGTACGGCGGCGGGTAGAACGAGTCGCCGAGCAACACAACGCCCGAGTCGGGTCCAGACGACAGTGGAGTCCTCCGCGTGACCGCCGCCAGCGTGGAGGTTCGTGCCAGCCCGGGAGCATTTGGGATCGCGGCCCGGATCCGGATGCGCACCAGGCTGATCCCACTTTCCTGGTTCGCGGCGGCTGCCGTGGCTGCCGTGCACGGTGGTCACGCGCCCTGAGGCAGTGATGGAAGATCACGGAGCGTCGTGATGAGCGGGCTTGCCGGGGTCAGTGTCGAACTGCTGTTGTTCTGGGAGTTCCGGGTCGCGCCCGAGCCGCTCTGGTCGGTGCCCTGGCCGGCTCACTTCTGCTTGCGCATCGGAGGGAACGATGACAGCAGCAAGCGCCGATGGACCAGTGCCGCGCTGGCCGGTGGCGGGCTGTTGGCACTGGGATCCGTGAGGGTCTGGTTCTCAGGGACGCTGATCTTGCCACGGCTCGTAGACGAGCCGGGCAATTGAGCCTGACACGGATTGCGGCCGGCGTGGCCATACTCCTTCGCCCTCAGCTTCTCGCCGGGGCTCTCGGAATGAACACGGGCAGGGCACCGGCGGGTTGGCCCCCACGTCTGCTGGCAATCCAGGAAATCGCCTTGGGAGTCGGAGCCCAAGCGTCCTGGAGAGCAGACGCGGACCCGTGGCCATGGCGCTTATGACGATCGCAGCGGTCGACGGCGCAGACGCGGCCGTCCTGGTGCCGCACTGCGGAAGCGAGCCGTGGACCCGGCCGGTGGTTAGGCGTTCACCGCGGCATATCTTGGCAGCACCTCGATTGTCGGTGCTAGGGGTCGCGCGACTCCGCACACACGAGCATCTCCACTAGTCGGCTTCGCCACACTCACCGCACATCGCCCGGAATCCGCCCAGCCGGTCGGGACCCGGCGGCGAGTTCGTCTCCGGTCGAGAGCATTGCGGGGCCTTTCGGCGGGATGGTCGGTGACATCGTGCCCTGCACGGTGATGCCTGTGCTGGCCACCGTGGAAGGTGAATTTGTCCACCAGGCAAACCTGATAACGCATCGCTAGGAGGTGCATGATGAGCGTCCCCGCTGACATCGTCTCGTCCAAGACGCCCGAGGTTGCGCGCAGGCCTTCGGTGGGTTGGTACTGGGGGGCTGGACTGCTGTTGGCTGCAGGGCTATCGGCGGCCGCTGTTTGGATTGTCGGTGCTGTGATCGGCCTAAGCGATCATGTTGACCAGTTCCCGCGTACGAGCGCACCCGGCCAGCTCAGTGTTGTGATCGATGATCCAGACACCTATTACATCTACTACGAAGGCAAAGTGGACACGACGCTGGATCGCCTCGGCGTGACAGTGTCCGATCCGGCGGGTGAACCAGTGACGGTCCGTCCGGTCGACAGTGGGATGTTGTACGACACCGCGGACCGAGCAATCGGCGACGCCGTTGGCGAGTTCCAGGCGTCCGCTACCGGGACATACGTCGTCACGGCAATGGGCGAGTCCGGCGGCGAAACGATCGCGGTCGGCGACGGCCTCACTGACGATGTGATCCCACCAATCGTTGGAGCTGGTCTACTCGCGGTCCTCGCAGCCTGCGGAGCGATAGCTATCGCCGTCGTCACCGGCGTTCGGCGGTCACGCAGGCCTGCATCGACATAGCCGCAAAGGCCGTTCGACGGGCTTAACCGCGACGGCAATGGAGGAACACACCATGACCACCAACCTCCGGCAGCGCGCGGGCATCGAAGCCGATGCCGGCACCGGTGGCGCACGTTCCACTCGGATGATCACCGCACCACGGGTGGCAGCACTCATCGAGGGACTCGCCGTGGCTGTCCTCGTCGGCGTGAACGGCTCGCTGCCCTGGCAGCTCGCGCGGGTGCTCATCGTCGGCGCACTCACGGCCTTGGCCCTGTGGGGTCTCGGCTCGCCGCGGCGCGGGATTCGCGCGGTGGTGGCGCTATCGGCCGGTCTTATCGGCACTATAGTGGGCATCGGAATCGGTATCGGCCACATCACCCATGACACAGTGAATGCGACGGCGGTGGCCGGGGTCGTGAGCCTGGCGAGCGGGCTCTTCCTGCTGGGGGTCGGGTCGGCGGCCTCGGTTCGCGTCCTGCCCGCCTGGTGGAAGCTCGCGTCCATCCCGCTCGCCCTGGCCTTGTTGCTGTTCGTCCTGTACCCGCTCCCCAACGCCCTATACGCGACAAACGTACCGCGCCCCGCCGTTGGTGACGCCACGCCAGCGGACCGTGGATTCACATATCTGGATGCAGAGTTCGCTACTTCCGACGGCGTCACCTTGTCCGGCTGGTACGTGCCATCGACCAACGGCGCAGCGGTCGTGCTGCTGCACGGCGCTTCCTCGACCCGCTCGGCGGTGCTCGACCACGCCGCCGTCCTCGCGCGGCATGGCTACGGTGTTCTGCTGTTCGACGCACGGGGCCATGGGCGCAGCGGCGGGCAGGCCATGGAATTCGGCTGGTTCGGCAACCAAGACATCGCCGCCGCTCTCTCCTACCTGCAGGCTCGCCCGGAGGTCGACCCGCAGCGCCTCGGAGCGGTCGGCATATCCATGGGCGGCGAGCAAGCGGTCGGGGCCGTGGCCACGGACGCTCGCATCCGCGCCGTGGTCGGTGAAGGCGTCACCGGGCGCACCGCTGCGGACAAGGGCTGGCTCCCACAGCACTGGCGCGGCTGGATTCAGCGCGGCATCGACGCCGTCCTCTACGGAACGGCCGACCTACTAACCGAGACCTCACCCCCGATCCGGCTGCGTGACGCCGTCGCCCAAGCCGCACCACGCCCGGTCCTGCTCATCGCAGGCGGAGCTGTCATGGGCAACGCCGAGGTCGATGCCGACACCTGGATCCGCGCCGCATCCCCCGACACGGTGCAGGTGTGGATCGTGCCGGACACCGGGCACACTGCGGCGCTGCGCACGCAACCGCAGCAATGGGAAGCCAAGGTCATCGGATTCCTCGACGCCGCGTTACTCCAGACGACCGGCTGACCGGCCGACAGAGGCGTCCCCGACATCGGTCCCAGGCTTTCGGACCGAACGGCCCTGCTGGTCTCGGTTCGGCGACGACGACAGTAAACGAGTGACAGTGGGGCGTGATTGCTGACCGCCCCTGCATCCTGGGGAGGGGCCATGAACGTGGCCGAGGCGCTGGTTGAGTGGCGCGAGTTCTACGCAGCGGTCGCGGAGGCAGGAGGCGCACTCCTCGGCCTGCTGTTCGTGGCCATCACCATCCGCCTCGATCATCGCCCGCGCAATCTGCACGCCCGCGCTCTGGGCATGGGAGCGATCGTCGCCCTGCTTCACCCGTTGCTCGCGTCGCTGGCGATGCTGCTTCCCGTCGCAGCACCCGCGCAGGGAATCGCCCTGCTGGTGCTTGCGACGTGGGGCCTCATTGCCACCGCCAGGATCGCTTAGTTCAAGGCACGACATCCGGGCCAGGAAGGCCGCGGCACCGCCGCCTTCAGGTACTTCCTCCCAGTCGCCGCCGAACTGCTACTGGTGGTAGCCGCCGTTGCCTTGCTGGTTGATTCGCCGCTGGGCCTCTATGCGCTGCCGGTGTTCATGGCGCTGATGTTCATCGTCGGCACCCAGGATGCAACCGACCTACTGCTGGGAACCACCCTCGGTGTCCACCCGACAGGTGAGCTGTTTGAGAGCAGTTGGGACGACGTCGCGGTCGTTGACCGGAGCCGGGAGCGACAAGGTCGCGGACCCGATGCCAATGCTGATAACAGAGCAACTGACCAGAGCCTGTGAAGCGAAACCATCACCGGCGCTCCGAGCGAAGGAGAACCTGGGGGGCGGACGATTGGGCATCCGGCACCTACCGGGATCCCTCGGGCCAGCGGTCGCCCCGGATCACCCAGGACGGCGGCGCCCTCACGATCGATCACGACCGCACGACGACAAACCTGGCGGGCGATTTGATCGCCGGCACTCCACGGTTCGGCTTGATGCTTGGCCCCGCCCTGTGGTCCGGGATGGGGTTCAGTGCGTTCGTCACCGACGTGTACTCCCAGCGGATCGTTGGTTGGCGCACCGCGGCCAGGATGCCCACCGAGCTGCCCCTCGAGGCGCTCGAGATGGCCCTGTGGGTCCGCGAACGGGCCGGCCAACAAGCTGGTAGTGGGCTGGTGCATCACAGCGACGCCGGCTCGCAACCCAGGTTCAAGGGAGTCGAAGCAACACCGGCTTCTTGGAACGAGAGTAGGTAATGGTTCAGCCCTTCGGCAGGAGTCCTCCAGCCGAGGGTCTTACGAGGTCTGCTGTTGAGTGCCGCTGAGACCGCATTCAGGTACCTGCGCCGTCAGCACTGCCATCGATCAATGGCGACTCGCCCGTGATGCATTGGCCACCATTCAAGGCACTACAGTAAGGCCCGTCCTTGCCGGCAGTCTTGCACTCGCAGACGGTCCGACAGGCTCCATGGAGTTCAACTACGAGATGTACGCCGACACGTACCTCGTCTTCGTGCTCCCAATGCCCACGCCGCGATTTACGTTCCGCCAACGGCCAGCGAAGGATAACGCGCTGCGCGCGGAGATCACGGGCTAGGCGCCGCCGGATCGAGCGCCCGCTGCGAACTTTCCCAACCCTCGCAACGGCGGTGGCAATCTTGTGGCATCGAAGATTCCCACGTGGCGAGGTACCGCCGGGTCAGCCGACGGTCAGTCGCACAGCACATGGTCTCGGGGAGTCGAAGCCGTCAGCTCGGGAGATTCGGCGACCTTCGATCATGTCAATATACGGACAGAGGAGCGCCGCAAGCGCCGTCCGTCGGCGACCCAACGATGCCATCTCGCACCGCTTGGTCCCGTGTCGTGTTGCCCTGTTTGGAGTTCAGAGCCACGGTCAAATCACGGTCAAACGATCAAGAGGCCGGTCACCTAGCCTCGGTGACTGGCCTCTGACCTGCATCAACGCGTCGGGGTGGCGGTGTTGTGGTTCAGGACATCCCGGACTGGTGTCTCAAGACACGCCGGACTGATGTCTCGGGAGATCCCGGGCTGAGTGTTCGCCGGCCTTAAGTGTGCCGGCATGACACTTAACCGTGTGCTGATCACCGCTGTGGTGGTCGAGAACAGATCCGTTGCCGAAGTCGCCGCCTGCTACGGCGTCTCCCGCTCGTGGCTGTACGAGCT
>Ga0214469_1000223_pt1 | contig 18523 bp, 19 predicted proteins | sample RVTome_10_FD_187340 | JGI IMG/M metagenome (GOLD analysis project Ga0214469, IMG submission 187340) | Soil microbial communities from uranium-contaminated site in the Upper Colorado River Basin, Wyoming, United States - RVT153D57 HiSeq ... | reverse complement strand
GCCGGTGTCGGTGATCAGGGCGGTGAGGAGACAGATGGCCACCTCCTCGGTGACCGGCCACCCCAACTCGTCGAGGACCTCGATAACCACCACCGCGGTGGCGGCCGCGGTGGGGTCGTTGAGCACGATGTGCCCGAACCCCTCGTTGGTGACGTGATGGTCGAACACGATCAGGCTCTCGGCGTCCCCGGCGGGCGAGCCCAGTTCGGCGAGACGGTCCTGGGATCCTGCGTCGAACACGATCATCGTCTCCGGCTTCTCCGGGAACCGGTCGGGTCCGACGAGCAGGTCGGTGGGAAGAAAGGAGAGGTTGGCCGGCACCACGAAGGGCGAGCCGAAGCTGGCAACGACCTCCTTGCCCGCCGATCGTGCGGCGAGGCCGAAGCCCATCATCGAGCCCAGGGCGTCGCCATCGGGGCCCACGTGACAGGCAAGGGCCAGCTTCGGGCTGCTCGCGATGGTCGCGGCCGCCTTCTCGACGAGGCTGCGCTCAATCATCCGAGTCAGGCCCCTCCTTCAGCGAGCGCAGGATCGCGTCGATGCGCTCTCCTCCGGTCACCCCGGGATCGATCTTGAACTCGAGCGTCGGGGTGTACTTCATCCTCACCTGGCCGGCGATCGCCGACTGGATGCGGCGAGAAGCGCGGTCGAGAGCGGCGAGCGCCGCCGATGCATCTGCGGCGAGGACGTCGATGAAGACGAGCGCATGCCGAAGATTGGGGCTGGTCTCCACTCCGGTGATCGAGACCAGCTCGAGTCGGGAGTCGTTGAGACGCTCGACCTCATCGGCGATCACCTCACGCAGGGTCGAATTGACTTTGAGCATGCGAGGGCTCGTGCCTCTCACTCCGGGTCCTCCAGTTCGCTCATCAGCACGTCGAGCACTTCGACCTCCAGTTGCGCATCAAGGTAGCGACGCAACCTGGAAACCTGCATGGCCAGGCTGTGGCCATCGGGGGCGGCGATCGCTACCCCGACAGATGCCCGCTGCCACCGATCGTGATGGTCGACCTCGGCGACGCTGTAGGAGCCAAGACGGCGAATTCCCTCGATGAATGGCCGGAGAACCGCCCTCTTCTCCTTCAGCGACTGGGGGGTGGGCAGATGCAGCTCGACCCTCAAGGCCGCGACCCGCATCAGGTCCGGGCCACCTCGCGGATCAGGTAGGCCTCGATGCTGTCGCCCTCCTTGATGTCGTTGTAGTTCTCCAGACCGATGCCGCACTCGAAGCCCGCGGCCACCTCGCGCACATCATCCTTGAACCGTCGCAGCGAGGCGATGACGCCGTCGTGGATGATCACACCGTCGCGGAGGAGGCGGGCACGCGCCGATCGTTGGACGACGCCCTCGATCACGTAGCAGCCGGCCACGGTCCCGGCGCGAGGGACCTTGAACACTGCTCGCACCTCGGCCGTCCCCAGGATCTGCTCGTGCTCCTCTGGAGCCAACTGTCCGACCAGCATCTGCTCGATCTCGTCGAGGAGCTCGTAGATGATGCCGTAGGTGCGGATCTGGACACCGGCGTCTTCGGCCGCCTTTCGGGCCTTGGGCTCGGGTCTGACGTTGAAGCCCACGATCACCGACTCGGTCACCTCGGCCAGGGTCACGTCGTTCTCATTGATGCCGCCCACAGCTCCGTGCAGAACCTGGATCTTCCCGCCCTCCCTCTCGATCTTGGCTATCGATCCGCGTAGAGCCTCGAGGGAGCCCTGGGCGTCGGCCTTGATGATCAGGTTCAGGGTGGCCTCTTCGCTGCGCAGCTGATCGAGGAGACCTTGGAGACGGTCACGAGCCGTCGGCATGGCCTGGCTGACCGTCTTCAGCTCCTCCTGGCGCTCGGCGGCGATCCGCCTCGCCTCCCGGTCGTTCTCGACCACCGTGAAGAAGTCGCCGGCGACGGGGACCTCGTCCCAACCCATGATCTGGACCGGTTCCGACGGGCCGGCCTGCTTGACCGGCTGTCCATTCTCGTCCATGAGGGCACGGGCGCGGCCCGATGCCGCACCGGCCACAAACGAGTCCCCGGTCCGCAGGGTCCCCCGTTGGACGATCACCGACGCCACCGCGCCTTTCCCACGTTCCAGTTGGGCCTCGACGACGACCCCCGAGGCCTCGGCGTTGGGATTGCCTCTGTAGTCCTCGAGCTGGGCGATCAGGTCCACCACCTCGAGCAGGTCGTCGACACCGTCGCCGTTGAGAGCGGAGATCTCAACGCTGGGGACGTCGCCTCCGAGCTCTTCGGTGATGACATCGTGCTCGGTGAGCTCGGTCCTCACCCTGAGCGGGTCCGCCCCGGGCAGGTCGATCTTGTTGACCGCGACGATCATCTTGACGTCTGCCGCCTTGGCGTGGGCGACGGCTTCGATCGTCTGGGGCATGACGCCGTCGTTGGCGGCGACCACGAGGATGACGATGTCGGTGATGTTGGCCCCGCGGGCGCGCAACGTGGTGAACGCCTCGTGGCCGGGCGTGTCGATGAAAGTGATGGGCCGACCGCCTACATCCACCCGGTAGGCCCCGATGTGCTGGGTGATCCCACCCTGCTCGCCCGAGACCACGCTCGTCTTGCGAATGGTGTCGAGAAGGGTTGTCTTCCCATGGTCGACGTGTCCCATGACTGTCACCACAGGGGGCCGGGGCATCATCTCCGAGACGTCGTCCTCGAAGACCGGTCGATCGGCGACGGCAGGAGCCGATGGCGGTTCCTCCACTTCGACCATGAAGCCGAACGACTCGGCGACCGGCTCGATCAGGTCGGGAGGCATGGCCTGACCCACTCCGACCGGTTGGCCGCGGGTGAGGAGCTCGCCCACCACGTCTGTGGCCGGGACACCGAGGGCCTCGGCGAACTGGGTGACACTCGCCCCCGAAGGAATGGAGACGATCTCGACCTCGGTCGTCTCAACCGGAGCCGGCTCAGCCGCAGGCTCCACCACCTCGATCTCCATTCCCCGCGTCCCCGGCTCGGCCGTCTCCTCAGCGGGCGTCACCGCCTCGGGCTTCGGCTCGTCGGGGGCGACGGCGAGACGGAGCAGCTCGGCCGACTCGTCGTCGAGACCCGAGGAGGCCGTCTTCACTTCGATTCCGAGGTCCAGGGCCTGCTGGAGTAGCTCCTTGGAGTCCACCCCGAGATCCCGGGCCAGTTCATAAACCCTCACGCTGGAACTCTCTACTCGCTCTCTTCGTCCTCGTCTGCCGTGACCACTGCATCCTCGTCGTCGGAGGCCGTCTCGCTCAAGTCGACGTTCGCCGCGACGGTCTCTTCGGCTTCGACCGCATCCTCGGCGGGCTCGGCTGGGGCTTCCTCCGCAGCCGCCTCGGCTGGGGCTTCCTCGACCACGCCTTCGCTGTCCGAGCGGATGTCGACCTTGTACCCGGAGAGACGGGCGGCGAGACGTGCGTTCTGGCCCTCCTTGCCGATGGCGAGGGAGAGCTGATGCTCGGAGACGACCACGTCAGCCGTCTTTGTCTCCTCGTCGATGTGCACTTCCTTGACCTTGGCCGGGCCCAATGCCTCGGCGATGAACTGGCCGATGTCGTCGCGCCACTGGACCACGTCGACCTTCTCCCCGCGCAACTCGTTGACCACCTGGCGGACGCGGGATCCCCTGGCTCCGACACACGCACCCTTGGGGTCCACGTTGGGGTCATGGGAGATGACGGCGATCTTGGTCCTGTGACCTGGCTCGCGGGCGATGTTGACGATCTCGACCGTGCCGTCGGTCAGCTCCGGCACTTCGAGCTCGAGCAGTCTCCGCACCAGATCGGGGTGACTACGGGAGACCACGATTTGGGCCCCCTTCGCCTCATTGCGCACCTCCAGGATCAGGGCCTTGACCCGGTTCCCCCGCTCCAGCCTCTCGAAGGGGATGCGCTCCGAGCCGGGCAGAATCGCCTCTGCATCGCCGAGGTCGAGGATGACAGACCGGTAGTCGACCTGTTGCACCAACCCGGTGACCAGGTCGCCCTCGCGCCCTTCGTACATCTCGAAGACGTGCTCGCGCTTGGCCTCACGGAGCTTGTGTTGCATCACCTGCTTGAACGACTGAGCCGCGATCCGGCCGAAGGCCTCCCCCTCGGGGGTGTCCTCCCACTCCTTCACCACGTTGCCTTCCTCGTCCAGCTCCTGGGCGTAGACGATGACCTCGCCGGAGTCGGGGTCGATGGTGACCCGCGCCTCCTCCGCCGCCCCGGGACTTCGCTTGTATGCGGCCACCAGGGCGTTGGCGAACGCGTCGAGGATGGTGTCGATGGCCACGCCGCGTTCGCGGGCGAGGACCTCGATCGCCTCCATCATCGTGTCGAGCTTCATGACTCTCCTTCAGTGGCCCGGCTTCGGGGCCTTTTCCCACCTGAACACCGTCTTGGCGGTGAGCACGTCTTCGTAGCCCACGACGGTCTCTCCGCTCTCGGATTCGATCGTGAACGAGTCGTCGCCGGCATCGGCGAGCGTCCCCCTGATGGTCGTCTTGGCAGTGCCCTCTGCGATCTTGACCACGACCTCCCGACCCACCGACTTGGCATAGTGGGAGGGGCGGCGCAGATCTCTCTCCAGACCGGGCGAGGTCACCTCCAGCCGGTAGGCATCATCGAGCTCGGTCTCGTCGTCGAGCAACCGGGAGATACCCCGGGACACGTCGGCGAGACGATCGATGTCCACGTTCTCCCCGTCGACGACCACCCGCAACAGGGTGCCCGGCCCGCGGCCACGCAGCTCGACGTCGTCGAGCTCCAGCCTCTCGGCGGCGAGATAGGGCTCGACCACCGTCCAAATGTCGGAAACCGTCGTCAAAGTCGATGCTCCGGGCTTCGTTGCTACGCAAAAATTCAGGCGGGTGCCAAAAGGCGCCCACCTGGAAATAGCGTCCTTGTTGTCGAAGGCGAGTATAGGCCCGGCCCGGGGCTGAGCTCAACGCCGGTGATACACCCGGCGAGACGGGAATCTTCCCGAATTCGTCTCGTGGAAATGCGTTCTGGTCACGGCCCGTTCCGGCTCGATACTTGCGTCAACCGCTACTGGGACGTCTAGCCCTTTGTCTCTCGTAACGGTTCCTGGCCCGGTGGTGAGCTTCAGCGAGTAAGTCCTTCACCGTGCCGTCGGTGACCGGCCCCGGGTTGAGCACGCTCAGCCACGACTGGGATCCGTAGACGGGATGGGGAATGACCTTGTCCAGAACGGTGTAGTCGATCGCCGACACATCGTCGCCAGAGGTTTGCTGTTCGAAGGTATTTCGGCTCACCGACACGTTCACTCGGTAGACCCCTGGTCGCTTCAGATTCGAAGCCTCGTCGAAGCCGGGGTAGTCGTTGACCACGATGGTCGCGTACGGGAAACGCTTCTCCGGCAGTGTGATGTGGTCAGGGTCATAGAAGAAGAAGGTGTCGCCCCGGGCCATTTCGGGGGCACCGTTTTCCTCAGACGCCACGACCACGAGCGTGCCGTCCAGCTCATTGGTCACATACTCCATGACGTCGTCTCGTGTCATCCGATCGACGATAGGCGAACCCTCATTCCGATTCCGCGATATAGGCTGCCGTCGTGGCTGAGTACACGGTCAGACCTCTCGACCCCGACACCTGGGATGCCTTTGCCCGGTTGGTCGAGCGGCACAACGGTGTCTGGGGTGGTTGCTGGTGTCTCTCGTTCCACCCGAAGTCCCCGGAGAGGGGACAGAGCCTCGAGGGCAATCGCACCCTGAAACAGCGACTGGTCAACGAGGGTCAGGCACACGCCTCGCTGGTATTCGACGGTGATCGCGCGGTGGGATGGTGCCAGTACGGACCGCCGGAGGAGTTGCCCAACATCTATCACCGCAAGGAGTACGAGGCCGGGCTGGCCGAGAACCCTGACTACCGGCTCACCTGCTTCTTCGTAGACAGGGATTACCGACGCGATGGGGTGTCAGCGGTCGCCCTGCGAGGAGCGTTGGACCTCATCGCAGAGGCGGGTGGTGGCGTCGTCGAGGCGTACCCGCAAGACACCCAAGGAAACAAGATCAACGCCTCGTTCCTCTACAACGGCACCCGAAGCCTGTTCGAGCAGGCCGGCTTCGAGTACGAGCGGCCGAAAGGCAAGAACCACTGTGTGATGAGGACGCGGGTCGACCGAGCTAGCCGCCGCGACGGCCGGCGACGATCATCTCGGTGAGCCGGCTCACCACGACACCCAAAGGCAGCTCTTCGGTGCTCAGGTCGACTCGCGTGGTCAATTCCACGACTCCCTGCTCGACGCCGCGCGGGCCCACCGTCACCCGGTAGGGGATCCCGATCAGCTCGGCATCGGCGAACTTCACCCCGGGTCGTTCCTCCCTGTCGTCGAGCAGTACCTCGATCCCCATCTCCCCCAGCTCTCGATACAGACGCTCCGCCGCGGCCAGAGTGGGCTCGTCGTCGGCGCGGACCACGGTGATCAGGACCTCGTAGGGGGCGACCGAAACCGGCCAGATGATCCCCTTCTCGTCATGGGATGACTCGACCACCGCGGCCATCCCCCTCTCCACGCCGATCCCGTAGGAGCCCATGATGATGGGATGGCTCGCCCCCTTCTCGTCCTGGACGTAGACCCCGAACGTCTCGGAGTACTTGGTGCCCAACTTGAAGATGTGCCCTACTTCGATCCCCTTCCACAACTCGAGCGGGCTGCCACAGACGGGGCAGGGCTCGCCCGATTCGACCGACCTGAGATCGGCCCACAGGCCGACCACGATGTCCCGGTCGACGTCGACCCCGGAGTGATGCCAATCGTCCTCGTTGGCCCCGGTGACCAGGTTGAACCTTCCATGTAGAGCCTCGTCGGCGATGATCCTCGGCTTCTCGACTCCCACCCCGCCCAGACTGCCCGGATCGGCCCCGAGCAGGGCACGGATCTCCTCCGGGGTGGCCGGTCTACCCTCGACGGCGGCGGTCGCATCCAGCAGCTTCTGCTCCTGGAGGTCGTGATCACCCCGGAGCAGGACCAGGACCTGCTCCCCGTCTAACACGTAGACCAGTGTCTTGATCTGACGGTCGGGCCCGGCGTTCTCGGGATGCGCCTCGGCCAGGCTCTTGATGGTGCGGAGACCCGGTGTGGGGAAACGGTCCAGGGGAGCGGGATCACCGTCGTCCACGGGCGACAGCGCCGAGGTGGCCCGCTCCACATTGGCCCGATACTCACAGTTGGCGCAGGTGACGATCCAGTCCTCCCCGGCCTCGCTGCGAACCATGAACTCCACCGACTCCGACCCGCCCATCGCCCCCGAGGAAGCTTCCACGCCGACGGCCTCGAGCCCCATGCGACCGAAGATCCGCTGGTACGCGTCACGATGCTTCTCGAACCCGATGTCCAACCCCTCCTGGTCGATGTCGAGGGTGTACGAGTCCTTCATGGTGAACTCGCGCACCCGAAGCAGACCCGACTTGGGCCGGGGCTCGTCACGAAACTTGGTGTGCATCTGGTACCAGATCTGAGGAAGCTCCCGATACGAGGAGAGCTCCAGTGCGGTGAGGGCGAAGATCTCCTCTTCCGTCATCCCCAAGACCAGGTCTGCGCCCTTTCGATCCACGAGCTTGAACAGGTTGTCCCCCATCGCCTCGTAGCGACCGGACCGGCGCCAAATATCTGCAGGGTGCAGGGTGGGGGGCACCATCTCCTGGCCCCCGATGGCGTTCATCTCCTCGCGGATGATCCCGCCCACCTTGAGACGCACCCGCTGCCCGAGCGGGAGCACGGTGTAGGACCCGGCGGCGAGTTGGCGGATGAACCCGCCACGAACCAGGAGCTTGTGACTGATCGCCTCGGCGTCGGCCGGGGGCTCTCTCAATGTGGGGATGAATGCTTGTGACCAGCGCATGGCAGATGGGGTTGACGGACGGCGACGGTAGTAGCTCGGCGGAGCGCTACGGGGTCAGTCGGGCCGGGCCACCTCGGCGACCCGGGCGCGGCGGTCCTCCGACCGGTTGGCGTCACCCTGGATCTGGATCAGCTCCTCGCGGGTGGCAGCGGCCAGCTCTGCGGCATTGGCTTCGGCATGGGCCAGCCTGCTCTCCACGCCCTCGGCCACGAGTTTGCGCGCCTCGTCGAGCAGTGCCTCCACCATCTCCGCCTCGGGCACCACCCGCACCACCTGTCCCTTGATGAACAGATGGCCTCTCCCTCTCCCTGCCGCGATGCCGATGTCTGCCTCCCTCGCCTCACCCGGGCCGTTGACCACACAACCCATCACCGCCACCTGGATGGGCAGGTTCTCAGCCTCCAGGGCGGCCTGGGCCCTGGTGGCGACGTCGATCACGTCCACCTCGGCCCGACCACACGACGGGCAGGCGATCAGGTCGAGCCCCTTTCGCTCGCGCAAGCCGAGGTTCTCCAGGAGCTGGCGCCCCGCTTTGGCCTCCTCCACCGGGTCGGCGGTCAACGAGAACCGGATCGTGTCCCCGATCCCCTCGTTGAGAAGGGTGGCGATACCTGCGACCGACTTGATCAGACCCGCCGGCGGTGGCCCGGCCTCGGTCACACCGAGATGGAGGGGATAGTCCACCGTCTCGGAGAGGAGCCGGTAGGACTCGATCATCGACGGCACGTTGGAGTGCTTCACCGAGATCTTGATGTCTTGGAAGTCGACTTCCTCGAGATACCTGATCTCGATGACGGCGGAGTCGACCAGGGCTTGGGGAACCGCGCTCCCGTATTTCTCGAGGAGATCCTTGTCCAGGGAACCGGCGTTGACCCCGACCCGGATCGGCACCCCCCGATCCTTGGCCTCACGCGCCACCGTCTTGATCTGGTCTTCCTTGCGGATGTTGCCGGGGTTGAGCCGAAGACCCTGCACCCCGGCCTCGAGAGCCGCCAGTGCCAGCCGGTACTGATAATGGATGTCGGCGATGATCGGCACCGGTGACCGGGGCACGATCTCGGCCAGACCCTGAGCCGCCTCGACCTCGTTGCAGGTGATACGGACGATGTCGGCGCCGGCCCCGGCCAGGGCATACACCTGGGCCAGCGTGCCGTCGACGTCTGCGGTCTTGGTGGTGGTCATCGACTGCACCGAGACCGGTGCGCCACCGCCAACGGGCACATTGCCCACATGCAGTTGCCGTGTCTTGCGTCTGTCGATCATCACGAGGAACGGTATACGTCTCGGTCCAGGTACCTGGTACCAGGTGCCCCGTCAGCCATGCGATGGCTAGAGGGAGATCGGATTCACGATGTCGAGGATGATGGCCACGAAACCGAGGAAAGCGAAGAGACCGATCACGGCGGCCGCGACCGGGGCCAGTTTGCGCACATTGGCCTCACGGCCGCTCACCTTCTCGTAGAGGGCCACGGCGAAGTGACCACCGTCCAAGGGGAAGAGGGGAAGGAGGTTGATCGTGGCCAGGATCACGTTGACGAAGGCGAGGATCCCGAGGAAGGTGGCGGCCGACTCGGTCTGAGCTCCGATGTTGACGATCCCGATCGGGCTGACCGGCCGGATCTCCTCGTCGACCTCGGTGTCACCGGCGAGGACGCCGACGTATTGAGCCAGACTCGACGGCTTGACCATGTCCCCGATCGCCTGGAAGGTGAATCCGATCCCCCGCCAGACCTGGCTCCCCGCCACCCCCACCGCCCCGAAGACGCCGGGATCGCGGGTTTCGATGACGGGTGCCATCCCCAGATACCTGGTGTCGGTGACGCCGTCGACCGGCTCACGATCGATGAGCTCGGTTTCGAGCACGATGAGCTCTCCGGCACGTTCCACCACCAGGTCGATGGGACCGGCGGAGAGATCTGCGAGGGCATCCTCGACGTCGGCCCAGGTCGCGATGCGGTGGCTTCCGATGGAGCGGATGACGTCGTCCTCCTGCAGCCCTGCCGCCGCCGCCGGCGTCGGCACCGTCTCTTCGCCCACGACGGTGGTCACGACCACCCGATCCACCACCGGTAGCGGCTCGGACACGCCGTTCACCAGGACGATGCCGTAGAACAGGAGAAAGGCGATGAGGAAGTTCATGCCGACCCCGGCGAGGACGACGACGCTCTTCTCCCAGAACTTCTTCTCCCGGTAGGTGCGGCCCATGTCGGCAGGCGCCACGTCCTCGAGGGGGTTCATCCCGATGATCCGGACGTATCCACCAAGAGGCAGTGCCTTGAACCCGTATTCGGTCTCCCCTCTGCGAGTGGACCAGAGCTTGGGGCCGAAACCGAAGAAGAACTCGGTCACCTTCATGCCGGTCGCCTTGGCCGCGAAGAAGTGGCCGGCCTCGTGAGCGGTGACGAAGAGGATGATGGCTGCGGCCGCAGCGAAGCCTCCGAGCATCAGGACACGCTACCTGCGAGTGGGGGTTAGTCAGCAGGGGCCCGCCACCAGGGAGGAGGCTGCGGCCCGGGCCTCCCCGTCGGCGGCCACGACGTCGTCGACGGTGTCGAGGGGGCGCCAGTCGACCATCTCGAGCGTGGTCGAGACCACGTCGGTGATCCCGAGGAAACCCACCCGTCTCTGCAGGAACGCCTCGACCGCGATCTCGTCGGCTGCGTTGAGCACTGCCGGTGATGAGCCGCCCTCGCGCCCGGCCTGATAGGCAATCTCGAGCGCCGGGAAGACGGCGATATCCGGCGTCTCGAAGGAGAGGGAGAGCCCGGCCAGGTCGAAGGGCTGTGCCGGTGAGGGGGCCCGGCCTGGGGCGGTGAGGGCGTACTGGATCGGGATGCGCATGTCCGGACGGCCGAAGTGGCCCTTCCAGGAGCCGTCGACGAACACGACCGCCGAGTGGAGGATCGACTGGGGGTGGATCACGACCGCGATCCGCTCGTAGTCGACGTCGAAGAGGTGGTGGGCCTCGATCACCTCCAGACCCTTGTTGAACAGCGTGGCCGAGTCGATGGTTATGCGTCTGCCCATCTCCCAGGTCGGGTGGGCCAGCGCCTCCTCCGGCGTGACCTCGGCCAACGAATCACGCGATCGGCCCCGGAAAGGGCCGCCCGATGCGGTGAGGACCAGCCGGGCGACCGACTCGGGGTCCTCCCCGGCCAGACATTGGAGAAGGGCCGAGTGCTCACTGTCGACGGGGACCAACTCGCCGCCGTGCTCGTGGAGGGCTCTCTTCACCACCGGCCCACCGGCGACGAGACTCTCCTTGTTGGCCAGGGCGACCCGGTTCCCGGCCTCGAGGCCGGCGATCGTGGCCCGGAGACCGGCGGCCCCGACGATCCCGTTGACCACTACCGCTCCCGAGGTCCGTGCCGCGTCGGTCACCGCCTCCATCCCGAACTCAACCGGCCGCCCGACCATCCTCTCGAAGTCGGCGCGCTCGTCGGACGATCCCCCGGCGGCGATGACCCGGGCCGACTGGTGGGCATCGGCGAGGGCGGCGAGCTTGGGCGAGGGGGTCCGGGCCGCGAGCGCCACGATCTCGAGCCCCAGGGAGACCGCGACCTCGATTGTCTGAGACCCGATCGACCCGGTCGCCCCGAGAACGACCACGCTCCGGGTCACAACAACCCGAAACCGCGGAAGAGGAAGTAGACGACGGGGACCGCGAACAGGAATCCGTCGATCCGGTCGAGCATCCCACCATGCCCGGGGAGGACCGAGCCCATGTCCTTGACCCCGAGCGAACGTTTGATCATCGACTCGACCGCGTCGCCGATGGGGGCGATCAGCCCGACCGTGGCCCCGGCGACCAGACCTTTGGCGATGCCGATCGGCTCCCAGGCAGGGAAGGTGGTGAGGATGGAGGCGACGACCAGACTTGCGATCAAGCCGCCGATCAGCCCCTCCCAGGTCTTGGTCGGCGAGATGATCGGAGACAGTTGGTGCCGCCCGAAGGCACGTCCCACGAAGTAGGCGCCGATGTCGTTGCCCGCTACCAGGAACACCACGAAGAGGATGTAGGCGACCGGGCGAGGCCCGAGGGCGATCAGGATGGCGAAGGCGAGCAGACCGACCCAGACCATCCCGGCCACGGTGACTGCAGCGTCTTGCAACGGATTGCGTCGTGGGGAGAGGGCCAGGTAAAGCACGGTGGCGACGGCGAAGGCGGCGGCCCACCCGCCGATGGTTGCAGCACCGGACATCTGGGCGCCCAGACCCATGAACACCACGCCGAGCAATCCGAACAGGGCGAGGGGGCGGATCTCGTCGGAGCGGACCGTGGCGTAGAACTCACCGGCGGCGACCACCATCACCAGGATCACGAAGCCGGCGAACCACCAGCCGCCGAGGAGAAGGCTGCCCAGGAACATGCCGAAGACCACCAGGGCCGACGCAACCCTCATGGCCAGGTCGCTGGAGGCAGCCTGTTCCCTCGCCTCGTAGTCCTCCTCGGTGCCGCCCTTGGCGCCGGTCACGTCGTCGAACCCGACCAGACCGCTGTCGACTCCGGGGACCATGGCGGCCACCGCCTGCTGCTCCCACTCCTCGGTGGCAGCCCTGCTCACCTCTTCGGCCAGACCCTGGTATTCGTGGGTGGTGGATCCCGTGTACTGGTCCGCCTCGTAGTCGTCGAGGTTGCGGGGGAAGCTCAGTGCCTCGTAATCCTCCAGGTCGACCCGGTCGGGAGCCAGACCGGCGGGCTCGGCCCCCGGCTGCTCATCCTCCTCGCCCGAGGCATCCTCGTCCCCTGCGTCGGAAATCATGGGGAGGGTGAACACCTCGGCGTCGTCGTCTTCAGGGGTGTCCCCCGAATTACCGATCGTCTTCTCTTCGTCCGGTGTCTGCTCGTCCAAATCAGACCTCCAGGAGCTCGTCTTCTTTGTTCTCGAGGAGCTGGTCGATCTTCTCCACGTAGCGATCGGTCAACTTCTGCAACTCGTCCTCGCCGCGGCGGATGTCGTCGTCGGAGATCTCCCCGTGCATCGCCTCCATGTCGTTCTTGGAGTGGCGGCGGATGTTTCGCACCGCGACCCGGCCCTCCTCGGCCATGTTCCTCACGACTTTGATCAGATCCTTGCGCCGTTCCTCGGTGAGGGGAGGGAACGCGATCCGGATCACATTGCCGTCGTTGGAGGGATTGAGGCTCAGATCGGAGGTCTGCAGCGCCCGCTCGATGTCGTTCACGGTCGACTTGTCGAAGGGGTGGACGACGAGCAGCCTCGGCTCGGGAACCGAGATCGAGGCGAGCTGCTGCAGTGGGGTAGGGGATCCGTAGTACTCGACCGTTATCCGTTGTAGGAGCTGGGGGTTGGCCCGCCCGGTGCGGACGGTGGAGAACTCGGAGGCCACGTGCTCGGTGGCCAGTTCCATCTTGTGCTCAGCCTCGGTCAGGAGGTCGCTGATCACTGTTCGCTCCTCGTCAATGAATCACGGTGCCGATCTTCTCGCCACTCACCGCTTTGACGATGTTGCCAGGCTCGAGCATGTCGAACACGACAATCGGCACACCGTGCTCCTTGCACATCGTAACGGCGGTGGTGTCCATGACCCTTAGCTCCCCGGAGATGAAGTCCATGTAGGACAGCTCTTCGAGACGGTTGGCGGCGCTGTTCGACTTGGGGTCGGAGTCATAGATGCCGTCTACCTGGCTCGCCTTGAGCAGGGCATCGGCACCGATCTCGATGGCCCGCAGGGCGGCGGTGGTGTCGGTGGTGAAGAACGGGTTCCCGGTGCCGGCAGCGAAGATGACGACGCGCCCCTTCTCCAGGTGACGGATCGCCCGAAGCCTGATGTAGGGCTCGGCGAGCTCCTGCATGGTGATGGCGCTCTGCACCCGGGTCGGCACCCCGGCCTTCTCCAGTGCGTCACGAAGGGCGAGGGCGTTGATCACCGTGGCCAGCATCCCCATGTAGTCCGCCGAGGCCGGGTCCATGCCCTTGGCCGCTTGGGACACACCACGGAAGATGTTGCCCCCGCCGACGACCACCGCGATCTGGACACCGCCGGCATGAGCCTCGGCCACTTCCTCGGCCACATGGACGACGGTCTGGGGGTCGATGCCGTAGCCGATCTTCGGGTCGGCGAATGCCTCGCCGGACAGCTTGAGCAGCACCCTTCTCATCGGAGCTTGGGACACGTTGCCTCCTACTCGCCGACGGCGACCCGTGACACGCGGCGCACCGAGATGTTCTCACCCATCTTGGCGGCGAGCTGGGCCACCATGTCGCCCACGGTGCCGTCGAACTTGTCAGGGTTGACGAACAACTGCTCGTTGAGGCTGTTCTCGGTGAGGTACTTCTCGATCTTGCCCTCCACGATCCTGTCCATCAGATGATCCGGCTTCCCTTCCTCACGCGCCTCGGCGGCGAATGACTCACGCATCGCGGCGAGGGTGGCTTGGTCGGCCTCGCTCCTTTCGATCCAAAGCGGCTTGCCCCAGGACACATGCAGCGCGATGTCGTTGGCCACTTCGATGAACTCGGTGCTCTTCGCCACGAAATCGGTCTCACACGCCAGATCGACAAGCACTCCGGCGACGGGGCGACCCTGCTGGCTGTGTATGTAGTAACCGACCGTGCCGTGGTGAGCCGTGCGCTCTGCGCGCTTGGCGACCTGGAGCAGGCCACGCTCCTGCAGGATCGCCATCGCCTTGTCGAAGTCCCCATCCGCCTCGGTCAGAGCGTGTTTGGCGTCCATCATCCCGACACCGACGTCCTGTCTCAGCTTCTGGATCTCCTTGGCGCCGAACTCAGCCACCGACTGTCTCCGATTCGGCTCCGGCATCGGCGTCGGTCGAGGTCGGCCCCGGCGGCGGCTCCGGCTCGAAGTCCGCCTCCTCGCCGTCCCCCGCTTCAGGCTCCTCCGTGGCGGCCCGGGGGAGCTCTGCCTCCTCCAGGTCGACCGCTTCACCAGGGGCGTCCCCCTTCCCGGCCTTGCCGGTGGCTAGATGCCGGCCTTCGATGGCGGCGTCGGCAATGGCGCCGGCGACGAGGTCGGCGGCGCGGATGGCGTCGTCGTTGCCGGCGATGACGAAGTCGACCAGATCGGGGTCGCTGTTCGAATCCACCAAGGCGATCACCGGAAGACCGAGACGAGCAGCCTCGGCCACGGCGGTCGTCTCGGTGTTGACGTCCACTATGAACACCGCATCCGGGGTCTTCTGCAAATCGACGACACCACCGAGGTTCTGCTCCAGCTTGGCCAGCTCACGACGCAGCTTGAGACGCTCCTTCTTGGGCAGGGCGTTGATCTCTCCGCTGGCCTCGAGCCTGCGCAGCTCGCGCATGTAGAAGATGCGCTTCTGGATCGTCTGGAAGTTGGTGAGCATCCCGCCCAGCCAGCGATAGTTGACGAAGGGCATCCCCGAGCGGGTGGCATGCTCGGCCACGGCGGCTTGCGCCTGCTTCTTGGTCCCCACGAAGAGGACTGCCCCCCCGTTGGAGGTGAGCTCCCTGACGTACTCGGTGGCGTCGGCGATCTGGTCCACCGTCTGGCGGAGATCGATGATGTGGATCCCGTTGCGCTCCCCGAAGATGAAGGGACGCATCTTTGGGTTCCATCGCCGGGTCTGGTGCCCGAAGTGGACACCCGCCTCCAGCAGTTGCTTCATCGTGACTGCAGCCACAACTGTTCCTTTCTGGTTCATTCCTCCGCTCGCCGGCCGAAGCCAACTCGAACCCGAGTGACCCTCTTCCGGGACGCGCCCGACCAGTGAGGGTCGACAAGCGTGCGTGATGACACCGATTGTACGGGCCGGGACCGCCGTTGGGTAATTGCTCGGGCTAACCCCAGGAAGGCTCGCCGAGACGGTTACGCAGCGACATCATCGTCTTGGCGTGGATCTGGCACACCCGGGACTCGGTCACCCCGAGCACGTCCCCGATCTCGGCCAGGGTCATCCCCTCGTAGTAATACAGGGTCACCACCAGCCGCTCCCGCTGGGGAAGACGGTTGATCGCATCGACCAGCCCGTGTCTCGTCTCCTCTGCCTGGAACACCGTCTCCGGAGAGACCCCGGCAGGGTCGGCCAGCATGTCACCCATCGAGGTCGAGGAGTCGGAGCCGACGAACTCGTCGAGGGCGGCGATCCCCGATCGGCCGATCTCGGCCAACGCACCCTGCAGGTCTTCGACCTCCATCTCCAGGGTCTCGGCCAGTTCCTGGTCGGTCGGCGCCCTTTGCAGGTTGTGCTCCAACTCGGCGATGGCGGTCTCTATCTGCCGCGCCCGGGAGCGGACCGAGCGAGGAACCCAGTCCAGAGCCCGCAACTCGTCGAGAATCGCTCCCTTTATCCGGTTGATGGCATAGGTCTCGAACTTGAACCCTCGCTCCAACTCGAACTTGTCGATGGCGTCGATGAGTCCGAAGAGGCCGTAGCTGGCCAGGTCGTTGTGGTCGACAGATCTGGGCAGCCCCGCCCCGACCCGCCCCGCCACGTACTTGACCAGAGGGGAGTAGTGGAGGATCAGCCGCTCGCGAGCGTTTTCGTCGGCAGACGCCTTGAAGCGCTCCCACAGGGCGTCGACCTGGTTGGTCTCAGGCCCTCGGGTGGCTTCGGTCATATGTCCCTCTCAGGTGTTGGCGGGTCACGGCAGTGTAGATCTGGGTCGTGGCCAGATCGGTATGTCCGAGCAGATCCTGCACGGTGCGCAGATCGGCACCTCCCTCGAGAAGATGAGTGGCGAAGCTGTGCCGAAGGGCGTGAGGGAACGTCGCCACGTGCTTGCGAACGACGGAGCGAATGCCTCGGACGCCGAGCGGACCACCCCTGACCCCGAGCCATAGCGCGTTCCCCGACCCCGGTCCGGCCAGCTTCTGTCTCCCCTCGCTCAGGTAACGCCGGATGGACTCCTGGGCGGGCCGCCCGATCGGGACACGACGTGTCTTCCTGCCTTTCCCGGTCACGGTGACCATGTCGGATCCGACATCGTGGACGGTGAGAGACGCCAGCTCGGATATGCGCAAACCCGTTGAGTAGAGCGCGTCGACGAGGGCGCGGTCCCTCAGCCCTTCGGCTGTCCCGGGATCGATCGCCTCGATGGCATGGATCACGGTCCTCGTGGCCAGGGCATGGGGCAGGGGCTTGTCCAGACGGGGCCGGGACACGCCCTCGAAAGGGTTGACCGTGACGATCCCACGTCGTCCGGCGTCGTTGTAGAAGGACCTGATCGCCGAAGCCTTCCTGGTCATCGATCGCTTCGAGTAGCCCCCGGAGGCGAGATGGGCGAGATAGCGGCGGGCATGTCGGCGCTCGACGGCCTGGATGGAGTCGATCACCTCCCCGTCGCAGTAGGCGAAGAACTGGGCCAGATCGCGTCGGTAGGCGTCGATGGTGTGGGGTGACAGCTCACGCTGGTCACGCATCCGGTCGAGGAAATCCCCGACCGGCAGGGACGCCCAAGCAGGCATCTGGGGAAGTCTCACACCGGCGATGCTATAGGCAACGGGCTCTAGTGCCCTGTCACACGACGTTGCATGTCGTGGGACCAGGGCACTACATCGGCATCACAACGTCACCGGCTCGGCGAATCTGCCCGGCGATCTCCATCCGAGCCACGCGGGCTAGCGCGTCGGCCGGGGAACAGCCCCACACACCGGGGAGCTCGTCGACAGACACCCCGGCGGGTGGGATGCCGTCGCTTCCCCTGCTCGGCGGGCGGGGCGGAGCCCCGAGGATCAGCTCCAGCTCCTCGATGAGGTCGTCGACCCCGAGGACCGGGTGGGCGCCGTCGCGGATCAGACGGTTGCACCCCGCCGACGCCGGCCGGTCGACGTCGCCGGGCACCACCAGCACCGGCCGGCCCGACTCTGCGGCGAGGCGAGCGGTGATCAGGGCCCCGCCCTTCTCCCCTGCCTCGACCACGACCACGGCCGAGGCGATGGCGGCGATGAGCCGATTCCGGGCCGGGAACCGCCATCGATCCGGGCGTGTTCCCGGCGGGTACTCGGACATGACGGCCCCGCGCCCGCCCAGGATGGAGTGATAGAGATCGGCGTTCTCGGCGGGGTAGATCACATCGACTCCGGAGCCGAGCACGGCCACCGCCTCGCCCGGGCCGCGGAGGGTGCCACGGTGAGCAGCTGCGTCGATGCCCCGGGCCAGACCGCTCACCGTGGTCCATCCGGCTCGGGACAGTGCGGTTCCGAACGCCTCGGCCAGACCCACGCCGTACCTGGTGCATCTCCTCGTGCCCACCACGGCAACGGCCGGCGCCGTCGACGTCTCTCCCCTCACGTACAACGGTGGCGGGTCCTCCAGATCCAGCAGCCCTGCCGGGTAGTCGGCGGCGTCGGGGCGGATCAGTCGCTGCTCAATCATCGCGCCACTCGCCACGAAGACCTATCGCCTCCGCCACGTGGTGCTCTTCGACCCGGGCCGAGCCCTCGAGATCGGCGATGGTTCGCGCCACCCGGCGCACCCGGTCTGCCCCTCGAGCCGTCAGGACGGCACCCCCGAGCGCGGCCGCCACCAGACTGCGAGCTTCATCGGACTCCTGCCAATCCGGGGACGCGACGAGATGGCGATTGACCGGAGCTCGCTCCCGCTGTGCCGCCCTGGCCCGCTCCACCCGGGGTGCGATGCTTGCCGTCTCCTCACCCCTCGGGCCCGTGTACTCACCCGCCTCGACCCGGCCCACGTGGACGATGAGGTCGAACCGGTCGAGGAGCGGGCCGGAGAGACGGGCGCGGTATCG
>Ga0214469_1000221_pt1 | contig 18540 bp, 14 predicted proteins | sample RVTome_10_FD_187340 | JGI IMG/M metagenome (GOLD analysis project Ga0214469, IMG submission 187340) | Soil microbial communities from uranium-contaminated site in the Upper Colorado River Basin, Wyoming, United States - RVT153D57 HiSeq ... | reverse complement strand
ATCCCACTGTTCGTGTGGTTGCCAGACGCCATGGCCGGCCCCACGCCGGTCAGTGCGCTGATCCACGCGGCGACCATGGTGACCGCCGGGGTCTACCTGATCGCGCGCATGTCGCCGCTGTACGCCGCCATCCACGATGCCGCGCTGTTCGACGTCGGCCTGCTCGTCGCGTGGGTGGGCGTGCTCACCGCGCTGGTCGCGGCCCTGATCGCCTGCGCGCAGAACGACCTGAAGAAGATCCTGGCCTACTCGACCATCAGCCAGCTCGGCTACATGTTCGTCGGCGTCGGCCTCGGAAGCCAGGCGGCCGGCGTGTTCCACCTGTTGACGCACGGCTTCTTCAAGGCGCTGCTGTTCCTGGCCGCCGGCTCGGTGATGCACGCCCTGCACGAGGAGACCGACGTCTGGAAGATGGGTGGCCTGCGCAGGGCGATGCCGATCACGTTCGCGACGTCGGCCGTCGCCTGGCTCGCGATCTCCGGCGTGCCGTTCTTCTCGGGGTTCTACTCCAAGGAGGAGATCCTGGCGGCCGCGCTGGACACGCCGGGCGCAGGCCTGATCTGGGTGCTCGGCGCGCTCGTGGCCGGCCTCACCGCCTTCTACATGAGTCGCTGGTTCTTCCTCATCTTCCTGGGTGAGTCGCGGGTGTCCGAAGGGGTGCATCCCCACGAGTCGCCGTGGTCGATGACGTCGGTGCTCGTCGTGCTGGCCGTCGCGTCGGTCGGCGGCGCGTTCATCGGCGTGACGCCCGGCAGCTACGTGCGCTTCTGGTTGCTCGAGCACGGCTGGCTGTTCGAGTGGCTGGCGCCCGCGGTGCAGCCCTATGTCGGTGAGGAGGCCCTGTTCAACGAGGTGCTCGCCGGGTTCGTGGTGATCGCGATGGCGGCGGCGGGGATCGCGGCGGCATACGCGCTGTACCTGCGCCCCGTCGACATCGTCGCGGTGCGTGCGCGGCTGGGCTCGCTCTACCAGGCGATGCTGAGCAAGTTCTGGGTCGACGAGATCTACGAGCGCACCGTCATGACGCCGGGTCTGCTGATGTCAGAGGGCATGGCCGAGTTCGACGCACGCGGGATCGACGGCTTCGTCAACGGACTGGGCCGTGGAACCCACAAGCTGGCACAGGTCGGCCGGCGGGTGCAGACGGGCTTCGTCCGCAGCTACGCGCTCGCGGTGCTGTTCGGCACCCTCCTGATCGCGGGGCTGTTCCTGGGCGGCACACTGCTGGGCCGATGATGACCATCAACACGATGACAAAGCGAGGCTGTGCGTGTCAGACATGATCGTGCTCGCGCAGGCGATCCCCGAGATCCCCTGGGCCGCCATCAGCCCGGAGCTGGTGCTCTTCGGCGTCGGCATCCTCGTCCTGCTGCTCGAGACCGCCGGCGAGCAGCGCGTGGCGTATTCGGCCGCCGTGGCAGCGGTCATGTCCGCCGGCGCGCTCCTGGCGGTCATGCAGCTCGACCAGGTCGTCATCCCGGTCATGGTGATCGTCGCGGCGCTCGCGCAGTTCGCGTTGACGATCCTGTGGCAGCACCGTCCGCGCGTCCTGTCGGCGATCCTGTCCGCGCTGGGTCTGGTGGCCACGATGGGCCTGGTCGCGTGGCAGTGGGTGACCTACACCGAAGAGGGGCTGGTGCAGCCGCAGAGCCTGCTGGCCGACATGGTCGCCGTCGACGGCGTCGCCCTGTTCACCCGCATCATCGTGTGCCTGGCGGCGCTGGTGACCATCCCGTTGGGCTGGATGTACGTGGAGCAGCGGCGTGTCCATCGCGCCGAGTACTACCCCCTGCTGCTGTTCGCGGCCGTCGGCATGAACCTGCTCGCGTCGGCAACCGACCTGATCATGGTGTTCATCGCCATCGAGATCCTGTCGCTGGGCCTGTATGTGCTCACCGGCTTCGCCACAGGGGACCTGACCTCCCAGGAGTCGGCGTTCAAGTACTTCCTGCTGGGTTCGTTCTCCAGTGCGATCCTGCTGTACGGCATCGCCCTGACCTACGGCATCACCGGGTCGACCAACATCGCCGAGGCGGGGCGCGCGCTCACCATGGCCGCCAACGACACGATGACGGTCGCCGCGATGGGGCTGCTGCTGGTCGGGTTCGCGTTCAAGACCGCGCTGGTGCCGTTCCACATGTGGACGCCCGATGTCTATCAGGGGGCGCCGACGCCCGTCACCGGCTTCATGGCGGCGGGTACGAAGGCGGCCGCGTTCGCGGCGTTCCTGCGCGTCTTCACCGGTGCGTTCGCGCCGCTGCAGTGGTCGTGGGTGCCGGTGATCTGGACGCTGGCGATCATCACCATGATGGCGGGCGCGATCCTGGCGGTGGTCCAGACCGACGTCAAGCGCATGCTGGGGTACTCCGCGATCGCCCACGCGGGCTACATGCTGATCGGCCTGATCAGCGTCAACGCGTCGGGCGTCGGCGGCACGCTGTTCTACCTGCTGGTCTACGCCATGATGAGCGTCGGGGCCTTCGGCGTGCTCAGCATGATCGAGCGCCGGCAGCAACGCGCGGTCGCGATCGCCGACCTGCGTGGGCTGTGGCGCCGCAACCCGGTGCCGACCGTCATGCTCGGGCTGTTCCTGTTCTCGCTGGCGGGCATCCCGGGGACCGCCGGGTTCATGGGCAAGCTCGCGGTGTTCCGTGCCGGGCTCGAAGCGGGCCAGGTGACGCTGGTGGTCGTCGCGGTGATCTCGAGCGTGATCGCCGCCTTCTTCTACCTGCGCGTGACGGTCGCGATGATCATGGACGATGAACCCGCCGAGTTCGCCTCCCAACCGCCTGCCGCGCTGACCCTGGGCACCCAGACCGGCCTCGCCCTGACCGGCGCGGTGGTCGTGCTGCTCGGCGTGCTGCCCGGTGTCGTGGTCGACCTCAGCGCCACGGCCGCATCGCTGGTCCGGTAGTTGCCCATCTCAGAGACGGTCATCGAGGACCTCACCGCGAGAGGCGCGGACCGGGGCATCGACCTGCGTCCCGGACTGCTCGCGGTCGAGAAGCGGCTCGACGCCCTCGTGACGGTCGAGGCGCTGCCGTTCCTCGAGACGGTGTCGCGGTACCTGCTCGATGCGGGCGGCAAGCGGTTCCGCCCGATGCTGACGCTGTTGACGGGTCTCGCGGGTGGTGCGCCGGTCACCGAACCGGCCCTCGTCGACGCCGGCGCCATCGTCGAACTGGTGCACCTGTCGACGCTGTACCACGACGACGTCATGGACGACCCCGAGCTGCGGCGGGGCCTGGAGCCCGCGCACCGGCGCTGGACCGCCACGGTCTCGGTGCTTACCGGCGACTACCTGCTGGCGCGCGCATCGGAACTGTCGGCCGCCCTGGGCGTCGAGGTCACCCGCATCATGTCGCGCACCATCGCCGACCTGTGCCAGGGGCAGATCCGGGAGGTCCAGGGCACCCGGTCGGCCGCCGACCACGGCATTCCGACCGTGCGGCCCGATCGCGACCACTACCTGGCGACCATCGGCGAGAAGACCGCGTCGCTGATCGCGGCCTCGTGCCGGCTCGGTGCGCTGCTCAGCGGGCAGGAGCCGGCCGCCGTCGACACCTTCACCACGTTCGGCTGGCACCTGGGCATGAGCTTCCAGCTCGCCGACGATCTGCTCGACCTGGTCGGCGAGGCCACGGAGTCGGGCAAGGAACCCGGCACCGACCTGCGCGACGGCGTGTTGACGCTGCCGGTGCTGATCGCCCTCGAGGAGGATGGCGCCGACTCGGAGCTCGCGCGCCTGCTCGATCGCCCGGACGGCGACGACGTCCGCCGGGCGTTGGAGCTGCTGGAAGGCCATCGCGCACTCGCGATGGCGCGGGACGCCGCGCGCTCGGAGGCCGCGCAGGCGCGCCGTGAGCTCGATGTCGTGGGCCCCGGCCTGGCCTACCCCCAGGCGCTCGAAGGGTTGATGTTCCTCGCCGAGTACGCCGCCGACCGGGCGGGATGAGCGCGGGCTACGCGGCCAGGCTCACGCCGTGCTCCTGCAGCGACGCGAGCAGATCGTTCCGCGAAGCCGGCTTGGCGACGTAGCCGTTCATGCCGACACGCAGGTGCGGTCGACCGCGTTGGCCAGGAGGTGGGCCAGCACCTTGGGCGGTTAGGGCGTCGGCGGAAGTGGGTGGCGACGCGTGACCTGCGGGCTGGCGTGGTATGGATCGACGGCGAGTCGAGGACCAAAGGGATCACACGTGGACAACGACGAAGCCAGACGACTGCTGCGGGCGGAACGGGAGCGCTTGACCGTCCTGCTCAGTGATCAGGAGGAGGCGGTGGTCGAGCAGCAGGATGTTGACACAGGCCCTGCGGACAGCGCAAAGGACATCACCGACCGCCAGATCGACGAGTCGGAGCTCGCCCACGTGCGCGGTCAGATCGACGAGATCGACGCGGCACTGCAGCGCGTCGAAGACGGCACCTACGGCGTCTCCGAGGTGAGCGGCGAGCCGATACCCGACGAGCGCCTGCGCGCGGTGCCGTGGGCGCGCCGGCTGGTCGACGAGCAGGAGCTCGCCGACAACCAGGACCGGTTGCGGGTGGTCAGCAACCCCGATCTCACCTGAGCGGCGCTCAGTCGCGCGTGCGACGCAGCAGCAGCCAGTTGATGACGAACAGCGCGATGGCCACCACCGGTAGCACCGTGTAGGGGGCGGTCCGCACGACGGCGCCGCGCAGCATGATGTCGCGCAGAGCCTGGATGGCATAGGTGGCGGGCAGCAACAGCCCCACGGCCCTGCCGACACCGACGAAGAACTTGGTGCTGAGCACGAAGCCGCTGAAGAACACACTGCCCAGCAGCACGGCCATCGCCATCTGCACGGCCTGCGTGGTCGAGCTCGACAGCTCCGCGATGAGAAAGCCGAGGCCGATCGATGCGACCAGCATGCACACGATCGTGAACAGCAGCAGCGGCCACGATCCGAGCATGGGAGTCCCTAGGCCCAGGCGTAGCGCCGTGATCATCACCAGCATGGTCGGCAGCGACAGCAGGAGCGCGCCGCCGTAGCGGCCCAGCAGCCGTTCGACGGGTGACAGCGGGGCCACCGCGAACAGTTCGGTCGTGCCGTACTGCTCCTCCTGCACGGTCGCGAGCGACACCGTGGTGATCACCAGGTGCTGTCCGAGCAGGATGAGCACGGCGGGTGCGTAGAAGTCGGGCAGCCCGATCTCGCCGCCCCGGACGCGCTCGACCCTGCTCGACAGCGGGCTGATCGCGACCTCGGGGGACAGGCTGGTGAAGTTGTCGAGCTCGACGATCGCGCGTTGCAGGTCGCTTTCGACCTGCAACAGCTGGGCCGTGTCGGTGCTCGTGGCGTCGGCGGTCGCCGTGATGACGTCCAGGGTGCCCAGCACGCTGTCGAGCTGGCTGAGCTGGGCGCTGGTGCGGTCACCGCCGTCGGCGCTGGCCGCCGCCGCGGTGATAGGGCTGAGGACGTTGCGTGCCGCCGCCAGGTTGCGCCGCACCACGGGCACGGTCGCGCGGGCCTGTTCGGCGTTGCCGGACTGCAGCGACAGCCTCAGCAGGCGCACCGCGCCGCGCAGCTGCTGCAGGCGTTCACTTCCCTCGACGGCGGTCCCCTGGGCATCGCGTACCAGGGCCGCCACGAACTGCTCGTTGAGCTCCCCGACCGACAGCTGTGTCGCGGTGCCGATCGCCCGTGCTTCGAGCGGGTCGATGAAGTTGTGGTACAGGATCGCCTCGGCTGGTTCGCCGCGCCGGATCGTCTGCTGGGGCTCGTTGGGCAGCGCCAGCACGATGTCGACCTCGCCGTCGTCCAGGCGCTGCAGGGCGCCGGCGCGATCCGGCGTGACCTCGGTGATCTCGAACCGTCCGGTCGGGTTGAACCGGAACTGCTGGAACAGGTCGAACAGGGCGCTGCCGCGCTGGGCGACGACCACGGTGCGCAGCTCGGGCGCGAGATCACCCAGGCTGGCGCCGAACACCAGCAGCAGGATGAACGGTCCCAGCACGACGCCGAGCAGCAGTTGCGGCTGGCGGATGATCTCGACGATGTCCTTGCGGACGAACGCCGACACGCGGATCAGCCACGGGCTCATGTGGCCGGCCATCGTGCCGACGGCGCGGTCGGCGCCGCGTCGCGTCGCGCGCACGAGCCTGGCGCCGCGATCACGCCATGGGCGCACTTCGATCTCGTGGAACGCCTTGGCGTGGTCCGGCATGTTGCGGACAAAGGTGGTGGCGCGGTCCACCCACGACCTCACCTTGCTCTTGTCCACGCACGCCTCACATCGGCAATCGTTTCCTACGGGACGCACCGTACCGTGCCGGGGTCGGAACGGCCGTTGGTTGCGGCACCGCAGTGCCGCGTACACTGGCCCACCCGTAGGAACGGACCGGGTCACCGGTTCACGTATTGCCCCGTAGACGAGGAGCCCATGCAGCAAGTCATCGTCGACGATGCGATCTACTACCAGCAGTATGGGACGGTCGTCGCGCTCATCGTCGCCGGCATCCTGCTGGTCGCGGTCGCGTTCCTGCTCGCCAGACTGGTCAGCCCCAACCGCGAGTACCGCGGGTTCAAGTTCAACACCTACGAGTCCGGCATCGACCCCGTGGGTCACGGCTGGTCCCAGACGCACATCCGCTACTACATGTTCGCCTTCATGTTCGTGGTGTTCGACGTCGAGACCCTGTTCGTGTTCCCCTGGGCGACCGTCCTGGGACGCGAGAGCAACCCGGCGCCCGGCTTCATGCTCGGGACCATGCTCGTCTTCCTGTTCTTCGTGACCATCACGCTCCCGTACGAGTGGAAGAAGGGCGTGCTCAAGTGGGTCTGAGGAACGCCGGTCGTGAGGCGCGCAAGCCGATCGTTCTGGGCGGGGGGGACTACACGCGTCGTCCCGCCAACAATCCGATGTAGCCCGGAGCCCGTGTGAGCACCACCGAACATCTCCAGCCACAACCAATGACTCCGGAGGCGCTCGCCAACCACCTGTTGGAGCGCCTCGAGAAGCGCGTCGTCGACCACGTGATCGCATACGGCCAGTTGACCGTGACGGTGGTGCCCCAGGCGGTGCCGGCGGCCGTGCAGTTGTGCCGCGACGATCCTCGCCTCGCGTTCGACTTCTTCGACTTCATGTCCGGTGTCGACGAGCGCGAGGATGGCTTCGCGGTCATCACGCACCTGTACTCCACCCGCTACCGCCACCACATCCAGATCCGCGCGGTCGCCACAGGCGGACGCGCCGAACCGCACCTGCCGACGATCAGCCACCTGTACGCCGGCGCGAACTGGCACGAGCGTGAGGCGTACGACATGTACGGCATCGTGTTCGACGGTCACCCCGGGCTGCTGCCGCGCATCCTCACGGTCGAGAACTTCGAGGGCTTTCCCCTGCGCAAGGACTTCCTCCTGATGACCCGCGAGGTCAAGCCCTGGCCGGGGCTGAAGGAGCCCAAGGAGGCCGTTGACGACGACGGCGAGGGGGACGGCGACGCCCCATCCACCGGTCCCAGTGCCGAGGACAAGGCCCGGATGGCCCGCGAGAAGGCCGAACGTGCCAAGGCCAAGGCCGCTGAGGCGCGCAAGCGGCGTGCTCAGGAGCAGGCCGCCGCCGGCGGCGATGAGCCGGTCGCGGCGGACACCGACGAAGGCGCGGCGACCGCCGGGGTCGAGGATCCCGAGGGCGCCGGTGAACTGGGTGCCGAGAAGCGGGCGCAGTTGGCGTACAGCGCGGGCGAGGACGACCGCGCAGGCGAACCGACGGGTGCCGCAGACGCGTCGGGTGACGCGATCGCAAAGGACGCGGCTGCCGGCACCGTCGCCGGTGACACGGCGGCCGGCGCATCGGGAGACGCGTCCGGGACCGACCAGCCGATCACCGACCCAGAGCGAGAGGCCGAGATGGCAGGGGGCGCGGATGCGCATCCCAGCGGCACACCGGGCGTCGAGGCCGAGGGGCGGCACGCCGGCGCCGACGAGCAGGCCGGCGACAAGCCCGCGGCGCAGACGCCGGGCATGGTCTCCGACACGCAGGACGCGGAGCCCGCGCGCGCTGCCGGCAACGTGCCGGCGCCCGCCGACGACGGCGGCAAGAGCGCACCGCTCCCACCGAGCGGACCCGGTGAGGAGGAGCCGCGCGCCCTTGCCGGTGATGGGGTCAACTCGGTGCCCCTCGCCGACGAGCTGGGTCCGGTCGTCGGTGACACCTACACCGAGGACCCTGCTCAGCGCCGCCCGCTCGGCACCGAGGCCGACGACCGACTGCGTGACCTCGAAGCCCAGTCCGAAGCGGACGAGGAGGACGACCAGTCATGACCTCAAGTAGCGGAGCGGTAGGTCACACATCATGACGGAGACCACTGACGCGATGCTGTCGCAGCCTGGCGGCGCCAACGTGCTCCCAGGTCCTCCGGGCGAGTCGATGCTGGTCGAGGTCCGTGGCGAGGGTGAGCTGTCCACGCAGGACATGACCTTGAACATCGGGCCGCAGCACCCGGCCACGCACGGTGTGCTGCGGATCGTGATCGACCTCGACGGTGAGCGCATCGCCAGGGCCACGCCGGTCATCGGCTACATGCACCGCGGCTTCGAGAAGCTTGCGGAGGCCCGTGACTACCGCCAGATCATCGCGCTGGTCAACCGCCACGACTGGCTGTCGTCGTTCTGCAACGAGATGGGCGTCGTGCTCGCGGTCGAGCGGATGATGGAGCTGGAGGTCCCGGAGCGCGCCGACTGGATCCGCGTGCTCATGTGCGAGTGGACCCGGATCCTCAACCACCTGATGTTCGTGGGTTCCTTCGGTCTCGAGCTCGGGGCGATCACGCCGGTGTTCTTCGCCTTCCGTGAGCGCGAGGACATCCAGCACCTGATGGAGAGCGCGACCGGGGGGCGGCTGCACTTCACGTACAACCGGGTCGGTGGCCTCAAGGAGGACCTGCCGCGTGGGTTCCTCGCGGCCAGCGAGCAGATGGTGCGCAACGTGCGGATGCGCGCCCAGGAGTACCGCGACCTGCTACAGGGCAACGAGATCTTCATCGCCCGCACCCGCGACGTCGGCGTGCTCGACCCACAGACCGCGGTCAGCTACGGCGTGACGGGTCCACCGCTGCACGCGACCGGTGTCGGTGAGGACAGCCGCGTCACCGAGCCGTACTCCAAGTACGGTTCGATCAACGTGCCGGTCCCGGTCGGCACCAACGGCGACAGCTACGACCGGTTCATGATTCTGGTCGATCGCATCGACGCGAGTCTGGACATCATCGAGCAGGTCCTGGGCAGCATCCCGTCGGGACCGGTCAACGTGAAGCTGCCCAAGGTCGTAAAGGCGCCGGAGGGCGCCATCTACGTGCGCACCGAGAACCCCCTCGGGCAGGGCGGCTACTACCTGGTGTCCGACGGTCGAAAGAACCCGTGGCGGCTGAAGATGCGCACGCCGAGCTTCAACAACATCGCGATGGTGCCGCACCTGCTCGAAGGCGCGTTGCTGTCGGACATGATCGCCGTGCTCGGAAGCGTGTTCTTCGTGGTCGGCGACGTCGACCGCTAGCCTCGCGGACGCGGCGCGCGTCGCGCACAACCCAAAGGAGCAACGAAGTGGTCGGTAGGTAATGGAGTCACTTGCCAGCACCGGATTGCTGTGGCTCGACCTGTTGCTCAAGGTCGTGGCCGTCGTGGGGTTCTTCCTCGTCGTGCCACTCGTCGCCGGCTACATCGAGCACAAGGGCCTGGCGCACATGCAGGACCGGCTCGGCCCGATGGAGGCAATGCCGCACGGCGTCGGTCAGTTGATTGCCGACGGCATCAAGTTCATCCAGAAGGAGGACATCATCCCGGATGCCGCCGACCGGTGGGTGTTCGCCCTGGCGCCCGGCGTCGCGCTGGTGCCTGCGATCGTCATCCTCACCGTGGTGCCGCTGGGTCCGGGCGTGTTCGCCGAGAACCTCGATGTCGGCATCTTCTTCGCGCTGGCAGTGTCGTCGGTCAGCGTCATCGGCCTGCTGATGGCCGGCTGGGCCAGTGCCAACAAGTACTCCCTGATGGGCGGTCTGCGCGCTGCGGCGCAGTTGATCGCCTACGAGTTGCCGCTGGTGCTCGGTGCCGCCGCCGTGGTGCTGCAGGCCGAGACGCTGTCGCTGGTGGGCATCGTGGAGCAGCAGTTCGCGTTCACCGCCTTCGGCATCCCGGTGCCCTACGCGGTGCCACATGCGATCGGGCTCGCGCTGTTCTTCGTCGCCGCGCTGGCTGAGCTCAACCGGCCACCATTCGACATGCCGATCGCGGACTCCGAGCTGATCGCCGGTCACATGACCGAGTACACGGGCCTGCGCTACGCGTTCTTCATGCTCACCGAGTACGCCGGCATGGTGGTGCTCGCCGCGCTGGCGACCGTGTTGTTCCTCGGAGGTTGGTACATCTGGCCCGGCATCGCGTACCCTGCGGGCTGGCCGGTGTGGCTGACCGCGATCGTCGCTACGGGCGTGTCGGTCGGCAAGATCATGACCCTGGTGTTCCTCATGGTGTGGCTGCGCGCGACGTTCCCACGGTTGCGTGAGGACCAGCTGCAGCGCATGTCTTGGCTGGTGATGATCCCGCTCGGCCTGTTCAACATCATCGTCATCGCTATCGCGAAGGTGGTCGCATGATGCCGGCCGTTCCCAAGATCGGCCTCCTCAAGGGGCTCGCGCTCACGCTGAAGACCATGATGACGCCGTCCACCACGGCGCAGTACCCGCATGTCAAGCCGGACCTGCCTCCCAGGACGCGTGGCGTCATCGCGCTGATGGAGGAGAACTGCACCGTGTGCATGCTGTGCGCGCGGGAGTGCCCGGACTGGTGCATCTACATCGACTCGCGCAAGGAGACGGTGCCGGCGCCCGGCGGCGGGGGCCGCATGCGGACGCGCAACACGCTGGACCGCTTCGCGATCGACTTCGCGCTGTGCATGTACTGCGGCATCTGCGTCGACGTGTGCCCCTTCGACGCGCTGTTCTGGTCGCCGGAGTTCGAGTACTCCACGTACTCGATCCGGGAGCTGACCCACGAACGCGAGCAGTTGCGGCGCTGGATGGACACGGTGCCACCGCCTCCACCGCTGGAGACCGGCGCCGAGACGCCCGGCGAGATCGAGACCGGCCTCGAGAAGGCGCACAAGGAGGCTGAGGCGCAGATGGCGGCACTGCTCGCCGCGCAGCAGCCGGCCGCGGGCGATGAGGCGGCGGGCGGCGGTGGCGCCGCCACGACCGCGGTAGAAGAGGAACCCCACGTCGAGGCACAGGTCGACCAGGAGGTCTACGATCAGTTGACCGCCGACGGCGTGGCCGAGCGGGTTGCTCGGGCCAAGGCCAAAGCAGCGTACGTGCGCAGGGAACGGGCTCGCATCAAGGCGGAGCGGGCGGCGCAGGGCTGAAGCAGTAGCCGACCGGTAAGGACACGGGCTTGTTGAGTATCCAGGATCTCGCCATGCTGGGCGTCGGCGTGATCGGCGGCGCCTCCGCGCTGTTGGTCGTCGTCTCCCGCAATGTGGTGCACGCCGCGCTGTACCTCGTGGTGACGTTGCTCTCGGTGGCCGGCACGTTCCTCCTGCTGGGGGCGGAGTTCCTCGCGTGGGCGCAGGTGCTGGTCTACGTCGGTGCCGTGGTGGTGCTCATCCTGTTCGGCCTCATGCTGACCCGCGCGCCGATCGGCCCGATGCCCCAGGAGAGCGAGGTCGGCAAGTGGTACGCGCTCGTGCCCAGCGGCGGCCTGTTCGCGGTGCTGGCGTACCTGACCTACTCGGCGTTCGGGACTACGAGGATCGACCTGCAGATCGTGCGGACCAGTGCGCTGGCCGAGCACCTCTACATCGTGTGGGCGTTTCCGTTCATGGTGCTGGGCTTCTTCCTGACCGTGGCACTGATCGGTGCCATCGTCATCGCCCGCCGGGAGGAGGGTGAGGGGCCGCTGCCGCCCGAGGACGACGCGCTGCACGAGCCGACCTTCACCGACGCGACGTCGTCACCGCACCGCCGCGCCTCGGCCGGGGTGCCGGAGGAGGTGCGGCCGTGAACGCGGCGCTCCCGCTGATCTTCGCGGCACTGCTGTTCTGCGTCGGTGTCTACGGCGTGCTGAGCCGCCGCAACGCGGTGCTCGTGCTCATGAGCGTCGAACTGATGCTGGCCGCGGTCACCATCAACCTGGTGACGTTCGGCGCGATCGCCCCGCTGGTCGAACGCGAGCACGTCGGGCAGATCTTCGCGCTGTTCGTGCTGGCGATCGGTGCCGCGGAGGTCGGCATCGGGCTGGCCATCGTGCTGCTGCTGTATCGCAACCGCGCGTCGATCAACATCGACGACGCCGACCTGATGAAGTACTGAGGCGCGCCGGTGCTGGATTCCACGACGCCGGCCCCACGTTGGTTCCGACCGAAGGACGACGGCGACCGCTCCCTGCGGAGCGGTCCACGAAAGGGATCTGACTGATGGTGCAGTACGCCTGGCTCATCCCGCTGCTGCCGGCGGTGTCTGGGCTGCTGATCCTGCTGTTCGGCAAGCGCCTGGCCAGAGGGGGCGCGCTCGTCGGCATCGCGGCAGTCGGCCTTGCCTTCCTACTTGCCGTCGGTGTAGCTGTGGACGTGTTCCCAGCGAACGTCGACGCAGCGGTCGCGGCGGAGGAGGCCCATCACGCCGCCGAGGAGGGCGAGCACGGCATGTCAGCGGTGCGGGTCGCCGCTGCCGGTGACACGCTGATCGCTACCGCGGAGGACGAGGCGCCGGCCGGGGGCGAGGAGGCCGTCGAACTGCCCGAGGGGGTGGCGTCGTTCCTCTACGAGGCCGGCGCCGACATCACCGGCATGGCCGAGGCGGCGTTCGATGCCGGGATCCGTGTCGACGGCCTCGCGGCCATGATGTTCCTGCTCGTCACCTTCGTCAGCCTGATGGTCCACATCTACTCGCTGGGCTACATGGACGGTGACCCGCGCTTCACCTGGTTCTACACGATGCTGTCGGTGTTCACGATGTCGATGCTGCTGCTCGTCATCTCGAACAACCTGATGCTGCTGCTGGTCGGGTGGGAACTCGTCGGGATCTGCTCGTTCCTGCTGATCGGCTTCTGGTGGGAGGAGAAGATCAACTCCAGCGCCGCCATCAAGGCGTTCCTGACCACCAAGCTCGGCGACGTTGGTCTGATCGTGGGCGTCGTCACGCTGTGGGGCATGTTCCGGACCTTCAACATCGGCGAGATCATCGCGATGGTCGCGGGCGGGACGCAGGCCGGGGGAGCGCCCCTGAACGCGGGCATGTTGACCTTCGCGCTGGTGGCTGCGTTCGTCGGCGCGATCGGCAAGTCCGCCCAGTTCCCGTTGCACACCTGGCTGCCTGATGCCATGGCCGGTCCCACCCCGGTCAGTGCGCTGATCCACGCCGCCACCATGGTCACGGCCGGCGTGTTCCTGATCGCCCGGCTGTACCCGTTGTACCAGGCGTCTCCGACCGCGCAGACCGTCATCGCGGTGATCGGCGCGATCACCCTGTTCACAGCCGGCCTGCTCGCGCTCGTGCAGGACGACGTCAAGCGGGTGCTGGCCTACTCGACCGTCAGCCAGTTGGGCTACATGGTCGCGGCGCTGTCCTTCAGCTACACCGCAGGCATCTTCCACCTGTTCACACACGGTTTCTTCAAGGCCCTGCTGTTCCTCGGCGCCGGATCACTGATCCACGCCGTGCACTCCAACAACATGAGCGACATGGGTGGGCTACGGAAGTACATGCCCTACACCTATGGAACCTTCGTCATCGGCTCGCTCGCGCTCATGGCCATCCCCCCGCTCGCGGGGTTCTGGTCCAAGGACGAGGTGCTCGTCGGCGCGTACTCGGCCGGTGGCTACACCGGCAACCTCGTGGCGATCCTGGGTGCCGTCGGAGGCTTCATCACCGCGCTGTACATGACCCGTACGTTGTGGCTGGTGTTCGGCGGCGAGTACCGCGGCCACGGGCACCCCCACGAGAGCCCCGGCACCATGAAGTGGCCGCTGGTCGCGCTGGCCGTGCCCGCCGCGCTGATCGGGTTCATCAACATCCCGCCGATCCCGGGGCTCGGCTTCACCGAGAGCCTCCACCCGCGCGGCTTCGCGGCGTGGACGATGTTCGACGTCGAGTACTTCATCGGGCACCCGGCGGAGTTCAACCTCCTCATCGCCGGGATCTCCACGCTGCTCGCGCTCGGTGCCGTGGCGCTCGGCACCATGTGGTACCGCGAGGCGCCCGCCGCCGAGCGTGATCCGCTGCTGAACATGGGACCGTTCACGCGGGTGCTCGAGCGCAGGTACTACCTCGACGATCTCTACACCGACCTCATCGTGCGCACGGCCATCCGCGACAAGCTCGCGCCGGCCGCCTACTGGACCAACCAGAGCATCATCGACCGCATCGTCTACGGTGTCGGCGTCGGTGTGAACCGGCTGGGTCAGCTGGTGTACGACTTCGGCGACCAGCGTGGCATCGATGCGGGCGTCAACGGCATCGGGTTCTCCACGCTGTGGTCGTCGGCGAAGGTCCGGCTCGCACAGAGCGGCAACGTGCAGCTGTACGCCGGAGCGATGTTCACCGGTGTGGCGTTGCTGGCCATCGTCTTCGCGGTGGCCTAGCGGGGCCGCGCACCCAGAAAGGAACGAGCGAACGTGAGTGCAACGTCGGTGGGTCATCGTGGCATCGGGCCGCTGACCCGCCCATCCTTCAGGGCCCTACGCCACGACGACGTACGCCGTTGTCCGCAGGGCAAGAGCATCGCCAGGAGCGCTCCATGAGCTGGGAAGAATCAGCGCTGACGATCACGGTGTTCCTGCCGATGGTCGGCGCGGCGATCATCGCGATGGTCCCCTCCGAGCGCGAGGAGTACGCGCGAACGATCGCGTTGATCGTGTCGGCGATCGCGTTCGCGCTGTCGTTGATCGTCCTCGCCGGCTACGACTTCGGGGCACGCGGGTTGCAGTTCGAGCTGAACACCCCCTGGTTGAGCGTGATCAACGCCAACTACCATGTGGCGATCGACGGCATAAGCCTGCCGCTGTTCGTGCTCAGCTACCTGCTGACGTTCCTGTGTTCGATCTACGCCTTCAGCCACCTCGAGGACCCCGGCAAGCCCAGGGCGTTCCTCGCGCTGATGCTCGTGCTGCAGACCGGCATGGCGGGCACGTTCATCGCCTTCGACCTGGTGCTGTTCTTCATCTTCTGGGAGCTCGTGCTCGTTCCGATGTACTTCATGATCGGCATCTGGGGCGGGCCCAACCGCCAGTACGCGGCGATCAAGTTCTTCCTCTACACGCTGTTCGGCAGCGTGTTCATGCTGGTCGCGTTCCTGGCGATCTTCTTCTCGCTGCCGGGTGCGGAGCGCACGTTCGACATCGTCCAGCTGACCCAGCTCGCGATGGAGGGCGAGTTCGACCGGCAGTTCCAGATCCTGGCGTTCCTGGGCATCTTCCTCGGGTTCGCGATCAAGGTCCCGATGTGGCCGTTCCACACCTGGCTGCCCGACGCCCACACCGAGGCGCCGACCATCGGCAGCGTGCTGCTGGCGGGCATCCTGCTGAAGATGGGCACCTACGGGTTCGTGCGCATCGCGCTGCCGATCCTGCCCGACGGCGCAGTGGCGTTCGCCCCGATCATCGCGGTGCTCAGCGTGATCGCGATCCTCTACGGCGCGCTGTGCTGCCTGGCGCAGCGCGACCTCAAGCGCCTCATCGCGTTCAGCTCGGTGGGGCACATGGGCTTCGTGATGCTGGGCATCTCGACGCTGACCCCCATCGGCATCAACGCCGCGATCTTCGGCATGGTCGCCCACGGGATCATCACCGGCATGCTGTTCTTCGTGGCCGGCAGCGTCAAGGAGCGCTACCACACCCGCGAGATCGCCGAGATCGGCGGGGGCATGTTCCAGGTGATGCCGCGCATGGGCGGCATCTTCGCCTTCGTGGCCATCGCAAGCCTCGGGTTGCCAGGGCTCGCGGGCTTCTGGGGTGAGATCCTCGCGCTGCTCGCGGCGTTCTCGCCGGCCGAATCGCTGCAGCCCTATCTCGGCCTGTACCGGACGCTGATGGTGTTCGGCGCCGTGGGCACCGTGCTCACCGCCGGCTACTTCCTGTGGATGATGCAGCGGGTCATGATGGGCCAGGCGCCTGAACGGTGGAAGGACGCGTCGCTGGAGGACGTCTCGCCGCTCGAGCTGGGCGCGTGGATGCCGCTGCTGCTGATGACGTTCGCGCTCGGCATCCTGCCGGTGCTGGTGACCGGCGTCACCGACATCGACGTCACCCGGATCATGCAGGTGTTCGGTTAACCGATGCGGGCCCGAGTAGCGGAGCGGTAGGCGATATGTCAGATGTGACCACGGTTGACCTGTTCGCGCTGGCGCCTGAGCTGGCGGTGCTGGCAGGTGCGCTGCTCGTGCTGCTGGTCGAACTGTTCCTGCCCGCCGACAGCAAGCGGCGCGTCAACGCGATCGGCGTGATCAGTGTGCTCGTGGCGCTGGGCTTCGTGATCGCGCTGGCGACCGATGGGCAGGCGCGCGCGTCGTTCGGCAACATGTTCGTGGTCGACAACTACGCGCTGCTGTTCAAGGCGTTCTTCCTGTCGGTGGCACTGTTCGTGCTGTTCATGTCCTACCGCTACTTCTCGGAGTTCCGCACCTACCAGGGCGAGTACTACTTCCTGCTGCTGAGCGCCTTCCTCGGCATGATGCTGATGGCATCGGCACGCGATCTGGTGATGATCTTCATCGCGCTGGAACTGGTCAGCGTGCCCGGCTTCGTCATGGCGGGGCTGCGCAAGTTCGACCTGCGCTCCAACGAGGGCGCGATGAAGTTCTTCCTCATCGGCGTGCTGTCGGTCGCGGTGCTGCTGTACGGCCTGTCGATCGTCTACGGCTACACCGGCACGACCGACCTGGTGGGCGTCGCCGAGGCGCTGCGCGGCATGGACGAACCGTTCCTCAACGCCAGCATCCTGTTCGTGATCGTCGGCTTCGGCTTCAAGATCTCGGCGGTGCCGTTCCACTTCTGGGCGCCGGACACCTATGAGGGTGCCCCCGTCCCCGTCACGGCGTTCCTGTCGGTGGCGAGCAAGGCGGCCGGGTTCGCCGGGCTGCTGCAGGTGTGCTTCGTGGCGTTCGAGCCGGTGGCCCACGTCTGGGCGCTCCCGCTGGGTGTCATCGCAATCGTCACCATGACCGTGGGCAACCTCACGGCGCTCCAGCAGACCAACATCGTGCGTCTGCTGGCCTACTCGTCGATCGGCCACGCCGGATACATGCTGGTGCCGTTCGCGGTCGTCCGCGCTGGCGAGACGGAGCTCAACCGCACGGCCTTCGCTGCCGTCCTGCTGTACCTGCTGGCCTACGGGATCATGAACTCGGCTGCGTTCGCGGCCGTCGTCGCGGTCACACGTGGCGACCCGACCCGCCTGATCGCCGACTACGCCGGACTGGGCCGCCGCGCGCCGGGCATGGCCACCGTGCTGACGCTGGCGTTCCTGTCGCTGGGCGGCATCCCGCTGCTCGTCGGCTTCTGGGCGAAGTTCTTCGTGTTCCGCGCGGCGGTCGTGGCAGGAACGACCTTCGCGATCGTGCTGGCGTCGGCCGTCGTGATCAACTCGGTGATCGCGATGTTCTACTACCTCAAGGTCCTGCGGATCATGTGGATGGACGAACCGGTCACCGACGAGCACCTGCGGCCCGGTTTCGCGCTGAACCTTGCGGCGCTCGGCCTGACCGTGCTCACGGTGGGTGCGTTCTTCGCGTTTGACCTGTTCGCCCGCGCCGCGGACATATCGACGCTCGTGGTGGCGGCCACGGGCGGCTGACCGGCCACCGTTTCCCGCTATCAAGCTCGGACTGTTTACCGGGCCTTGACCGCCTCATGGGTGATTGCTGAGAGCGAAACACCGGCCGCTGGCTATCGTTGGTGGTGGAGGGTCAGCCGGAGGCGGCCACCGCGGCCGGATCCGCAGAGAAGCTGACACACACATCGATGTTGAAGTCGGCAAAGACGTTCGTTCTGCTGGCGGCGCTGTCAGGGCTGTTGCTGTTCATCGGACAACAGTTCGGTGGTCGGACCGGTCTCTGGCTCGGCTTGGGGCTCGCGCTGGTGATGAACATCGGCAGCTACTGGTTCTCCGACAAGATGGCAATCGCGATGTCGCGATCGAAGCCGGCGGATGAGGCCCAGTACCCCTGGTACTACGAGATCGTCCGTGACCTGTCGAACAAGGCCGGGCAGCCCATGCCGCGGCTCTACGTGTCGCCGTCGCCGCAGCCGAACGCGTTCGCGACCGGACGCAATCCGCAGCACGCGGCCGTAGCCGTCAACCAGGGCCTGATCGATCTGCTCGACCGCGAGGAGATGGAGGGCGTGCTCGCCCACGAGCTGTCGCACGTCTACAACCGCGACATCCTGATCGGCAGCGTCGCGGCCACGATCGCGACGGCCATCACGTTCGTGGCCCGCTTCGGGTACTTCTTCGGTGGCGGGGGTGACAACCGCAACGCCAACCCGATCGCCAGCATCGCGATGATCTTCCTGGCGCCGATCGCGGCGATCATC
>Ga0214469_1000219_pt1 | contig 18555 bp, 15 predicted proteins | sample RVTome_10_FD_187340 | JGI IMG/M metagenome (GOLD analysis project Ga0214469, IMG submission 187340) | Soil microbial communities from uranium-contaminated site in the Upper Colorado River Basin, Wyoming, United States - RVT153D57 HiSeq ... | reverse complement strand
GGGTCGCCGCCGAAGGTGATCAGGCCCAGGTATCCGTCGTCGGCCGCGGTCACCGTCAGGACCAGGCTGTCCTCGACGATGGAGTCGGAGGTGTTGTCGACGTCGCGGCCAACGGCAGAGTACGACTCCGCGACGTAGACCTCGGCGGTCATCGCGTCGTCGAAGAACAGCTGGGTGGTCAGCAGGGTGGTCGTGTCCAGGTGCACCTTGCAGTGGATGTGCACGGTCCGTCCGCTGTACCAGCCGGGATAGATCGTCACGAACTCCACGACGCGCTCGGCGTTGGTGACCTGCGTACCCCGCAGGTACGTCTCGTCGTCGGTCGGCCCCGTCATCGGTGCGGACGCGGTGCCCTCGCCTCCGGACGAGCAGGAGGCGAGCAACGCCCCCAGGCCGATCGTGCTGAACATGCCGAGTGCGTTGCGGCGGCTGACAGGCTGGGTCATGGTCGCTCCACGTCTAGCGAGGGTGAATGCCGCTCCACGGTCGGGGTCGGAGCTACGCCGGGCATGTGAGCCGCCTGTGCGTCAGCTGTGCACTTCGGGGAAGAATCCGCCCATGGCCTCGTACTCGGTCAACCCTGATGCCGTGAGCCGAGCGCGGCGGCTCATCGACGCTCGGCAGTACGTCCTCGACAGCGACTGGGGAGCCGCGCAGCCTCGCGCAGACGCAGAGAACGCCTTCCTGAAGACACACTCATGGGACGAGTACGCCGAGTGGCACCTCGGCCTCACCGACGGCGCAACCGATGAGACCAAGGCCAGGTACGCGTTCGTCTACGGCGACTTCCGCCGCGTTCATCGAACCGGATTGATCGCCTGCGTCTACCGGGCCTCCGAGTGGCGCCACAAGGAGGTCGAGCTCGCTGCGCATGATCTGCTGCAGCACCTCGACCGCACGAGCGCCTGAGGCACGACGACGGGCTGTGCACCGTGATCGAGCACCGTTGCCGGTGCTGGAACCCGCAACGGTTCATCGAACATGATCTGCGGTTCGGGTGCGGTCGGGCTCGAGGAAGACCACCGGGATGACCCGGTCGGTGTGAGATTGGTAGGCCCGGTACCCCGGGTACGCCGCGACGATCCGCGGCCACCAGGCCTCTCGCTCCGTCGGCGTGGCGGTGCGAGCCCGAACGGCCCAGACACGCGAGCGCACCTGGACGGTCGCTCGCGGCTGGGCTGTGAGATTGCCGTACCAGTCCGGATTCTCGGGCCGTCCTCCCCACGAGGCGATCACGATCATCGTCTCGTCGTCGCGGAGGTAGAGCAGCGGGACCGTGTGATGCCTGCCTGTCCGTGACCCTCGGGTGGTGAGCAGGAGCATGTCGTTGCCCACGAGCCGTCGACCCAGCGCCCCACCGGTGAGCCGGTAGACGACTGCGTGGAGCCGGGACAAGCGGCGGGCCGTGTCGTCGCGCACAGCGCCGGCAGTCTACCGAGCGCCGCGATGCGCTCGGTCCGGTCGATTCTCCTTCCTGACCGGCCCGATCAATGACCTGAGGAGACGGTGGGCCTCATTGGTCGGCCCAGTAGGCGGCCAGGCCGACCATCGACCACTCGCGCTCGGGGTCCGCCCGGTACAGCGGGTTCATCGCGAAGACCGTCGCCCGCGCGGTGCCGACCGTCGTCCCGTGGGCGATCACGGCGGACCCGGGTGCCGAGGCGGACTGGGCGTCCATCAGCCACATGCCCGAGCCCAGGATCTGCGTCGGATCGGTCGGGAACCGGCCGTCGACGATCATCGACGCGGGGACGGACGTGAACCAGGTGGGCGGGTCCATGATCGCCGTGTCCCGAGCGGGGCTGGCCCCCGTGATCGGGCTTCCGGTGCCGCCGACGTTGTCCCAGAAGACGATGCCGCTGCGCCCGTTGCCCGAACGCGTCGCCGCCGTCAGGCCGGTGACCAGGGACCCAGCGGTCAGGAAGTTCGCACCGCCCGCCCCCGCGCCGATGTAGCCGCCGCCCGCGGTGAAGAACGCCTGCAGGCGGGCCCGCGCCACGGCGTTCGCGGCTGACGGGTAACCACCGGTGTTCCAGATGACGTCGTAGTTCGGCAAGGGGTCCTCGGCTGCGGCGTTGAGCTGTGCCGTCGACATGAAGGCCGGCGTGAAGCCGAGGTTCTGCAGGGACCAGACGTCCTGGTTCAGGGCGCCGGTCAACACCAGGATGCGTGGCATGCGGTCGATCGGCTCGGTCGGCGGAGTCGACGTACCCACCCGGTAGAACCAGACGTCGTTGGCCCGGCCGAGCGAGGCGAGCCGGACCCTGGTCGCCGGGTCGGCGGCGAAGATGGCGCTCCCAGTCGGCAGCGTGGCGCCGCCTGCGGAGGCGAACGGCGCCAGCGCCAGCTCCGCTGTGAGCCCCTCGTCCATGAGCGCGTTGAGGGTACGCACCGCCGTCGGCGAGTCGATCTTCAATGCGTAGCCGGAGGCCGTCCCGGGCTCGACGCCGCCGAGCAGGTGGCTGGCCTTGAGGATCCGGTTGGTGTTCGGCGTGAACGTCGCATCCTGCGGAACCCGGACCACGTCGGCGCCCCAGAGGTAGCCGTGGCTCCATGCCGCCGGTGGTGCGTAGAGGATGCTGATGTCCTCCGAGATGTCGGCGCCGATGCCCAGCGCCGTGTCGGCCAGCCCCCGGTGGGCCTGGTCCATGAGGACGACATACGAGCCGGCCGGGTAGGTCACACCGTCGAATGTGTAGGCCTGCTTGAGTTCGTCGACCAGGATGCCGTTGAACAGCAGCCAGTCGACCAGGCGGTTCGCCTCGGGCTCGCTGCGCTGGCCGTCGCCCATCGGGACGATGTACGCGGTCGGGAACTCCTCCATCCAGTTGTTGTCGACGTCGAACGGTGGCTCACAGCACGGCGGGCGCGGCGCGTTGGTCACGCCGCGGCGGTAGCGCTCGAGCTCGTCGTACAGCAGCTCGTTCCGGTTCTCGAGGTCGAAGAGCAGGCTCGACCACACGACGCTCTCCTGGATCATCCGCGATCCCAGCCGGCCCAGGGCGGCCGGCGTCGTGCCGGGGAGGGCGCAGTCGTTGTCGGTCTGGTTGCACATCTCGACCGTCGAGCCGTTCAGGCCGACGTGCTGCGCGTACATCGGCGTGTAGAAGGGGCCCCAGTCGTCCCAACCCTCGGCAACGGCCGGTCCGGGTGGCTGCCCGTCCGGGCAGATGCCGCTGGAGGGAGCCGGGTTGCCGTCGGAGCACCAGTCGTTGATCGGCCGGGTGACGTCGAAGTTGAGCGCCGCCAGGGCGGCCTCGTTGGCGTCGATGCGCGGCTGGTTCCACTTGAGCCACAGGTCGTAGTCGATGCTCGGGTTGTGCGGCTTCGTCGTCGCCTCGATGAGCGTCGGCGTCACGTAGCCGTGCAGGTCGAGTACCTCGGGCGGCAGCCATTCCTGCATCACGGCGACCGAGGCCTGGGTCTCCGACTGCGACTGCGTCATGAAGTCGCGGTTGAGGTCGAAGCCGTTGCCGTTGGCGCGCGTGCCGGCGATCCTGCCGTCCGGGTTCTGGATCACGTTGAACAGCAGGACGGTGTGGTCCAGGACGGCGTCGACCTCGGGGTCCGCCCCGTACGGCGTCGTGGCGAGCTTGTCGAGCGTCTCGAAGATCGCATCGACCCCCTCGTACTCGTTGCCGTGAATGGCGCCCTGGATGTAGAGCGGGACCTTCACGTCGTCCCCGTAGGACTCGAGCAGCGCCTGGCCGCGCGCCGGGTCGGTCAGGGCGACCTTCCGCACCTGCTGCCAGGCCTGGAAGTCCTTCCGCTGCTGCGCGGTGTCCAGCGCGTTGACGGTGACGAGGAACATGTCACGGCCCAGCGCCGACTGGCCCATGACCTCGAGGCTCATCCGTCCCTGACTCGACGCCACGATGTCCTCGAGCGTGCACCGGATGGCGTAGTAGGGGATGTGCGGGAAGCTGCCGGCTGGGTCGCCCGGCTCGGTACCGTCGGGAAGGTTCTCCGCCGCATCCGACACCGGATCGCCGCACCACGGCGGTACCACGTCCGCCTGGGCCGGCGACACCACCAGGGCCGAGAGCATCACGGACAAGATGGCGACCAGTACTGTCGCGAACCTGCGTGCCATCGACAATCACCCCTCGTGCCAGACGACTCGGGTTCGCCGCGGCTCGCGTGGCCCCGGTTCGGCTACCCGCCTGTTGCTTCGTACCGCGATGATCACTTCGTGTCAATGCACCTGACCCACGGAGGAACCCTGCACCGGTTCGTCCTGGGTAGCGTTGGCGTGTTCGGCCGTTGACAGGAGGTGAGACCCGCCCGTGACGGCTTCCACGTCACCTCACCGTCGGTCCGCGGTCGTCACCCGGCTTCGGGCCGCGGGCTGCGTCTTCGCCGAGGACGAGGCCCGGTTGCTCGTCTCCGCAGCACGAACGCCGGCCGACCTGGCTGTCATGGTGGACCAGCGCGCCGCCGGCCTGCCTCTCGAGCATGTCCTTGGCTGGGCGGAGTTCTACGGCCTGCGGATAGCCGTGGATCCCGGCGTCTTCGTGCCCCGCCGCCGCACCGAGTTCCTCGTCCGTCAGGCCGCCGCCGTCGCACGGTCACCGGCTGTCGTCGTCGACATGTGCTGCGGCTCCGGCGCGGTGGGCGCCGCGCTGGCCGCGACCGTGGACAGGGTCGACCTGCATGCCGTCGACATCGACCCGGAGGCCGTGCGGTGCGCTCGCCGCAACCTCGCCGCCATCCGCGGTCGGGTGTACGAAGGCGACCTGTACGAGCCACTGCCCGCAGCGCTGCGTGGCCGGGTCGACGTCCTGGTCGCCAACGCACCCTACGTACCCACCGAGGCGGTCAGGCTGCTGCCCGCGGAGGCCCGCGTACACGAGCCGCGGGTGACGCTCGACGGTGGCCCGGACGGACTCGACGTCCTGCGGCGGGTGATTGCCACGGCGCCATCGTGGCTGGCACCCGGCGGCCATCTGCTGGTCGAGGCCAGCGAGGGGCAGGCGCCGCAGGCGGCAGGAGCCATGGCACGCAGCGGGCTGTTCCCACGCGTGACCCGTTCCGATGACCTGAACGCGACCGTCGTCGTCGGTGTCGGGCCGCCCGCCACCGGCAACCAGGCGACCTGAACCGCGACGACACCGGCGACACGGTCGACCACATGAGCACGAGCGGGGCAATCGCGATCGTCGTGCTGGTGCTGGTCGTGATCAACGTGTGGGTCCATGTCGGACCCCGCGCGGCGCATTCGTTCACCGGGCCGTTGGCGGCCGGGCTGCTCCTGCTGGTGGGAAGGAGCGCCGGGCTCTCGTGGGACGAGCTCGGTCTCGGTCGGGAGGCCTTGGCGCGGGGTCTGTGGTGGGGGGCAGTGACCGCAGGGCTCATCGCCGCGATCTATGCCGTCGGCGTCGCCGTCCCGGCCAGCCGCCGGTTGTTCCGGGACACCAGGTACCGGATCGGCCCCGGATCGGCGCTCTACGTGGCATTCGTGACCATCCCGCTGGGCACGGTCGTCTTCGAGGAGGTCGCCTTCCGCAGTGTCCTCTGGGGCCTGCTCGAGGCCGGTCACGGTACGGTGGCCGCGACGGTCTCCTCCTCATTGGTGTTCGGGATCTGGCACGTGCTGCCCGCCCTGGACCTGGCGCGGACCAACACCGCCCTGAGCGGAACCGTCCGCGACCGGCGCACGGTCGGGCTGACCGTGCTGGGGACGGTGGCGTTCACGACCCTCGCCGGGTTGGTCTTCGCCGGGCTGCGCTGGCACACGGGCAGCCTGGTGGCGCCGGTGCTGCTGCACTGGGCCGCCAACGGTCTCGGGGTGCTGGCGGCAGCCAGGGTGTGGGCACTCAGCCGGGAGTGACGTCGGAGGGCGGCGCGAGCAGCTGCTCGCGCACCGCCTCACGGCGTCGGAGCGCCGACTCGACGTCGGCCAGTTGCTGCGCGCTGGCGGGAAGGTCGAACACCTCACTCACGAAGCGCGGCAGGTCCGGACGGTAGTCGTGGGCCCAGGCCCGGTAGACGCCGGGTAGCTGCGCGTTCTTCATGTCGACCAGGCACTGGAAGAAGGTCGTGAGCGGCCGCCAGCGGATGCCGGGCGGGATCCCCCTGGGGCTGGCGCCGTCGACGGGCTCGAACCGAGGCCGGTCGGGGCCCAGCCAACTCGGCGCGGTGGTGAGCAGATCGGGCCCGAACTTCGTGACGCCGTCGTTGTCGTGGCTCACCAGGACGTAGCGCAGCCGCGAGCGGCGGTCCTCGCCGAGCTGCTCGAGCTGGGCGAAGTCGTTGACGACCGCGACCGTGTCGTGGTCGACGTCGAGCCGGTCCGGCCCGGTGACCTGGTGCATCCATTCGCTGCCGTACGGCGTCCCGATCCACAGCGCGCGGTCGATTCCCAGCGCGCGCAGGCCGAGGGTGCCCCAGTGCAGGAAGACGTCCTGGCTTGTGTGAGCGCCGAGGCTCTCGCCGAAGAGCACCACCCGGGGGCGCGGGCCAGGGCGGTCACGCAGGTGCTCGAGGATGCGCAGCCAGAGCAGGCGGTTCTGCTCCCGGGCAGCCTTGACCATGCGCAGCGAGAGGGGCGATGGGCGCTTGGAGTACTGCAGGGTCACGGTCGCGACGTCGCCCAAGGAGAGGTACTGCGTCGCGGCAACGGCGACGTAGTTGACATAACCCGTGCCGGTGGGAGACACCAGCATGAGCAATGAGCGGCCGAATGCCCCGGTTCGCTCCATCTCAGCCAGCGCGAGATCGACTCTGTCACGCGGGCTCTCGGCACTGTCCAGTCCCACGTAGACCTGCACCGGTGTCGCCCGTGCCGGGACACCCATGACCGTCTCGATGGACAGGTCCGGCATCCCGGCCGGTCGGTCGACCACCGGCTGCGGCCGCACGTGGGTCAGCATGTGACGGCGGCCCTGTCGACCCAGCGACGCCCACGAAACGAGGCTGCCGGGACCACCGCTCATCGTCGGCCCGGTCCAGCGGGTGTCCTCGTCGGAACCGAGCAGCGGCTCGTCCGCCGATGTGCTGGCCTCGATCTTGCGCATGCCCCGGGCCCAGAGGGAGGACGCACCGGCCGCAACCAGCGTCAGCGACGCACCGTGCGCGGCAAGCCTCCACACCTGCGCACCGCCGGGAAGCACGGCCGCCAACCTGCGACCGACCTGGCCCGCCAGGACGTGCTCGCCGTAGCCGACCACGCTCATCACTCCCACGACACCGCCCGCGACGGCGAGCGAGCGGAGCGCCGGTGGGGACTCCAGCGCGTCGACACCGGACACCTCGTCCGCGGGCTCCAGCCGTCGACGGTCCAGGAGGTAGGCGACGCCGAGACCGACCGGTATCGCGACCGGGAACGACGCTATGCGGCCGCCGGCTCCCGCTCGCGCGTCGAGCGCCCGCAGCCCGGCCTGGGTCCCGATGAGGAGGGCGCCGCCGATCCCGGTGGCGCCGGCCCGCCACGCCGTCTGCCGAAGCCATCCCCGAACCATGGCCTCGCCTGGGTGCGACGGGAGGGCCCGCCGCATCGCGAGACCCAGGGGTATGACCGCGAGATCGGCGGCCAGCGTCAGCGCCCGTTGCCGCCGCACCGGGTCAGCCCCGCGCGGCCCGACGCCCGAGCGAGCGAGTTCGGCCGCGGCAGCTTGCAGGGCGTCCTGGGTGCCCAGTGTCAACAGATAGTGCAGCCCGGTCGACAGCGCCGTGACAAGACCCTGGTCGAGTGCGCTGCGTGCCGAGAGTGAGGGGGCGAACGTGCCCGGCGCCGTCGCCGAGGCGACCAGCAGTCCCACGCTGACACCGGTGTCTGGCGAGGCGGCTGTCGGGACAGGCTGCCGCCCGGCCATGGCGCCGAACAGGCCGCTCACGGTGTCATCGCACCGTGGAGACGGCACGTGCCGGGTTGACGGCGACCTCGGCCGCGTAGACGGCGGGCTGCTGGTGCCGGCGACGACGCGCCCACTTGTCGACCTCGACCACGACGGGAAGCACGAGCGCGAGGCCGATGCAGGCGAGCCACTGCGGCCCGCTCAGCGACTGGGTGAGCAGCCCGTGCTGCAGGAAGGTGAGCTCGGTGGCCAGCAGGACCAGGGCGGCCGGGATGGCCAGGAACTTCACGGCGGACAGGACCGGTGGCACCAAGCCGCTGGTCGGGTCCCTGCGCATGACCAGCCCGCTGAAGACGGTGCCGAGTCCGACGACGACGAAGGCCATGGTCATCGAGGCGCTGGGTTCGTCGGTGCTCAAGGTGTCCGGGCCGAACACCAGCGGCACCAGGGCGGCGAGGAAGAAGACGGCGCCGTAGAGCACCCAGCGGGTGATCGCGGCACGGTTGGTGATGGGGACCTTCGGGTCCCGGGGCGGCCGCCTCATCACATCCGGGTCACCGGGGTCCACCATGATGACGATCACCGGGAAGATGGCGATGAAGAAGTTGAGGAACAGCACCATGAGTGGCGTCATCGCCACTCCGCTGTTGATGTCGAAGATCGTCGCCGTGACGAACAGCAAGACCAGGGCGAGCAGTTGGGTCATCTGGTAGCGGATGTAGGAGACGATCTTGCTGTAGATGGTCCGGCCCAGCTCGACGGCGTGCACGAGCGTGCCGAAGTTGTCGTCGGTGAGGATCATCCGCGCGGCCTGCTTCGACACCTCGCTGCCGCTTCCCATGGCCACGCCGATGTCCGCCTGCTTGAGGGCAGCCGCGTCGTTGACGGCGTCGCCGGTCATCGCGACGATCATGCCTTCGCCCTGCATGACCTGCGCGAGCCGGAGCTTGTCCTCGGGAGAGACGCGGCCGAACACGTGCAGGTCGGGCAGGCGGCCACGGAGCTCGTCGTCCGACATCGCCTGCAGCTCGCTGCCGCTGACGGCCCCCGGGCCGAGTCCGAGCGTCTCACCGATCGCCTGCGCGGTGACCGCGTGGTCGCCGGTGATCATGCGTACGTCGATGCCGGCCCCGAGCGCCGTCTCCACCGCACCCTTCGCCTCGCTGCGCAGGGGATCGATGATCCCGACCATGCCCACGAAGCTGAGGCCGCGGGTGAACGCCATCGGGTCTTGCGCGATCGCGCCGTCGTCGGTGTCGTCGAGCACCCGTGCGGCGAAGGCGAGGACACGCAGGCCCTTCTCACCCATCTGCCTGTTCGCGGCCTCGATTCCGGGCTGCTCCTGCTCGATGGGGACCTGTGAGCCGCTCAGCGGCCCGCCGGCCTGGCTGCAGCGGGCGAGCACGACGTCCGGGCCGCCCTTGACCAGCTCGATGAGGTGGTGGGCCCCGTCGACCTCGACGCGGTGGAAGGTCGCCATGAATTTGTACTCGGAGTCGAAGGGCACCTCGGCGAGCCGCGGGTAGGTGCGCCTGGTCTGGTCAGCGTCGACGCCGAGCTTGGCAGCCAGGACGACTAGTGCTGCTTCGGTCGGGTCGCCCACGACGGCGCCGTCGTCGCTGACCGTGGCATCGCTGTCGAGGACGAGGCCGTAGGCGAGGCGGGTGAAGTCCGGCACCGGCTTGCCCGCGATCGATCGGATGGCTCCGGACTTGCCGTATCCCTCGCCGTCGACGGTGAACCACGACCCACTCGCGTAGATCGTGGACACCATCATCTGGTTCATGGTCAGCGTGCCGGTCTTGTCGGTGTTGATCGCGCTGGTAGCACCCAGAGTCTCGACATCGGTCAGGTTCTTGACCACGGCCTTCGCCTCGGCCAGCTGTTTCGCGCCGTAGGAGAGCATGGCCTGGACGAACGTGGGAAGTCCGGTCGGAATGGCCGAGATCGCCATCGCCGTGCCGAGCAACAGGACGTCGCTGGCCGACAGGTCACGGAGCAGTCCGACGACGACGATGAGCGCGACGGCGGTCCACGCGATGATCCCCAGCACCCGCGTGAGCGAGTCGAGCTCCTTCTGCAACGGTGACCGCGTTCGCTTCACCGACGTGAGCATCGTGGCGATCTGACCCATCTGGGTCTGCATGCCCGTCGCCGTCACGACCATGGTCCCGGTTCCACGAGTGACCGACGTGTTCTGGAAGAGCATGTTGGTACGGTCGCCGACAGCCACGTCCGCGCCGTCGAGCACCGCGGCGTCTTTGCTCACCGGAGCGCTCTCGCCGGTGAGCGCCGCCTCCTGCGTCTCGAGCGTGGCCGACGCCACGATCCGGCCGTCGGCCGGGACGATGTCACCCGCCTCGACCTGCACCACGTCGCCGGGGACCACGTCGACCGCTGGCACCAGCGTGACGTCGCCGCCGCGCAGCACCCGGCTCTGGGGGACCTGCAGTTTCGAGAGGGCATCGACGCTGGCTCGGGCTTTGAGCTCCTGACGCGTGCCCAGCACGACGTTCAGCAACACCAGGACCGCAACGAGCAGAGCGGTGGACACCTGTCCGATGACCAGGCTGACCACCGAGACGGCCACCAGCATGATGTTCATCGGGTCGCGGAGCTGCCCCAGAGCGAGCGCGAACACGGAGGGCGGCTTCTCGGCCGTGATCTGGTTCGGCCCGTGCGTCGCCAGGCGTTGCGCCGCTTCCTGCGAAGATAGTCCCGAGGTCACGTCGGTGTGCAGGTCGTCGACGACCTCCGGCGCGGGTCGCAGATACGGCGGAACCGGTTCCACGGCGGCGCCGGACTGCTCGGTGATGCTCACTGCGGTTCTCCTGTCGTCGCGGATGCCGATGGGCGCCGAACCTCGAGCTCGGTGACGTCGACGGTGACCCGGGTTCCCGACGTGCCCTCGAGAATCGCCGGGAGTTGGTCAAGAGCACCGATGACGCAGGGGTTGCCCGTGGCGGACGCGAAGGCCGCAGCCGCCTCGACCTTGGGACCCATCGAGCCGGCCGCGAGGGCGAGACCGCGAATCGCGTCCGGGTGCGCGGCGGCGATCGCACGCTGTGCCGGCGTGCCCCAGTCGAGGTACGCCGCGTCGACGTCGGTCGCGATGACCAGCAGGTCTGCCCCCAGGCCCTCGGCGAGCACCGCACTGGCCCGGTCCTTGTCGATGACGGCCTCCACGCCGACCAGGGTCCGGGTGCCCTTGAGGTACATCGTGGGAATCCCGCCGCCACCAGCGCAGATGACCACGCAGCCCTGCGCGAGCAACCACTCGACCGGGCGGGTCTCGAAGATCCTTCTCGGGATCGGCGACGGGACCACACGGCGCCACGCTTCGCCGTCCTTGCGGACGGTCCAGCCACGCTCGGCGGCCAGCAGGTGGGCCTCCGCGTCGGTGTAGACAGGACCGACGAACTTCGTGGGCGCGGCGAACGCCGGATCGTCGGGATCGACCTCGGTCATGGTGAGAACGGTGGCGAGCGGCTTCTCGAAGGGCAGCAGGTTGCCCAGTTCCTGCTCGATCAGATAACCGATCATTCCCTCGGTCTGGGCACCGAGGACATCGAACGGGTAGGTGGAAGCCTTGTCGTAGGCCGACGCCTGCAGGGCGAGCAGGCCCACCTGGGGACCGTTCCCGTGCGAGATGACCAGCTCGTGCTCCACGGCCACCGGCGCCAGGGACCGGCACGCGGTGGCGACGTTGGCGCGCTGCCGCTCCACGGTCATCGGCTCACCCCGGCGCTGCAGGGCGTTACCACCGAGCGCCACCACGATCCTCATCGGCACCCTCCATCGGGTGTGGGTTGTCACGCGCCGATGGTCGCGACCATGAGCGCCTTGATGGTGTGCAGCCGGTTCTCGGCCTGGTCGAACGAGATGTTCGCCGCCGACGAGAACACTTCGTCGGTCACCTCCAGGCCGCCGTCCATGCCGGTGAGCTCGGCCACGTCCCTGCCGACCGTGGTGCGGGTGTCGTGAAAGGCCGGCAGGCAATGCATGAACCTCGCGCGGGGGTTGTCCGTTCGGGCCATCGCATCGGCGTTGACCTGGTACGGCGTGAGGTCGCGCACCCGGGCGGCCCAGACATCCTTCGCCTCTCCCATCGAGACCCATACGTCGGTGTGGACGAAGTCGGCTCCGCGCAGGCCCTCCGCGGGGTCGGCGGTGAGCGTGATGCGGGCCCCCGACTCCTCGGCGCGCTCACCAGCCACGTCCTGCACCTCCTTGTCCGGCCACATATCCGTAGGAGCGCAGATCCGCACGTCCGAGCCCATGATCGCTCCCATGACCAGCAGCGATCGTCCCATGTTGAAGCGACCGTCGCCCATGAAACAGTAAGTCACCCGGTGGAGGGGTCGTCCGTCGGAGTGCTCGGACATGGTGAGGAAGTCGGCCAACATCTGGGTCGGATGCCATTCGTCGGTGAGACCGTTGTAGACCGGGACGTCGGAGCCCTCCGCGAGCTCCTCGATGGTGGCCTGTGCCTTGCCGCGGAATTCGATGGCGTCGAACATCCGCGACAGCACGCGCGCGGTGTCCGCGGCGGACTCCTTGTGCCCGAGCTGGGACGAGCCCGGGTCCAGGTAGGTCACGTGTCCGCCCTGGTCGTGCACGGCAACCTCGAACGCACATCTGGTTCGCGTGGAGGTCTTCTCGAAGATGAGCGCGACGTTCTTCCCCAGCATCCGGGGAACCTCCGTGCCGGTGTACTTGGCCCGCTTGAGGTCACGGGACAGGTCCAGGAGGAACTGAAGCTCGGACCGGGTGAAGTCGAGCTCCTTGAGGAAGTCGCGGTGGTGCAGGTTGACGCCCATCAGTACTCACCAGCCTTCGTGGTGTGGCATCCGGACATGGGCCGCGTCATTCGACGGCGTCGCGCTCGATCGGGCAGGACATGCACCGGGGGCCGCCCCGACCACGTCCGAGCTCACTGCCCGCGACGGTGACGATCTCGATGCCGTTCTTGCGCAGGAAGGTGTTGGTCGTGGTGTTGCGCTCGTAACCGAAGATGACACCAGGGGCGACGGCCAGGAAGTTGTTCCCGTCGTCCCACTGTTCTCGCTGTGCGCCGAGCACGTCGATCGGCGTCCGCAGAACGCGCAGCTTCGCCAGCCCGAGGGCATCGGCGACCACGGGAAACAACTCGGAGTTCTCGGTGACGCTGTAGTCGCCACCCGTCCCCACGGGCGTGAGCGTGAAGGACCGCAGGGAATCGGGAAGGTGCGGGTACACGCTGAAGGCATCCCGGTCGATCATGGTCATCGCCGTGTCCAGGTGCATGAAGGCCCGGGTCTTGGGCAGCTCGACCGCAATCAGCTTGGTGATCGACCCCCGCGCGAAGTACTGACGAGCGAGGAACTCGATGCCCTGGGGCGTGGTGCGCTCGCCCATGCCGACCATGACGGCACCGTTGCCGATCACCATGATGTCGCCGCCCTCGCAGGTCGCCGGCTCGTGCGACTCGTTGTCGTTCCCGTAGTAGAAGTGCACCGGAGGCGCGCTGTTCCGGAACATGGGGTGGAAGTTGTAGAGCAGCCGTGAGTTGATCGTCTCCCTCTTGCGCGCAGCCTTGCTCATCGGGTTGATCGAGACACCGTCGTACACCCAGGCCGAGTTGTCCCGCTGGAACAGGTGGTTCGGCAGCGGCGTCAGAAGGAAGTCGTCCGGGTCGAGGTACTTCAGCAGCAGGCTCGAGGTCTCGCGCAGATCCAGATCGCTGCGGAGCACACCGCCGATGAGCAACTCGGACAGCCGGTCGGCCGGGGCGGCGGCGATCAGCTCGTCCAGCGGCTTGTCCAGCGCCGGCCCGAACCGCGTTGCCGTGGTCAGCTCGTCCTGGATGAACTCACGCGCACCTGGCTGGTCGAGCGCCTGAGCGAGCAGGTCCCCGAACAGGTGGACCTTGACACCTTTGTCGCGGAGCTTCTGGACGAAGGCGTCGTGCTCCTCGCGGGCCCGCTGGGCCCACATGACGTCGTCGAAGAGCAGGTCGTGCACATTGTTCGGAGTCAGCCGGGTGAGCTCCAGGCCGGGGCGGTGCACGATCACCTGCCGGAGGAGGCCGACCTCGGAATCGACGTGGAAAGGCATGATCGACGCCTCACTTTCCTCTACTGGCTACGTCCGGAAGTCGGGAACCGGTGGCGGTTGGGTCATCCGCGCGCGCTGCGCCAGGTAGACCGGGATGCCGAGCAGGAAGGCCACTCCGGCGAATACGAACGGCAGGTACTCCTCCCACAGGCTCTGGCCCGTGTTGCGGGAGTACCAGATGAACAGGATGGAGAAGGCCAGCGCAAGCACGGCCACGGTGACGTCGCGGACGAACCTCGGCGTGTGCAGCGTGCGGTTGTCCTGTACCCGCCACTTGATCTGGGCGAGCGCGGAGAACGCGTACGGGATTGCGGCCGTGATCCCGGACATGAAGACCAGGGTGTTGAACACCGTGTAGCCGGCCGTCCCCGCGTAGGACAGCACCATGGCGAGTGACGCCAGTGCCGTCGACGCGACGATACCGAACACCGGAACGCCACGACTCGACAACCGCCCGAACCGTTCGGGGAAGAGCCCGTCCTTCGCCGCCGCGAGCGGCATCTCGGCGCAGATCATCGTCCAACCGTTCAGCGCCCCGAACCCCGAGACGACGACGAGCGCGGCCATCACGTAGCCGGCCCAGCTGCCGCCGAAGATGTCGTTGACGGCCGTCGAGAACGGTGCCGTCGATTCGCCGAGCCGGTCGCTCGGCACGATCCCGAACACCGCGACCAGCGCCAGGATGTACACCACGGCGGTCGCCAGTGTCCCGAAGACGGTGGCTCGCGGCACGTTCCGGTCGGGGTCCCTGACCTTGGCTGCGGCGACGGACGCGGTCTCCACACCGAGGTACGAGAACAGGCACAAAGCCATGGCAGCACCGATCGCGGCCACGTTGCTCTCCCCGCTGATGTTCCATGGCTGGAAGTTGCCGGTGCTGATGAAGAAGAGCCCGACGGTCGACATGAACACCAGCGGGATGTACTTGAGGATCGATGTCCACACCTGGACCCTGCCCATGTTCCTGACGCCGGACAGGTTGATCGCCGCTGGGATCCACAGGCCGACCAGCGCCAGCAGGATCGAGATCAGCTTGACCTTCTCGTCGTTGACGAACTCCTCGACGTAGAGCACCCACCCGACCACGATGGCGGCGTTGCCCGCCCATGCGGTGATCCAGTACAGCCATGCATTCGAGAATCCCGCAAGGTTGCCGAATGCCGACCTCGCGTATGCGTATGGGCCACCGTCCGCCGGAAGCCGCCGGGACAGTGATGCGAACATCACCGCCAGCGCCAGCGCACCCACCGTGGTGAGCACCATGGCAAACAGGCTGATCGGCCCGTACGCCGCGAGCGAGCCGGGGAGGTTGAAGATCCCGACCCCGATGATGCTCCCGACGATCAGCGCAGTCGCCTGGGTCGGCCCCAGGGTCCCTCGCGGTTCGACACTGTCCGATAGTGGACCGGGCTCCCTGGATGCAGCGTCCTGCTGCGACGTCTCACTCATAGCCCGAGAGTGCACCGACGCAGCGCCCTGCACGTAAGGGGCGTTGGTCCCACGCCGCTAGGTCCTATCGCCCTGGTTGTGTCCACCGTTGGGGCCGATGCTGACCGGTGTCCGACACCGGATTCGACGAACGGCCGCGGCGATACGACCCCGCCGTCAGGAAGGAAACGGCCATGCTGTGGCGGACCTCGGTGAAGAATTTCCAGCTGGCCCTGGGTACCGTGCTCATCGTCGCCGTGCTGGTTGGCCTGCGTGCTCTGCTGTTCGCCGTCGGGGTCGAGGGGTTGCCACCGAGCCTCCTGGCCTCGAGCATCATCGCCGGCGGGGTCTTCATCATGGGCCTGGTGATCGCCGGGACGCTGTCGGACTACAAGGACGCAGAACGCGCGCCTTCCGACCTCGCGGGTGGGCTCCATGCGATCCTGCGCGAGGCCGAGTCGATGCGGCGCGTGTGGGGCAAGCCCGACATGTCCCTCCTGCAAGACCGGCTCGTGGGGGTGGTGCATGCCCTGCACCGCGACATCGACGCCGGCAACGCTCGTGAGTGCCAGGCGGCCGTGGAGGAGTTGTCGGAGTCGTTCCTCGAACTTGAAGAGTCCGACGTCCCGGCGAGCTACGTGGCGCGGCTGCGTCAGGAGCAGGCCGGGCTCCGGAAGGGCGTCCTTCGCGTCTACCACATCCAACGCGAGGAGTTCCTGCCCTCTGCCTACGCCATGATCGTCAGCTTCGTCGTCATGATCGTTGCCCTGTTGATGTTCACCAAGATCGAGACCGAGGTCGTCACGCTGGTGACGCTGGCGTTCTTGTCGTTCTTCTTCCTCTACCTGTTGCGCCTGCTCAACATCATCAACAGGCCGTTCAAGGTCGGCCAGGAACGCAGCGATGACGATGTCAGCCTGTTCCTGTTGTATGAGTTCGTCGTGCACGCGCGCTCAGCGGGCAGGGATCTCACCTCCGAGCAGGTCGTCCAGATCGCCGAGCAGATCGAGGTGGCCGAGACGGCACCGGTCGACGGCGACGAGACGGCAGTGCCCGGCCTGCCTGCCGTTGCCCAAGGGGCACCTGCCGCCGTGGACGACGTGATCGACGCCGTCACCGCCGGCCCCGACGAGCCAGCAACGGGCCCCGAAACCAGGGGATGAGCGAAAGCCGCCGCACGGAAGTCCCCAAGATCCAGCCGCGCCGGACGATCAGAACGGTGCGTCCATCTCGTCGGGAGGCGTGGGATGGATGGGCCGGATCGCGGCCCGAAGCGTGGCGAGCGAGCGCTGCCCGTAGGAGAACAGGGCGGCCACGGTTGCCGCGAAAGCAAGAGCTGCCACCACCCACGCAACACCTCCGCCGGCGGGCGCGGCGGCGAGCCCGCCGAACGCCGCCGCAACCGAACCGGCGACGATTCCGACGATTCCTTGGGTCTGGACGACGAGATACAGCAGCGCAGATCGCGGCGGTCGCCGATTCATTCCCGCGCCGATGCTCCGGTACATGGCCGCCTCGTCGTCGTTCGCCGGCAGGACGAAGTTCGGCCGGCTCGCCGGGCGCTCTCCTGGAAGAAGTGCCGAATCCGGTTCAAGCCTGTGATGTAGATGACCGATTCCCGCTGTACCTGGACCAATCGCACGAAGGTGGCAATGCCGACGAACAGCACGAGAGGCAGGACGACCAGCGCCAGCGTCCTGAACGGAGCCTGGTCGAGTCCTCCCTGGGCAACCAATGACCAGAGTGGCGGCGTGCGCGCGCAGGCCGATCCGGCCAAGCCCGCTCATCCCTGCGATCGGACGGCCCGAACACAGCACCGCCCGACCTCGGGATCGAGGACAACGGTGTGGTCGTGGTCGTCGGCGCCTTCGGCGGCTCCTCGCAGGAGCTCGAGGTTGAGATGGCAGACGATGTCGGTGTGCCGCTGGGCCAGCCGGTGGAACGGGCAGTTGCCCAGCACGATCCCTCCGTCTCCGTCCGGCCGCGGTTCGAAGCCGTTGTCCTCCAGCACGTTCACCAGCGCTCCCGAGGCCGCACCCATGCCGCGGCCGGCGTCAGTGGCCAGGCGCATCAGCGCGTCGCGTGCCGGTTCACCACTCCGGGTGGACGCTTCGACCGCGGCGGCCAGGAGCTCTCCGGCCAGGTCGTAGCGACGCTCCGGGATGGTCACCGCGACCTCGTCCGCGGCCCGCCGGTAGAGCTTGGACGGCCGGCCTGCCCCGGGTCCGGACCGGCCGGTGAGGCGCCGGAACTCCACCGTCAGCAGTCCTTCGTCGGCGAGCCGGTCGAGGTGGAACGCCGCCGCCCGGCGGGTCAGACCCAGCGTCTCGGCAGCCTTGTCGCGGCTCACCGCCGTGTCGCTGCGGGACACCAGGTCCAGCAGGGCGCGCCGCACCGGGTCGTCGAGCGCGGTCACCGCCGCCACCCGGTCCGCCAGAGGTCGCTGCTCCTGCATGTGCCCATTCTAAAGGACGCGGACCTTGACGGAAGAGAGATGAGCTTCTAAAGTCGACAGTAGTTGTCTTTAGAAGGAGCTGAGATGGCGCTTCTGGACCCTGCTGTGGGTGTCGACCCCGGTCCCGTGACGAGGCGCCTGCGGGTGGTCCAGGACCGGTGGGAGCCGGACCGGGAGGCGGCGGCCCGTGCTGTCTCCGACCTGCTCGTCGCCCTCGGCCGCGACCCGGCCGACGTACACCTGGCCGACACGCCGCGGCGAGTCGCCGACGCCTACATCGAACTGCTCAGCCCTCCCCCGTTCAACCTCACCACGTTCCCCAACGACGAGGGCTACGACGAGTTGGTTCTCGCCCGTGGCATCCCGTTCCAGTCGTTGTGCCAGCATCACCTCCTTCCCTTCCATGGCGTCGTGCACCTCGGATACGTGCCCGGCGCCCGGATCCTGGGCCTGTCGAAGTTCGCTCGCGTCGTGGAGTTGTTCGCCCGGGACCTGCAGGTTCAGGAGCGACTGACGAGGCAGATCGCCGACTGGCTGTACGAGAACCTCGCCGCCAAGGCCGTCGGTGTGGTGATCGAGGCCGACCACCTGTGCATGTCCTTTCGCGGCGTCCGCGCCGCCGGGTCGCGAACGGTGACCTCGGCGTTGCACGGCCTCCTTCGTGACGACGCTCGATCCCGGCAGGAGTTCTTCGCACTTGCCGGCGTCACCGCCTGACCCGAGTCCACGACCCGACCTAGAGGAGCGACCCATGGCACCGCGGCGAACATTCGTCATCGT
>Ga0214469_1000218_pt1 | contig 18675 bp, 20 predicted proteins | sample RVTome_10_FD_187340 | JGI IMG/M metagenome (GOLD analysis project Ga0214469, IMG submission 187340) | Soil microbial communities from uranium-contaminated site in the Upper Colorado River Basin, Wyoming, United States - RVT153D57 HiSeq ... | reverse complement strand
CGTCGTGTTTGCCGGTCCAGGCGTGGCCGGCGTAGTAGACGATCCCGTGTCGCAGCAGCAGCTTGGAAAGTCGGTGCCGGGCACGCATCAGGTCACCGCGGCAGTCCTCCCGGGCCCGGACCAGATCCCGGGCCGTCTCTTGCTCGATGGTCGGGATCGCCACCGGGGTGATCTCGTCCAGGCGCAGCAGCCGGGCCAGGTGGATCGCGTCCCTGGCGTCGGTCTTGACCCGCTCACCGGACGGCTTGTGCAGCTTCGACGGGGCCGCCACCTCGCAGCGGATCCCGGCCGCGGTCAGGTAGCGGTAGAGCCCGAACCCGGTCGGGCCGGCCTCATAGGTCACCGCGACCGGTCCGGGCAGAGCGGACAGCCAGGACCGGACGTGGTCGTAGGCCGGGGTCAGCCTGGACTGGAACAGCTCACCCGTGTCGCCAACGATCGCCGCTGCCGCGACCGACCGGGCGTGCACGTCGAGCCCCACACTCGTACGCTCGGTAAACACCGGGGCCTCCCACAACTGTCGGATAGGCCGAACAGGCCGGCGCCTGCTCGGTAACCCACGAATCTGTGTGAGTGAGGCCCCGGCCCACAACCCCGCCTACCGGCAAGGTCATGCCCGGGGGCCGCGGCGTCCTTCCCGATGACTGCCGATCTGGTCGGGGGCGGGCGCGGTGTCAACGTGGAGCACGCGCAGCGCAGCGAGCATGAACGACGTTGACACCCCGCCCGGCGCGACACACGATCACCGGATCGGGAAGGACCCCCACACACTCAGCGCGGGCGTCACTCCATACCGTCTAGAGACTGCTGCAGGACCGGTGTCTGGCCAGACTCGGTCTAGGTGTCCGGCGGGCCGCTCTCTTTTTGGGCTGCCCATCCGGATGCGGGTGTGGCTCACTTTCGGTCCGCAGCCCGTCAGGCGCCGTGACGAGGCGTGGCTCAAGAAGGGACTGCCCTGCTCGTAGTAGCACTGCCCACCTCGCCGTCCACATCGGTACGAGCACAGGCGGGAGCGCCACATGGAGCAGGTCATCATTGGGGTCGATCCCCACAAGCTGTCGGCGACGATCGAGGTCGTCGACCATCACGAGAAGCTACTCGGCTCGGGTCGGTTCACCACCGACCAGGCCGGCTACGTCGCGATGCGAACCTTTGCGAAGTCCTGGCCTGAGCGGGTCTGGGCGGTCGAGGGCGCCAACGGTGCCGGCCGCCCTCTGGCCCAGCGGTTGCTTGAGGCTGGCGAGCAGGTCGTCGACGTGCCCGCCAAACTCGCTGCCCGGGTCCGGCTGTTCGACACCGGGCACAACCGCAAGACCGACGCGCTCGACGCACACTCGATCGCGATCGTCGCCGTGCGGACCGAAGGGCTGCGCGTGTTGAAGGCCGATGGCGAGCTTGAGGCGATGCGGATGCTCACCGACCGGCGCGAGGCCCTCACCCGGCGTCGCGTCCAGATCGTGAACCGGCTCCAGGCGCTGCTGGCCGAGCTGCTCCCCGGGCAGGTGAAGAAGGACATCACGCCCATGCAGGCCAAGGCGATGCTCGCCAGCGTTCGTCCTCGCGACATCGCCGGCAGGACCCGGCGCCGTATCGCGGCCGAGGAACTCGCCGAGCTGGTCGCAGTCGACTTAAAGATCAAGAATGCCACCGCAGAGCTCAAAGCGATGGTCCTGGCACGCGACTCGCAGCTGATGAACATCCATGGCGTCGGTCCGGTCGTCGCGGCCCGGGTGTTTGCCGATGTTGGCGACGTGGCTCGGTTCGCCGACCGGAACTGGTTCGCGTCGCGGACCGGCACCGCACCCCTGGACGCCTCGTCCGGTGAGCAGAACCGGCACCGGCTGTCACGGGCCGGGAACCGACCGATCAATCACGTGATCCACATCGCAGCGGTCACCCAGATCAGCCTCGACACCGAAGGCCGGACCTACTACCGGCGCAAGCGAGCTGACGGCAAGAAGCCCATGGAAGCGATGCGCTGCCTGAAGCGACGGATCTCCGACGCCATCTATCGCCAGCTCGCCGCCGACGCAGCACGCGCGGCTCTCACAGCGCCGCCAGGGCGGATGAGCGCGGGCCCGGGAGGGCACTGCGGGGCGTCTCAAGAATCCAGCGCGGTCGACCTTCCCCCGCACATCGACACTTCGGATCAGCCACTTCCCGGACCCGCATCCACGACGCTACGCCGGCCGGCCGGAAGCCGAAAGACCTCAACGAAACCAGAGCTCAAGGAGACCGCTTGACAACAGAAGGGAGCCGGAAAGACGCAGTGTTTTGCTTCCGGCTGCCCCTCCATTTGTTGACGTCTTAGGTGACGTGACGGATTGGACGAAGAAGGGTCAGTGCGCGTAGAGCGTCGGCGCGTGAGATGGGCTCGTCCTGGTCTGACTGGGTTGCCAGGGCCGTCTCGATCGCCTGACGAACCCATGTGCTCTTATGCACGCCGGCTACCTTGGCGGCGTCGGCGACCGCCTGGTCGAGCTCCAGTGGGAGCCGCACCGAACGCACAACCATCACGCCCGACCCCGCTGGCAACGACGCCAGCATGTCGGCCTCGTCTTCGGCCGTCGGTAGCTCTTCGAACACCAGGTCGTCCATGAACTCGCCGACCTCATCGGCAGTCTGCGGAAGCTTGCTGTCCTCACTCATCGGCATCCGAGGAATGTACTACGCACGTGCTACGCGTGGCGGCAACTGAGCGTAAACCCCCAAGCGACGCGCGCAGAAATACGAGGACGGTCGGTCAGCTGCGTTACAAGACTGCGCCGCGTGGCGTGACCTCAAAGGCCGCGACGCCACGGCTGTACAGCACGACCAGTCGGCCGCCATGTTCGGTGCGAATGAAGCCCGACTCCTGAGCCAGTGTCGAGATGACATGCTCAACCACGACGTCGGCATCGGCATCCGGTTCGTCGTAGATCACGTCCATGTGAGCACCGTCGGTGAACCGTACGCGTAGCACAACCTCTGCCATGCCCACGCAGCCTACGGGCTACGACGGTCCGCGGGCCCAGCGCAGTTGAGTCCGGCTTGCGTTGCGTGCCGCCGCGTCAGCTCGCTTAGTGCTGGGCTCTGGCCGCGCGTCCCACGGCGATATCCGCGAGACGGCGCAGCGATTCGTCGTTTCGCGGCTTCAGCAATACGGTCTGGGCGATGTGAGGAAGCACCTTTGCCGGCCCTGCGGCGACCTCCTCGGACATGGTGATCTGCGTTCCGGTCAGGCCCGCCGGTTCAAGATTGATGCGCACGATCGCACTGCCGATCGGCCACGCCCGCGCCGCGAGCTCGATCATGGAGTTGCGTTCGAGGGCCTGGACCACCGTCGTGTCGTCGATGCTCACCGGCCACGGGCCCACGCTGTGGTGGATGCGGCTGCCAACGGCCGGCCAATTCGGGTCGACCTTCCGGATATGCGCAGCTCCCACCACCCAGGATGCGAAGTACCAGCCGTCTTCGATGACGGCGAAGACCTGTTCGGGTGTCACCTCGACCCGTCGGCTCACAGTGACCACGAGACACCCCCGCTCATTCTCGCCTGCATTGGTCTGGAGTACCCAGGCCGGACGGCCGGGAAACGCTGCACTGCGGCATCCAGGTCCGCAGCGGCACCGGCGTAGTCAACTGCGATGCCACGCTCGACCATGTAGCGTGCCCGAACGTGCGACTTACGGTCCTCGGCGGATGCGGCGCGTGGCCGGCGGCCGACCAGGCCTGCAGCGGCTACCTGGTCGAGCACGACGGGTTCCGGCTGCTTGTCGATCCCGGATATGCGGTGGTTCCGCGGTTATTCCGTCGCATCCCACCCGGTGAAGTCGATGCCGTCTTCGTCACGCACGGGCATCCTGATCATTGCGCCGACCTCAATCCGCTGCTGCGAGCCCGTGTCATGTCCGACGAACGCATCCCGCCGCTGCCGGTCTTCGCACCGTCACACGCGCTTACCGCGGTGCTGGCCCTCGACCGCAAGCAATGGCTTGGTGCCAGCATCAGACTTCACGAATTCACCCCTGGCAGCGATTTCGCGATCGGTCCGTTCAGTGCCGAAACCCGGATGCTGCCGCACACGTTGCCCAATGCCGGGCTACGCCTCAGCACCGGTGGCCACACCATCGCATATACCGGCGACACCGGTCCGAGCCCTGAAATCGTCACACTCGCCCGAGACGCCGACCTGTTGCTCGCTGAGGCAAGTTATGTCGATGACGACGACATGCCTAGCGACCTCCGAGCGGACTTGTCGACCGCACGCCAAGCGGGGCAGCACGCGGCGGAGGCGAACGTCGGCCGGCTTGTGCTGACCCACTTCATCCCGGGCACCGACCCGGATGCGGCGGCGAATGCGGCGCGAGCGAGTTACCCAGGTGAGGTCAGCTTGGCGACCAGCGGTCTAATGGTCGAGGTGTGAACAGCCTTCAGCGCCGCGGACGTTCAGGCGGCGCTCCAGCGAGGATCACGACCGAGGAACGCCACCAGCCGGTCGCTAGGCGAAGAACCCGGTGAGACCGCGACGGGATGCCCGAACCGGTGCGGACGGTCCCGATGCGACACAACGAGGGGTGCCAGCTGGCCGAGGTCTTCGGCCAGGCTCGCGGGAATGTCGCGGTCGTGACCACACCCCTTGGCCAGGTCCCAACCATGCACCGCGATCTCGATCGCACCGGTACTGGCCACGATGGTCCTCGATAGGGGCCGGCCGTAGACGGACACGACATCGGGCTCGCCCGCGCCGACCCACGTACCCAGCAACCGGCACGCTCGGTCACGGACCGCCGAGACCAGCTCCGTCGCGGTCTTGGCCTCGGAACCGGGCGGCGCGTCGGCCACCGAGCCGACGTCGACGGCATTGCACAACACGTCCAGCGAGTCGGCCACGTGGACCAGCAACCTCCGGACATCCCACTCAGCACACGGAGTGGCCCGCCGAAGTGTTTCGGGTGTCACGAGCGCAAGGCCGCCCAGCGCGTATCCCATGGCCCTTTCGAGCAGGGCTACCCCACCGATCAGTGCGGCTGTGGCGCGGTCGGTCACGGACGGGCCCAGCACTAGGCGCGAGCCGGCAGGACGGCGGGTAAGCCGAACTTCTCGAACAGATTCGTGTCGAAGAATGCCGCGACATGTCGAACGCCGGTGGGCGTCACGTCCAGCACTTGAAGGTGGAACGCCCGGTGCACACCGTCGTCGCCACGCATGTAAAGCCCGAACGCGGGTTGGCCGTTCGCCGATGTGGGCACCAGGATCTGATCTCCGGGGCCGTCGGCCGGACACTGGCTGGCGATCAGGTGACCTATCGTCTCAGCGCCTTGATACCAGAAGGTGTACGGCGGCATCTCCCACACCGCGTTCGACGTGAACAGCTCCACAATGGCCGGCACGTCGTAGTCCTGGAAGGCCTTGACATACCGGTCCAGCAGAGCTCGTTCGTCGAGCGACGCGGGCTCGGTGATCTCCTCTTCACTCAGGGCGGCCTCGTCGAGCTGGCCTCGCGCTCGCTGGAGCAGGCTGTTGACCGCGGCGTTGCTGATGCCGACCGCCTCGGCCACCTCGGCCGCCCGGAACTGCAAGACGTCGCGCAGCACCAGCACGGCCCGCTGCCGAGGCGGCAGGTGCTGCAACGCGGCGATGAAGGCGAGCCGGACACTCTGCCGCGCCGTCACCGTCGCAGCCGGATCGGACCTGCCAGTGTCGACGAGAGCGTCGGGGATCGGCTCGAGCCACGGCACCTCCGGCTTCTCGACGAGCGCCGCATCGGCCTCAGCGGCAGGCTCGCCGAGCCCGGTCGGCAGCGGTCGCCGGCTTCGGCTCTCCAGCGCGTTGAGGCAGGCGCTGGTGGCGATCCGGTACAGCCAGGTCCGTACGGACGAGCGGCCCTCGAACTTGTCAAACGCGCGCCAGGCGCGCAGGTACGTCTCCTGGACGAGATCCTCGGCGTCGTGCACCGAACCGAGCATGCGGTAGCAGTGCGCCAGCAGTTCCTTGCGGTACGGATCGGCGGCCTGGACGAAGTCCTCCCGGGTGGGCACATCACTCACGGCCATGACGCTACTCCTGGAGGACGGCCAGGATGTTGCCCGCCGGGTCGGTGAACCACGCGATCGGCGGCCCTTCGTCGCCTCGGGCGATGCCCTTGTCGTCCTGCGAGAACCCGTCGTAACGCAGGAACTCGATTCCGCGTCGGCTCAGCTCGTCGACAGCTTGGTCGATGTCGTCGACAGGGAAGTTGAGGATGGTGAATGTGGCGGGCTCGTGGTTGGGCTTGGGGTAGACGATGATGTCGCGGTCACCCGCGATGTGCAGGGTGAGCAGGCCGGCACCGAGCTCGGACACCCGGATTCCCAGAGTCTCGCCGTAGAACTGCTTCGCGGCCTCGATGTCGTCGACCGAGAAACCGCTGAACGCCTTTGTGTTCTCGAACATGGCTGATCCCTTCATCCACGCGACGCCGCGGCCATCGCGGCGCGCGCCTCTTCGCTCAGCTGGATGATCTGTACGTAGTTGCCGTCGGGGTCGATGGCCGCGGCGAACAGGCTGCCCTCCCGGTCTTCCAGCTCGGCCAGCCAGGTGGTCCCGAGCTCGTTGAGCCGAGTCACGACCGCATGAGCGTCCTCGACGTCGAAGTTGAGAATCACCCGCGCCGGTTCGGGGTTTCGCTCGCCGATGTCGTCGCGGGTGTCGATCAGCAGGTAGAAACTGCCGAACCTGAGCACGTGGTACTGGTCCATCCTGGTGTCTTCCGAAGGCTCGAACGCCGCGGCGTACCAGGCATGCAGCCGCTCCGGATTGGTGCTCGCGAGCAACATGCTGTCGAGACTCGGGTGGGTCACGGTGTCGTCCTCCACATATTCACGGCATGGAGCGGGCTTGCTCTCGTCAATACAGACCGGGCGAGAGCGCGAAATTCATCGGTGCGACGGGAATCGCCGTGACAGTCCCGCAAGTCCGGGCGGCAGCGGCGTCACCGCTCAGGTGTGCGCAACACGCCGAAGACGCCGCGGGGTGGGCTGGCGTGTCGCGACCACTTGATCTTGGATGGCGCAATATAGGAGCCGCCTGGTCGACAACCCGTAAGAGCGGCCGGCTAGGGCAGGTACCCGCTGAGCACGTGCGCGAGACCGTCCTCGTCGACGGTGCCGCACACGTCGTCCGCAATCGCCTTGACGTCGTCCGGAGCCTGGCCCATGGCTACGCCGCGGCCTGCCCACGCGAGCATCTCGAGGTCGTTGTGCCCGTCGCCGACCGCCAGCACGTCAGCCTGCCGGACGCTCAGCTTCTCGCACACCGTGGCGAGTCCCGATGCCTTCGATACACCCGCCGGCATGAAGTCGAGCCACGCCGTGTAGCCGATCGCATAATCGACGCCGCGCAGACCCGCCGCGTGGGCGAGGTCGAAGAACTCCTGCCGATCGCCGTTCGGCAGCCGCGCGACGAGGCGGGTCACCGGACCGTCGAGCAGTTCGTCGTGGGTTACGACGGTGATCTGGCCGTCCAGCTCTCCCGGCGGAAACTCACCGGTGACCCGGTATCCGATCCCGAGTTCCTCGACGGCCAGCAAAGCGTCCGGCACATGGTCGGTGAAGAACCGCACCGACTCGGTGGCATCGAACGTCGCGACGTCGATGGGTACTCGCGCCCCGACGTCGACCACCACGGCGCCGTTCGAGCTGACGCTGAACCCGGTTGTGAGCCCGAGCCTGTCGCACACCGGCAGCGTTGCGTGCATCGACCGGCCGGTCGCGATGACAACGTGAATGCCCGCATCGCGGACCCGGCCGACCGCGTCGAGGACTGCTGCGGACATCGAGCCGTCGAAGTTCAAAAGCGTTCCGTCGACGTCGAGTGCCGCAAGAGCTGGCCGCCAGGTCATGTCACCGGTTCTAGGAGATCGCGCCCGCCAAGGTACGGCCGCAGCGCCTCGGGTATGTGCACCGAGCCGTCCCGCTGCTGGTGGTTCTCCAGGATCGCAACGATCCAGCGGGTGGTGCCGAGCGTGCCGTTGAGCGTTGCCACGTTGCGCGTTCCCTTCCCGGTCCGCTCGCGGATGCCGAGCCGGCGCGCCTGGAAGGTGGTGCAATTGGACGTCGACGTCACTTCCATGTAGCGCTCCTGGGACGGCAGCCACGCCTCGCAGTCGAACTTGCGAGCAGCACTGGACCCGAGATCGCCGGCGGCGACGTCGATGACACGGTAGGGCAGTTCCACAGCGGCCAGCATCTCCTCCTCCCAGGTGAGCAAGCGCCGGTGTTCGTCCCTGGCGTCTTCCTCCCTGCAGTAGGAGAACATCTCGACCTTGTGGAACTGGTGAACGCGGATGATCCCGCGGGTGTCGCGTCCGTGAGATCCCGCCTCGCGGCGGTAGCAGGCCGACCAGCCCGCGTACCGGATCGGGCCTTCTGACAGGTCGATGATCTCGTCGGCGTGGTAGCCGGCCAGCGGCACCTCGCTGGTGCCGACCAGGTAGAGGTCGTCGGCCTCGAGCCGGTAGACCTCTTCGGCGTGGGCACCGAGGAATCCGGTGCCGCCCATGATCTCCGGACGCACGAGAGTCGGGGTGATGACGGGGACGAACCCGTTCTCGATCGCCTTGGACATCGCCAGGTTCAAGATGCCCAGTTCGAGCTGCGCGCCCACACCGGTCAGGTAGTAGAACCGCGAGCCGGACACCTTGGCACCGCGAGACACGTCGATGGCGCCGAGTATCTCGCCGAGCTCGAGGTGATCGCGCACCTTCTCGAGCTGGGGCCGCTGGCCGACCTGCCGAAGCACCGCGTAGTTGTCCTCGCCACCTGACGGGACGCCGTCTTCGACCAGGTTGCCCGGCACGAGCGCAAGCTGCTCCAGCTCTCGCTGCGCCTCGTCAGCAGCCGCCTGTGCCGCCTTGACCCCGTCGGCAAGCTCTTTCGCCTTGGCCAGCAGCGCCTGTTTCTCCTCGCCGTGTGCCTGCGGGATCTGCTTGCTCAGCGACTTCTGCTCGGCCCGTAGCGCTTCGAACCGGGAAAGCTGTTGGCGCCTTGCCTCGTCCGCGGCCAGCAACCGGCTCACGATCCCTTCATCCTCACCGCGCGCGCGCTGCGAGGCGCGGAGCCGGTCGGGATCATCACGAATCACGCGTAAGTCGAGCACCCGCTCAGCGTATCCGGCCGCCTCCGAGCCGGCGCTGGTCGCTAAACCACTTTCGGCCTGACGGTGCGGCGATGTTTGATCAGAGTGTCGCCGACGTGACTCAGCCAGAGCGGGGCGTCCTGCCGGACGGGGAGGTCTACGTCGAAGCGCGATTCGGCGAGTTGTTCCGGGGCTTGCTGTTCGATGACGGCTGGGAGGCCGACGAGCCGTGGACGCCGCTCCGGCGCGACCTCGCGGAGCCGGTGGAGGACTGCGGCGTGCGGATCGAGTTGACCGGTCCGGAGGGGGCGCACGTGCGGTCCGCCGTCCAGCGGGCATCGTTCGAAAAGTCGACGTTCACCGACGAGCGCTGGCACGCGATGGCCGCCGGGCCGCCGTACCTCGACGCGCAGTGTCTGGTCGCCTACGACGACCAGGACACCGCGGTAGCGGCCGCGACGCTGTGGTCGGCCGGTCCGGGAAAGCCCGGGGTTGGTCGAACCGATGGGCGTGCACCGCGAACATCGCGGTCACGGCTACGGCAAGGCGATCACCGTCGCCGCGGCGGCCGCCCTCCGGAAACTGGGTTCGTCCAGCGCGGTGGTGTGCGCCGAGACCTCCAACGTCGGCGCCGTCGCCACCTACAAGTCGGCCGGCTTCCAAGTACTGCCTGAAGTGCGCGACGTACACCGCAGTGCCAGGGCGAGTTCCTAACGCCGGTGGTGCGCCAGTGGAGGGTGGCGGTGAGGCGACGTCCCGCTGGTAGGTGCGCGACCTCGGCCACGGCCTGGTGATCAAGATTCGGGTGTGATGCCGCGGAGGGCCGCGAGCCAGTCCGCGGCGGACGTGAACGTCTCGTTCGACGTCCCGTAACTCAGGGTCGGCGCCACGCCGTCCGCTCGCGGGTATGACCCGAGGAACCGGACGTCCGCACACGTGCGGTGCAGTCCCATCAGTGCCTCGCCGACCCGGGCATCGGCCACGTGACCCTCACAGTCGACCGCGAAGCAGTACTTACCGATGCCGTTGCCGGTGGGCCGGGACTCGATGCGGGTCAGGTTGACGCCCCTTGTCGCGAACTGCTCGAGGATCTCGAGCAACGCACCCGGATGATCGTCCCTGATGAACGCCACCAGGCTCGTCTTGTCGGCGCGGGTCGGCGCGGGCGGCGGACCGGGCCGGGTGACGAGTACGAATCGGGTCATCGCGTCGGAGGTGTCACCGATTCCCTTGGCCAGCGTGTCGAGCCGGTAATGGTCGGCAGCCACCGCCGCCGAGATCGCCGCGTCGTACGCACCGTCCGCGCCCTCCTGCCCGTTGGCGACCATCGCGGCCGCCGCAGCGGTGGAGGCGGTCAAGTACACCTTCGCCTTCGGGAGCCGAGTGGACAGCCATTGCCTGCACTGGGCCTCCGCGACCGGGTGGGTGACGACTCGCTCGACCGCGCTCAGCTCGGTTCCCGGCCGGGCGAGCAGCGCGAACTCGACCGGGAGCAGCACCTCACGAGCGATCATCAACGGCTCACCCCGGATCAGCTCGTCCAGGGTGGCGTTCACCGACCCCTCGACCGAGTTCTCGAGCGGAACGACCGCGCCGTCGACCTCTCCGGAGCGGACCGCCTGCATAGCCTCCGGCACACTCGGGAACGGCAGCAGCGTCCGCGCGTCTGGCAGGCACCGCGCGGCCGCCTCGGTGAAGGTGCCTTCCGGCCCGAGATAGGCATACCTCGACTTGCTGAGCACGACCGCCAGCCTAGCCAGCCCCGCCACACCTGCCCCGTTCGATCACGTTCAGCAGGTGGGTACCTGCCCTACCAGGGCCGTGCGGGTGGTACAGCGCCGATGGCCCTGGTGGGCGGCCCACTCGCCGGTCGCTAGGCAGTGGCGAGCCGGCGGCGATTACCGTAGGCGGGTGACCGAGACCACAGGCTGGCGCGACCTCGGGTTCGCCCGCGTCGACACCGCACGCGCGGCGCGCACCGGTGACCCGGAGGTCATCTTCGGCCAGGGCAAGACTCCCGAGCAGACGGTCGAGTTGCTGCGGGCGCTGCATGATGCGCACCCGCAGCGCGCGGTGCTCGCCACCAGGCTCGACCCAGCCGCGCAGGCGGCGGTAGGCACCGCGTTCGGCGATCGGGTACGGATCGACGAGCTGGCCGGGTGCGCGACGCTGGGTCCGCTACCCGAACCGGTCGGTACCGTCACCGTCGTCGCCGCCGGCACTTCGGACCGCGCCGTAGCCGCCGAGGCCGCCGCCACGGTCCGCGCATTCGGCGCGACAGCACAGGTGGTAACGGATGTCGGCGTCGCCGGAATCCACCGGCTGTTCGCCGTCCGTGACGAGCTAGAGCAGGCGGACTGCCTAGTCGTCGTCGCCGGGATGGAAGGTGCGCTGCCGTCGGTAGTCGGTGGCCTCACCGGCGTGCCACTGGTCGCGGTGCCGACCTCGGTTGGCTACGGCGCCTCGCTGGGCGGCATCGCGGCGTTGCTGGCGATGCTCAACTCCTGTGCCCCTGGAGTCGTCGTGGTGAACATCGACAACGGCTTCGGCGCAGGGGTCCACGCGGCGCGGGTTGCCAGGCAGAGCCGGAGCAGATCCGCGGACGCGGCCTCCGCGGCCGGCAACCGGCAAGCGCCGAACGGACGCCCACAGTGATCGCCTGGTTCGACTGTTCGTCGGGCGTGGCCGGGGACATGCTGCTGGCCGCCTTGGTGGACGCGGGCGTGGACATAGCGACCATGCAGGCGGCGGTCGACGCGGTGAGCCCCGAACCGGTGCGACTCCGCAGTGAGACGGTTCACCGCGGCGGTCTCCGGGCGACACGAATCCATGTCGAGGCACCCGAGTCGACGTCACACCGGAGGTGGGCCGACATCCGCGACCTGCTGGCCGACGCCGCCCTCGAACCGTCCGTCCGCGAGCTTGCGGTCGCCGCCTTCACCCGGCTCGCCGAGTCGGAGGCACTGGTCCACGGCACCGATCCGGGCGAAGTGCATTTCCACGAGGTGGGCGCGCTCGACGCGATCGCGGACGTCGTGGGGTTCGCCGCCGGGTTCCAGTCGCTCGGCCTCGATCACGTGACGGCATCTCCGGTGGCGGTCGGGTCGGGCACCGTTCGCACGCACCATGGCCTGCTTCCCGTCCCGGCGCCGGCCGTCGTCGAGCTATTCAGGGACGTTCCGACCCATGGCGGGGGCGCCGGCGTCGAACTCGCCACTCCCACGGGTGCCGCGCTGCTCACCGCCGTCGTGACTGCCTTCGGCCAACAGCCGCCCATGCGGACTCGACGGCAGGCGTTCGGCGCCGGTGGTCGCGACATTCCCGGCCGACCCAACGTCGTGCGACTGCTCCTCGGCGAACCCGCCGACAGCGCAGATAGCCGCCCGCCGGCCACGGCGGCGGTCGTCATGGAAGCGAACGTGGACGACCTCGATCCCCGGTTGTGGCCCGTAGTGTTGAGCAAGTTGCTCGCGGCGGGTGCATCCGACGCATGGCTGGTGCCGATCTTGATGAAGAAGGGCCGGCCCGGTCACACCCTCTGCGTGCTGGCCGACACGGAGGTCGCCGACCGGCTTCGGGCCATCATGTTCACCGAGACCACGACGATCGGCGTGCGGGAAACGCCGGTCCGCAAGCGCGCCCTGAGCAGGGCCGAACACTCTGTCGATGTCGACGGCCAGCAGATCCGCGTCAAGACGGCCACACTGGACGGTGTGCTCGTCAACGCCCAGCCCGAGTACGACGACGTGGCCGCCGCCGCGGCGTCGACCGGGCGGCCGGTGAAGCAGGTACTGGCAGCGGCGACCGCCGCCATCCGGCAGGCCGGGCTCGCGCCGTGAACGTAGCGCGCTCAGTCGCCGCCGCGACAGGCCTCACGGCGGCGGCAATGGTTGCGGGCATGTTCGCCGGCCTGCTTGCCGGCGCTCCGGCGGCCTCCGCAGCCCCGGCGGCCCAGGCGGCCGCCGCAGACGAACACGGCACGGCCCAGCAACCGGGAGTGGTTCTCGTCGGTGTGCCCGGCTTGGCTTGGCCGGACGTGACGTCCGAAGACATGCCGACGCTGTTCGAACTGGCGGGCAGCGACGCCGCGGCGTCGCTGAGCGTGCGCACCATCAGGTCCCGTACTTGCACGGTCGATGGCTGGCTCACGGTCGGCGCAGGTCGCCGAGCCACCGACCTGACCGACACCATCGGCGACGGCATCATGGACCGGTTCTGCCGCCGGCCACTGTCACCGGTGGAGTCCGCCGACGGCAGTGCGCGCGTCCCCGGCTGGGACGAGCTGGCCAGCGCCCAGCAAGACCAGGACTACGGCACCGAGATCGGCCTGCTGGGCAGCCGGATCGCCGAGGCCGGTGCCTGCTCGGTGGCGGTCGGCCGGGGCGCGGCACTCGCGCTTGCGGACAGCTCTGGCCGGGTGCAGAACTACCTGCCCGACGTGTCCGACCTGACCACTGAGTGGATGACGCAATGCGAGGTCACAGTCGTCGACCTGGGTGTGCTCCCGGTGTCCAGTCCCGCGCCGGAGCGGGAGGACGAGCCGTACTTCGACGAGCGGCGCGCCGCAGCGAAGACTCTGGACGCCGAGCTCGCCAAGCTGATCGCGATCTTGCCCGAGAATGTAGCCCTACTCGTCGCAGGGGTGGCGGACAGCGCGCCGGGAAGCGTGCCGGAGCCGGACGAGCCGCTCCAGATAGCCCCGTCGGGGCTCCGGGTCGCGGTAGCCGCCGGACCCAAGCCCGACGGCTCTCCCTACGGACCGACCTGGCTGATCTCGCGGTCGACCAAATGGGCCGGACTCGTCCAGCTCGTGGACATCCACGCCACGTTGGCCGCCTACGCGGGGATCCTCGATCCGGCCGCGGGCACCGTGGGTGGACCCTGGCGAGTGAGCGGTCCGCACCCCGGTACGTCCGCCGCCACGGTCGACCAGCTACTCGGGATGGACAGAGCGACCAGGGTGTTCCGGACCCAGTCCGGCCCGTTCTTCCAGTTGCTCGGCATTGGGCAGGTGGTGTTCTTCGGCGGCGCGTTGCTGTGGCTGCGGTTCCGGCCCCGCCGCCGGTCGGCCGTACTGCGGCTTGCCCAAGGCGTTGCCCTTGTCGTCGCAGCTTTCCCGGTCGCGTCGTTCCTGGCCAACGTGTCTCGATGGTGGCGCTTCGAACGAGCCGGAACCGTGCTTTGGCTGATCATTTTCGCGCTGACCCTCGCCCTTGCGATGGTCGCCCTGGCCGGCCCCTGGCGGCGGCGGACGTACGGGCCCCCCGGTGTGCTTGCCGCGATCACCGCGGTCATGCTCGGCATCGATGTCTGGACCGGGGGCCACCTCCAGCACGCGAGCCTGCTCGGCCTCTCTCCGGTAGTCGCGGGCCGGTTCTACGGATTCGGCAACATCGCCTTCGCGATCTTCGCCGCATCCGCCATGATCGCGACCGCGGCCCTCGCGCAGTGGCTGCACGATCTCGGGTACTCGCGGCGGACCGGTACCGTGGCGGCCACCGTCATTGGTGTGGTCACGGTCGCCACCATGGGTGCACCATGGGCGGGAGCCAACTTCGGCGGGACTCTGTCGACGCTGCCCGGATTCGCCCTGCTCGTGATCGGTATTTCCGGCGCCAGAGTCACCATCGCGCGGATAGCCGTAGCCGGACTGGCCGGGGTGGTACTCGTACTGCTCATCGCGTGGCTCGACTGGCTGCGCCCGGCCGCCAGCCGGACCCACTTCGGCTCCTTCTTCGCCGATCTGCTGGACGGGCAGGCATGGACCGTGGCCACCCGCAAGGCCAGGGCATCGCTGGGGACGCTGCAACGCTCGCCGTACTACGGGTGGCTGGTGCCGATCGCGTACGTCGTCATCACGTGGCTCGTCAGGGGCGATGGGGTCGGCGGGATGCGCGATCTGTACGACCGCTGGCCCATCCTCCGATACGGCATCTGGGCGGGCCTGCTCACCGGCGCGGTCGGATTCGCGACCAACGACTCGGGGATCATCATCCCGGCCCTGCTTCTTACGACCGCGATCCCGCTCGTGGTCAGCGCTGTGGCCCACGCCCGCCGAATTGCGGGCGAACCCCCCGGACCGCCAACGCGCGCAGTACGTGCAGCCACTGCCGGCCCCGATGCACCTGCGAATGCCAGTCGGCCCCGGTGACGCGGTGGTGGAGGGGAACCTCGACCTCACGGATCCGGTAGCCCTGACGTAACAGGTCGATGGTCAGGCCGACCTCCACACCGAATCCCGGCGCCAGCGGGAGCGCGGCTTCGAAGGCCGCTCGCGTGATGCATCGCTGACCCGACAAGGGCTGCACCGGGCTCCATCCGGTCGCCTGCTCGATGCCGCTACGGGCCAGCTTGACCACGAATCCCCGCCCACCCCCGTCGGTCCGTTGGGCCGGAAGGGTGGCGATTGTCATATCCGCCTCTCCGGCCAGCACCGGCTCGATGAGCGGGGCGGCCTTGGCTGCGCTGTCTTCGAGATCGGCGTCCAGGAACAACATCGCCCGAGCCGGTACACCCTCACGTGTCTCGATGAGCTGGACCGCCGCCGCGCCGGTCTCCATCGCAGCCGCCTTGCCCCTGTTTCGCGAGTGACGCACTACCGTTGCTCCGGCGCTCGATGCGGACGCCGAAGTTCTGTCGACCGAACCGTCGTCGACCACGAGGATGAGGTCGACGTGCGGTAATGCCGAGGCCGCCGACACAGTGGCCGCGATCCGTCGCTGCTCGTCCTTGGCCGGTATGACAACTGCGACTCGATTATCTGTCACGCCGCGACCTTACCGACCTCGTCGGCCATTCACACGGACCGCCGTACCCTCGGTACGTGACGACGAACCCACGCGAACGGCTAGGCGCCGACTCGGAGGTCGGTCGGCTCCGGACCGTTCTGCTCCATCGGCCGGGAACGGAGCTGCAACGGCTCACCCCCCGCAACAACGACAAGCTATTGTTCGACGGCATCCCATGGGTCGGCCGTGCGCAGGAGGAGCACGACGCGTTCGCCCAGACGCTTCGCGATCACGGAGTCGAGGTGCTCTTCCTGGCCGACCTGCTGACCCAGACGCTGCGCGAACCAGCGGCCAGACATCAGTGCGTTGCCGCCGTCGTGAACGACCCGCGCCACGGCGACACGCTCCGTTCGGTGCTCAGGTCGCACCTGGAGAGCTTGCATCCCGACGACCTTGCGAGCGTGCTGATATCAGGACTGGCCCATGAGGAGCTCCACGGCGGCCGCGGGCTCGCCTATGCGCTGATGGACAAGCACGAGTTCGTCATCGACCCGCTGCCGAACCTGTTGTTCACCAGAGACTCCAGTGTGTGGATCGGCGACCATGTCGCGATCACCAGCCTGGCAATGCCCGCGCGCCGTCGCGAGACGACCCTGACCAGCGCGATCTTCACGTATCACCCCCGGTTCGCCGGGACGCGGCACGTCTACGACTCGGGTCTGGAGTCGCTCGAGGGCGGCGACGTGCTGTTGCTTGCCCCCGGTGTGCTGGCCGTCGGCACCGGCGAGCGGACGACGCCCGCCGGCGTGGAGCGACTCGCGCGACGGGTGTTCGGGGAGGGGCTCGCCCGGACGGTGCTGGCCGTACCCATCGCACAGGAGCGGGCCACGATGCACCTGGACACCGTCTGCACGATGGTGGATGTCGACGCGCTTCTCATGTACCCGAACGTGGCCGACCAGCTGGTCGCTATCGCCATGACCCCGGGCGAGGAGGGTGTCGAGATCGCCGAGCCGCAACCGTTTCTGCAAGCCGCGGCCAAGGCGATGGGTATCGATACGCTGCGAATCATCGACACCGGGCTCGATCCGATCACTGCCGAACGCGAGCAGTGGGACGACGGCAACAACACCCTGGCCATCGGTCCCCGGCTGGCTGTTGCCTACGAGCGCAACGTCGAGACCAACGCCCGACTGGAGGAGGCCGGCATCGAGGTGCTCCGTATCGCGGGCAGTGAGCTGGGATCAGGTCGCGGCGGGCCGCGATGCATGTCGTGCCCGATCAGTCGAGATGAACCGGGTTAGTACCTTATGTCGTCCTTGTGGCAAAGGTCACATGGAAAGTTCGCTGTGCAACTTCCGTTACGGGTGCAGGTGCGAGTACCCTCGTCCGTGGGCCCCTGGCCGGTCGCGTTTCCCCCGTCGCGACCGCCCGGGGCCTTCTAATGTCTCGCGACCGCGCTTAGCGCAAGGTGACCTGGCGGTTGGCCAGCCCCGATCGCGCGCGGCGCTCGTCGGCACTCAGCAGCCCACCCTTGGCGACCGCGGCGGCCAGACGCTCGGCCAACTCTGCCGCCGGATCCTCGACCTGCTCAGCCGGCGTACCGTCGACCAGGTCCCATACCGGCACCAGCCGGCCGTGGGCGCGGAAGGTGCCCAACAGCCGAGTCCCCGCGCCAAGCCCGTCCGCACCACTCACGTGCAGCCGAGCGAGCCCGTCCAGTAGTGGTTCCTCGTCATAGGGCATGACCCAGCGAACCTGGTCGCGATCACCTAGCCGGCACCAGTACGCAGCCTCCACCGAAACAAGCCGGGCGGTGGGGAGAACGGCAGCGTTGGCGCGTTCCATCGAGGCGCGCACATCCGGGGACGGCTCGGCGTCCTCCAGCCAGAAATCGAAATTCTCATGAACCTGCACGTCCAGCGGCGCGCTCAGATCGAGCAGGTCTTGCAGTCTCGGCGCATCGTCCGGCCGAGGTCCGGGCGCTACGGCGGTGCCCGGCTCGGCGGCCAGCGCGGTGGCCAGCGCATGACCGAGGTCGGCACTGGGGTCCCCGGTGGACGTAGGGGTCTGCAGGCCGAGCATTATCTGGCCGCCATCGCGCACCAGTGCGGGCAGCGCCATCGGAAGGAGGGTCGCGACCACGACCTGCCGGTCGTCATGTGCTCCTGCGAGCCGCAGCGCGGCCGTGGCCGCTGAGACGATCTCTCGCAGCGCGATCCAGTCGGTCTCGCCGGGCAGCCCCTCGAAGGGACGCCTGACATACTCAGCAGAGCGCGTCTTGGCCCGCTTACCGTGACACGCCTTGTACCGCTTGCCCGATCCACAGGGGCACGGCTCGCGCATCCCGACGACGGGCATATCGGCTGCAGAGATCTTTGCATTCACGGGAGTCGAGCTTACGACTCAGGCCGACACGACGGCGAAGACCGTGACCCGATCGCTATCAGAACTCACGCCCCAGTCGCTGGCGACCGCGCTCACTATCGCCAAGCCTCGCCCGCCCGTATCAGCGAGCGAAGCGGGTTTGACGTGCGGTTGCTTGGACCCGCCACCATCGGTGACATCGATGCGCACCTGCGACTCGGTGGCATCCCAGCGCAGGATGACCACACCGGAGCTGTTAGCCCCGCGCAGGGGCCGAGCGTGCCGGACCGCATTGCCGACCAGCTCGGTTACGACGACGAGCGCATCCTCGATGACGCGGCTCGGCAAGCCTCGTCGGCGCAGATCGTCCCGGACGAGGTGACGAGCCACGGTTACACTGCTCGGCGCGCTGGCTAACTCCGCAGTCCGTTCACCCCTTGTACTCGTGGCCTGTGGGCCCACGACAAACTCCCCTCCGGTGGGC
>Ga0214469_1000217_pt1 | contig 18691 bp, 17 predicted proteins | sample RVTome_10_FD_187340 | JGI IMG/M metagenome (GOLD analysis project Ga0214469, IMG submission 187340) | Soil microbial communities from uranium-contaminated site in the Upper Colorado River Basin, Wyoming, United States - RVT153D57 HiSeq ... | reverse complement strand
TACAGCCATGTGATGCACATCGAGTCCACCGTCGTCGGGCGGATCGCACCGGGCCGGACCTCGCTGGACGTCCTCGCCGCCTGCTTTCCGGCCGGCACGCTGTCCGGGGCGCCGAAACCGCGCGCGATGCAGATCATCGAGGAGCTCGAGCCGACGCGCCGCGGCGTGTACGGGGGAGTGGTCGGATACCTGGACTTCGCCGGTCATCTCGACGTCGCCATCGCGATCCGAACCGCCGTGGTGCGTGACGGGCGGGCATACGTTCAGGCCGGCGCCGGCATCGTCGCCGACTCCGATCCGGCGTCCGAGCATGCCGAATGCCGCAACAAGGCAGCGTCCGCGCTGCGGGCGATAGCCGTGGCCGAGTCCATCCGGCCGGTCTGATGGAGCGGCGCGGAACCGTCCCCTACCTCGTGGTGCTCGGGGTGCTGCTGGCCGGGGCCGTGCTCTGCCTGGTCGCATCCGGCATGTCGTGGGGGACCGTGCAGCGGGCCGACCTGGCGCGCACCGAGGTTCAGGTGACCGGAGGCGATCTGCTCGCGCTCGGCCGAGCGGTCGGGCTGCTCGCGTTGGCGGCCGTCATCGCCGTGCACGCCACCCGAAGATGGGGCAGACGGCTGGTCGGCGGGCTGCTCGCAGCGGCCGGTGTCGTCCTTGCCGGACAGGCCTATGCCACCATGCGAGACCTGCCCGGCCAGATCCTCCGGCACCTCGAGGGCACGACGGGTGGTGCGGATTTCGCCGGTGCTACGGCGGCGGCAGGTGGCCCGATCATCATGGCCGTCGGCGGGGTGGGCGTCGCGGTGGCCGGTTCGGCCCTAGCCGTGTTCGGACCGAGGTGGCCGAGCATGGGAACGCGATACGAGCGTCCGGCCGCCTCGCGGCCCTCGAGCCGGTCCGGTGAACGCGCGGTGTGGGACGCGCTTGATCGCGGCGAGGACCCTACGATCTGACGACCAGGACCTGGCTGCGCCGACCCGGGTGCAGCAGGCAGAATGGGCGGTACCACGCCCAGAGTCACGACAAGGAGATGACATGGCCACCCGCCACGAGCACGGTCACACGCCCGCAGCGTGGACCGCGGTGTTGATCATTCTCGCCGGGATCTTCATCGGCGCCTTCGCCGTGGCGGTGCTCAACTGGCCGTTGTTCTGGATCGGTGGGGTGGGTGTGATCGTGCTCGGCCTGATAGTCGGCAAGGTCATGCAGATGATGGGCCTCGGCAAGCCGGAAGAAGAGCGGTCGGGCTCGTTGAACGCGGCCGCGCCGCCGGAGCCCGCCGCCACCACGCCGGAGGGCGACAGGTAGCGCCATGGTCGCCCGGCGGCGTCCGGCCGACGTCCCACTGATCACTGTGGGAGGAGTCACCTTGGATGCCGTCAGCGGTCGAGCGCTCGCCGGTGGGCGGGAGCTCAGCTTGACCAGGACCCAGTTCGGGTTGCTCGAACACCTGATGCGGAATCGCGGCCGGGTGTGCACACGCGCGGAGCTGATGTCCGAAGTGTGGGGATACCGGGAACCGGTAGGCACGCGAACGGTCGATGTGCACGTGGCCGCGTTGCGCGCCAAGCTGGGCCCGGCACTGCCGATAAGCACAATTCGCGGTCAGGGGTACCGTGTGGACACCATCGGACCGTGATCACCGCCCGCGTCCGTGCGCTCACCGCGCCGCTGGCGACCGCCGCGGCGGCTGGCGCAGCATGGTTCACTGTTGCCGCCGTAGGCCCGGAGGTCGCCGTCCCGCTGCCGTGCCCGCTCCTCGAACTGACCGGTCTGGCCTGCCCGTTCTGTGGCGGCACCCGAGCGGTCTACGCGTTGGCCCACGGTGACGTCGCAACGGCAGCCGGGCACAACGCGGTCGTCGTATCGGCCGTGCCGGTACTCGTGGTCCTGTGGTTCCGGTGGTCGGTGCGCAGGGCGCGGGGGGTGCGCGGGCCCATGGTGACGATGTCCGCCGGTGCCCTGCTGGCCCTGGGCGCCGGACTCGTGGTGTTCGCCGTCGTACGTAATCTGCCATTCGGGGCGGCCCTCGGGCCTTGAGCTAGATCATGAAGATCGCGCCGAGCCCAAGCACGCCCAGCCCGAACAACACGAGCAGTGCGATGGCTGCGGCGCCGAGCGCTACTCCTACGATCGAGATGATCCTGGCCGCATTGGCCATTCCCTCTCCGGTGAGCCAGCCGTTCGACTCGCGAATCGACCGAAGGGACTGGTTGGCAAGCACCAGTGACACGATGTGCAAGACGAACGGGCACACCATCCAGGCAGCGATCGACAGGATGAGCGCGGCGAGCGCCTTGTCGTCCTGCTTGGGGTACGGGTACGGCTGGCCGTACCCAGGCGGCGTCGTCGGTGGTTGACCGGCCGGAGGCGGCTGGCCGTAGGAGAGTGGCTGACCCCAGGGTTGCTCGTCCGGACCTTCCCGTTCCTGGTCATCGCCCGGATTCTGGCCGTACGGGTCGCGCGTCATTACCTGACACCGTAGCCCTACCGGTGGGGTGATGGCAGAGGGCTTCGAGGCGGTAGCTACGCTGGATCAACCCAGGCATCCATGGCATCGAGCACACACCCCGGGGGGACGAGCGTGAGCGTACTCGACGAGATCCTCGACGGGGTACGCGCTGACTTGGCAGAACGCCAGCAGCGCGTATCGCTGGATGAGCTCAAGGCAGCCGCCGAACGTCAACCCGCGGCCAAAGACCCCATGCCGCTACTGCGGGCACCGGGAGTGAGCGTCATCGCCGAGGTCAAGCGAGCGAGTCCGTCCAAGGGCGCTCTCGCCGAGATCGCCGACCCGGCGGCGCTGGCTCGCGAGTACGAAGCCGGCGGCGCGACCGCGATCAGCGTGTTGACCGAGACGCGCCGGTTCGGCGGGTCGCTGGACGATTTGAAAGCGGTGCGAGCCGCGGTCGACGCGCCGCTGCTGTGCAAGGACTTCATCATCACCAGCTACCAGCTGTGGGAGGCCCGGGCCTGCGGTGCCGACCTGGCCCTGCTGCTCGCCGTCGCGCTCGATCAGAACGCCCTCGTGGCCCTGATCGAACGGGCCGAGTCGATCGGGCTGACCCCGCTGGTCGAGTGTCACACGGCGGACGAGGTCGACCGGGCAGTCGTGGCCGGCGCCAAGTTGATCGGCATCAACGCGCGCGATCTCACCTCGCTCAAGGTCGACATGACCACCTTCAAGCGGCTGGCGCCGTACGTGCCGGACGGGATCGTGAAGGTGGCCGAGTCCGGCGTACGCGGCCCCAGAGACGTGATCGAACTCGCCCGGGCCGGCACCGACGCCGTGCTGGTCGGCGAGAGCCTGGTGACCGGGAAGGAACCGCGCACGGCGGTTGCCGACCTGGTGGCAGCGGGTGCCCACCCGGCGCTTCGCCAGGGCCCTGGCTAGGGTTGCCGCCGTCATGGTTCCACGGCCAGAAGTGCCGGACGCGCGCGGGCGGTTCGGCGAGTACGGCGGCCGGTACGTGCCGGAGGCGCTCGTGGCCGCCCTGGACGAGCTCGACCACGAGTACCGGGCTGCGATGGCCGACGCGGAGTTCACCGCCGAGTTGGACCACCTGCTGCGCACGTACACCGGCCGGCCGAGCCCACTGACCGAAGCCCGCCGCTTCGGGCAGGAGGCGGCGCACGGAGCCCGTGTCCTGCTCAAGCGCGAAGATCTCAACCACACCGGATCGCACAAGATCAATAACGTGCTGGGACAGGCGCTGCTGACCAAGCGGATGGGCAAGCGCAGGGTCATCGCCGAGACCGGAGCGGGCCAGCACGGGGTCGCCACGGCGACCGCCGCAGCGTTGCTCGGCCTCGAATGCGTCGTGTACATGGGCGAGGAGGACACTCGTCGCCAGGCACTCAACGTCGCGCGAATGCGGTTGCTCGGCGCCGAAGTCATCCCCGTCACCGCCGGTTCTCGCACGCTCAAGGACGCGATCAACGAGGCGATGCGCGACTGGGTGGCCAACGTCGAGCACACGCACTACCTGCTCGGTACGGTGGCCGGCCCGCACCCGTTTCCGGTGATGGTCCGCGACTTCCACCGGATCATCGGGTTGGAGACCCGGGCGCAGGTGCTCGAGCTGACAGGTGCGCTGCCGGACGCCGTGGCCGCGTGCGTCGGCGGCGGCTCGAACGCCATCGGAATCTTCTACGCCTTCATCGACGACGCCGACGTCGGGTTGTTCGGGTTCGAGGCCGGTGGGGACGGGGTTGAAACCGGCCGGCACGCGGCCACCATCAGCGCCGGCTCGGCCGGTGTCCTGCACGGCGCACGGTCCTACCTGCTGCAGGACGAGATGGGCCAGACGATCGAGTCGCACTCGATTTCGGCCGGTCTGGACTACCCCGGCGTCGGGCCGGAGCATGCGTGGTTGCACGACACGGGACGCGCGACGTACGAGCCGGTGACCGACGCCGAGGCGATGGACGCGTTCGCGCTGTTGTGCCGCACCGAAGGCATCATCCCGGCCATCGAAAGCGCGCACGCGTTGGCCGGCGTGCGCCGCCTGGGTGAGCGGCTTGGCCCGCACACGGTGATCGTGGTGAACCTGTCCGGACGCGGTGACAAGGACGTCGAGACCGCCGCCAAGTGGTTCGGGCTGGTGGGCTGATGCGCCTAGACGAGACGTTCGCCAAGGCGGCTGCGGACGGCCGGGCGGTGCTGGTCGGTTACCTGCCCGCGGGTTACCCGACGGTGCCCGGCGCGATCGACGCCTTCCGCGCCATGGTCGACGCCGGTGTGGACGTCGTGGAGGTGGGCCTGCCGTACAGCGACCCGCTGATGGACGGCCCGGTCATCCAGCACGCTGTCGACGCCGCGCTCGCCGCCGGCACGACCACCCCGGACGTGCTGCGAACCGTCGAAGCGGTGGCAGCGGAGGGTGTTCCGGCCCTGGTCATGTCCTACTGGAATCCGATCCTGCGGTACGGGCCGGACCGGTTCGCCCATGACCTGGCTGCGGCGGGCGGCGCCGGCGCGATCACGCCGGACCTGATTCCCGACGAGGCCGCGGACTGGCTGACGGCGGCTCGTGCGGTGAGCATCGACACGGTTTTCCTGGTGGCACCGTCGTCGACGGACGCGCGCCTGGCACTCACCGTCGACGCCTGCCGCGGATTCGTTTACGCAGCCTCGACGATGGGCGTCACCGGGACCCGCGACCAGGTGGGTGAAGCCGCCGAGGCTCTGGTGGCACGCCTGCGCAAGGTCACCAGGCTGCCGGTGTCGGTCGGTCTGGGGGTGTCCTCGGCCGCCCAAGCGGCGGAGGTGGCGGAATTCGCCGACGGCGTGATCGTCGGCTCGGCGTTCGTCCGCAAGATGATTGAGGCACCCGACGTAGCGACAGCCGCGTCGGGTGTTGCTACGCTCGCCGCCGAGTTGGCTAAAGGAGTCCGCCGCAGTTAGAGCCCGCGGGAACCCCGCTGGCACAGCGTGAAGTTGTACCGTCATGCGCGAGATCCGGCGCGCCCGGTGAGCTGTGAGGAGCAGGAGGCAATGTCCGCGATGAGCAACAAGAAGGCCGAGGCGCGCGAGCGCGTCAAGGCGATGCGCGAGGAGCAAGCTCGTAAGGAGCGGCGCCGGGAGCAGATGATGCGGTTCGGCATCATCGGCGCCGTACTTGTCGCCGTCGCCATCATCGGCGTCGCCATCGCCACCACCCGGGGGTCCACCGACCCGGTCGATCCGGACGCGCAGCCCGTCGGCGTGACCGAGTCCGGCGGTGGAGTGTCGGTCGCGGAGCCGGTTGCGGACGCGCCCACCCTCGAGGTCTGGTTCGACTTCAGCTGCCCGCACTGCCGCGACTTCGAGACGGCGAACGGCGGATTCCTGAGCGAGTTGGCCGGCGCTGGCGACGCGAACGTCATCTACCGCCCAGTGACCTTCGTTGGTCAGCTGGCCTCGGTAAAGGCCACCAACGCCTGGGCGTGCTCGCTGGACGAAGGCCTAGGCGAGGAGTACATGGACGCCATCTACTCCATTCAGGGAGACTTCACCGACAACCAGTTGCTCAGCGCGGCCGAGGGTGTGGGCCTTTCCGGTGACGCCTTCGAATCGTGTGTCGAGGACGGTGCCTACGAGGGCTGGGTCGATGCGTCGCACTCCCTCGGGGTGAACGACTTCGGGGTGAATTCCACACCCACGATCTTCGTGGTGAACGGCGACGAGCGCAGTGTCGTCGAGGCCTCGCAGTGGACCCAGGAGGGCCTGCGGGCCGCTCTCGACGCGAGCGCCGGCGACGGCGACACCGCACCGACCGAGGCCCCGGCCGCTGAGGGCGCGGCTGAAGACGAGGCCGAGGACTGATACGTGATCGCGTCGATCCCCAGCCCTACTGAAGGAGTCTGGTACCTGGGACCAGCGCCGATCCGGGCCTACGCCCTGGCGATCATGATCGGCATCGTGGTCGCCATCTGGCTGGGTGAGCGGCGCTGGACCGCACGCGGCGGACGTCCCGGTGACGTGCTCGACATCGCCATCTGGGCGGTGCCGTTCGGGATCGTCGGCGCGCGCGCCTACCACCTGATCACGGACTGGGACAAGTACTTCGCAGCCGGCCGCGAACCGCTCGAGGCGCTGCGCATCTGGGAAGGCGGCCTCAGCATCTGGGGTGCCATCGCCGGCGGTGCGCTCGGCGGCTGGATCGCCGCCCGGCGACGGGGCATACCGTTCCCCGCGCTGGCCGACGCGCTGGCACCGGGGATCGTGCTCGCCCAGGCCATCGGCCGCTGGGGCAATTACTTCAACAACGAACTTTACGGGCGGCCCACCGACCTGCCGTGGGGCCTGGAAGTTCACCAGATGCAGAACTTCCGCGCAGTTCGTGACGAGACCGGCGCGCCGGTGCTGTTGGAGGGCGGGCCGTTCCACCCGATCTTCCTGTACGAGTCACTGTGGGCCGTCGGAACCGCGCTGGTGCTGATCTGGGCGGATCGCCGATTCCGCATGGGCCATGGCCGGGTTTTCGCGCTGTACGTGGCTCTCTACACCGCGGGCCGCACCTGGATCGAGAACCTTCGGATCGACGACGGCGGCGATGTGGCAGGACCGGCCCGGGAGTTCCTCGGCATGCGGGTCAACGCGTGGGTCTCGGTCGTGCTCTTTGTCGGCGCGATCGCGTACATCGTGATATCGGCGCGGCTCAAGCCCGGTCGCGAGACTATAGAGCTGCCGCCTCTGGAGGGCGCGGAGGACGAGCCGGTATCCGGCGACACCGACTCCGAGACCGAAGCCGATGTCGCGGCCGAAGCCAAAGCGGACGCCGAGACCGAGGCCGAAGCGAAAGCGGACGCCGAGACCAAGGTTGAGGCCAAAGCAGACGCCGAGACTGAGGCCGAAGCCAAAGCGGACGCCGAGACGAAGGCCGAAGCGAAAGCGGACGCCGAGACCAAGGTTGAGACCGAGGCTGGTTCCGCAGCTGTGACCGAAGCGGACACTGAAGCTGAGGCCGATGTAGAGGCCGACGCGGACGCTGACGTCGAGCCTGAAACTACGGCTGCGGCTGACGTCGACCGGGCTGGCGATGAGGCCGAAGGCGCTGGCAAGACAGCTGACTCCGCCGTCGAGGCCGAGAACGCCGAAGCGGTCGCCGAGCGAAGCGAAGCCTCTGCGGACGTCTCCGACGACGAGCAGGACGAGGCCGCGGAGCGCGACGAGGGCGTGACCGCCTCGCAGGACGAGGCCGCGGAGCGCGACGAGGGCGTGACCGCCTCGCAGGACGAGGCCGCGGAGCGCGACGAGGGCGTGACCGCCTCGCAGGACGAGGCCGCGGAGCGCGACGACGAGTCCGCGATCGACGACGCCGCACAGGCTCGTGAGCCGCAGCGTTAAGGACACACTCCGATCGCTGGAACGATCTCAAGAGGTAAGGTTCACCTCAGTGATCAATGTCGCACCGATGCCGGCGAATCAGGCGTATCAGCGCAACTTTGATCACTGAGGTGAACTCTCCCTCTTGAGATCATCTACCAACTCGTACCGCCCTCGGGCGCGCGTGCCACCTGGTGTGCAGTGCGAAGGCGGTCGGGGACGGCAACCGCTGCCGGGTTGGGACTCTGGGCGATAAGCGTGTTCGCACCACAAAGTGCGATGAAGGTAAGGCTTAGCAACGTTGTTGACCACTGTCACGCTGACCTAGCCTCGTGATATGAGCACCGATCTGCCTGCCATCCAGCACGAGCACGCCGACGTCACGGGCGGCTGGCTGCGTCCCGCGGTCTTCGGGGCGATGGACGGGCTGGTGTCCAACTTCGCGCTGATCGCGGGCGTGGCCGGAGGCGGGGCGTCCCGCCAGGTCGTCATTCTGGCCGGACTGGCCGGCCTGTCAGCGGGAGCGTTCAGCATGGCGGCCGGCGAGTACACCTCGGTCGCCTCGCAGGCCGAGAACGCAGAAGCCGAGATCGCCAAGGAGCGCGAGGAGCTCCTACGCAACCCCGAAGGCGAGATGGCCGAACTAGCCGAGATGTACGTCGCGCGCGGAGTCGATCGTGAGCTCGCTACCGAGGTCTCGCGGCAAATCCATCGAGACCACGAGAACGCGGTCAACGTGCACGCGCGCGAGGAGTTGGGCGTGACGCTGGACGATCTCCCGTCGCCGGTGCTGGCCGCCGTCTCGTCGTTCTTCTCCTTCGCGATCGGCGCGATCATCCCCGTTCTGCCGTACCTGCTGGGTGCGAACGCTCTGCTGCCCGGCGTGGTGATATCGCTCGTCGGATTGTTCGCCGCCGGGGCGGTCGTCACCAGGCTGACGTCGCGGCCGTGGTGGTTCGGCGGAATCCGCCAGCTGACTCTAGGTGCCATCGCGGCGGCGTTGACGTACGGTATCGGAAACCTGGTTGGCGCCGGGCTCGGGTAGACCGGCCGTCAACCTCAGGTAATCTTCACCAAACGCGCAGGGCCAGAGCCGTCCCTCGCACCCGCCGCCACCACCGACGACGGGAGTGCCCATGCGTACACCGCACTCAGGTCCGGTCCAACAGGGCCTGTACGACCCCCGCTTCGAGCACGACGCGTGCGGGGTCGCGTTCGTGGCGACGCTCACCGGCGAGCCGAGCCACGACATCGTCGACAAGGGCCTGACCGCTCTTCGCAACCTCCAGCATCGCGGAGCGTCCGGCGCCGAGCCCGAGTCGGGCGACGGTGCGGGCCTGCTCGTACAGATCCCGGACGCCTTCTTCCGCGAAACGGTCGATTTCGAGCTGCCCGAACCCGGCCGGTACGCGGCCGGGCTGGTGTTCTTCCCTGACGAGAATGCCGCCGAAGCCGCCGCCAAGCAGCGCATCGCGGAGCTCGCCGGCGAAGAGGGCCTTCGGGTTCTCGGCTGGCGTGCGGTGCCGACGACGCCGGAGCTGGTTGGTGCGACCGCGCGGGCGACGATGCCTCGGTTCCGCCAGCTGTTCGTTACGTCGGCGGACGGCGGCGAGCCGACGTCGATCGAGTTGGACCGCCGCGCGTTCTGCCTGCGCAAGCGGGCCGAGCACGAGATGCCGGTCTACTTCCCGAGCCTGTCCGCACGGACGATCGTCTACAAGGGCATGCTCACGACCGGGCAGCTCGAGCCCTTCTTCCCCGACATCTCCGACCGGCGCTTCACGTCGGCATTGGCCATCGTGCACTCCCGGTTCTCGACCAACACGTTCCCAAGCTGGCCGCTGGCCCACCCCTACCGGTACCTCGCCCACAACGGCGAGATCAACACGGTCATGGGTAACCGCAACTGGATGCGGGCCCGTGAGTCACAGCTCGCAACCGAGCTGTTCCACGGTGATCTGTCGCGGCTGTTCCCGATCTGCACCGAGGGCGCGAGTGACTCGGCGAGCTTCGACGAGGTTCTGGAACTGCTCCATCTCGGTGGCCGGAGCCTGCCGCACGCCGTGCTGATGATGATCCCGGAGGCCTGGGAGAAGCACAACGAGATGGATCCCGTGCGCCGGGCGTTCTACGAGTTCCACAGCACGATCATGGAGCCGTGGGACGGCCCGGCCAGCATCACCTTCACCGACGGCACCCAGGTGGGTGCGGTGCTGGACCGCAACGGGCTGCGCCCGGGGCGATTCTGGGTCACCGACGACGGCCTGGTGGTGCTCGCCTCCGAGGTCGGCGTCCTGGACATCGACCCGGCGACCGTAGTGCGCAAGGGCCGCCTACAGCCGGGCCGGATGTTCCTCGTCGACCTGGCCGAGCACCGGATCATCGAAGACGACGAAATCAAGGCGACGCTCGCCGCGGAGGCGCCGTACGACGACTGGCTGCACGCGGGACTCATGCGGCTGACCGATCTGCCCGAGCGCGAGCACGTCGTGCACACCCATGCCAGTGTGACCAGGCGACAGCAGACCTTCGGTTACACCGAGGAGGAGCTGCGCATTCTGCTGGCACCGATGGCCAAGGCCGGCCTCGAGCCGATCGGATCGATGGGCACCGACACGCCGGTCGCGACGCTGTCGGACCGGCCGCGCCTGCTTTTCGACTACTTCACGCAGCTGTTCGCCCAGGTCACCAACCCTCCGTTGGATGCGATCCGGGAAGAGCTGGTCACATCCCTGTCCGGCACCATCGGGCCGGAGTACAACCTGCTGGCCGCCACGCCCGCGAGCTGCCGGCAGCTTGTCCTGCCGTTCCCGGTGATCGACAACGACGACCTGGCCAAGATCATCCATGTCAACCGGGACGGTGACCTGCCCGGGTTCGACCCACATGTAGTGCGTGGGCTGTTCCCGGCCACCGGCGGCGGGGCCGAGCTGGCGCGGCGGCTCGACGAGATCTGTGCCGAGGTATCCGCAGCGATCGCCCGCGGCGCGCGGATCATCGTCCTGTCCGACCGACACTCCGACACGACGCTCGCGCCGATCCCGTCCCTGCTGCTGACCAGCGCCGTCCACCACCACCTGATCCGGGAGAAGACCCGCACCCGGGTCGGCCTGGTCGTGGAGGCCGGCGACATCCGCGAGGTGCACCACGTCGCGCTTCTGATCGGGTACGGCGCGGCGGCGGTGAACCCCTACCTGGCGATGGAGAGCGTCGAGGACCTGGCTCGAGCGGGTGTCATGCTGCCCGGCGTCACGCCGGACCAGGCGGTCAAGAACTTGATCAGGGCACTGGGCAAGGGCGTGCTCAAGGTGATGAGCAAGATGGGCGTGTCGACGGTCGCGTCCTACACCGGTGCTCAGATCTTCGAAGCCATCGGGCTCGCCAGGGACGTCGTCGACCGGTACTTCACCGGCACCACGTCCAGACTCGGCGGGGTCGGGCTCGACGTCATCGCCGAGGAGGTGCGCCGCCGGCATCAGCGGGCCTACCCGCCGGGCGGGGTAGCACCCGCGCACCGGACCCTGGAGGTCGGAGGAGAGTACCAGTGGCGGCGCGAGGGTGAACCGCACCTGTTCGATCCCGACACGGTGTTCCGGCTCCAGCACTCGACTCGGGCGGGCCGGTACGACATCTTCAAGCAGTACACCCGCCGGGTGGACGAACAGGCCGAGCGGCTGATGACGTTACGGGGGTTGTTCAAGTTCGCCGACGGTGTGCGTGAGCCGGTGCCGATCGACGAGGTTGAGCCGGCTTCCGAGATCGTCAAGCGCTTCAACACCGGGGCGATGTCCTACGGCTCGATCAGCCGGGAGGCGCACGAGACTCTCGCCATCGCAATGAACCGGCTCGGCGCGAGGTCGAACACCGGCGAGGGCGGCGAGGATCGCGAACGGTTGCGCGACCCCGAGCGGCGCAGCGCTGTCAAGCAGGTCGCCAGCGGCCGGTTCGGTGTCACGTCCGAATACCTCACGTACGCCACCGACCTGCAGATCAAGATGGCGCAGGGCGCCAAGCCCGGTGAAGGTGGCCAGCTGCCGGGCAACAAGGTGTACCCGTGGATCGCCAAGACCAGGCACTCCACGCCGGGAGTGGGGTTGATCTCGCCGCCGCCGCACCACGACATCTACTCGATCGAGGATCTCGCCCAACTGATCCACGACCTGAAGAACTCCAACCCGGCCGCTCGGGTGCATGTCAAGCTCGTGGCCGAAGTGGGGGTCGGTACGGTCGCCGCCGGTGTGTCGAAGGCGCACGCGGACGTGGTGCTCATCTCCGGGCATGACGGCGGCACCGGAGCGGCCCCGCTGACCAGCCTCAAGCACGCCGGAGGGCCGTGGGAGCTCGGGCTGGCCGAGACCCAGCAGACACTGCTGCTGAACGGGCTTCGCGACCGGATCGTCGTGCAGGTCGACGGCCAGCTCAAGACCGGCCGGGACGTCGTGATCGCCGCCCTGCTCGGGGCCGAGGAGTATGGGTTCTCGACCGCACCGCTCGTGGTGTCCGGTTGCGTGCTCATGAGGGTCTGCCATCTGGACACTTGCCCGGTCGGCATCGCGACGCAGAACCCTGACCTGCGGGCCCGCTACAACGGGCAAGCCGAACACGTCGTGACGTTCTTCGAGTACCTCGCCAAAGAAGTGCGCGAGTACTTGGCGGCACTGGGGTTCCGGAGCCTGGACGAGGCCATCGGCCACGCGGAACTGCTCGACACCCATGCGGCGGTCGACCACTGGAAGGCGTCCGGGCTGGACCTGTCGCCGATCCTGCATGTTCCCGACCTTCCCGCCGGGACGGTGCGCCGGCAGATGGTCACCCAGGACCACGGGCTGGTCAAGGCGCTGGACAACGAGCTGATCACACTGGCGGCGGACGCGCTGGACAACGGGACGCCGGTTCGGGCTCGGTTGCCGATCCGCAACGTCAACCGCACCGTAGGGACCATGCTGGGCCACGAAGTCACCAAGCGGACCGGCGGTGACGGCTTGCCGGACGACACGATCGACCTCACGCTCGTCGGGTCGGCGGGCCAGTCGTTCGGTGCGTTCTTGCCGCAGGGGGTGACGCTGCGGTCCGAAGGCGACACCAACGACTACCTGGCCAAGGGACTCTCCGGTGGCCGGGTGATCGTCCGTCCTGACCGGTCGGCGAACTTCGAGGCCGAGCGGAACGTGATCGCCGGCAATGTGGCCGCCTACGGCGCGACGAGTGGTGAGCTGTTCGTCCGCGGCGTCGTGGGTGAGCGGTTCTGCGTCCGCAACTCCGGCGTGACGGCCGTCGTCGAAGGCGCCGGTGACCACGCGTGCGAGTACATGACCGGCGGCACCGTCGTCATCCTGGGGCCGACGGGCCGCAACGTGGCGGCCGGCATGTCCGGCGGTGAGGCGTACGTCCTGGACCTGGCAGCACACCGTGTCAACCCCGGGATGGTCGATATCGATCAGCCGACGGCGAACGAAATCGAGAACGTCCGCGCGCTCATCCAGCGTCACGTCGATGAAACCGGATCGACGCTGGGAGAGAAACTGCTCGCCGACTGGACCACGACGGCCGCTCGGTTCAGCAAGATCATGCCCCGCGACTACAAGAGCGTGCTCGCCGCCAAGGCCGCCGCCGAGCGCGACGGGCGGGACGTTCTCGAGGCGATCATGGAGGCGGCGCATGGCTGATCCACGCGGATTCCTGACCACGCCGCGGCATGCTGCGCCCACCAGGCCGGTCCCGGAGCGGGTGGGGGACTGGAACGAGGTGTACGTCGGGCGCGGCCTGCTGCCGATCATCACCAAGCAGGCCGGCCGGTGCATGGACTGCGGGATCCCGTTCTGCCACCAGGGCTGCCCGCTGGGCAACCTGATCCCGGAGTGGAACGACCTGGTCTGGCGGGACGACTGGAAGGTGGCCGCCGAGCGGCTGCACGCGACGAACAACTTCCCGGAGTTCACCGGCCGGCTATGCCCGGCGCCATGCGAGGCCGCCTGCGTACTGGCGGTGAACAGCGACGCCGTGACTATCAAGAACGTCGAGGTGTCGATCATCGACCGGGCCTTCGAGGAGGGCTGGGTGCGCCCGCAGCCACCGGAGCGGCTGTCGGAGAAGACGGTGGCCGTGGTGGGATCCGGGCCGGCCGGACTGGCGGCGGCCCAGCAACTCACGAGGGCCGGGCACAGCGTCGTCCTGTACGAGCGGGCCGACCGGGCCGGTGGGCTGCTGCGATATGGCATCCCCGAGTTCAAGATGGAGAAGCGCCACGTCGACCGGCGGCTCGAGCAGATGCGTGCGGAAGGGACGATATTCCGGACGGGTGTCGACGCCGGCGCTGATATCACCGGCCATCAACTGCGCAAGCGGTACGACGCGGTCGTGCTCGCGGTAGGTGCGACGGCGTGGCGCGATCTGCCGATCCCTGGCCGTGAGCTGACCGGCGTGCACCAGGCGATGGAGTACTTGCCGCAGGCCAACCGGGCCGTGCTGGGCGAGGACGTGCCGGACCAGATCACGGCGACCGGCAAGCATGTTGTGATCATCGGCGGGGGCGACACGGGAGCGGACTGCCTCGGAACCGCGCACCGGCAGGGCGCGGCGTCCGTGACTCAGCTCGAGATCATGCCGGAGCCGCCGGAGACTCGGCACGAGTCGACCCCGTGGCCGACCTGGCCGCTGATGCTGCGCACGTCGTCAGCGCACGAGGAGGGGGGCGAACGGGTCTTCTCGGTGTCGACCCAGGAGTTCCTGGCCGATGACGAGGGGAACGTGCGGGCGCTGCGGCTGGTCGAGGTGCGGCGCGCCGCGGGCGGCGGGTTCGAACCGGTGCCCGGAACCGAGCGTGAGCTGCCGGCTCAGCTGGTACTGCTGGCCATGGGCTTCGTGGGTCCGGAGCGGTCCGCGCTGGTGGACCAGCTCGAGGTGGAGCTCGATTCACGGGGGAACATTGCCCGGGACGGCTCCTACCTGACGTCCGTGCCCGGCGTGTTCGCCGCCGGTGACGCGGGGCGGGGCCAGTCGCTGATCGTGTGGGCCATCGCGGATGGCCGGGCCTGCGCGGCCGCCGTCGACCGGTACCTGACCGGTGCCGACCGGCTGCCCGCGCCAGTGGCCCCCACCGACCGCCCTCTCGCGGTTTGATCACGTTCAGCAGGCGTAGGGGTGCCGTACCAGGCGCACGCGCCTGGTGGAGCGCCGACGAACCTGCTGAACGTGATCAATCGGTGCCCCACCAGGCGCGTGCGCCCGGTACGGCACCGACGGGCCTGGTGGGCGGGCCCACAGCTGTTCTGTTAACAATCCGTTCCGGTCGGAGGTCTACACTGAATGAACGTGCGAAGAGCGAAGATTGTGTGCACCCTCGGGCCGGCGACGGACTCGGCCGAGAGGCTGCGCCAGATGGTGGAAGCCGGCATGGACGTGGCGCGGTTCAACCTGAGCCACGGCAGCCACGATGAACACGAGCAGCGATACCGCAGGGTGCGGGCGGCGGCAGCGTTGGCCGGCCGCAACGTCGGCGTACTCGTCGACCTGCAGGGACCGAAGATCCGCCTCGGCAAGTTCGACCACGGCCTGGTCCGCCTCGAAGCTGGTGACAAGTTCACCATCACCACCGACGACGTCACCGGCGACGCGACGCGCAGCTCCACAACGCACAGGGGCCTGACCGCCGACGTACACCCGGGTGACACCGTGCTCATCGATGACGGTCGCCTGTCGCTCGAAGTAGAGGAAGTCACTGGCAGCAATGTGGTCACCCGCGTCCTCGAGGGTGGCCCGGTCTCGGACAACAAGGGCATCAACCTGCCCGGCGCGGCCGTGAGCGTGCCCGCCATGTCCGACAAGGATGTCGATGACCTCCGGTGGGCGCTGCACACCGGCGCTGACATGATCGCGCTGTCCTTCGTGCGTTCAGCCGACGACATCGTCGAAGTCCACAAGATCATGGACTCGGAGGGGATCCGGCTGCCGGTCATTGCCAAGATCGAGAAGCCGCAGGCCGTCGATAACCTCGAGGAGATCGTGGAGGCGTTCGACGGCATCATGGTGGCTCGCGGCGACCTGGGGGTCGAACTGCCGCTATGGGATGTACCGCTCGTCCAGAAGCGAGCCGTGATGCTGGCCCGCCGGCGCGCGAAGCCGGTCATCGTGGCCACCCAGATGCTCGAGTCCATGATCGGAAACCCGAGGCCGACCCGGGCGGAGGCCTCGGACGTCGCCAATGCGATCCTCGACGGCACCGACGCCGTGATGCTCTCGGGGGAGACGAGTGTCGGTGCGTACCCGATCGAGGCCGTCCGCACCATGGCCCGGATCGTGGAGACGGTCGAGAACAATGCGATAGACCAGATCCCGCCATTGGGCACCAAGCCCAAGACCAAGGGTGGAGCGATCACCCGGGCCGCGGCTGACGTCGCGGATGTGCTCGGCGCTCAGTTCCTGGTGGCTTTCACCCAGACCGGCGACTCGGCCCGGCGGATGTCACGGCTTCGTTCGCCCATCCCGCTGCTGGCATTCACCCCGCTGGAGTCCACCCGCAACCAGTTGGCCTTGAGCTGGGGTATCGAGGCGTTCCTGGTGCAGGAGGTCAGCCACACCGACGCCATGGTCCTGCAGGTCGACAGAATGCTGCTGGAGATGTCGCGATGCCGTCGTGGCGACCTGGTCGTCATCGTCGCCGGCTCTCCACCCGGCATTCCGGGTTCGACGAACGCCATGCGGGTGCACCAGATCGGCGACGCCGTCGGGCAGGTGGCACCGGGCTACCGCTGAGGGGGCTGCCCGGCGTGGCGCGCGGCGCTGAACGTGTAGCCGGCGAGCAGGTCGCCCCACCACAGGCCGATGACGGCGGCGGCCGCATCTCCGGTCTGCACCGCCGTCCAGCCGCGGTGTTCGACGGTCACTCGCGTACCGTCGCCGTCCGGCTCAAAGGTGATCTCGACCTCCGTACGCTCCGCCGGCGCCCAGTGCGGGCCGAGCCAGGCGAGGACGAGCCGGCTGCCGGGCTCCCAGGCGAGGACGCGGCCCAGTTCGGTCGAGCCGTCGCCGAACACTTCTACCAGGCTGTCACCGTCGAACCGCACGATGGACGCCGCCGGTCGTGAACGGTGCCGGGCCGACCGGCGCCACCAGGTGTCGATCTCGTTGGTGAAAAGGGTGAAGGCGGTATCGGGTGAGGTACGCACAACGGTGCTCACGCTGACGCTGTTCGGTGTCATCGGCTCTCCACGTGATCCTTGAAGGCGCCGAGCTGATCGGTCCAGAACTGCCGGACATCGTCCAGCCAGTCGTTGAGGTCGACGAACGGCTCGGGGCGGAGCGAGTAGATGCGCACCCGCGCGTCGTCGGCGTGCGAGTACCCTTGCACCAGGCCGCTTCGGCGAAGTACTCGCAGGTGGCGGCTCATGGCGGGTGGGGTCAAGCCGACCGACGCGGCCAGCGCGCCGGCCGACTCCGGGCGCTCGGCCAGCAGGTCGACGACGCGTCGCCGGTGCGGGTCCGCGAGCGCTGTCAGGATGCCGTCCAGCTCGGTCGACGTGGTCACTGCGCTGCGCGCTCCAAGGGAGTGGCGAAGATCCATCGGTGGCCTTCGGGGTCGATCGCCCGGTAGACGCGCTCGCCGTAGTCCTGGTCCGCCGGCTCGTCCAGAACGATGGCGCCGGCTGCGCGAGCCTGCCGGTAGTGCGCGTCGACGTCGGGCACGGCGCATCGCAACTGGCAGTGGACCGCGCCAAGCTCGTTCGGTGTTGCCAGGCCCCCGTCCCGCCAGACGCTGGCCAGCATGACGATGTTCTCGGCGAGCTCGACCTCGGCGTGGCCGACAGAGCCGTCCTCGCCGACCATCCGCCATCGCTCCGTGAAGCCGAAGGCACGGCACAGGAAGTCAATGGCTGCCGGCGCGTCCTCGTAGGCGAGCATCGGGACGATTCGCTGGGTCATGCCGCGCCTCCACAAGCGAGTCTAGTTCGCCAGTTGCCAAAATATTAACCGTCCCGTTAAGTATCTGTCCAGGACCCACAGCCCGCAATTCGGTTGGGCGGGCACCGATGTCAGAGCCGGCCGCTACTTTCGACAGAGGAAGTGATGATCAAGTGGTGCCCGAGGCGGGATTCGAACCCGCACGTCCCGAAGGACAATGGATTTTGAGTCCATCGCGTCAGCCAGTTGCGCCACTCGGGCCAGTTCGTCCATCACCGGACACTGTGACCAGCAAGGGAAGGGTAGCGCGGATGCGTTCGCCTGAGGAAGTTGGCCGGATACTGCGCCTCGCCGCCGAGGGCATGAACCGATCGGAGATCGCCCGGGCCGTGGGGATTCCGCGACCGACGGTGAGTATGTGGCTGCGGGGGGACGTCCCTGATTTCGATCGCCCCAAACAGAGCTGTCCAGTGTGCGCCGGACAAGTTGATCGCCTGCCGGGTCACCAGTACGTCTACTTGCTGGGTCTTTACCTTGGTGACGGCGCCTTGAGCAAGCACCCCCGAGGTGTATACCGGTTGAGGATTTCGTGTGCGGATGCCTACCCGCGGCTGATAGAAGAGTGTGAGGCGGCGATCGGCGCGGTCCTTGACTCGAAGGTCGGCCGGGTCAAGGCGATCGGTTGCGTTCAAGTGTCTGCCTACTCCAAGCATTGGCCGTGCATGTTCCCGCAGCACGGACCGGGCATGAAGCACACTCGGAAGATCGAACTGGCGCATTGGCAGCAAGCGTTGGTGGACAAGGACCCGCGTCCGCTCATCCGTGGCCTGATTCATTCCGATGGATGCCGCGTGCTGAACCGAGCTGCGGGGACGAAGTATCCGCCGTATCCGCGTTATCACTTCACGAACACCTCGGCCGACATTCGGCGGATCTTCACTGACGCGTGCGATGCCATCGGTGTGCAGTGGCGCCACAACAACG
>Ga0214469_1000215_pt1 | contig 18743 bp, 21 predicted proteins | sample RVTome_10_FD_187340 | JGI IMG/M metagenome (GOLD analysis project Ga0214469, IMG submission 187340) | Soil microbial communities from uranium-contaminated site in the Upper Colorado River Basin, Wyoming, United States - RVT153D57 HiSeq ... | reverse complement strand
TCGCCGACTCGTGCTTGTCGTGGGCGGACACGATCGTGTGGTTCAGCTGGACAGGCATGGCGACTCCCTTTCCGGGCTATTCCCTCATCGTCTCCCCGGCGGGGACCGACCAACAGGTCTGGTCGCCAGCCTTTCCGTCCAGCCGGCGCGAGCCGGGCTGCCCGAGCATCGGTCACGCGGGACCCGGCGTCGCCTCGTTGCTCGTGTCGGCGGTGTCGGCGAGGGCAGCCCAGATCTGGCTGGTCCGGTCGATGAACTCCGTGAGTTCGGCGGGTGGCAACGCGCTCTGCCACTCCGCGGCGACGGTGTCGGGAAGCTCGCCGCGCAGGTACCTGTCCAAAGCGAACAGAGCCGGCTCCCAACCGGGTCCCAAGCCGGTGATGACGTCGACGGATCGGCCCTCCCACTCGACCCGCTCGAGGACCGTGGCATGTTCGAGCTCGAGCACGGTGCCGCTGTCACCGGCAGGGGACAACCTCAGCTCCACCTCGTCGACCGGTCTGTCCCCGTAGATCCAGCTCACCGCCAGCAGGCGAGGCGGCTCACAACGCAGGATCTCGCCATGCGCGTTGCCCTCGAGCTGGTAGGTGCCGCCGAGCCGGAGGTCGCCGGTGACGTCGAGAAACCAGCGGCTCAGCCGGTCGGGATCGGTGCGTCCCACACGTCGTCGATCGTGGCGTCGTAGTCACGCCTGATCAGGACCGTGCGGGCACCACCGGCAGTGCGTACTTATATAAGTCAATACTTAATCCGATCGAGCGTCAGCGAAGCGATCAGCCAACCGGTCGAGGAAGGCTCGCTGTCCGACCACGATCTTTTCCCGCGCCTGCTCGAGACCCAGCCATGCGACCCGGTCGACCTCGGGGAACTCCTGGAACCGGCCGGACCCGCGCGGCCACTCCATCGTGAATGTCCCGGGCACGACCTCCGCTGGGTCGAGGTCGCTCTCGGCCGCCCACACCGTCACCACCTTTCCGCCGGATTGCCGGACCTCGCCAAGGGCGATGAGATCAGCGGCGGGTACCGGTAGGCCGAGCTCCTCCTCGAACTCCCGGCGTGCCGCGGATGCAGGATTCTCGTCCGGCTCGTACTCCCCCTTGGGCACGGACCACGCGCCGGCGTCGCGCCCACTCCAGAACGGCCCACCCATGTGCCCGAGGAGCACTTCGACCCCCGTCCCAGCTCTGCGGAACAGCAGGATGCCGGCACTGCGCTTGCCCGCCACCCGACCGAGTCTGCCGTCTCACCCCGACAGGAAGTCGGCGAGAGCTGTCGCCAGTTCGCCGGGTGCCTCTTCCGCGATGTGGTGGCCGCAGTCGAAGTGGATCTCGGTCACGTTCGTGGCCCACTCGCGCCATATCCCGGCCGGGTCGTCGTAGAGGACGTGCATGTCGTCGCGACCGGCGTACCCGAAAAGCACCGGGACGGCGATGCGGCGTCCGGCGCGACGGTCGGCGTCATCGGCTTCTCGGTCGACGCCAAGCCCGGCCCTGTAGTCCTCACACATCGCGTGCACCGTGTCCGGGTCGTGGATCGCCTGCCGGTAGTCCTGGTACGCCTCCACTCCCATCTGGTCTGCAGATCCGCCGTACCACGCGTCGGGATCGACAGTGATCACCCTTTCGGCGGGCTGTGTGGTCTGGCCGAGGAAGAACCAGTGCCACCACAACTGCGCGAACCGGGCGTCGGCACGGCCAAGCGCGTCTCCGATCGGCACACCGTCGAGAACCACGAGGTCTGTGACGGCGCTCGGATGGTCCATCGCCAGGCGTTGTGCCACGTACGTGCCACGGTCGTGCCCGACCACAGCGAAGCGGTCGTGACCGAGAGAGTGCATCAGGGCGATGATGTCGGCAGCCATCGTGCGCTTCGAGTATGGAGTGTGGTCGGCCGTGGTCGGAGGCGTCGAGGACTGGCCGTAGCCACGAAGATCAGGGCAGACGACCGTGAACCGTCCGGCGAGCATCGGCGCGACCCGGTGCCACGTGGCGTGGGTACGCGGATGCCCGTGCAGGAGCACAACCGGTGGACCAGTGCCGCCATACCGCACCCGCAGGACCACGTCGCCCACCGTGATCCGGTCGAGCGCGAAGCCTTCGAACACGATCGCTGCCTACCCGCGGAGTGCATGGGTCACGCACGAGCCGGTGGAAGACTCCATCCATGGCACCCCGTGGCGTCAACCTCGCCGAACGGTTCTCGCGGTTCACCGAGCAGTGGTCGCCCAAGGTCGTGGCGCGGCTGAACGACTGCGAGATCAAGATCGTCCGAATCCAGGGCGAGTTCGTCTGGCACACCCACGAGGACACCGACGAACTGTTCCTCGTTCTCGCCGGCGAGCTCACCATCCGCCTGCGTGACGGTGACGTCGTGCTCTCCGCTGGCGAGATGTACGTGGTACCGCGCGGCGTCGAGCACTGCCCGGTCGCCACTGACGAGGTCCAGGCGGTGCTCATCGAGCCCACCGGGGTCGTCAACACCGGCGACGCGGGCGGCCCGCTGACCGCCGGGTACGACGACTCGCTGGTCTGAGTCACACCGGCGGAACTTGGCCGGACCCGGTGACGTAGCTGCGGATCAGTGACATGCTTGCCGCCGCACTGGTCCGACGAGCAGGAAGCTCGGGTCCACGGCGCGGCGTCGCCGTCCGTGTGAGCCCGGGCTGCGGGGACGGCTCACATGCCACGACACCGCGCGCCCAAGCGCCGGTCGTTCCGCGTGGTCGCTGCTCTGCTCCTCGTGACTGTCGCAGCGTCCGGCGCCGTCGCGGCACTGGCCCTGAGCGGCAACGGCGCAATCCTCGGCATCGTCGACTCGGACGGGCCGTCGGCCGCTGAATCGCCGTGCGCCCGGACCCTGACAGTGGTGACCGCGAGTTCGTTCCAACCCGTGCTGGCCGGACTGGCCGGGCCGCTCGAGTCCGGTGAGGACTGTGTGCACCTCGACGTCACGGTGGCGGATGGCCGTGCGGCTGCCGCTCAGGTGGGGGAGCTCGGTGCAGACGTCTGGATCCCTGATGACACGTCGTGGGTCGGTGGCGCGGACTCGCTGGCGATCGCCGAAGAGCCGGCCGGGGGATCGGGGACGGTCGTGGCGACCAGTCCGATCTACATGATCACCGACGACTCGACTGCGGGACAGATCGAGCAGGCCGGGGGCGGCTGGCGGGCACTCGCGGATCTGGTGACGAGCGATTCGGGCGTTCGGATGGCGGTCCGCGATCCGGGCGGCTCGGGCGACGGTCTGGTCGCGGTGGGAGCCGTCGCGGAGGCCGTGTGGATCGACGAGGGTATGGATGCCTCCGCCGAGGCGCTGATGACCGCGTTGCCCTCGACGCGGACAGTGCCGAGCCATGCGATTCCCGAAGAGAACGGTGAGGTCGGGCTGGTCGCGGAGTATGCGCTGATCCCACTGCTCGCCGGCGGCGGCGGTTCGGCCGCCGCGACGGTACGCGATGCCACGTTGCTCGCCGGCTCCGACTACTCGGTCGTGATGCGCTATACCTGGCTGCCCACCGTGGAGGCCGTCGAGGACCCGGCGCTGAACGAGCCGTTGGAGCGCGTGCTGTCCGCGCTCACCGGGGAGGAGTCCGACGACGCCCTCGCCGAAGCGGGTCTCCGCCGTCCGGACGGCGGGCCACCTCCGGGAGCGTCCGAGCGGCTTCCGGAGGCTTCGGCTGCGCCGCTCGACGTGCTGGGAGCGCACAGCGTCGACCACGTCTTCGCGGCCTGGTATCCCGAAGACCGCAGGTCCGATGTGCTCGTCGTGATCGACGTCTCCGGATCGATGTCGGCGGTGGCTCCCGGATCGGATGCGCCGTTGATCGACGTCGTGCGGAGCGGCACCCGCGAGCTCGCCGAGATCCTGCCCGATGATTCCGAACTTGCCCTCTGGGAGTTCGGCTCGCTGTTGGATCCGCCGCGCGACTATCGGACGTTGCTGGCTCGTGGCCCGCTCGAGGCCGCACAGAGGCAGCGTCTCGACGGTGCGCTCGGCGCGCTCGCGGTGAGCGAGACCGGGACGGGACTTTACGACACGGTCCTCGCGGCGTACGTCACGGCCCGGGACGGTCATAGGGAGGGCACGCCCAACCATGTGGTGATCTTCACCGACGGTCGCAACGAGGACGACCCCGGTTCGATCTCGGCAGACCAACTCGCCGCAGGGCTCGCTGACGCCCAGGATCCGCAGCGCCCGGTCCAACTTCTTCTCATCACGTTCGGTCCGGATCCGGAGGTCGACGTCCTCGAGAGCGCTGTCGAGCCGGTCGAGGGTGCCGTGAATCCCTTGACGACTGCGGACGAGGTGCGGTCCGTGTTCATCCACGTGGCGGCCGGTGGCGTGCACCACTGACCCAGGACCCGGCATCCGAACGGGGGTCGTGCCCAGCCCGGCCGCCGGTGGGGGAACCAGTCGTCCGCTCCAGCCGTGACTGATCTTGAAGAAGATCGCGCGGAGGTCTTCACAAACACCTTGACGGGGAGCAATCTTCCACCGAGTACATACGACGGCAACGGAGCCGTCGAGGAGGTGAAGGGACCGTGCGCACACCATCCCGTGCGTTTGCGGGGGCTGCCGCGCTGATCGCTGCGGCACTCGTCCTCACAATGGGACCGGGCAGCGTCGCCGCGCCCGGCCAGGGTCAAGCACCCGAAGGACCCGGTCGGTTTCCAGGAGACCAGGTCGAGACCAAGGACAAGGACAACCGAAAGGGCCGGGCCGCGCCCTCCGCCCGCCAGCAGGCCAAGGCGGATGAGGTCGGTGCCCGGGCCCGCTGGAACGACTTCGGCACACCGGCGACGCTGACGTCGACCGGTGATCCGCTCGCCTCCGGCCTGTCCGCCGACCCGGTGGCAGCCGCTGAGGCGTACGTCGCCGCCAACCGCGACCTGCTCGGTCTCACCCAGCGCGGCGCAGCGGCACTCGAGGTCGTGACCGTCGCCCCGATGGGCGAAGGCGCCGCGGTGCTGTTCAGGCAGCGGTTCGGCGGTCTCGAGGCGGGCCGTGACGGCCTTCTCACCGTCGGAGTGCGCGACGGCGCCGTCTGGCACGTGAGCTCGTCGCTCGCTCGCGACGCCGGCCGGCCGGCGGCGGCGACACTGTCGGCCGACGAGGCCGCACAGATCGCCGCGGAAGACGCGGGTGTCGATGAGACCGCTGTCCAGGCGGTCGAACTGGTCGCCGTACCCATGCCGCAGGGTGCTGCACGCGCTGGATACGAGGTCGTGCTGATCGGCGAGGACGACGCCCAGCCGGTGGGCTTCACCACGTACGTGGACGGCCGTGACGGTAGCGTGCTCGTCCGCGAGGACCTGGTCGACCACAGCGAGGACAACCCGGCCTGGGAGGTCTTCCCCAACACGCCACCGTTCGACTACTCGTCGACCGACACGCGCGTGCGGTGGTGCTTCCTGCCCGGGCCCGGTTGCGACGAGGTCGTCGGTACGCCCGCGTCGCCGCTCGCCTGGGACGTCAAAGCGTCGAACGAGAAGTCGACCGAGACGACCTCTGGGAACAACTCCTTTGCCGTCCACAACTGGTTCAGCAACGATCCCTTCAAGGTCGGCAAGGAGTTGGCGACGCCGAGACCGGACCGTGAGTACACCTACGCGTGGACCAACCAGTGGTTCAGGGAGAAGTGCTCGCCGGCGGTCTTCGAGACGGCCCTCCGCAACGACATCGACGCAGCGCGAGCGAACCTGTTCGCAATGCACAACCGGATGCACGACTGGTCGTACCACCTCGGATTCACCGAAGCCACGTTCAACCTGCAGGACGACAACTTCGGCCGGGGCGGCAAGATGAACGACCCGGAGCAGGGTAACGCGCAGGCCGGCGGTGTCTCCGGTGGTCCACCAACGTTCGCGGCGCGGGACAACGCGAACCAGATCACCCCGCCGGACGGCCACCCGCCGATCACCAACATGTACCTCTGGCAGCCGATCGCCGGTGCCTTCTACGCGCCGTGCGTGGACGGGGACTTCGACATGTCGGTGATCGCCCACGAATACGGCCATGCCATCACGAACCGGATGGTCGCCGGCCCAAGGAACGGCCTGAGCTCGCCGCAGGGCATGAGCGAGAGCTGGTCCGATCTCCTGGCGGTCGAGTACCTCGCGGAACACGGCTACGCGCCCTCGGGCAGCCGGGCGTTCACGATCGGGGAATATGTCACCAGCGACCCGGCTGCGGGCATCCGCAACTACAACATGAGCGACAGCCCGCTGAACTACAGTCACATCGACTATGACTTCGTCGGGCTGCAGGTCCATGCGTCGGGCGAGGTGTGGAGTGCCACCAACTTCGACATCAGGCAGGCGTTGATCGGACGCTACGGCGCCGGTAACGCGGCGTTGCAGAAGTCCTGCGCCAACGGCGAGACGCCGGTGACCAGCTGCCCGGGGAACCGGCGCTGGGCACAGCTCATGTTCGACTCGTACCTGCTCATGGCCGTCTCCCAGGTGAGCATGGTCGATTCCCGGGACGCTTTGCTGGCGGCGGACATGATCCGCTTCGGCGGGGCGAACCAGGACCTGCTGTGGAACGCGTTCGCCAAGCGTGGTCTTGGTGAGGGTGCGTCCAGCAACGGTCATACGGACCCGAACCCCACGCCGAGCTTCGCCTCGCCGTTCGCGGACGAAGCCGCCGTGACGTTCGTGCCGGTCAACGAGGCCGGAGCGGTCGTGTCGGGTGCCCGGCTGTTCGTGGGCGACTACCAGGCACGGGCTCGCGCAGTGGCGGACACCGATCCGGCGACCACACTCGGCAACACCGTGCAGCTCGTGCCGGGCACGTACGACTTGCTGGCCACGGCAGCGGGTCGAGGGCACGTGCGGGTAGGGCCCGTCGCCGTCACGGCAGGGGCAACCACGCTGACCGTCCAGATGCCCATGAACCTTGCGTCCAGCGCGGCTGGTGCGACGGTGAGTGGCGACGGGATCAACCTGGCCCGGCTCGTCGACGACGACGAGGCCACCAACTGGGCCTCGATCGGCACTCCGGTCGCAGGCAAGCAGGTGACCGTGAACCTGGCGGGCGACGCTGCCCACGAGGTGGGCCGGGTCCAGGTGAGCGCGATGCTGCGGCCACCGGTGACGGGAGATCCCGACGCAGGCGCGCAGAGCCGATTCTCGGCACTACGGCAGTTCCGCGTGCTGGCATGCACGGCGACAGGATCGGTTGACTGCGCGGACGCCGCGGACTTCAGCCCGGTGTTCACGAGCCCGGCCGACGCGTTCCCCTCGGTCGCGCCGCGACCACGTGCGCCCGAGCTGATCCTGCGGACGTTCGACATCCCGGACACCATGGCAACTCACCTGCGCCTGGAGGTGGTGACCAACCAGTGCACGGGCACTCCGGATTACGCGGGTGAGCAGGACGCCGATCCGCGGGCGAACACCGACTGCACGACGGCGAGCTCGCAAGCTCGCGTCGTCCGGGCGGCGGAGTTCCAGGCTTTCGCCCAGTAGCGGGCTGACGTACGGGGAGGGCGGGCACCGCCGGCCCGCCCTCCCCGTCGCCGTAGACGGCACGCCGCCTCGGGCCGTCCACCTGACCGATCACTGACACATCGCCCGTCAGACCGAGCGCTGGTACGACCGGAAGGCCCTGGTGGCGATCCAGCCCATGACCAGCGCGACCGTCAGCAGGCCGCCGAGCCGGGTCAGCACGGCTGGCCAGTCGGGGTTCGCCGACAGCGCTTCTCGGCTGGCCATGACCGCCCAGTCCACAGGGTTGTAGCCGGCGACGGTCTGGATCCACTCGGGCGCTGCCTCCTTCGCCATCATCGCCGACGACAGGAAGGACAGCGGCAGCGTCAGCATCGTCGAGAACCCGATCAGCGACTCGCGGGTTCGGACCAGCAACGCCATCCCGTTGGAGAGTGAGCTGAACGCTGCGGCGAGCAGGATTGCCGCGAGGAGCATGACCGCCACTCCCGGCACGCCACTTGCGTAGTCGGCGCCGAGCAGCAATCCGACCACGACGATGACCAGGGCCTGGATGACGATTGTGACCGCCTGGTTCGCCACCGACGAGGCCATCATCGCCCCGCGGCTGACCGGCGAGGACAGCATCGTGTCCATGACGCCGCGGTCCATGTCCTCGATGAACCCCATGCCACTCCACCCGCTGGTGAACAGCACGGTCATGACCACGACGCCAGGGATGAGGAAGTCGATGTATGTACCGCCGCCGAAGCCCGGCACCTCCACGACCCGCTTGAACAGCTGGCCGAACAGCAGCAACCAGATCATCGGCTGGATCAGCATGATCACGACGAACGCGGGTTGCCGCCCGGTCGCCCGGAGCAGGCGCCCGGTCAAGTATCCGGTGTGCGCCACCATGGTGCTCATCGGTTCTCGCCTTCTTCGGCCGCGAAGGTGCGGCCGGTGTACTGCAGATAGACGTCGTCCAGCGACGGCCGGGCGACGGTGATGGAGGCGACCGGTGCACCCGCGGCATCGAGCGCGGCCAACACGGAGGGCACGGTGCTCGCTCCGTTGTCGACCCGGGCCCGGACGACACGACCGTCCACCGTTACCTCGCAGGCGCCGGCGACCCGCTCGATCGCGGCCCGTGCCACGCCCAGGTCGGCGTCCGCTGCCAGTTCGGTGACCACCGCGTCGCCGCGGAGTTCGTTCTTCAGCTGTTCCGGTGTGCCCTGGGTCACCATTTCGCCACGGTCGACGATGGCCAGCATGTCGGCGAGCTGATCCGGGCGCTCGATGTCCAGTAGTTGCCGGGCCGTCGCTGACGACTGACGTCTCGACCCGGTGGCGATGGGCCGCGAAGATGAACCGATGACGCCGCAGTCGCGCTCGGATCGAGGTTCCGCCGACCAACAGCGGAAACTGCACGAGATAGCCGATGATCTCTATGCGCTGCGACCGGACGCATTCATCGCCGCCCGGGACGAGCAGGTGGCCCTGGCCCGCGCCGAGGGTCGACCTGCGCTGGCCCGAGACCTGGGCCGGCTGCGCCGCCCGACGCAGAGCGCGTGGCTGCTCAACCTGTTGTGGAGGGACCAGAGCGACACCGTGGAAGAACTCCTGAAGATCGGTGACGAGCTCCGCCGCGCCCATGCGCGAGGATCCGGCTCGGATCTGCAGAAGATCGCGGCCCGGCGTCGCGACATCGAGGCCGGCCTGCTCCGCCGGTTGCGGGCGATCGGTTCTGGCGAGGGAGTCGACGTCACGGCGAACATGTCGCGGGAGGCGGAGGAGACATTGACTGCTGCCCTCGCCGAGGCTGAGGTCGCCGACGAGCTCCGCTCGGGGAGATTGGTCCGGCCCGCCTCGTACTCGGGTTTCGGCGCGATCCTGTCCGCCGTACCCGCAGGGCCGGCTACTGCGGAACCGCGTGGTAAACGCTCTGGCCGCCGGCGAAAGGCGGCCACCGTCGAGGACGAAGGCGGCGTCGATCGCGACGAACAGAAGGAGCGGCAACGGCGGGCGGCAGCCGAGGAAGCCGTGGCTGAGGCGCGCGAGATTCTCGACGCGCTGACCGGCGACTTGGCCGAGCAGGACAATGCCCTCGGCGTTGCGGACCAACGCTGCAACGAGCTCCGCGAGCGACTCGCCGAACTTGAGCAGCAGGTCGATACCGTTCGTCAGGAGCTCACGGCGGCCGAGCGTGGAGCCAAGGTCGAGGCTCGCCGCATGGCTCACGTGCAGAAGGCCCACGACGAGGCACGAGCAGAGCTGGAACGTGTCGAGGCGGTGCTCGACGACCTGTGACCGTGTCGTTGCAGGACGCCCTCCGGGAACGCGTGATCATGGCCAGCGACTACGGTGGCGGTGCGTAGCGGAGGGACACGGCGTTGCCGTTCACGGGGAGCCATCCGGTCGAGCCACTCGCGCATCCCTGAACTGCCCCGGGGCGTGGTGGCCGTTGCCGTCTCGTCGTGTGGGTCGCCCGCTGGCACTGCGACACGCCTGCGTGCGCGGCAGTCCGTAGGATCGCGCCGCTGAGCCCAGGTACGGCCTGGCGGTATGGCTCGGACTGGCCGTGGTCACGCTCGGCGGGGCCGTCGTCGGCTGGTTCCGGCCGGCTGCGACGAGGCGGGCCGGACTGGTCGGACGTCGGCGTGGAGGCCGTCACGCTTGCCGGGTCGGCCGTCGGTGTGACCATCCACGTCCTGTCGATCGTCTGGGCCGTGCACGACCGGATGCTGCGGGCCCGCCGCCGAGTGCCGTGAGTTACCACCCCACCTCGTGGCAGCCGGTGTGCGACCTGGGCTCGACCTGGAGGGTTGCGTGAGCGACCCCGTGCTGGTCACGCAGCACGTCACGGGCCCGGTCCAGGACCTCGTGGGCGTCGGCGCCGTCGACGGTGACCAGGTGCGCGGTCGCCACGTTCATTCCCGACGTGAGCGTCCACAGATGCAGGTCGTGAACGTCATGGACGCCCTTCGTGGCCGCGAGGGCGGCTGCGACGTCGTCCGCCCGCATGCCGGCCGGCACGTGCTGGGCGAGCACGGCGAACACCTGGCGGCCGAGCCCGATCGCCCGGACCACGACGAACGCACCGATGACCAGCGCGATCGCCGTGTCCCAGGTCGCGTCTCCGGTGGCGGCCACCAACCCGGCTGCCACCAACACGCCGACAGAGCCGGCGGTGTCGGCGAGGACCTCGAGGTAGGCGCCCCTGACGTTGAGGCTCTCGGCTGCGCCACCGCGCAGCAGCAGCAGCGCCGTCAGGTTGACCAGGAGGCCGAGCCCGCCGACGGCGAACAGCGGCCAGGCTGCGACCTCCGGCTCGGACCCGATGCGGCGGACCGCCTCGGTCACGACATATGCGGCAACACCGAGCATGAGCAGCACGGCCAAGCCGGACGCGAAGACCTCGGCCCGGTACGAGCCGTAGGTGCGGCGGCCGGTCCGGTCCGGACGGGTGGCGATCCTGGTGGCGACCACCGCTGCCCCGAGCGCCACGACGTCGGCGGCCATGTGACCGGCGTCCGAGAGCAACGTCAACGATCCCGACGCCAGTGCGGCCGCCAATTCGACGACGAAGAACGTGGCGACGATGGCGAACGAGACCGCCAGTCGCCAGCGGTGCCGGGCTCCCGCGTGGCCGTGCACGTGACCGATGCTCATCACCGGGGTTCCTCGTGCCGGGTGTGCTCACGGGACAGGTCGAGGAGCATGCGCACGTGGGCGTCGGCGAGGCGGTAGAACACCAACCGGCCGTCGCGCCGCCCGACCACGGCGCCCGACGCGCGGAGCAGGCGCAGAGCCTGCGACACCGTCGACTCCTGGGCATCGACCGCCGCCGCGAGGTCCGACACGCACATCTCGCCGACCTCGAGCAAGGCGTAGAGCAGCCGTACCCGGGTCGGATCACCGAGCAGCCGGAACAACTGCGCCAGCGATGTGAGCTCGTCCGGGCCCAAGGCGCGCTCGCGGGCCAGGTCGACCCGTTCCGGCTGGACGTACGGCGCACCGACACGCAGGTCTCGAACTCTCACAGCACCTCTCAACATATGAGCAGATGCTCAGATGATTGCCCGCGTCGACGTCGCCGGTCAAGTCGGCATCAGCGTGACCTGCATTCCGGCCACCTGGGAGGGCTCGAGGCAGGATCTGCGGCCCCCTAGGCGGAACCGGTGAGGCGGTCGGCCAGGTAGGCGAGCTTCGCCCGCTGGTCCCGCGCGGAGTAGAGGTAACGCGTCCACGCCTGCTGCTCATGAAGGACCACGCCGAGTTCCCAGACGCAGATGACTTCCAGGTGAGGGCCCTGAACCACTGGTGCGAAGCCGCTGCCGTCGTTGGTGTAGACGGACTCCCACATCTCGTTGACGTTGCGCCACGTGCAGACGATGAGGAAGTAGAACGACTCCCCACACAGGTGGAGGATGGCGAAGCCCAGTTCGCCGGAAATCTCCAGCCGGCCTGCTTCGGCCTCGCCCCGGAGGAAAGCCCGCGCTTCGTCACGGACCTCGTCGGAGACCACGGCGTCCTTCCGGCGGACCTCGTACCACTTGAGGTGGGCGGCCGGCAGAACGAGATCGTCACCCGGCGTGATGGCCTTGGGATGGTGGCGGTACTCGGCGGGCACGTTGCCCAGGTCGGCGATGCTGACGGTGGTCATGCAATGACGGTAGACACCGGAACCGACAGATATCCGGCGACGGTGTGACGGGGCTTCGTCACTCCTCGTGCATGGCGGCGAGGAGACGGTCGAGTACGCGGCTCGCGCTCGTCAGGTCCGCCTCGCCGATCCTGGCGCCGAGCGCGTCGGACCAGACCTTCTGGTCCGAGTTGATCGCGCGCAGGATGCGACGGCCGCGCGGCGTGGGTCGGAGCAGCTTCGCTCGTCGGTGTCGGGGGTTGTCCTCGTATGTCGCCAGCCCGTCCTGCACGAGCAGGTCCGCCACCCGCTGCACGCTCTGCCGCGCGTAGCCGAACCGCCGACTGATCTCCGCGACGGTTGCCGGCGTGTCGGCCACAGCGTCCAGCGCGACCCATCGCGCCAGCGTCTGGCCGGTCGGCTTCGCCAGCGCTTCGCCCTTGGCCGTGAACGCGTGTGAGAGGAAGACGACCCGCAAGATGAGCGTCGTCAGCGCGTCGCCGGCCGGCGTCCGGGCGATGTCCCCCTCGGCAGGGTTGACAGCATCCTGTCGTTTTGGCATGATGACAGCATCCTGTCATAGGAGGACGTTGCCGTCCAGTCCCCGAAGGGAGCTCCCGATGACGCACCGTGCCACGACCGTGGCCCAGGCGACAGATGACGAGATCCGGCCGTTCCGGGTCGACATCGCGCAGACCGACCTCGACGATCTTCGCGATCGCCTTGCCCGGACCCGCTGGCCGTCCGAGGTCGCCGGATCGGGATGGGACCGCGGCGTGCCGGTCGACCACCTGAAGGATCTGGCGGCGTACTGGGAGCACTCGTATGACTGGCGGAAGGCCGAGGCGGAGCTGAACCGGCATCCCCAGTTCGTCACCGAGATCGACGGCGCGACCGTGCACTTCCTCCACGTGCGGTCTCCCGAATCCGACGCCCTTCCGTTGATCCTGACCCATGGTTGGCCCGGCTCGATCGTCGAGTTCCTCGACGTCATCGGACCCCTGACCGATCCCCGCTCGCACGGTGGCGACGCTGCCGACGCATTCCATCTGGTGATCCCGTCGATCCCTGGGTTCGGTTTCAGCGGCCCGGTCGGCGTGCCCGGCTGGAACTCCGAGCGGATCGCGGCCGCATGGGCCGAGCTCATGCGCCGCCTGGGCTACGACCGCTACGGAGCGCAGGGCGGCGACTTCGGAGCGTTCATCTCGACCGCCCTCGGCAAGGCCGCACCGGACCACGTGGTGGGCGTTCATCTCAACGCGGCCACCTACGGCTTCATCCCGTGGGGCGACGTCTCCGACGACGAGCTCATGACGTTCTCCGATGTGGAAAGAGCACGCCTGGCGCGGCTGCAGCATTACTTCGGGGAAGGCAACGGTTACTTCCAGATCCAGGCCACCCGTCCCCAGACGGTGGCGTACGGCCTGCACGACTCACCGGTCGGCCAGCTGGCATGGATCGTCGACAAGTTCAAGGAGTGGACCTTCCCGAGCGGTGACCTCCCGGAGAAGGCGATCGACCGCGACCGGATGCTGACGGACGTGACCATCTACTGGCTCACCGGTACGGGTGCGTCGTCGGCGCAGATCTACTACGAGAGCATGCACACGGCTCCCTCGGACTCGGGTGACTGGCAGGCGTCCGTACGGACACCAACGGGCGTGGCCGTCTTTGCGGAGGACGTCGCCATCCGCCGGTACGGCGAGGCGTCCGCCAACATCGTCCACTGGTCGGACTTCGACCGGGGTGGACACTTCGCCGCCATGGAGGTCCCCGACCTGCTCGTCGGCGACGTGCGCGAGTGCTTCCGTCCCATACGCTGAGCGCCGTCAGCCGCCGGGGCAGCGGTTGCCACCGCCGCTGTGCTCGACGCACGGCACGAGATCATCGTCGGCCGGCGGCGCAGCGCCCTGCGCCGTCTCCGCGATCCACGCGGCGCCGACGACGAGCAGCGCCACCACGAAGACGACGGCCCACCCTGGTCTGCGGCCGCCGATCCCCAGGGCCAGGCCGGCCACCGCGAGCACCGTCGACCCCACGAAGGCACAGGTGAGCCTGGACTCGCGCAGCGCGCGTTCCTCGGCGGTGGCGACGTCACCGAGGAAGGTGAGGGTAGGTTCGGCGGCCCACAGCAGGAGGACCAGGCTGGCGACGATCCACAGCAGGAACAGGACGACGAAGGCGGACCAGGGCGCTCGCCTCCGTGGGCGGGTCCGGTTCGGGGTCGCGCCGGTGGCGCCCGACATGCCGGCGACGATACGACGGGGTTCGGCCGCGAGCCGTGGCCGCGTCCCGACAGGAGGCGGCTGTGGCTCCAGCGCTTCGGCTGATGACGTTCAACATCCACCACGGCGTCGGCGCCGACGGTCTCCTCGACCTGGAGCGTGTCGCCTCGGTCATCGACGAGACCGGGGCCGACGTCGTCTGCCTGCAGGAGGTCGACCGGAACTGGGGGGCACGCAGCGGGTTCGTTGATCAGCCCGCGTGGCTCGCCGGACGGCTGGGCGTGCACGCCGCGTACGGCGCCAACGTCGACGTCGATCCGCCGGCGCCAGACGCTCCGCGTCGGCAGTACGGCATGGCGACTCTGTCGGGCTTCCCGATCCGGCAGAGCGTCCACACACTGCTGGTGCGCCCGCTGGGCGGCGAACAGCGGGGGTTGCTCGATGTCAGCCTCGACGTCGACGGTCGCCTTCTCCGCGTGCTCAACACACATCTCGAGTACGGGTCGCAGGTCGAGCGTCTCGAACAGGTCGCAGCCATCGCCGACGCAGTGAGGGACGGGCCGGCACCGGTCGTCCTGCTGGGTGACCTCAATGCCGGCCCGTCATCGCCGGAGGTTGCCCGCTTGAGCGACGTCATCTCCGATGCGTGGGCCATGGCAGGGGTCGGAATCGGGTTCACCTTCGACGCGGTGAGCCCTCATCGGCGCATCGACTACGTGATGGTCGGCGACGGTGTCGCCGTCGGGTCGGCGCACGTTCCACCTACCCACGCGTCGGACCACCGACCGGTGGTCGTCGACGCCGTCCTCGACGACGTATGAGAGCGACCGGCAGCGGACGGTTCCGGCGCCGGGACCGTGCCGCCGAAGCGTCACGCACGCGCGCGAGCCGAACCCCTCACCTCGAGTTGGTCGAGCAGGGCCTGGGTCGCGGCGGCGACGGAGTCGACGGCGCGGCCGAACGCGTCGGCATTGTGCGCCGCCGGTGCATGGAAGCCGCTGATCTTGCGGACGTACTGGAGCGCGGCCGCTCGGACGTCGGTGTCGCTGACGTGCTCGGTGTAGGGCTCTCGGAGTGTCTTGATGCTGCGGCACATGCCATCGAGCCTACGCTGCGGCGCGGGCTGTCAGCCGACCGCGGTTGCCGTGACCACGACGTTGTCGGCGTAGCCGGTCTCCCGGTCGAAGGAACCGCCGCAGGTGATCAGGTGCAACTCGGAGTCGGGGGTCGGCCCGTAGACGGCGTCGGTGGGAAACGCGTGCTTCGGATGGCGGGTCACCGAGGAGACCGCGAACGACACGATGCCCCCGTCGCCGCTCTCGACGTCGATCACGTCTCCGACCTCGAGGTTGTCGAGGCCAGTGAAGACAGCGGGACCGTGGGCAGAGTCCACGTGCCCCACCATGACGGCAGGGCCACGGTCTCCGGGGATGCGGCTGCCGGAGTGCCATCCCACCGTCGACGGGTCACGCGGCGGCGAGAGGGTGCCGTCGGGTTCCAGGCCGACTGCAGCCACGGCGGCCGAGACCCCGATGGCGTCGATCACGACCCGCACGGGATCGGCACGGATCGCCGCCCTTTCGGCGAACAGGGCACCCGGCCGGACGACGTCGCCGGTCGCACTGACGGCTGCGACCGTCGCCGGACCGCGTGACCGGTCACCGTCGTCCGCGTCGAGGACCGCGCCGGCAGGCAGGAGCATCAGCACCGATCCGAGCGCCACCATGGCGACCGGCCAGGCACGCCATCTGGTCCGACGCCGACGGTGCCGTGCGGTCGCGGCCCGCGGGCGAGGTAGCACTCAGCGCTCCATTGAACGCCGCGGCCGACGCGCAGCGAGCAGGCCGAACAGTCCGGCCGCGAGCACCGCGAGACCGATGGGCCGCCACGAAGCGTTGGACGGCGTCCCGATCGAACCCCCCAGTCCTGCGTCGACGCCGCCGGAAGGGATCTGCCGCGCTGCGGCAAAGTCGAGGATCGAGACGATTCCGAGCCCGCCGGACAGGTCTCGGACGACGACGGTGTACGTGCTCCCCCCGCTCAGCTCCAGGGTCTGTTCGGCGGTCGGGCCGGGGGATTCGACCCGGACAACGGCGGCGCCAGCCGGCACGCCGCGGTAGTCGGTGGCCGCGGTGAACTCGAGATCCGAGCCCAGCGCGATGTCGCCGAGGGTGACCGTGTCGACCTCCGGCGAGGTCATCGCCGCGTGGATGACGCGGACCTTGCTCTGCCCGGCAGCAGGGGCGTCGAGGTCGTCGGTGAGCGTCACCAGGCGGAGATCGGCATTCTGGCCCATTCCGGCGACGGTGGCTGCTGAGTCGGCGAGGACCTGGACGGTCGTGGACAGGACGGCCGGCTCGTTCGCCGGCGCGCCGGCGAGGCGCATCGCGACGGTGTAGGAGCCTTCGGGCACCTGTTGGTACGGCGAGAACATGCCGTATCCGACTCCACGCAGGACCGTCGGGTCGTCGGCGTCTCCGAACGACGACAGGTAGACGTCGACCTCCGGAGTGTCCGGCGACAGGTGGGCGAGCCGGATCCAGCCCAGCGCAGGCGCTGCCTGTGCTGGAAGGTTCACGGTGGTCGAGGTTGCGACGAGGCCGAGGATGACCACGACGGCGCGGACGGCGGAACGGATCACTGTGTCTCCCAGGGGTGTGTCCGGTGCATGGGTCAGGAGGGGAAGAGTCCGGCGGGTTCGGGGGCGCGGTAGGCGAGTCGGAGGTACGCGACGGAGGACTGGCGGCGAACCTGCAGGTGGTCCGGCCGTACCCGTGGCTGCTGGTCGAGCCAGTCCAGGACCACGTCCACGTCGGCCACGCCCAGTTCCAGTTCCGGCGTACCGCCAAGGGCGGCGGGTGCGACGTCGACCGCAGTCAGATATCCCTCCGTCGCCAGGGCGGCCAGGACGATGAGGACCCGACCGTCGACCGCGCCCTCCCGAAGGATGGCGCCGGCGGCGGGTGACACGTCGATGTCGGTCCGCTCGGCGATCTCGCTCCCGGCTGCCGCACGTCCCAAGGACGCTGTGCGGTCGGGCCCAGCCCGGCTCGATTCCGTGGTCGGCCTGCTGGGCAGCCCCGACGTGTCGACGAAGGCTCGGGGCGAGGTCGGGGGCGCCGCCGTCCCCGGGGTGGCATCATCCGGTCCGATGGCGGCCACGGTCGCAAGCAGGGCGCCGCTGAGCAGACCGGCCGCGGCGATCAGAACGGCGATCCACCCTCGTCGGCCGCGCTGTGGATCGGCGGGCATGCCGCGCTGTGGCGCGATGAAGACGTCGCCATGTTCCCGTCGCCGTTGCCTCGACAGCCGGATGGTGTCGACGACGACCTTGTGCCACGGTGCGGCGCGTGGTCCAGCAGGCGGGGGAGACTGCGGATCCATGTTCGTCATTCGGCGCCGCGGAGCGTTCGGATTGGTGCAGCGCTGTGACGTGGGCCACATAGCAGCGTGGTGGCACGATGTCGCGTCCCGGCACCGGCCCGGGGAGAGCTGGGCTCCGGTCTCGTGAAGATCGTCGTGCAAGCTCCAGCAGGGCGCTGAGCGGCGGGCTCCTGCACAACGATCTTCGCGACCTGCGGGACAGCCGCGCACGGACCGCCACCACATGAGCCGTTGCCACGGATACTGCGGTTGTGGACGATCTCGAATCAGCCGACGAGGACGTGCGGCTGAGGGTCTACCGGACCTTCGCGAGGACAGGTCGGGCACCCGCGGCCGCGACACTCGCAGCAGAGCTCGGCCTGGACGCCGACGCCGTCCGTGCGGGCCTGCGCCGGCTCGCCGACGGCCGGCACCTGGTCCTCGACGACTCCGGCGACATCGTCATGGCGCATCCGTTCTCGTCGGTTCCGCTCGGGTTCGCCGTCATGGGCCGCGAGACGCTGTGGTGGGGTGGTTGTGCGTGGGACTCCTTCGCGCTTCCCCAGGTCCTTCCGGACGACCCGGAGGTCCTGGTGTCCACGCGCTGCCCTGGCTGCGGCGCGGCCCTCGCCTGGATCGTCAGCCGCTCCGTGCCGCCGGAGGGTCGCGAGGTCGCCCATTTCCTGGTGCCGGCTGCGCAGATGTGGGACGACGTCGTCCGCACCTGCAGCAACCAACGGCTGTTCTGCTCTGACACCTGCGTCGACAGCTGGATTGCGGCGTCGGGGAATGCGCGCGGGTACGTCATGGACCTGGCGACGCTCTGGCGGCTCGCGCAGCACTGGTACGACGGCCGCCTCGACCGCGGGTACCGGCGGCGCGAACCGGTGCAGGCTGCCGACTACTTCCGTGCCGCCGGCCTGCGCGGCACCTTCTGGGGCCTGTGACGGACCATCCGCCGTTCGGCTCACGACGGGCGACAGCCCACCGCGGCGATCGACCCGGTGAACTCGGAGATCGTGACGTAGCCGCAGGCGTCCAGCCGGTACCCGACCGCCTCGGACTGGATCTGGATCGGTGCCG
>Ga0214469_1000214_pt1 | contig 18750 bp, 18 predicted proteins | sample RVTome_10_FD_187340 | JGI IMG/M metagenome (GOLD analysis project Ga0214469, IMG submission 187340) | Soil microbial communities from uranium-contaminated site in the Upper Colorado River Basin, Wyoming, United States - RVT153D57 HiSeq ... | reverse complement strand
GGGTCACGGTCCGGGGCGTGGAACCCGCCACCATCGTCGGCGCCGCCGCCGCCGACCTGGCCCACCTGCTGGCCGAACTGATCGAGAACGCCCTGGTGTTCTCGCCCCCCGACCAGATCGTCGACATCCGCGGCCGCTTCCGCCCCGGCGTGGGACCGCATGGGCCGCAGGCCCTTCCCCCCATCATGGGCCGCGACCGCCTGCCAGATCGCGCCCGCGATGGCGACGGCGAGCGGGAGCGCCAGGGCGTGTACACGCTCGCGATCATCGACTCCGGTCTGGGCATGGCCGCGGCAGACATCGAGGCGGCCAACCGCCGCCTGGCCGGCGACGAGTCGTTCACGATCGCCCCCTCCAAGTACCTGGGTCACTACGTGGCCGGCAACCTGGCCGCCCGCCACGGCATCGGTGTTCGCCTGGATGACTCGCCCGGCAACGGCGTCACCGCCACCGTCAACATCCCGCCCGCCCTGCTCACCACCGATGCGGTGACCAGTGCGCCGGTGACACCGCCCCAGGGGATGCGGCCGTCCGGCGTGGCGCTGCCGGGCGGCGGTCCGGCGCTGCCACCTCCGCCCGCACGGGAGCCGCTGCCGGCGACTTGGCCTCCTGGTCCGGTCTCCCCGCCCGCTCCGGCGTGGGGGCCCGTCGAGCCGGCGACGCTTTCGTCCGGCTACGAACCGGTGGCCCCCTCGCGGTCGGTCTTCGACGGCCCCGGATCGCACGAGCCGGAACCGCCGGCGTGGCCGCCACCGAACCAGCCCACCCGCACCGCCAGCGGGTTGGTGAAGCGGCCGCCCCGGCCCGGCGACCGTGAGCAGCCGCCGGCGGCCGCCGCTCACGCCGACTCCAACGAGGACCTCTTGGCGTCGCTCAGCCGCATCGCCGGGACCAACCGCAGCCGCGAACAGAGCGGCCCGCAATCGGCGGGCCCGGGGCATCCACGTGCGCCGCGAGGGAACCCGTTCCCGCCTCCGTGGACGCGCGTGACCAGTGCCGAGCCCCCAGATCGTAGCCTTGACCTCCGCGCCCCCGGGTCGATTGACCCACGTCCGGCGGCGCCGCCCTGGTCCGCACCTCCGCCCCGACCGACGTCCTCAGCGGTGCCGCCGGCCCCGCGGTTGGCCCGCCGGGTTCGCGGCGCGCAGCTGCCCTCGACCGATCCCATGTCGGTGCGCCGCGCGTGGGACGGCGGCGACGGACCGCCGGCGGCCGGGCGGCCGCCCGCGCAGCCGGCACCCGCGGCGCCCGACGGGCGGCGATCACCGGACGACGTCTACAGCTTCCTCACCAGCTTCACCGCCGGGGTGCAGCGCGGCCTCGACGAGACCCAGCCCAACCCGCCCGGCAACTGAGGCCGGGGCCGGCTCCCGCCGGTGGTATCAAGGCGCATGCCCAGCGACGACGTGCTCACCTGGACGGCAGGGCGGCTGGCCGACGCGGTCCGCAACCGCGAGATCGCCAGCCGCGAGTTGCTGTCCCTCGCCCTCGATCGCATCGATCGCATCAACCCCAAGCTCAACGCCGTCGTGACCCTCGCCGCCGAGCGGGCCGGGGCACAGGCGGCGGCCGCCGACGAGGCCACCGCCCACGGCGAGGCCACCGGGCCGCTGCATGGCCTGCCCATCACCGTCAAGGACGCGCTCGAGGTGGCCGGCCTGCGCTCGACCGGCGGTGCCATCGAGTTGACCGACCACGTGCCGGCCGCAGACGCACCGGCCGTGGCCCGGCTGCGGGCGGCGGGCGCGATCGTGTTCGGGAAGACCAACGTGCCGCGCTGGTCGGGCGACCTGCAGACCTACAACGAGATCTTCGGCACCACCAACAACCCCTGGGACCCGGCCCGGGTCCCGGGGGGCTCCTCCGGAGGCGCCGCCGCGGCCGTGGCCACCGGGCTCACCAGCTTCGAGCTGGGAACCGACATCGGCGGCTCGGTGCGGATCCCGGCGCACTGCTGCGGCGTGTTCGGGCTCAAGACGACCTACGGCATCGTGCCGCAGCGGGGCTATCTCGATCGCGTGGGCGGGGGGGTGTCCGACCCGGACATCAACGTGTTGGGCCCGCTCGCTCGCAGCGCCGACGACCTCGACCTGCTGCTGGATGTCGTCGCCGGGCCGCTGGACGAGGATGCGGTCGGCTGGCGGCTCGAGCTGCCCGCGCCGAAAGCAAAGACCCTGGCCGACTACCGGGTCGGAGTGTGGCTGGACGAGCCCAGCCTCCCGCTCGGCGCCGAGCAGCGCGCCGTCGCCCGCCGCGCCGTCGACGCGCTGGCGGACGCCGGCGCCAGGGTCGAGGAGGCACACCCAGGCGTCGCCTTCGAGGAGCAGGTGAGGTTGTTCATGGAGGCGGTCGGGGCTGCCGTGAGCCCCAGCATGGACCCCGAACTGGGCGAGGTAGTGGCGGGCGGCCACCTGGTCTGGCTCCACGCCCTCGACCGGCGGGCGGCGCTGCGCCGGGCCTGGGCCGACTGGTTCGACGCCTACGACCTGCTGCTCTGCCCGGTGATCCCCATCGAAGCCTTTCCGCACAACCAGGAGGGCGACTTCATCGACCGGACCGTCGACATCGACGGCGTGGACCATCCTTACCCGTCCCTCATCAGCTGGACCGGGGTCGTCGGCATCATGGGTCTGCCGTCCGCCGTGCCACCGGTCGGGTTCACCGCCACCACCGGCATGCCCGTGGGCCTCCAGGTGGTGGCTCCCTGGTACCACGACCGGGAGGCCATCGTCGCCGCTGGCCTGCTGGCCGACGCCTGCGACGGCGGCTATCGCGTTCCCCCGCTCGACTGACCCTTGGGGATCGCGCCACCGCGCTGATGCGGCTGGTGAACTGGCCGGGCCCGGATCACTCACGCGGCATCTCGGCCCATACCCGGGTGCGGCCGGTCGGGTCGAGGTTGTTCCCCCAGGTGGACGCGAGTGCATCGACGATCCGCAGGCCCCGTCCCCCCGGGTTGGTGGTCGCTGCCTGCTCTTGCCACCGCTCCGGTGCCCGGCGCCCGTCGTCCACGACTGCGATCCGGAGCGCCTCCGTGTTCAGCGTTACGTAGATGTCGATCCGTCCCGACCCGTGCATGACAGCGTTGGTGAACAGTTCGCTGGTGACGAGGAGAGCGTTGTCGAGGGCCGAGGTCTCGCCCCACCGGAACAGCGTCTCCCGCACGAACGCCCGGGCCTCCGATATCTGGTCGCTGGTACGACGGAAGCGGGCATAGGCCTGCATCGACCTTCCCCTATCCGCTCGACACCTGGGCTAACAGGAAACCCCAGGGTCGGCGCTAGCTTTTCGCGATAGCGCGTCACCAGTTCTCCAGATCCTCGTCGTCGGGCACAGGGCGCTCGTCGTCGGGTACGGGCGCAGCGCCCGTTACGGCATCGGCACCGCTGTCGGGCACCGGGCGCTCGTCGTCGGGTATGGGTTCGTCACCAGGGGCGACCGGGTCGATCTCCACGACCGGCCGCTCGTCGTCAGGGATCGGTGTCTGTTCGGCCACGGCTACCTCCGGGGCTGTCTGGTCGTCCGAGCAATCGATCGTGACCGTCAGTGTGACGAACACCACCGCCAGCACCAATAGGATCACATCGGCCCCTGCACAACTCATTCCCTTGGAGACCGCGAGCGATGCGCTGGTTTCGCCCGACCGCGCAGGGGAATGGTTCCAGGGTGGCTAGCGGAGGTGGACATGACCACAGGGGATGAACGCGACGCCGAAGGCTTCTCCGTCGCCACCAGTCGTGAGGGCGCTCGTGGTGTCATCGCCCTGGTCGGCGAGCTCGACCTCCACACGGCCGGTGAGCTGACGACCGCGGTGTCGGGCCTGCTCGAGCAGAAGGTGACCAGGGTCGAGGTGGATGCCGGCGGACTGAGCTTCGCCGACTCGGCGGGACTCCGGGCGGTCCTCATGGCCCGGGCGGCCGCCGAGGAGGCCGGCGCCACCTTCCGCGTGACCGTCGCCTCGAGCAGCGTGGAGCGGCTGATCGAGATAACCGGTCTTTCCGACCTGCTGATCGACGAGGCGGTCGACTAGCTCCACCAGGCGGGTGCACGGCGAGCCCACGCGGTTTCGTCACGGGGTGCCGGGGAAGTCGAGCGGCGCACCGCAGCAGGCGAAGCCGAGGAGGCTGGCGTGACCGTGCGTGAGGTCGACCCGGCGGGGCCGGGACTCCGCCGGCGCCGGGCCGGCCGCGGCTTCAGCTACTACGACGAGCAGGGCCGGCGCATCACCGACACCGCGGTCATCGACCGCATCAAGGCGCTCGCCATCCCTCCCGCGTGGACCGACGTTTGGATATGCCCGGAACCCAGCGGCCACATCCAGGCCTGCGGGCTCGATGCCCGGCGCCGGCGCCAGTACCGCTACCACGAGGCGTGGCGGACCCAACGGGATCGGGACAAGCACGACCGGATGCTCGATCTGGCCCGCGCCCTCCCCCGGCTGCGGAGCCGGGTGCGGCGTGACCTCTCGAGCGATGGCATGGGCCGCGACCGCGTGCTGGCCTGCGCCGCGCGCCTGCTCGAGCTGGGGTTGTTCCGGGTCGGCGGCGAGCCGTATGTCGAGGAGAACGGCAGCTACGGGCTGGCCACCCTGCGCAAGCGACACGTGCGAGCGGTCGGCGACGAGCTGCGGTTCGACTACCCGGGCAAAGGAAGCCAGCGCCGCGTCGTGACGATCGGGGACCCGCAGGTCGCCGACGTCGTCCGGGCGCTCAAGCGCCGCCGCGGCGGCGGTCCGGAGCTGTTCGCGTACAAGGACGAGCGGGGGCACTGGGTGGACCTGCGCTCGTCGGACATCAACGACTACGTGCAGAGGGAATTGGGGCCGGAGTTTTCGGCCAAGGACTTCCGCACGTGGACCGCCACCATCCTCGCCGCGGTCGCATTGGCCGCTGAGGAGGACGTCGAGACCGAGAGGCAGAGGCAGAAGGCCGTCGTGCGGGTCGTGCGTCGCGTGGCCCTGGCTCTCGGCAACACGCCGGCTGTGGCTCGCGGCTCCTACGTCGAACCCCGGGTGATCGAACGCTACGAGTGCGGCGAGACGGTCGGCGGGGCCCTGGAGGTCGAGCAGGTCGAGGCGATGGTGGAGACCGTGCTCGGCAACGGCGACGGCTGCGATGGCGTGGACCGTGGCAGCGATCCGGCGGAAGGCCAAGGCGACGACGTGAGCTCGCTCGACGGCGTACCACGCACGCTCCTGGCCGAGATCGACGCCGCCGTCGTCGACCTCATCGAGCGCTCACCCCGGCGACGTGTCGGTGCGCGCAGGCGTAGGTAACCGCCCGTCAGCCCTCGACACGCGTGGCCAGGAGGCAGATGTCGTCACGGGCAGGGCTGTCCACCAGGGCATCGGTGACGCGCTCGCACAATTCGTGCGCCCCGCCCGTGAAGCCCTCGACGGCCTTGAGCAACAGTGCCAGGCCGTCTTGGCCTTCTCGCTCCTGCTGCTCGAGCAGGCCGTCGGTGTAGAGCAGGAGCGCGGTGCCCTCCTCCAGCGGCACCGGGCCCAGGTGGTCGCGTTCGTCCTCGGGTGGGGCCACGCCCAGCAACCGGCCGTGTCCGCCGGTCAGGAGGTGGGGTGCACCCGCGGGATCGATCACGATGGGGCGCGGGTGCCCGGCATTGACGAGCTCCAATGTCGAGGCGCCGAGGTCGACGACGGCCAGCACCAACGTTGCCGTATGGACGTCGCCGAGGTTCTGCAGCAGCACGTCGACCCTCCGCACCACCTCGTCGAGCGGCCAGTCTTCGACCACGTAGGCGCGAGTGCCCAGCCGGAGCTGGCCCATCACCGCCGCCTGACGGACGCCATGGCCCATCACGTCGCCGACCACCAGACCGACGCGGTGGCGGGCCAGCTCGATCACGTCGTACCAGTCGCCGCCCACCTCACTGCCGACCCCGGCCGGCAGGTAGCGCACCGCGACGTCGAGGTGCTCGAACGAGGGCACCGCTGCGGGCAGCAGGCTCCGCTGCAGGGCCACCGAGATGGCGCGCTCCCGGGCGGCCCGGGCGTGCGCCTCCCAGAAGCCGCGCTGGGCCATGTCGAACGTCGACAGGCTCTCGACGAAGAACTCCATGCACGCAGCCACGGTCTCACGCTCCGGCCGGCCGGCCAGGAGCTCACCGACCGCGTCGCTCTGGATGGCCGCGAGCTCGAGGAGGCCGATCTCCGCCTCCACGGCCGCGTGGCCCAGCTCGTAGGCCCGGCTGCGGCCGGACTCGTCACGGGTGTCGAGGTAGTGGCGCAGCGCCGCCCGGTATTCGTCGGCCAACCGCTCGCTCTCGGTCCTCATCGGCGGCCGTCCATCCGCGTGCGTCGTGGACAACGGTCACTCTCGCACACGGGCCACGGCGACGAGGGCGTCGTCGGTCGCCCGGGCGTGCTCGTCGAGGATGGTCCGGGCGATGCGATCGACGGGTTGACCGGTGGCCACCTCGGGCACGAAATGCTGGCTGACGCCGTCGGTCGCCATGATCACGAGGTCGTTGAGCCGCAGCTCGACAACCGAATCGCGGATGCGCGGCAGCCGGTAGCCGACCGTTCCTCCGAACAGCACTGCGCTGGCGGCGAGCGAGCCGTGACCCCTCTCGGTGCGTCGTACGAGGTAGGCCTCGACGTTGCCCACGCCGACCCATTGGAGCATGCCCGCGCCACACTGGATACGCGCCAGCGTGATGACGGCCCCGCGCGTGCGGGCCAGCCCGACGTGGCAGAGGCGCAGCAGGCTGGCGAGCGACTCGCTGCTGTTCGCGGCGATGATGTCGCGAGCGATCTCGGCGGCCTTTGCCGCTTCGGCGCCGTGCCCCAAGCCGTCGATGGCCGCCAGCAGCGCGCCGTCGCCGACCAGCATGCAGGCGGCCAGGTCGCCGGACTGCTCCTCGCCCGGGTGTGGGCGCCCCGACACCGCCCAGTCGACGCAGGCCAGGCTGGTCATCCGGGATCCCCGCGAGCGCCCACTACGGGCACCACTTTCGCATGACGACCGTGGTACCCACCCCGACCTCGGAGCGAACCTCGAAGTGGTCCATCAACCGACCGGCGCCAGGGAGGCCGAGCCCGAGGCCCGGCCCGGTGGAGAAGCCATCCTGCATGGCGCGTTCGATGTCGGGGATGCCCGGGCCCTCGTCGGTGGCGACCACCTCGATGGCGTGGCGCCCGTCGATCGACTTGGCGCTGATGGCGATCTCGCCCCGGCCGGCGTGGTTCATGATGTTGCGGGCGATCTCGGAGATGGCGGTGGCGATCAGCGTCGAGTCGGTGGGGGAGCAGCCCATCCGCACAGCCAGGTCGCGGCCCTCGCGGCGCGCCGTGACGATGTCGAGGTCGGCGGCGATGGAGACCCGCAAGGAGTCCGCCGACGGCATCGTCAATCCTTACCTGTACGAGCGTCGAGGAAGCGCAGGCCCTCCTCGAGGTCGAGCGCCGTGTAGACGTCCTCGAACGTCAGGCCGAGTTGGACCATGGCGAACGCCACCTCGGGCTGGACGCCGACAACCACGGTGTCCGCACCCCGCAGCCGGGTCATGAGGGCGATGGTGCGCAGCGACCGGGCCGCGAACGAGTCCATGAGGTCGAGCGCCGTGAGGTCGACGATGATGCCCCGCGCCCGGTACTGGCCCACCTGCCGGATGAGGTCGTCCCGCAGCCGCAACGCCTCGGTGTCGGTCATCGCCGACTGGACCGTGGCGATGAGGTACTCGCCCTGCCGCAGGATGGGGACGGCCATCTGAGTCAGCGCAGTTCGACGACAGGCTCGAGCGGCTCCCTGCGGGAGACCTCGTAGCCCAGCAGGCGCTCGGCCGCCTCGATGCCGCCCTGCAGGTCGCCGACGGCGTTGACCTTGGACAGGTCGACGCCGATGGTGACGAGGGTCAGCGCGATCTCGGCCGACAGCCCGGTGATGATCACGCTCGCACCCATCAGGCGCGAGGCGTCGACCGTCTGCACGATGTGGTTGGCCACGGTGGAGTCGATCTCGGGGACGCCGGTGATGTCGATGACGACCACCTTGGCCCGGTTCGTGCGGATGGCGCGCAGCAGCTGCTCGGTGAGCTGGCGGGCCCGCTGGCTGTCGAGGGCGCCGATGATGGGCAGGATCACAAGGCGTTCCCGTACCTGGAGCACGGGGGTGGACAGCTCGCGGATCGCCTCCTGCTGCTGGCGGATGATGCGCTCGCGCTCCTGGACGAAGCTGACGCCCACGGTGTTGGCGATGCGGTTGGCCGCCGGCTCGTAGGCGTCGAGGACGCGGTTGAGCAGGTCGAAGTCCGTCTGGTACTTCTCGAACAGCGATCGGGCCAGCACATCGCGGAGCAGCAGCACGATGCCGAGAACCTCGTCGGTCTCGACGCCCCGGGGGATGATGCGCTCCGACAGGCTGCGCGCGTAGTTCTCGAGCGCCTCGACGCTGCCGGTCGCCAGCGCCTCGACGTAGTTGTCGTAGACGGAGGTCGCCTCGGAGAAGATCTCTTCCGGCGTCATCGCTGTGAGCAGACCGGCGTCGGTGATGCGCCGGGCCCACTCCTCGCGCAGCTGAGCTCGGCTCTTGCGCAAGTGCGCGACCAGCTCGGGGAGGAGCGCCTCGATGCCCTCCGGCGTCGGTCCCGCCGACTCGGCTGCCCGTGGGTTACGTCGTGCCGGAACCCGCGCGGTCGGACGACTGCGCGTCGCCATGGATACCTCCCCGTCGCCACATACCTTGCGCTGTTGCTGCTGTGCAGCGGGTCGCTCGGCCCCGCCTCCACTGCGGCAGGCCTGGGGCCGTCGGGCGCACCTTATTCTGCGTCGTCCACGAACGACGACCAATGTGGGCGATGGGCGGCGTGGGACGACTCACGGCCGGCTCGTGGTGCCCTCCGGTGCCCGGCGGACAGGCGGCAGGTAGGTGCCCACCTCGGTACGCACCCACCAGGCGCCGCTCGCCCGGCGCTCGCCCCGCGTGGAGTAGCGGTAGCGGAACAGCCGGGCGCGCACGAACGCCGGTGGCTCGTCGGGGAACGGGTTGCCCCGTCGGCGGAGCAGGCGGAGGGTGGCCTTGTCGCCCTCCAGCAGCTTGTCCGCCAAGCGCGGTAGCCAGGGGTCGGCGTAGCGCGGCGACAGAGCGGCGAACCACATCAGCCAGTCCAACCGCAGGTGGTAGGGCGCGACCTGCGGTGGACGGCGGCGGGGATCGCCGGGCTTCCCCTTGAACTCGTAGGGCCGCCAGTCGGTGGCAGGTGTGATCGCGGCGTCGTCGGTGCCCTCGATCACGATCTCATGTCGCTCGCGGCTGATGGTGCCGAAGGCCCCGTAGGTGTTCGCGAGGTGGAGGCGGTTGAAGCTGAGGTTCATCGCCTGACGCGACGATGCCATGTTGCGCACGGGCCACCAGCTGAGGACCGCAAAGATCATGGCCAGCGCCAGGGCCAGGGTACCGAACCAGACCGGCGGGTCGAGCAGCAGCGGCGGGGGCGAGGCCGGAAGCACCGTCTCGAGGATCCGGTTGTCGAGCGCGCTGAAGGCAAGTGTCATCGTCACCGCGTTCAGCCACGAGAAGTTTCCGCTGAGCACCAGCCAGCCCTGGGTGACGATCATGACCACGCCGGCCGCCGAGGCGTAGGGCTGGGGCGTGAACAGCAGGAACGGCACCAGCAGTTGGGTCACGTGGTTGGCGGCCACCTCCACCCGGTGGAGCGGCGCCGGCAGGCGGTGAAACCACCAGCTGAGCGGGTTCGGCATCGGCTGGGTCTCGTGGTGGTGGTCGAGGCAGGTCAGCCGCCGCCAGCAGCGGTCGCCCCGCAGCTTGATCAGGCCCGCCCCGAACTCGACGCGGAACAGCAGCCAACGGAGGAGGATGATCACCGGCAGGGGCGGGGCGACGTCGGCCGGGCCCAGGAAGATGGCCAGGAACCCGGCCTCGAGCAGCAGTGACTCCCAGCCGAAGCCGTAGAACGTCTGGCCGACGTTGACGATCGACAGGTAGAGCGCCCACAACACGAACCACACGAGCATCGACACGCCGACCGGGCCATGCTCCGGCACCCCGAGCACCACCAGCACCGCGAGGCCGACCCCCGTCCAAGCCACGATCCCGAGGAGACGGTCGCTGTAGCGGAGCGTGAACAGGCTGGGTGCCCGAGACCAGCCCGCCAACCGGACGTAGCGCGGGACCGGCAACAGGCCTCGTTCGCCCAGAAGGGGGCGGAACTGGTTGACGGCGACGGTGAACGCAACCAGGTAGATGACGCCGAGCCCCCGCTGTATCACCAGCCGGGCAAGGTAGTAGTCGGGTGCGGCGAGCCAGTCCATGCGGTCGCTCCCCCCAGGCGTGTGACCACCAGCTTCGCGCTGGACGGACCCTCAGACGGACAAACCGAACACCCGGCGCAGCGCGACCTGCGCCGCGAGGTGCCCGCCCATGCCGTGGACGCCGGGACCCGGGGGCGTGGCCGCCGAGCAGAGGAAGATGGTGGGGTCGGGCGTGGCATAGGGGACCCGGGCGACGACCGGCCGGAACAACATCTGGCGGCCCCGGAAGACGCCGCCGGCGATGTCGCCGTCGATCATGCTGCGGTTGTGGGCCTCGAGCTGTGGTGGGCCCCAGGCGGATCGGGCCAGCACCAGATCTCGGAAGCCCGGGGCGAACCGCTCGATCTGGTTCTCGATGGCGGTGCTGAGGTCGCCTCGCCAGCCGGGGGGCACATGGCCGTATGCCCACAGGACATGCCGACCCGCCGGGGCGCGCGAAGGGTCGACGATCGTCGGCTGCGCCACGATCAGGAACGGCGGATCCGGCGGCCGGCCCGAGGCGACGGCGGCCAAAGCCCCACCGATCTCGCCGAGCGAGGCACCGAGGTGGACGGTCGCCGCCCGGCGGCACTCCTCGGCCTTCCAGGGCACGGCGTCGGCCAAGGCGTAGTCCATCTTGAACACCGCCGGACCGTGCCGGTACCGGCCGAGCTTTGCTCGGTACCCGCGCGGCAGCCGGTCCCCGGCGATGGCGGCCAGGTGGCGGGGCATCACGTCGAACAGGTAGGCGCGGGCGGCGGGCAGCTGGTCGAGCGCCGTCACGAGCCTCCCGGTGTCGACCCCGCCGCCCAGAGAGTCGAGATACGAGATGAGCGAGTCGGCGATCGCCTGCGACCCGCCGCGCGCCACCGGCCATCCCACCTCGTGGGCTGCGAGCGCCAACATCAGCCCCACCGACGTCGTGAGCGGCGAGGTCGGCGGGACGATGGCGTGCCCGGCGATGCCCGCCAGCAGCATGCGGGTGCGGTCCTCGCGAAAGGCCCTGGCCGCCAGCTGGACGGGCCACACGGCCCGCAGCCCGAAATGCGCCAGCAGCACCGGGTGGCGAGGCAGGCCCATGGTGATCGGGCCGAGGACGTCGCCCGCCAGCTCCGACCAGCGGCCCAGGAAGGGCCCGACCAGCCTCCGCCAGGTGCGGTCGTCGCGGCCGAGGGAGGCCACGGTCTCGTCCACCGAACGGGCCAACACAGCGGCCGATCCGTCGAGGAGCGGGTGGGCGAGCGCGAGGTCGGGGTGCAGCCACTCGAGCCCGTGGTCGGCCAGCGGCAGCGCTGCCAGCGCCGGGGACCCCACGCCGAACGGGTGGACCGCCGAGCACACGTCGTGGCGGAACCCCGGCAGTGTGAGCTCCTCGGTGCGGGTGCCGCCGCCCGCCTTGTCGGCGGCCTCGAACACACGGACCTGCAACCCGGCCTGCGCCAGGGTGACGGCTGCGGTCAGCCCGTTGGGACCCGATCCCACGACGACGGCGTCGAGCATGTCCCACCTTTGCCGATCCGCCGGTGGTGCTTCGACCCCGCGGCCGTTCCGGGGCCGGTTTAGGAGCCGAGCGGACAGGGCGGTTCGTGCAGCCGACGCGGGGGAATTTGGCGGTCGACCACCAGCTCAACAGCTCGGGTCCCCGGCAGCGCTGACCACGGTGAGCCAAGAGGACGGGCCTATCCGCTCTGGCCCTTGGTGCGCTACTCGCGAGGATTGGGGCGCCAGAGCGGTTGCGGGCGTCAGGGCGTCGCGCCCGGGGCCCCGTCGTCGACGTGGACGGCGGCGTCTTCCGCGGGCGGCGTCACCCGCTCGGTGGCGACATCTCGGGTGGTCTCGTCGCCGCTGAACTCGTCGTCCGGCGCGAGGGGCCCCCGGTCATCGTCCCCGGCGGCCCCCACGCGCTCGCCGACCAGGTCCTTCTCGGTGTCAGGCACGCCGGCATCGTCGCCCGCCAGCTCCACACCGGTGTCCGTCCCTTCGGCTCCGACGGGCCGCTCCCACGCCTCCGGTTCGGTGCGCTCGTCGCGCCCGGCGAACGACTCCCCGCCCAGCTGCTCCACTCCGGTGACGCCCTCGTCGTCGACCGCCAGCGGCTCCTCGGGCGGGTACTCGCCGCCGAGCAGCTCGTCGTCGAAGTCCTCGCCGCTCTGGTCAGGATCCATGTCCCCACGCGTACCCCGGCCGGCGACCGCCGAATCCGGGGGTCGGTCAGGCCTCGAGGTGCGGCTCCGGGAGCTGCCAGCGCTCGCCCCGGCCCTGGGGCGCCCGATCCGGAAGGGTGCCGAGCCTCTCCTCGATGCGCCGGAGCGACGCCTCCACCTTCTCGTCGCTGTCCTTCGACTCGGCGCTCCCCTTGTGGACGAACAGGGCCGCGAGCACCACGAACGAGAACAACTGGAGGAACTCCGACTGCCAGTTCTCCAGCGTCGACTGGGCGAACGCAGTGAAGAAGTCGCCGGCCTCGACGGGCTGGCCGTGCTCACGCTGGTCGTCGGTATAGACCTGCCACTCGCTTATGCCGTGGGCGATCCAGGTCCCGAAGAACAGGATCATCAGTCCGAGGCCCAGCCCGAACTCTCGCCAGATCGAGCGTCCCCTGGTGCGCTCGTTGAGGATGCTCTTGACGGTGGCGAACATCAGCAACCCCAGCGCGCCCAGCGCCAGCACGGTGGCCAGCGCCATCATCCAGGCTCCTGAGCTCATGGGCACCTCCTAGCCGCCAGCGAGATGCCTACCCCGGCGGCCCCCCGGGTGAGCCAACGGTCGCAACCGGCGCGCGGTTCGCTCGACTCGGCTCGTCAGGCCCGCGGGACCTCGCGGTGGGTGAAGCGACCGAGCGAAGCCGTGTAGCCCGCGTCCTCGAGGGCGGCGACCACGCGGTGGACGTGGTGCTTGTCGAGCGTCTCGATCGTCACCTCGATCTCGGCCGACTTGGCGGACATGTCCACGAACATGCGCTGGTGCAGGATCTCGACGATGTTGGCCCCGGCCCGCCCGAGGATCGTGGCGACGTCGCCCATGCTGCCGGGGACGTCGGGCACCTCGACGTGCAGGCGGGTCAGCCGGCCGCTGCGGATGAGGCCCCGCATGATGACCGACGCCAGCAGCCGCGGGTCGACGTTGCCGCCGGTGATCACCACGCCCACCTTCTTGCCGGCGAAGCGCTGCCGCTGCTCGACCAGGGCGGCGACGCCGGTGGCGCCCGCGCCCTCGGCCACGACCTTCTCGATCTCCAGCAGCAGGTTCATGCCCTGCTCGATGCTCTCCTCGCGGACCGTGATCACATCGTCGGCCAGAGCGGCGATGATGCGGCCGGTCAGCTCGCCGGCCCGGGGGACGGCGATGCCCTCGGCGATGGTCGCTCCGCCGCACGGCCAATCGGCGTGGTTGACGTAGGCGGCCATGGACGGATAGCGCTCGGTCTGGACACCGACGAGCTCGATGGACGGTGAGAGGCTCCGGGCGGCCACGGCCATGCCCGCGAACAGGCCGCCGCCGCCGACGGGCACCACCAGCGCGTCGAGATCGGGGTGGTCGGCCAGCATCTCCAGCACGCACGTCCCCTGCCCGGCGATGACCGCGGGGTCGTCGAAGGGGTGCACGTAGGTGCGGCCCTCGTCGCCGGCCAGGCGCAGGGCCTCGGCTTCGGCCTCCGCCAGCCCCTCGCCCCGGAGCACTACGGTCGCCCCCAGCTCGCGGGTGCGCTGCACCTTCACGAACGGTGTGTTGGTGGGCATGACGATGGTGGCGTCGATCCCGAGCCGGCTGGCGTGGTAGGCGACGGCCTGGGCGTGGTTACCGGCCGACATGGCGACGACGCCCTTGGCCCGCTCGCCGTCGTCGAGCTGGAGCAGCTTGTTGAGCGCACCCCGTTCCTTGAACGAAGCGATGAACTGCAAGTTCTCGAACTTCACCACGACGCGGCACCCGAGCACCCGGGACAGGGTCCGGGAGTGCGCGCTGGGGGTGCGCTCGATCGACCCGGCGAGGCGTTCGGCGGCGGCCACGACGTCGTCCACCGTCACCGGCAACCCGCGATCGGCCACCGGGTCGGGCTCCGCGTCCCCGCCCGTCACGTCGCGGCCCGCAGCATGCGCTTGCTCACCGTCATGTCGTCGAGCACCTCCGCCAGCGGCTCGACCCCGAGGCCGGGCCCGCTGGGCACGATCATGGTGCCACCCCGCGAGTCGAACGGTGGCGTGAGGTCGGTCGAGAAGTAGCGCGACGACGGTCCCAGGTCGGGTGGCAGGTTGCACCCGGGCAGCGCGGCGATGGCCAGGTTGACGGCGCGGCCGATGCCCGTCTCGAGCATGCCGCCGCAGCGCAGCGACACACCGGCGTCGCGGCAGCGCTGGTGGATCCGGCGGGCCTCGACCAGTCCGCCGACCCGCCCCGCCTTGAGGCTCACCGCTCCGCACGCCCCGAGCGCCAGCGCCGTGTCGAGGTCGGCCAGGGAGCCGATCGACTCGTCGAGGCACACGGGCACGTCGATCTGGCGGGCCAGGCGGGCGTGGCCCACGAGGTCGTCGGCCGCAAAGGGCTGCTCGATGGCCACGAGCCCCAGGTCGGGGCCAGCAAGCCGGCCGAGGGTCGCCATGTCCTCGGGGTTGTCGCTGCGGAAGCTGCCGTTGGCGTCCACCAGGAGCGCGACCTCGTCACCGACGTCGTCGCGCACGGCGCCCACCGGCTCGACGTCCCAGCCGGGACGGATCTTGATCTTGAAGGCCCGGTGGCCGTGGTCGCGCCAGCGGACGACGGCCTCGATCAGTCCGTCGACGGTCCTGGCGATGCCGACGGCGATGCCGGTCGGCACGACCGGGCGGGTCGCGCCGAGGAACGCTGCCACCGACCGGCCCTCGGCCCGCAGGCCGGCGTCGAGGGCGGCGCACTCGAGCGCGGCCTTGGCCATGTGGTGGCCCCGAACCTCACGCAGCGACCGGCCCTCGAGCAGGCGGGGGACCAGGTGGTGCTCCAGCACGTCCAGCGCGCCGGCGGAGTACTCCGGCCAATAGGTCGGCTCGGGTTCGGCCACGCACTCGCCCCAGCCGGCGGGGCCTTCGGCGGCCACGGCTCGCACCACCACGACCTCCCGGTGGCGGCGGGTACCGTGGGCGGTGACGAACGGCTCGGCGAGGGGCATCCGCACGATGCGCAGCTCGACGCCCTCGAGCACGACCTGCATCGTCACCTCCTCGTCAGCGGCTGGTGCCCGTCCCCATCATCGCTCGCCGGGATCGACCTCCCGCTGATGTTGCGGATCAGGCAGCGGGCGCTCAACCTCGACCCGTCGAAACCGTCCCCTCGGGATCGCGCTACCGGCGCCCACCGCCGGCGCCGGCCATACCGCGGCCGGGGAGCTGTTGTCGGGGTCCGGTAGCCTGGTCGGGTCATGGCGACCAGCTCGATGACCGCCCTCGCCCTCAAGGCCAACGACCCTTGCTGGTGCGGCAGCGGCCGCAAGTTCAAGCGCTGCCACAAGGCCAGCACCGACCACATCCGTCCAGGCCGCGTGGGCCCGCCCCGCGCGGTGCCGGCAGACATCCCGCGCCCGTCCTACGCCGAGACCGGTGTGCCGGTGCGGCGCGCCGAACCGCACGTGCGATCGCCCGAGGTGATCGAGCGCATGCGCCGGGCGGGCCGGGCCGCCGCCGAGGTGCTGCAGATCGTGGGCGCGGCGGTGGCGCCGGGCGTCACCACCGACGAGCTCGACGCCCTGTGCCACGAGGAGTGCATCCGGCGGGGCGGCTACCCCAGCCCGCTCAACTACGGCGCCTTCCCGAAGTCGCTCTGCACGTCGGTCAACGAGGTGATCTGCCACGGCATCCCCGACGACCGCGCGCTGATCGACGGGGACATCGTCAACCTCGACGTCACAATCTTCCTCGACGGCGTGCACGGTGACACCAACGCGACCTTCCCGGTCGGCACCATCGACGGGGCCTCGGCGAACCTGATCCGCGTGACGCGCGAGTGCCTGGACCGAGGCATCGGTGTCGTCTCGCCCGGCCGCCCGATCCGCGACATCGGCCGCGCCATCCAGGCGCACGCCGAGCGACACGGCTACGGGGTCGTGCGAGCGTTCGTCGGTCACGGCATCGGCGAGCAGTTCCACAGCGACCTGCAGATCCCGCACTACGACGACCCGCGGGCGACCACCGTCATCGAGCCCGGCATGACCTTCACCATCGAGCCGATGATCACCATGGGTGCGTGGCAGCACCAGCTCTGGAGCGACGGGTGGACGGCGGTCACCGTCGACCGGCGTCGCACCGCCCAGTTCGAGCACACACTCCTGGTCAACGACGACGGCGCAGAGATCCTGACCCGGCCCGGCTGACACCTGGGTCAGCGTTGCCTGCGGGGGCACTAGCCTGCCTGCGCTTGGGTCACGGTCCCCTGTTCTTCGACGTGGTGCTTCGCCAGCGGGCGTGCCGCGACTTCGCGCCCGATCCGGTGCCGGACGAGGACGTCGCCCGGATCCTCGACGCGGCCGTCCACGCCCCGAGCGCGGAGAATGCGCAGCCCTGGGTGTTCGTCGTCGTGCGGGACGCCGAGCAGCGGCGCCGCGTCGCGGAGCTGACCCGACGGCTCTGGGACGGGGGCGCCGGTGAGCACTCTCGCCCGCGCCTGGCTGCCGGCCTCTTCGCCGAGGTCGACGACTCGGTCCGAACCGGATTCGGTGGCGCTCCGGTGCTGGTCGTCGTGGCGGCCGACGGCCGCGACGCCGTCACCCGGCGCACGTTGGGCGCATCGATCTTCCCGGCGGTGCAGAACCTGCTGCTGGCGGCCAACGCCCTCGGCTACGGCTCCGCCCTCATGACGCTCGCGACCGTGGCCTCCGCCGAGCTGCGCAGCATCGTCGGGCTTCCCGAGGGGGTCGAACCCATGGCCGTGGTGCCGATCGGCCACCCGGCCCGCCGCCTCGGCGCCCCCAGGCGGACTCCCAGCGCCGACAAGACCTACGTGGATCGCTACATGCCGTGAACCCGCTTCCTGGCGCCCGATCAGGAGCTGAGCGGATAAGGGCAATTCGTGCAGCCCACGCGGGGGAATTTGGCGGTCGACCACCAACTCAACAGCTCGGGTCCCCGGCAGCGCTGACCACCGTGAGCCAAGAGGACGTGCCTATCCGCTCAGGCCCTTGGTTCTCCAGCAACCAGACCTGCGCCTGGAACGACGTCAGCGCACCGCCCGCCGCAGGTCCGGCGCCAGGTCGCCATGGCGGTCGACGGCGACACCCTCGCCGAGGCCCAGCCAGGCGGCCATCGCCGCCAGCTCGGCCGCGAGCTCGACGGCGACACGGTCGCGGTCGGCCACACCGTCCTCCACCCAGGCCGCCCTGACCCTGAGCGCCCCCGCTCGGCGGTCCGCCTTGAGATCCACCCGCGCGACCAGGGCGTCGTCGAGCAGGAACGGCAACACGTAGTACCCGTACACGCGCTTGGGAGCCGGCGTGTAGATCTCGATGCGGTAGGCGAAGTCCCACAGGCGTTCGGTCCGCTGGCGCTCCCAGACCAGCGAGTCGAACGGCGACAGCAGCGCCCGTGCCCGCAGCCGGCGGGGAAGGTGTGCCTCGGGGTGCAGGTAGGCGGGCTGTCGCCAGCCTTCCACCCGCACCGGCACCAGGGCCCCGTCGTCCGCCAGCTCCGCCAGCAGCGGGACCGCGGCCGGCACGTTGAGCCGGTAGTAGTCGGCGAGGTCGCGGGCGGTGCCGATGCCGTGGGCCCGGGCTGCGACCAACAGCAGCTGGCGCCGGGCGTCGGCCTCGTCGGGGGTGGGCGCGGCCAGCACGTCGGCCGGGATCCAACGCTCGGGGAGCAGGTAGGCCCGGGAGAAGCCGTTGCGACGGACGGCCGTGATCTGGCCGGTGTAGAAGAGGTGCTCGACGACCCGCTTGCCCTCGCCCCAGCCCCACCAGCTCTCGGTGCGGGGCGACGAGCGGTGGACGTCGAGGTCGCCGATGACAACCGGTCCCCGCTCGGCCACCTCGGCCAGCGCCGCCGTCACCAGCTCGGGATTGTCGCGGGCCACCCGGCGGACACCGCCCCAGGCATGCTCACCCGCCATGCGCCAGCGCAGCAGCCGATGGCGCTCGACCGGGTGCAGGGACGCCTCGTGGCCCCAGTACTCGAAGACCTCGCGGCTGCCCCACAGCCAGCGGCTGAGGGCGCCACGGTCGTACGCGCCGAGCCGGGCGAAGAAGACCAGCTCATGGCTGCGGGTGACCACGTTGACCGAGTCGAGCTGCACGGTCGCCAGCCGGTCGAGCACCCGTCGGAAGTGCCGCCGGTCGACCCGGCCCCCGGGACGAGGGTCAGTGAAGCCCTGGGCTGCCAGGGCCACCCGCCGGGCGTCACGCCGGCTCATGTCGATGGCTGCGGTCACCGGCGAGCACGTTATCGGGAGGCGGTGGTCGTTAGAGGCCCAGCGGATAAGGCGGTCCGAAGGGCATCCCCGCGCGGGAATTTGTTGCTGGGCTG
>Ga0214469_1000213_pt1 | contig 18763 bp, 17 predicted proteins | sample RVTome_10_FD_187340 | JGI IMG/M metagenome (GOLD analysis project Ga0214469, IMG submission 187340) | Soil microbial communities from uranium-contaminated site in the Upper Colorado River Basin, Wyoming, United States - RVT153D57 HiSeq ... | reverse complement strand
GTGAGGAGCGTGGGGAGCGCTCCCCATGGCAATCCCGGCCCCGCTGGCCGAGCATGTGACCGATGGCCGCTGGGATCGTCTGCGGAGTCGACGGCTCGACCAACGCCGGCGAGGCGGCCGTCGTCGCTCGCCGGCTCTCCGAGCGGCTCGCGCTCGGGCTCGAGCTCATTCACGTCGGCCCGCCGGGTGAGCTGGGGAGCATCACCCGGCTCGTGGACGCGCCGGTACGGCGGCTCGAAGGGCCGCCGGCCCGGTGCCTGGTCGCGGCGGCGCACAGCGCGACGCTGCTCGTCATCGGCACGCGTGGCCACGGGGTCATGCGGCCGGCGCTGGCGGGCAGCGTCGCCGACGCCGTCATCCGCGAGGCGGGTGCGCCGGTCCTCGTCGTGCCCCCGGGAGCCGGCAACCGCCCGCTCGAGGGCGACAGCCTGGTCTGCGCCGTCAAGGACACCCGTGACGCCGGCTGCGCCGCCACCGCCGCCGAGCTCGCGGCCTGGCTCGACCTGTCCCTCGTGCTCGCCCACGCCATCCAGCCCGCCCGGCCGCCCGACCTCGCGCTCGGCGGCGTCCCGGTGGCCGCCCCACCCCCCGCCGACGATCACGCCCGGGTCCGCGCCACGCTGGGCGCGGTCGCCCGCGCCGCCGGCGTCGCCGGGCCGGGGAAGAGCGCGGCGCGGATCGTCGAGGGCCCGCCCGGCCCGCGACTCGTCGAACTGGCCCGCAGCGAGCGCTCGGCCCTGCTGGCGACGGGCGCGCCCAGCCACGGGGTGCTGATGTCGGCGCTGCTCGGCTCACCCGCCCGGCACCTGCTGCGCCACGCCCCGCGTCCGGTGCTGGTGTGCCGGTCGGGCGCGCCCGGCGCCGCCGGGCTCGGCCGCCTCTCGTCCGCCAGGTGGGTGCACGCGTGATCCGGGTCGCGATCGTCGACGACCACCACGCGGTGCGGATGGGCCTGCACGTCGCGATCCGGTCCGAGCCCGGGCTCGTGCCCGTCGGCGCGGCGGAGGGCGGCGCCGACCTCGAGCCGCTCCTCTATCGCACCGACCCTGACGTCGTGCTGCTCGACTACCACCTCCCGGGCGCCGACGGCCTGACCCTCTGCCGGCGGATCAAGCGCGATGGACCGAGCCCCGGCGTGGTGCTCTACTCGGCGTTCGCCGACCCGTCGATGACCGTGCCGGCGATCGTCGCCGGCGCCGACGCCATCGTGCACAAGGGCGTGCCGGCCCGCGAACTGTTCGACGCGATCCGGCGAGTCGCCCGCGGCGACGCGGCGCTGCCGCCGCTGACGGGCGCGCTGCTCGAGCAGGCGTCGCAGGAGGTCGATCCCGAGGATCTGCCGATCCTCGGGATGCTCGTCGACCACACGCCGGCGGCCGAGGTGGCGACGACGATGCGGCTCACCAACGCGGAGCTCAACGGGCGGATCGAGCGGATGCTGGCGCGGCTGAAGGTGCCGGTGCCGCCCACCGCCGCGCCGCCGACCTGAGTCAGCCGGTCTCGAGCAGGCCGCGCAGCACGAACTGGAGGATCCCGCCGTGCTTGAAGTACTGGACCTCCTTCGGCGTGTCGATCCGCACGCGCGCCTTGAACTCCTTGTCGCCCGCGCGGACGGCGACCTCCTTGGCGTCCCCGCCCTCGATCCCCGTGACGGAGATCTCCTCCTCGCCGGTCAGGCCGAGCGACTCGACCGAGTCGCCGTCGGTGAACTGGAGCGGGAGCACGCCCATGCCCACCAGGTTGGAGCGGTGGATGCGCTCGTAGGACTCGGCGATCACCGCGCGCACGCCGAGCAGGCGCGTGCCCTTGGCCGCCCAGTCGCGCGACGAGCCCGAGCCGTACTCCTTGCCGGCCAGCACGACCAGCGGCGTGCCCTCGTCGGCGTATCGCATCGCCGCGTCGTAGATCGGCATCTCCTCGCCCTCCGGCAGCTTCAGCGTGAGCCCGCCGATCAGCTCGCTTCCGGCGATCTCGTTGCGCAGGCGGATGTTCGCGAACGTGCCGCGCATCATCACCTCGTGGTTGCCGCGCCGTGAGCCGTAGGAGTTGAAGTCCTTGTTCTGCACGCCGTGCTCGTTGAGGTACCTCGCGGCCGGCGAGTCCTTCTTGATCGCGCCCGCGGGCGAGATGTGGTCGGTGGTCACCGAGTCTCCGAGGACGGCGAGCACGCGCGCGCCCTCGATGTCGGCGACCGGCTCCGGCTCGGGCGAGAGGTCGCCGAAGAACGGCGGCTGCCGGACGTACGTCGAGTCCTCGTCCCACGCGAAGCGGTCGCCCTCCGGCACCTCGAGCGAGTTCCAGCGCTCGTCGCCGGCGAACACCTCGCCGTAGGAGGACGTGAACATGTCGCTCTGGACAGCCTCCTCGACCGTCCGCGCGACGTCCTCGGCGCTCGGCCAGATGTCCTTGAGGTAGACGCCCTCGCCGTCGTCGTCCTGTCCCAGCGGCTCGTCGAGCAGGTCGATGTCCATCGTGCCCGCCAGCGCGTAGGCCACGCACAGCGGCGGCGAGGCGAGGTAGTTCATCTTCACGTCGGGGTTGATGCGACCCTCGAAGTTGCGGTTGCCCGACAGCACGGAGACGACGGCCAGGTCCTCGGCACCGACCACGGCGGAGATCTCCTCCGGCAGCGGGCCGGAGTTGCCGATGCACGTCGTGCAGCCGTAGCCGACGAGGTGGAAGCCGAGCTCCTCGAGGTACGGGATCAGGCCCGCGCGCTCGTAGTACTCCATGACCACCTTCGAGCCGGGGGCCAGCGAGGTCTTCACCCATGGCTTGACCTCGAGCCCGCGCTCGACGGCGTTCCTGGCCAGCAGGCCGGCGCCGAGCATGACCGACGGGTTCGACGTGTTCGTGCACGACGTGATCGCGGCGATCACGACGTGCCCGTGGTCGAGCTCGGTCTGCGTCCCGTCGGCGAGCGTCACCTGCGCGTTGACCGACACGCGGTCGGCGACCTGCACGCCGCTGGTGCCGTGGAACGCCGGCTCGCGCTGGTGCTCCTCCCTGCGGTCGTGCTCGTGCGGCGCGGTCGGGTCCGACGCGGGGAAGGTCTCCTCGAGCGGCTCGTCGCACTCGTCGGGCTCGGGCAGGAACCCGTCGAGCGCCATCCGGAACGACGCCTTGGACTCGGTCAGGGTCACGCGGTCCTGCGGCCGCTTGGGGCCCGCCAGCGACGGCACGACGTCGCCGAGATCGAGCTCCAGCGTCTCGGAGTAGGTCGGCTCCTCGGAATGCTCGTCGTGCCACAGCCCCTGCTCGCGCGCGTACGCCTCGACGAGCTCGATGTGCTCCTTCTGGCGCCCGGAGAACTCGAGGTAGCGGAGCGTCTCGGCGTCGATCGGGAACATCGCGCAGGTCGACCCGAACTCCGGGCTCATGTTGCCGATCGTCGCGCGGTCGGCGAGCGGCAGGTTGGGCACGCCGGGCCCGAAGAACTCGACGAACTTGCCGACCACGCCGTGCTCGCGCAGCATCTCGGTGACCGTCAGCACGAGGTCGGTGGCGGTCGCGCCCTCGGGCAGCGCGCCGCCCAGCTTGAAGCCGACGACGCGCGGGACCAGCATCGACATCGGCTGGCCGAGCATCGCCGCCTCGGCCTCGATGCCGCCGACACCCCAGCCGAGCACCCCGAGGCCGTTGATCATCGTCGTGTGCGAGTCGGTCCCGACCAGCGTGTCGGGATAGAGCGTGCCCTCGTCGTCGAACACGACGCGGGCCAGGTACTCGAGGTTGACCTGGTGCACGATGCCGGTGCCGGGCGGCACGACCTTGAAGCCCTCGAACGCGCCCTGGCCCCAGCGCAGGAACGCGTAGCGCTCGTGGTTGCGCTCGAACTCGCGCTCGACGTTGACGCGGAACGCGTCGCGCGTGCCGAACACGTCGACCTGGACCGAGTGGTCGATCACGAGCTCGGCGGGAACGAGCGGGTTGATCTTGTTCGGATCGCCGCCGAGATCGGCGATCGCGTCGCGCATCGCGGCGAGGTCCACCACGGCCGGGACGCCGGTGAAGTCCTGCATCACCACGCGCGCCGGCGTGAACGCGATCTCCTTCGACGGCTCGGCGGTGTGGTCCCAGCTCGCGACCGCCTCGACGTCCTCCTCGCGGACGCCGACCCCGTCCTCGTTGCGCAGGACGTTCTCGAGCAGGACCTTCAGCGAGAACGGGAGCCTGGCCACGTCGTGGGAGCTCTGGAGGGCGTCCAGACGGTAGATCTCGTACTTGCCCCCGCCGACCTCGAAGTCGGCTCGAGCGTCGAAAGAGTTCTCGGGCATCGTCTCTCCGGTGTCAGAAGTCTCATCTGAGACTACCCCGGGAGCGCCAGCGATCCCCTCCCGTAGTCGACGCGCACGGGCTCGCCGTCGCGCGTGCGCCAGGCGATGGTCAGCGGCACCTCCTCGCCCGGTCGCAGCACGGCGATGCGGCCGGTCCGCTGCAGCTCGGTGTCCGGAACCTGCTCGGGCCCGCGGCCGGCCGCCCAGAGCGACTTGCCGAACGTCTGCAGGAACACCGGCATCGCCTCGACCGGCCGGCCGTCGGCGTCGAGCAGCCGGACGTCCCCGATGTCCACGCGCAGCGGGTGGATGCCGTCGTTGCGCAGCGTGGCGGTCAGCACGCGGTCGCCGGGCAGCGTCGGGTGCGTGAAGACCTCGCCGTCGCCCGACCAGGCCAGCGGGCCGGTGCGGCCGTCGCCGCCGATGCTCGACAGGGCGACGAACAGCGCGGCGGCCACCGCGGCCGCGACGAGGCCGGCCACGGCGCGGCGGCGCTGGAAGTTCGGGGTCGCCGCACCGAGGCGCGGCGCGTCGGCGGGTCCTACCCAGGTGCTCATCTCGGCTCCTCGGGCCGGGTGAACCAGTCGCAGCCCGGCGGGTCGGGGTTCTCGTACGGGTCCCAGGTGGCACAGGTGGCCTGGCTGGCGGTCTTGGTCGGCACGCCGGGGCTGAACACGGTCGAGCCGGGGCAGGTGGGCAGGCCGGTGAGGACGTTCGAGGTCGGCGCCGCGCCCGCGGGTCCGGCGTTGCCGCTCCAACAGTTGCCGGCGCCCTCCTCGTCCCACCAGAAGTCGTTGCCGTTGGGGTCGCGCACGCCGTCGGGCCGCACGCCCATCCCGTTGTCGGCGAAGCGGTTGCCGAACGACGTGTCGATGCCCTTCTCGGGCTCGCCGCGGAAGGCGGCGGGGACGAACAGCAGCTTCACGCCGTCGCGCCAGTTGTCCCAGATGTGGTTGTCGCGGACGATGTCGCGGTTGCCGCCGAAGATCCCGATGCCGGTGCCGACGGGGACCTGGAAGGTCGGGCACACGATCGTCGGGTCGCGCTCTTCGATCGGCGTGTCGCGGCAGTAGGCGTCGCGCTCGTCGTTGAAGTAGTCCTCGTTGTTGGAGTAGATGAGGTTGCGCTCCCACCTGGCGCAGTCCTGGGGCATGCCGGGATGGCCGGACGCGAACGAGTCGGTCGTCATGCCGGTGGCGTTGTGGTGGAAGCGGTTGTCGTGCGCCCAGACGCCGTTGCCGGCCGTGCCGGAGTAGCCGATCGTGTTGTGGTGCGAGTTCGAGTCGCGGATCTCGATCCCGTAGCGCTCGCAGTTGCCCTCGGGCCCGGAGCCGGGGTAGATGCCGCTGTCGCCCGAGCCGAAGGCCTCGAGCCTGTCGTAGAGGCCGTGGTCGGAGGTGAAGGACAGGAACCCGTACTCGCGCGAGTAGCGCGACCGGATCTTCGCCATCCGGAAGCCGTTGGTCTCCAGGATGTAGACGTTGTTGAAGTCCGAGAACTCGACCGTGAAGTTGCGCAGGTAGATGCCGTCGGCACGGTCGGCCCGGATCACGTTGAGCTTCGTCCGCTGGCCCGAGATCAGCACGTCGGACCGGCGGCGGCCCATGCCCTCGATCTGCAGGTCGCACTTGGCGTCGCAGACCCGGTCCGCGTCAGGCCCGTCGCCGACGATCGCGATCAGGTTCTGGGCGTTCGGGCACTTGCGCTGGTACTCGTAGCTCGCGACCTCCGCGCCGCCGCCCTCGCCGGTCACTCCGGACTCGAGCAGCGAGCTGCCGATCTCCTCGTAGTCGTCCGCGCAGCGGGGGTCGGGCTCGGGCGCGCGCCGGCTCGGGCGCTCCCGGTAGACGCCCGGCATGATGCGGATGATCGCCCCGTTGCGTGCGCGGTCGACGGCAGCCTGGATGTGCCGGAAGCGGCAGCGGTCGAGCTGCCGCAGCCGCTTGCGCCTGAGCTTCGGCCGCTCGGCGAACGAGCGCCGGATGCGCTTCGCCGAGTCCTTCCTGCAGACGACCAGGACCTGCTCGGCAGTCGAGCGGTACTTCGGGACGGCGCCGACGCTGCCGTCCGGGAAGTAGGCCCGGCGCTCAGGATGGGCGAGCGCGGCCGGCGCCGCGAGGGTGAGCACCGCAACGGCGAGCAGCGTCGATCTCATGCGACCTGCAACGAGGTCGCGGTGCGAATCTGGCGGTCACGGCCTCAGTGAACCTCGGACGGGGCGCGGCGCGAGCCGGTCATCTCGAACAGCCAGAAGTCCTCGCCCATGACCGGGACCGAGACGTTGTAGACCGGCACCTCGCCGACGCGGCCCTCGAACGTGCCGGCGTGGGCGTGCCCGTGCAGCACCAGGTCGGGGTTGTGCTCGAGGATCGGCGCCGCCAGCCGGTCGGTGCCGAGGAACGCCCAGATGTCGCGCCGCTCGCCCTCGAGCGTCTCGCCCGACGGCGAGTAGTGCAGCAGCACGATCCGGAACGGGCACAGCGCCACCGCCCGCAGGCCCGCATCGATCGCGTCGACCTCGGCCGCGGCCTCGGCGTAGACCCGGCGCAGCAGCGGCTCGCCGAAGTCGGGAATATGGGAGCCGGCGAACCCGCCGACGAAGCCCTTGCTCCCCACGATGCCGAGCTCCGCGCCGCAGACCTCGAGCACGTGGTGCGAGCGGTCGAGCACCACGATGCCCGCCTCCTCGAGGACCGCCGCGACCTCGCCGGCGCGGTTGGAGTGGTGATCGTGGTTGCCGAGCACGGTCAGCACTGGGACGTCGAGGTCGCGGACGGCGTCGGCGAGGATCGCCGCCTGCTCGGGCTCGCCGTGCGTCGTGAGGTCGCCGGCGAGCAGGATCAGATCGACGCGGCCCGCGAGCGAGGCGAACGTCTCGCGCGCCCGTTCGCGGTCGCCGTCGCGCCCGTAGTGGACGTCGCCCGCCGCCGCGATCCGGATCCGGCACTCCTCGTCGCCGCCCGCCGGACGGTGCGTGGTGTTTATCGTCATCCCTCGTGGCGGGTACCCACCTCGCGATGGCCTCAGACGAGCAGCCGTTCGCCGAGATCGAGCATGCCCTCAAGCGCGCCGCGGCGGCTCTCCGCGAGGCGGACATCCCGTTCCTGCTCGGCGGCAGCCTGGCGAGCTGGGCGCGCGGCGGCCCCGAGACCCGTCACGACCTCGACCTGATGATCAAGCCCGAGGACGTCGAACGCGCGCTCGAGGCGCTCGGGGGGGCGGGCATGCGGCCCGAGCGCCCCCCCGAGGAGTGGCTCGTCAAGGCGTGGGACGGCGACACGCTGGTCGACCTCATCTATTGTCCCAAGGGGCTGCCGATGGACGATGACGTGATCGCCCGCGGCGAAGAGCTCTCGGTGCTCGGCATGGAGATCCGCGTGATGGCGCTCGAGGACGTGATGGCGACCAAGCTGATGGCGCTCACGGAGCACTCGCTGCGGTACGAGGGGCTGCTCCAGATCGCCCGCGCGTTGCGCGAGCAGATCGACTGGTCAGCGGTCCGTGCGCGAACCGAGGCGTCCCCCTTCGCGCGCGCGTTCTTCGTGCTCCTGGAGGGTCTGGAAATCCTGCCGGACCCCCCGTCGCACCGCCCGCAGACGCGCGTTCGCGTCGTCACACCACAGGGTTCCACCTCGAGACAGGGAGGGTAGGTCGACCCTTATGGCCACCACGATCACCCGCAATCGCCTGCGCCGTCTGGCAGACGTCAAGCCGGAGCGAGGCCGAGTGCTCTCCGTCATCCTGAACCTCGATCCCACCGAGTTCGCGACTCCCGCGGCGCGCTCGACGGCGATCACGTCGGTGATGACGAAGGCCGCGCACCGCGTCGAGGAGGTCGAGGGCCTCGACCACGATGAGCGGGCCGCGCTCAAAGAGGACGTCGAGCGCGTGCGGGAGGCCCTGATGGCGAGCGACATCGCGCAGAACGGCACGCGCGCGGTCGCCGTGTACGCCTGCAAGCCCGCCGACCTGCTCGAGGTCGTCCGCATGAGCCGTCCGGTCGACTTCGCGGTCGTGCTCGACCGCTCGCCGTACCTGGAGCCGCTGGCCGCCGAGGCGAACGAGGAGCGCTGGTGCGTGCTGCTCGTCAACCGCCGCAACGCCCGCTTCTTCGTCGGCGACGACGGCGGCGCGCTCGAGGAGACCGATCGCGTCGAGGACGACGTGCACAGCCAGCACGACCAGGGCGGCTGGTCGCAGGCGCGCTACCAGCGCGGCGTCGAGAAGGAGAAGGACGACCACCTCGTGCACGTGGCCGCGGTCGCGTTCGGCGCCTACCAGCAGCGTGGGTTCGACCGCCTGCTGGTCGGCGCTCCCGACGAGCTGGTCGGGGACCTCGAGCAGAAGCTGCACCCGTACCTGCGCGAGCGGATCGCGGACCGTCTGCACCTCGATGTCGAGAACTCGTCGATCGAGGACGTTCGCAACGCCGCGAGCGCGGCGATCGAGGACTGGCGCCGGCGCTGCGAGCGCGAGGCGCTCGACCGGCTGCTCGAAGGCGTGGGCCGCGGCGGACGCGGCGCCGCGGGCCTGGCGTCGGTGCTGCAGGCGCTCAACGAGCAGCGGGTGGAGACGCTGCTGGTGGGCGACGGCTACCGGTCCGCGGGCGGCCGCGACGCGGAGACCGGGATGCTGTTCGCCGGCGACCACGGTCCCGACGGCCGCGAGCTCGAACGGGTCGAGAACATCGTCGAGCCGGCGATCGAGAAGGCGATCGAGCAGTCGGCCCGCGTGATCAAGGTGCGCCACCACGACGATCTCGGCCCGCTCGGAGGGATCGGCGCGGTGCTCCGCTACTGATGCGCGTCACCCTGCTCGGGACGGGCATCATGGGCGCCGGGATGGCGCGCAACCTCGTCGCGGCAGGCCACGAGCTGCGGGCGTGGAACCGCACGCGCGAGCGCGCCGAGGGGCTGGGCGCGACCGTCTGCGAGACGCCCGCGGAGGCCGTCGAGGGCGCCGAGGTCGTGATCACGATGCTGGCAGACGGCCCGGCCGTCGAGGCCGCGACCGAGGGGCTCGCGCTCGACGGCGTCACGTGGGTCCAGATGAGCACGGTCGGCGTCGACGAGACCGAGCGGCTGGCGCGCGGCGACTTCGTCGACGCGCCCGTGCTGGGCTCCCGGCCGCAGGCGGAGGCCGGCGGGCTCACGATCCTGGCCTCTGGGCCGTTCGAGCGCTGCCGGCCGGTGCTCGAGGCGGTCGGGCGGGTCGTCGATCTCGGGCCCGAGCCGGGCGCGGGCACCCGCATGAAGCTCGTGCTCAACCTCTGGGTGCTCGCGCTCGTCGAGGGACTGGCCGAGACGGTGCTCCTGGCCGAGCGGCTGGGCCTCGATCCGCAGGGGTTCCTGGACATCGTGGACGGCGGGCCGATGGGCCCGCCCTACGCCGCCCTGAAGGGAGCCAACATGGTCGAGCGGCGCTACGAAGCGAACTTCCCGCTCAGGCTCGCGCGCAAGGACGCGGACCTGATCGCCGCCGCCGGCGGCGACCTGCCGCTCGCGCGGCTCGTCTCCGAGCGCATGGCGACAGCGATCGCCGGCGGGCACGGCGACGAGGACTTCTCCGCCGTCGTGGAGGCCGGCCGATGAGCCGGGCGCTCGTCATCGTCGACTTCCAGAACGACTTCTGCCCGGGCGGCGCGCTGGCGGTCCCCGACGGCGACGCGATCGCCGGGCGCATCAACGAGCTCGCGGGCTCGGGGGAGTACGAGGTGGTCGTCGCCACCCGCGACTGGCACCCGCCCGACCACGGCTCGTTCGCCGAGCAGGGCGGGCCGTGGCCCGTCCACTGCGTGGCGGGCACGGAGGGCGCCGAGCTGCATCAGGCGCTCGACCCGACGCCGATCGAGGCCGTGGTCGACAAGGGCCAGGATCCGGGAACCGAGGGGTACTCGGGGTTCCAGGGCACCGAGCTCGCCGCGCTCCTTCGCAAGCGCGACGTCGACCACGTGACGGTCGTCGGCCTGGCGACCGACTACTGCGTCAAGAACACCGCGCTCGACGCCCTGCGCGAGGGCTTCGCGGTCACTGTCGACAGCACGGCGACGCTCGGCGTGGACGTCGAGCCGGGCGACTCGGAGCGCGCGCTCGAAGCGGTTCGCGCAGCGGGGGCGAGCGTGGCCTGATGCCCGCGCCGGAGCGGCTGATGGCGACGCTCCGCCGGCACGTGGCCGACCGGCGGGTGCTCGAGGCGATCGCCGACGTGCCGCGCGAGCGCTTCGTGCCCGAGCACCTGCGGGACGAGGCGTGGGAGAACATCCCGCTGCCGATCGGGTCGGGGCAGACGATCTCCCAGCCGCTGGTGGTCGCGCGCATGTGCGAGCTGCTCGAGCTCGAGGGCGACGAGACGGTGCTCGACGTCGGGACAGGCTCGGGCTACCACGCCGCGCTGCTGGCGCGGCTCGCGCGCCACGTCTACTCGATCGAGGTCCACGCATCGCTCTCGCGCACTGCGGCGGAGAACCTGCGCGCGGCCGGGGTCCGGAACGTCACGCTCGCGGTCGGCGACGGCTCGCGCGGGCTGCCCGAGCACGCGCCCTACGACGCGATCAACGTGGCCGCCGCGGCGGGCGGGGAGATCCCGCCCGCGCTGGCCGAGCAGCTCGCTCCCGGCGGCCGGCTCGTCGCACCGGTCGAGGACGGCGATCAGCGGCTCGTCGTCGCCCGCCGCACCGATGCCGGCGTCGCGCTCACCGAGCTCGAGCGCGTCCGCTTCGTGCCGCTGGTCGGCGGCTGACAGCCGGCCGGCTCATCTGCTTCGCGCGGAGGCATCGCCGGGGCTGCTGAGCGTGAACGAGGGACAGTGAGATCGTCTTCATCGGCGCGGCACGCCGCGCCGGCGGGCGTCACGCCACGAGGCTCAGGCGCGGGTTGGGGCGCAGCTCGCGACCCACCTTGCCGCCCGGCCGCCCCTCGACCATCACGACGTCGGCCGTGAAGTCGTTCGAGCCGCGGAGCAGCGACGAGCCGACGCCGTAGGCGTCGACCGGCACGTCCTCGGCCTCGAACTGCCGGATGCGCTCGGCCGTGAAGCCGCCGGACACGACGATCTTCACGTCGCCGTGGCCGCGGGCGTCGAGCTGCTCGCGCACGAGCCGCACGAGCTCGGGGTGCACGCCGGTCGGCGCGTCGTCGCCGTAGCGCCGGCGCAGCGCGAGGTCGGCCAGCCTGTCGGAGGTGTCGAGCCGCACGCCCCAGAGATCGCCCTGGAGCGCGTCGGCCGCCTCCAGCGTCGTTCTGACCGAATCGTTCTCGAAGTCGACGAGCACCGTGACGTTCATCACGTCCGCGAACTGCTCGGCGAACTTGCCGGCGGCCCGCGCGGTGTCGCCGCCGTAGGCCGCGATCAGGCCGTGCGGCACCGTGCCGACGCCGCGCCCGCCCCACCAGGACGCCTGCGCGTCGGTCGAGACGCCGATCGCGCCCGCCACGTGCGCGGCCCAGCCATCGCCGGTCTGCACGAGCCAGTGGTCGTGCCGGGCCGGGAAGTACAGGATCGGCTTGCCGTTGGCCGCCTCGACGACCTCGCGCACGTTGCGCATGATCAGCGTGCGGCGGGCGAGGCAGCCCAGGTAGACGGTCTCGAGATGGGCGAACTGCGCGTAGTCGCCCTCGATCGTCATCACGGTCTCCCAGGGGGAGATCTCGTCGCCCTCGTGGAGCGCGTGGACGTCGAGGTCCTTGAAGGCGTTGACCCAGCGCCCGTCGGGTCCACGGTGCCCGGCGCACTGCTTGAGCACCGCGATCGCCTCGTCGATCCCGCCGAGCAACGACTGCTCGCGCTGGAAGACCTGCATGACCACGTGCGGATGGTGGTCGTCGGCCTCCAGCAGCGCCTTGGTGTGGTTGAAGTAGGCGTCGGAGTAGTAGCCGTCGCGGATCTTCTCCACCGGCAGGCGGAAGACGCCGGGCGCCAGTCGCTGCCGTTCGGATAGGGCCATGCCCGTGCAGTATGGCTAGCCTGCTGCGGCCGTGAACCTGATCGAGGCCATCGTCCTCGGGGTCGTGCAGGGGCTGACCGAGTTCCTGCCGATCTCCTCGAGCGCCCACCAGCGGATCGTGCCCGCGCTGCTCGGGTGGGATGACCCCGGGGCGGCGTTCACGGCCGTCACGCAGCTCGGCACCGAGGCCGCCGTGCTGATCTTCTTCCGCCACGAGCTGTGGGCGATCGCCACCACCTGGGTGCGCTCGCTCTGGCGGCCGGAGCTGCGCTCGCACACCGACGCGCGGCTCGGCTGGTACCTGATCGTGGCGACGATCCCGATCGGGATCCTCGGCCTCACGTTCGAGGACCAGATCGAGAACGGCGCGCGCAACCTGTGGCTTGTCGGCACGGTCCTGATCGTCTTCGCGCTCGTGCTCGGGTACGCGGACAGGCACGGGCGCCACGAGCGGGAGATCGCCGAGCTCTCCACGCGCGACGGCATCGCGATCGGCCTCGCGCAGTCGCTGGCCCTGATCCCCGGCGTCTCGCGCTCGGGCGCCACGATGAGCGCCGGGCTGCTGCTCGGGCTGCAGCGTCCCGCGGCGGCCAAGTTCGGCTTCCTGCTCGCGGTGCCGGCGGTGGTGGCGAGCGGGATCTTCCAGCTCGAGGGCATCCTCTCCGGCGAGGAGGGCGGCGACGAGCCGTTCGCCTACGTGGCGATCGCCACGGTGATCTCGTTCGCGGTCGGGTACGCGGCGATCGCCTGGTTCCTGCGCTACCTGGCCCACCACTCGGTGCGGCTGTTCGTGATCTACCGCGTCCTGCTCGGGAGTCTCGTCCTCGTCCTGGTGGCCGCGGGGGCCATCAGCTAACTTCGGGTACGTGGCCAAGGTCTTCGAGCAGATCGACGAGTCGCTGCGCACGTTCATCGAGTCGCAGCCGATGTTCTTCGTCGCCACCGCCCCGAGCGGCGACGGCGGGCACGTGAACCTCTCCCCGAAGGGCGGCCGCGGCCTGTTCCGCGTCACCGGGCCGCTCGGCTTCGCCTACGTCGACCTGATGGGGAGCGGGATCGAGACGATCGCCCACCTGCGCGAGAACGGCCGCATCGTGGTGATGTTCTGCGCGTTCGAGGGGGCGCCGAAGATCCTCCGGCTGCACGGCGTCGGACGCCCGGTGCAGCAGAGCGACGACGGCTTCGAGGAGCTGCTCGGCACGTTCGACGTCTCGGACGAGCAGCTGCGCGCCGTGCGCTCGGTGATCACCGTCGACGTCCGGCGGGTTTCCGACTCGTGCGGCTTCGTCGTGCCGCGGATGGACTACGCGGGCGAGCGCGACCAGCTCTACCGCTTCGCCGACAACCGCATCCGCAAGCTCGGCGAGGAGGCCGTCAAGGCCTACGTGAGCGAGAACAACGCGGAGAGCCTCGACGGGCTCGTGGGGCTCGACCCGCTGGTCGAGACGAACGGCGCCGGTCGGTCCGGAGCCGGCCGGAAGCTCTGACGAAACGTCAACTGCGGCTGGGTGGGTTCGTCCCGCCGCGACGATTCACACGAGCCCGGCACAGACCCAGTTGTGCGCGCCCGCCCCGCCCGCCCAGAGCGCCGCCGCGAGCCGGTCCTGCTCGGCCTTGGGCGCCTGGTAGGCGTGCCGCGTCGAGCCGCCGAGCCCCTCCCAGGTCGAGGGCAGCATCTGGTAGTAGCCGGACGCCCCGGCGCCGTTGGGCGGGAGGTTCTGGCCGCCCGACTCGCACTGGACGATCGGCCACGGAATCGCCCACGGGCCGCCCGGGCCGCGGCCGGCCGCAGCCTCGGCGCGCTTGCGCGCGGCGACCAGGCGGTCGAGCGCGCGCCGCGCCGACTCGCGCCCGGCACGCGTGCCGGCCAGCGCCTGCTGCCGTGCCGCGCGGGCGCGGACGAGCGTGGCCCGGCGCGCGGCGAGGCCGTCGCGCATGCTGGCCAGCGCGGTCCGGCGCGCGGCGATCGCCTGCGTCGACTCGCGGCGCTCTGCGGCGAGCCGCGCGAGCCGGCTCGCCAGGCCGCGGGTCCGCACCCGCGCCTCGCGCACCCGCTCGAGGATCTCGGCGTTGCGGTCGCGGATGCGGCGGGCGAACGCGATCCGCTCGATCAGGTCGGGGAAGCTGGTCGCGCCGATCACGAGCGAGACGATGTCCGGCGGGTCGGCCTTGTAGTCGGCGACGAGCTGCGCGGCGAGCAGCTCGCGCCCGTCGGCGTGGCGGCGCTGGAGCCGCACGAGCCGCCGCCGGCCGGTGCGCAGCCGCTCGCGTGTCGCCGCGAGCCGCGCCTCGGCGCTCGCCAGGTCGGCCTCGACGGCCGCCAGCCGGCCCTGCACGATCGCGACCTCGCGGCCGGCGCGGGCCGCCATCTGCCCGAGCTGCGCGACGGCGCCGGACAGCGCCCGCTCGCGGTCGCGGCTGCGCTCGATCTTCGAGCGCAGCGACGACTCGCTCTGCCCCACCGCCGTCCCCGGCAGCAGCACCACGAGCGCCAGCACGGTGACGGCGGCGACGCGCACGGCGCCCGACGGTAGCGGCGCCCTGCTCAGGGCTCCCGCGCTGCAACGGGGGTTGCGGCGAGCGGGGCGACGAGCGCCCTGCGGAGGCGGGGAGAGGTCACGGGGAGAGCTCCTTGCGAAAGTCAGGGATGGAGCCGGTAGAGACGGAAGAAGTCGTTGTCGACCGGCAGCACGTCGACACGGGCGTAGCCGGCCTCGAGCGCGCACTCGCGGACCGTGGCCGAGCGGATCACGGTGCCGAGGGCGGCCGACGGCTGCTCGACCAGCTGGGTCGGCAGGCAGTGCGTGACGCTCCAGCCGTACATCGCGCGCTCGACCTCGTCGCCCGGCGCCGTGAAGCGTTCGGCGACGCGCTCGTCCACGACGAGGACGGCGCCGCCGGGGGCGGTCGCGGCCCGCGCGGCGCGAAGCGCCTCGACCGGGCGCGGGAGGTCGTGCAGGGTCTCGAGGATCAGCACGAGGTCGTACGGGCCGCCGGCGAGCGCGGTCGCGTCGCCTTCGCTGAAGCGCAGCCGGCCGTCGACGCCGGCGCTGGCGGCGTGGCGGCGGGCGTCGGCGATCGAGCCGGGGTCGGCGTCGACGCCGTCGACGAGCGCGTGCGGGTACGCGCTCGCGATCGCGATGCTCGACCAGCCCTGCCCGCAGCCGACGTCGGCCACCCGCGCGGCCGGCTCGGCGCGCAAGCGCGCCGCGACGTCGGGCATCGCCTCGAGCCACTCGCCCGGCAGCTCGTGCGTGAACGCCGGCCGGTTGATGTGCCCCTGCCCGTGACGGAACTCGGTGCCGTAGGCCTCGTAGGGAACCCCGCCGCCGGTTCGGTACGCCTCGGCCACCCGCGGCAGGACGCCGCCGATGCCGGCCAGCATGTGCGCGAACGGCGCGACGTGGGCGGGATCGTCCGCGTGGGCGAGCACGCGGGCGTGGTCGGGCGCGAGCGAGCAGCGCCGTTCGTCGGCGTCCTCGACGTCGATCAGCCCGGCGACGGCCTGCTGCTCGAGCCACTCGCGCGCATAGCGCGGCGCGATGCCGGCGTGCACCGCAAGCTCGTCCGGGGTCAGCGCGCCGTGGCGCTCGAGCGTGCGGTAGAGCCCAAGCTCGACCCCGAGATAGACGGAGAACAGCTCGAGGGCCCCGAGCGTCGCGCCGAACAGGCGCTCGGCGAGGGCATCGGTGCGGTCGACGGTGACGGACACGGGTGGCTCCTTGCTGGTGGGCATTCGGCAGGCAGCGTGAGCCAGCCCGCCTACGGCCGGCCTACGGTGCGTCTACGGCACCGGCGCGAGCGAGATTGGGCGCCGCGCGAGCGGCGAACTGGGCATCAGCCCGATGTGCGCGCCGCCGCCGCACGGGACCCTGCCCAGGCTCCTCCACCCGACCCCAGGAGTCCCCATGCACCCCACCATCATGCGCCGCAGGCTTGCGGTCACGGCCTTCGTCGCCGCCGGCCTGGCGATGACGGCCGTCTCCCACGCCGGCGCCCAGATCCCGCCGCCGGTCGAGTTCGAGCCGAACCCGACGGACATCGGGCAGACGCTCTTGGTCTGCGCCAACGCGAACATCGTCGGCACCAACGGCCCGAACGTGCTCGTCGGCGGCCCGGGCAACGACATCATCGACGCGCGCGGCGGCGCCGACACGATCGACGGCCGCGGCGGCAACGACGTCATCTGCGCGGGCGACGGGCACGACACCGTCGAGGGCGGCGCCGGGACCGACCGCGTCTACGGCGGCGACGGCCGCGACACGATCGAAGGCCAGCAGGACGGCGACACGCTCTACGGCGGCCGCGGGCGCGACACGCTCGACGGCGGCCAGGCGGACGACGAGCTGTACGGCGGCGACGGGCGCGACGCGCTCGACGGCGGGCAGGGCGAGGACGACGTGTACGGCGACGAGGGCCGCGACATCGTCGCCGGCGGCCCCGGCGACGACAAGGTGTGGGGCGGCCTCGACCGCGACACCGTCGACGGCGGCAACGGCGAGGACTGGGTGTACGGCGGCGGCGGCACCGAGACCGACCATGCCGGCGACCTGCTGCTCGGCGGCGACGGGATGGACCGCATGTACGGTGGCAACGGGAACGACCGGATGGACGCCGGCCCCGGCGCCCCGTACGACTACGTCTACGGGCAGGAGGGCGACGACCGGCTGCGCGGAGGCCCCGGCATCGACCTGCTGTACGGCAACGACGGCGACGACCGGCTCGCCGGCGAGGCGGGCAACGACCAGCTCCGCGGCGGCAACGACGACGACCGCCTGCGTGGCGGCATCGACGACGACCTGCTGCTCGGCGAGGCCGGGCGCGACCGGCTCGACGGCGGGCCCGGGACCGAGACCACGTGCGACCCGGGCACCGACGCGGGCGATGTGGCGGTCAACTGCTGACAAGGTCGCGCCAAGGTGACGCCAACGGGGCTGGGTCAGCGTGCTGACCCAGCCCCGTGACCGTTCATCCCAACGCGCACTTCATCAGCCGCGAGGCCGAGCTGGCGCGGCTCCGCGAGGTCCTCGCGGACGCCGCCGAGGGCCGCCCGCGGACCGTCGTCATCGGCGGCGACGCCGGGATCGGCAAGACCCGCCTGCTGCGCGAGCTGCTCGCAGGCACCGACGCGCGCGTGCTCAGCGGCGGGTGCGTCGACATCACCGCGGACTCGCTGCCCTATGCCCCGTTCGCCGAGGCGCTGCGCGGCCTCGCGGACGAGCTCGAGCCGCACGACGCGGAGGGCGCGCCGCTCAGCGCGACGGCGCAGGCCCGCATGTACGAGCGCCTGCTGGGCCTGCTGCGCCGGCTCGGCGACGAGACGCCCGTCGTGCTCGCGATCGAGGACCTGCACTGGGCCGACCGCTCGACGCGTGACCTCCTGCGCTTCCTGGCCGCCAACTTGCGCGGCGAGCGGCTCGCGCTGCTCGCCACCTACCGCGCCGACGACCTGCACCGCGGCCACCCGCTGCGCCCGCTGCTGGCCGAGCTCGAGCGAGCGGGTGCGGCCGAGCGCCTGCACCTGCGCCCCTTCACGCGCACCGAGGTGGCCGAGCAGATCGAGGCACTCGTCGGCGAACCGCCGGCGCCCACCTTCGTCGCCGAGGTCTTCGAGCGCGCCGAGGGCAACGCGTTCTGCGTCGAGCAGCTCGTCGCCACCGCCCGCGACGGGAGCGGCCGCCGCCTGCCGATCCTGCTCGAGGACGTCCTCCACGCCCGGTTCGAGCGGCTCAGCCCGCCGGCGCAGCGGCTGCTCGGCGTGGTCGCCGCGGGCGGGCCGCGCGTGCGCGAGGCGCTGGTCGCGGCCGTCTGCGGGCTGGCTGACGGCGAGCGCGACGAGTCGCTGCGCGCGGCCGTCGACCACCGGATCCTGGCCGTCGAGGGCGACACGTACGTGTTCCGCCACGCGCTGCTGCGCGAGGCCGCCTACGCCGAGCTGCTGCCCGGCGAGCGCCACCGGCTGCACGCGGCCTACGGCGGGGCGCTGACCGATCGCCCCGAGCTCGCCGACGGCGCGCTTCATGCCGAGCTCGCCCGCCACTGGCACGCCGCCGGGGAGCTGCGGCCCGCGCTCGCGACGTCGGTCGCCGCCGCCGCGGCCGCCGAGCGCAGCCACGGCTTCGCCGAGGCCGCGGCGCACTACTCGCGCGCGCTCGAGGTCTGGGACCGCGTCGACGACGCCGCCGACGCGGCGGGCACCGACTTCGTCACGCTGCTGCGCCGCGCGGCCGAGGCGAACAGCCTGGCCGGCGAGAGCGCGCGCGCCGCCGCGCTGATCCGCGCCGCGCTCGAGCAGATCGACGCCGCCGCGGCGCCGGGCACGGCCGGCGCGCTGCACGAGCGCCTCGGGCGCTACCTGTGGGCGGCCGGCGACAGCGAGGCCGCCACCGGGGCCTACGAGCAGGCCGTGCGACTCGTGCCGGCGCAGCCGCCGTCCCGTGCCCGCGCCCGCGTGCTCGCCGCGTGGGGCCAGGCGCAGATGCTGCTCGCGCGCTACGACGAGTCGCGCGCGAGCTGCGAGGACGCGATCACCATCGCGCGGTCG
>Ga0214469_1000210_pt1 | contig 18873 bp, 17 predicted proteins | sample RVTome_10_FD_187340 | JGI IMG/M metagenome (GOLD analysis project Ga0214469, IMG submission 187340) | Soil microbial communities from uranium-contaminated site in the Upper Colorado River Basin, Wyoming, United States - RVT153D57 HiSeq ... | reverse complement strand
GTCGACGTAGGTCTTCTCCGAGAGACTGCCCGGCAGCGGGTGACCGTCCTCATCGATCACGGGAAGGGGCGCCCCGCTGCTCCACAACCCTGTCCGACGCAGGAGCAGGCCACCGACCGCCGCGACGAATGCCATGTAGGTGATCTTGCGCAACACGCTCGCTCGCCTCCTCACGCCCGAGTCGCAGGCTCCAGTCGAGCATGGCAGAGGGCTCGCAAGTCCTGGCTGGCCCAGATCGGAGGCAACCGTCGGTCTGTACGGCGTGTAGCCGGACCAAGGGCCTTTAGGTGCCGCCCAGAATTGGCAGGGGTCCAGAACCGGTTAGGCGATCTTGCGGCGGTACGTGATCATGGCGAAGACGTACCCCACGATGAGGATGCCGACGCACCAGGCCAGGGCGATCCAGATGTCGGTGCCGACCGGCTGGCCTGCGAACAGGTCGCGGATTGTGTTGACGATGGCCGTCACCGGCTGGTTCTCGGCGAACCAGCGCACCGGACCGGGCATGGAGTCGGTAGGCACGAACGAAGAGCTGATGAACGGCAGGAAGATGAGTGGGTAGGCGAACGCGCTCGCGCCGTCGACGGACTTGGCGGTGAGACCTGGGATTACGGCAAGCCATGTCAGCGCCAGGGTGAACAGGACCAGGATGCCGGCGACGGCGAGCCACGCCAGCACTCCCGCTCCCGAGCGGAAGCCCATGAGCAGGGCGACACCCACGACGATGGCGACCGAGATCATGCTGGACATCACCGAGGTGAGCACGTGCGCCCACAGCACGCCCGACCGCGCGATCGGTAGCGACTGGAAGCGCTCGAAGATGCCGCTCTTCATGTCCATGAAGAGCCGATATGCGGTGTACGAAACGCCCGAGGCGATCGTGATCAGCAGGATGCCGGGAAGCAGGTAGTTCACGTACGACGCCGAACCGGTGTCGATGGCACCGCCGAACACATATACGAACAGCAGCATGATCGCGATGGGCGTGATCGCCGTCGTGATGATCGTGTCCAGGCTGCGCGTGATGTGTCGCAATGAGCGCCCGGTGAGGACGGCTGTGTCTTCGAGAAAGTAGGCGGTCATCATCATTCCTTACCTGTCGCATCAGCGTTGATGTTCGCGTCGTCGTCGCCGACGAGGGCGAGGAAGACGTCCTCTAGGGACGGTTGCTTCTCGACGTACTCGACCTTGGCCGGCGGGAGAAGTTGCTTGAGCTCGGCGAGGGTGCCGTTCACTATGATCCGGCCCTCGTGGAGGATTGCGATCCGGTCGGCGAGGTGCTCGGCTTCTTCCAGGTATTGCGTGGTGAGCAGCACCGTCGTACCGGCAGCGGAGAGCTCCTTGACGGCCTCCCACACATCGATCCGCGCCCGCGGGTCAAGCCCCGTCGTCGGCTCGTCGAGGAAGATGATCGGCGGATTGCCGATGAGGCTCATGGCGATGTCCAGCCGACGACGCATGCCGCCGGAGTAGGTGGCCACCTTCCGCCCACCGGCATCAGTCAGCGAGAAGCGATCGAGCAGGTCATCCGCGATCGCAGCCGGGTTGTCGAGGTGCCGCAGCCGGGCCACCAGCACCAGGTTCTCCCGCCCGGTGAGGATCTCGTCCACGGCAGCGAACTGTCCGGTCAGGCTGAAGGACTCGCGGACCTTCCCGGGTTTCGCGGCGACATCGATGCCGTTGACGGTCACCGTACCCGCGTCGCCGTTGAGCAGCGTGGAGAGGATCTTCACGACGGTCGTCTTGCCCGCCCCGTTCGAACCGAGCAGGGCGAAGATGCTCCCCCGGGCCACGTCGAAGTCGACGCCGCGCAGTACCTCGAGGTCTTTGAAGTTCTTCGTCAGGCCTTGGACGTGGATCGCCGGCCCTTGTACCTGACTGCGCGTCATCTGAAGATCCCCTCTTGGAGTCGTCACGACTGGTCGCCTGTGGCGCGGTTGACGGCCTCGGTCAGGCGGGCCCGCTCCTTGTCGATCCACCGCGTCCCGCCGTAGGCCTGCGCAAACTCCTCGGCGAACCCGACTGGGTCATCGCCGACGATCTCCCGCACGGGCGTCCCGTCGACAGCGGCGCGATCCCAGAGGTCCGCGAAGTCGCCGAGCATCCTGACCATGACCTCGCCGTCGGTGATGCCGCCGTAGTACATGAGGTACCGGTCGAACGCCTTTGCGACGGTGGCGTACGGCTCCGGGAGGGCCGCGACGCGGGCCTTGTACTGCTTGTACTGCTTCTTCTGCTCGAGCGAGCCGGTGATGGTCTCGATCCACTTCGCTGCCATGATCACTTCTCTCCTTCGTGGAGCTGTTCGATACGTTCTGCAAGGAAGCTCCACGTCCTCCAGAACTCATCGAGTTGCGCGTGGCCCGCGGCGTTGAGCGTGTAAACCTTGCGCGGCGGTCCCTTCTCGGACGGGACCTTCTCTACATCGACCAGGCCGCGCTGCTCGATCCTGACGAGCAGGGCGTAAATAGTGCCTTCTGCGATGTCGACGAAGCCCTGCTCACGCAGGCGCGCGGTGATCTCGTAGCCGTACGCGGAGCGCACCGCCAGGATCGCGAGGACGATGCCCTCCAACGCGCCCTTGAGCATCTCCGTCAATTGCTTGCCCACGGAGCACCTCCACCCGCTACTCAGTATTATTGACTACTGGTAGATAGTAACACTGAATAGCGATAGTGCAAGTCTGGACCGCAAGCGTGGGTGCAGGCGTGTGTCTCCGGCTCTCGGCACCTGCGGAGGGTGCGAGCGACTCGCGCCTGGTGGCTTAGGGGTGCGGGGTATCGGAGAGTCATCCTCCGGCCGTCCAACTGGCAGGTGGGGCGCATGGAGTGGACCGTCCCCGGACGCCGGGCCACTCGCCGTCGGGTCGCGAGTCGAGGTCTCCCAGCCGCGGATCCCGACCGGCACGTACACGGTGACCGCGCTCGAACCCGGCAGCGCCTTCACCTGGGAGCAGCTGCAGCCAGGCAGCACGGTGTCTGCGCACCACGAGTGTGCACCGTGCCCGACGGTGGCACCCGGGTCGAGCTGAGAGTCGTGATGAGCGGCGCGGTCGGGGGTGTCGTGGGACGGCTTCACCGAAAGCTCACCGAGCGGTACCTCGCCGTGGAAGCCGCCGGCCTCAAGGCCCGTGCGGAGGGCATCGCTCGCTGAAGCGCCGCGGCTCAACCCCGCCAGGACTCCGTTCGCGGACTCCAAGCTCAGCTGTGCTCAGCGTGCCCCAGTCGAAGTTCTTCCTGAATCGGACTCGACTGCTACCCCTCGGCCGTGAATGTGGCAGGCTCACGGTTGTCGGGGATGCGCGACCACATTGAATCGCGGCGCTGCTGCGCCGCGGGCTCGGCATCCCTCGCCGAACAGGAGGTCACCCGTATCACCCAAGAACCTCCCACTGCGGCGAGCGGTCCACTCCTGTTGGCCGACATCAGTGGATACACGTCATTCCTGCAGTCGGTGGCCGTCGCGCACCAAGACGATGCCTTCGCGGACGGCGCTGTCCCCGACGCCTACGCGATGATGTCGCACCTCATGGACGGGATCGTCGAACGCCTGGTACCACCCTTCACACTGTCAAAGCTTGAGGGCGACGCGGTGTTCGCCTATGCAACAGACGTGGCATCGATGCCGCGCGGAGCGGCCATGCTCGACTGTATTGGCGAGTGCCACACCGACTTCCGGCGCCGCTTGGACAGGGCTCACGGGATGTGGACCTGCCAGTGCAACGCCTGCTCCCGGATCGATGACCTCAGCCTGAAGTTCATCCTTCATGCGGGCGCGTTTGTGATCCAGGAGATCGCGGGGCGGCAGGAGCTGGCGGGGCCCGAGGTGGTGATGGCACACCGCCTCCTCAAGAGCGGAGCAGCGGATGTGGTCGGCCACGGAGCATACGCACTGATCTCCGAGGCCGCGGTGGCTCGCTTCGACATTCCGACCGACGCCGCCAACCCCCTCGTTGAGACGTACGAGTACTACCGACCCATTCACGCATACGTCTTTCCGCTGCACTCGGCCTGAGGGGCCTTAGGGGCGGCCGGAGTAGCCTCACAGGTGCGATGAAGGTCTTGGTTACGGGCGGCACGGGCTTCGTCGGCGCCCACACGGTCGCCGCCGCGGCCCGGGCCGGTCACGACGTGCGTCTACTGGTCCGCCGGCCGGAGCAAGTGGACGTCTCGCTGGCGCCGCTAGGAGTGCAGGTTCGTGACATCGTCGTGGGCGACGCGCTTGACGAACAGGCCGTAACGCGGGCGTTGGACGGCTGCGAGTCTGTGGTTCACGCCGCGGGGGTGTTCTCATTTGACACGCGCCGCGCCGCGGAGATGCGGCAGACCAACCTGCGCACCACCGAACTGGTCCTGCGACAGGCCGTCGCCCAGGGCTTGGACCCGGTCGTGCATGTGTCCAGCACGGTGGCGCTGACCCGGTACGGCGGTACTGCTGCGTTGCTGCCGCTGGGGGACATCGAGCTGCCGTACACTCAGTCGAAGATCGACTCGGAGCGAGTCGCTCGAACTCTGGCGGCCGCAGGAGCGCCGGTGGTGAGCGCCTACCCGGGCGGTGTCTACGGCCCCGACGACCCCTACCGCGGCGACCAGGACGAGCGGCTGCGCTGGATCCTGCTCGGGCGCTTCCCACTGTGGCCCAGCGGGGGTCTTCACGTGGTCGACGTGCGTGACGCCGCAGCGGTGATCACCGCGACACTGCAACCCGGACGCGGGCCACGTCGCTACGTGGTCCCCGGCCACCACGTGGACGGCGCCCTGCTCTACAGGACCTTCGCCCAGTTGACCGGGCGGCGCTTCCCACACCTGGTGCTGCCGGGGTCGGTGCTCGGGCCGGCAACGCAACTGATCGACACGCTCCAGCGGCGACTGCCGCAGCGGTGGCACTACCCGGCTGATCGGGAGGGCACCGAGATCATACGCCGGAACACCCGATTCGATGTCACCGCCGCAGGCGAGGAGTTCGGCATCCAAGCACGGCCGTTCGCCGACACCATCGCCGACACCATTCGCTGGCTCGTGCGCTCAGGCCGAGTACCGGCCCGCTACGCCGGACGGCTCGACACGGCGTGACGCAGCGGGATACGCGGGGCGATGCGACGACGTCAACCCTCGCGCCGAACGTTGCTGGCTGCAGCCAATCGATGGCCGCCTACGGCCGGGTGCCGAATCCCGCTAGGCTGCAATGCCAATACTCTGTGCTGAGCGCAAAATCGCGGTGAGCCATTACAACGTGTGCTCGCTGCAGGAGATACCGGGACCGAACAGTTGACCGCATCCTGGCAGGCCTCCTCGTCCAGGCTGGTCGGGCGAGGCAATGAGCTCGACCGCCTGCGCCGGCTACTGGAAAGCGTGGAGCGGACCACCACAGGGCGGATGGTGCTCGTCCACGGCGAGGCCGGGGTGGGCAAGTCCCGGCTGGTTCGGGAGGCCGCCGTGATAGCCCGGCGAGCCGGCGTGAGCGTGTTCTTCGGCCGGGCGGTGCCGTCCGGCGAGGCGTACCGCCCGTTCGGCGAGGCGCTCAGCGCCGCGTTGCGGGGCCGCCCGTTGCCTCAGGAGAGCGGCCTGCGGCCGTACCTACCGGTGCTGTCCGCGCTGCTCCCCGACGTCGGCATCGAGGCGCGGTCCGACCCGCGTGGCGGAGTTGTCCTGGGCGAGGCCATCCTGCGGCTGATCACCACGCTGGCTAGCCCGTCCGGCGCCATGCTGGTGCTCGAAGACCTGCACTTGGCCGACCCTGACACTCTCGACGTGCTGAGTTACCTGGCCGACGCGGCGAGCAGCGTGCCGGTGGTGGTGGTAGTGACCGCCCAGGATGAGCCGGACCCGCCGCAGCGGCTGCTCGACCTTGCCCTGGCCTGCCAGGCCGACGTCATCCCGCTGACCCGGCTCGGCCCGCGGGACGTCCGCGAGATGGTGGAGTCCTGCCTGTCGGCTGCCCCGCCGGACGAGCTGGTGAGGTTCGCCGTCGAACATGCCGACGGGTTGCCATTGCTTGTCGAGGAGCTGCTCACTGGGCTGGCCGCGGTCGGTGCGCTGGCCCCGGACGGAAGCCTTACCGGCCCGTTGACCGCGAACGTGCCACGCACGTTCGCGGCCACTGTGCGCCGCCGGCTGGCCGGCCTGGACCCGATCGGACGCTCGGTGGTGGAGACCGCCGCCGTGCTCGGCCGCCGGTTCGACTGGCGGCTGATCCCGGAGATCAACGGGCTGGCCGAGAAGGTGGTGATCGCCGGCCTGCGGTCCGCGGTGGCCACCGGCCTGATCGCGGTGGACGCGACCGAAACCGACACCTTCCGGTTTCGGCACGCGCTGACTTGTGACGCTGTGTGCTCCGACCTGCTACCGCCGGAGCGCCGGGCGCTCGCCCGGGCCGCCGCCGCGGTCGTCGAGCGGCGCGACCCGGCGGCCGGCGACTTGGCCGCCGGGCTGTGGATGGCAGCAGGGGAGGACGCGCGGGCCGCCAAGCTGTACCTGTCCGCGGGCAGGCAGGCCCACCGCGGCGGCGCGCTGCACACCGCGGACGCGCTGCTGACCCGCGCTGCGAACCTGGCCGCGGACAACTCGCGGGTGCGCCGGGAGGCGGAGGCCGTGCTGCTCGAGGTACTGGCCGATGCCGGCGACACCGACCGGGCGCTGGCGCTGGGCGAGCGGCTGCTGGCCCGCGGGGAGACCTGGGTCCGACTGACGCTGGCCGAGGTGGCAGCCGAAGCAGGCCGGTGGGACGACGCCGCCTCCAGCCTGGCCGCGCTGCCGGACAGCAACGATCCGCGGGCCAGCGTGCTGGCCGCTCGGCTCGAACACGAACGCGGCCGGCCGGATGATGCGCAAAGCATCGCCAGACGGGCGTTCACCGAGGCCGAGGAGCGCAAGCAGTGGTCGGTGGCATGCCAGGCACTGGAGGTGACGGGCCGCGCCGCGCGGGTGATCGACCTGGAGGCGGCCCGCGACGCGTTCCTTGCCGCCGAGCGGTTGGCCATCGACCACGACCTGCCGTTGGAACGGGTTTCCGCACTGCACGAGCTCGGCACCGTGGACCTGCTGCTCGACGGCTCAACCGTCAGGCTGGAGCGAGCCCGAGTGCTCGCCCTGGACGCCGGCGCACTGGCCCTGGCGGCCAAAGTCGACGTGCAGATCGCGGCCAGCCTGCTGCACCAGGATGCGGACGCCGCGCTGGTGCACGCCGAACGCAGCGCTGAGCTCGCCCGGAGGTTGCGGCTGGACCAGCTACGGGCTACCGCGCTGTTCTTCCAGGCCGCCGCACACGCACATAACCGCAACACCCCGGCGATGGAGCATTGCGTGGCCGAGACCCGCCGGCTCGCGCCGGACGACCTGGACGTCAACGCCGGCATCTGGGGCGCGGTGTATGCGCACGTCGCGTTGCTCGATGACGACCGGGATCGGCTGGCTGAATGCCTGGATCGGGCCATCGAATTCATGCGTCGCAGCCCGACCACGGCGCCGGCGCCCACCTACGGGTTGTGGGCGCTCGTGCGCACTCTGGACGACCGGGAGGGACAGCAGGCCCGAGCCGAGGCCCGCCCGTCCGGCGTGAACTGGGAGAACCGAGCGCTGCTCGGCTATTCCGAAGCGGTCGTCGCCGGACGCCAGCACAGGCAGGAAGAGGCCGAGCAGCTGCTCGCCGCCGCCGATGCAGCGATGGGCTCCAGGCCCTGGTGGCAACACCGGATCCGGCTCCTAGTCGCCGGCGATGCACTCACCGACGGCTGGGGAGACCCGATCGGGTGGGCCCGGGAGGCGCTGGATGTGTTCGTCCAGCGCGGCGACGACCGGCTGGCCACCAGGTGCCGCGAGATGCTGCGCCGGGCCGGCGTCCCCGTGCCGCGACGCGGCCGGGGCGACACCGCGGTGCCGGCCCGGCTCCGCAGTGTGGGAGTGACCAGCCGCGAGATGGACGTCCTGCAGTTGGTGGCGAAGGGGCTGACAAACGGGGCGATCGCCGAGCGGCTGGTGCTCTCACCCCGCACGATCGAGACGCATGTGGCCAACCTGGTCGCCAAGACGAAGGTCTCTGGACGCAGCGGCCTGGCCTCGCTGGTTAAGTCCGGGAACGTGGCGGACTAACTCAGGGTGCCGCTTCCTAGCCGGTGCCCTGCACATGCGGGAAGACTACGGCGCAGGATGACTCCCGCGCAGGTAACGGTGCTGGCAGCCGACAGACGGGGCAACGGGGAGTCGTTGGGGGGCCTGTTGGTCAGCGGGTCTGCCCTCGGACGGCGGGGGGGTCCGAGGGCAGACGCAGGCGGGTGCCGTCCAGGCCGTTAAGTGCAGCCGCGCGTGGCCCGGTGGCAAATTTGTAGAAGTCGGCTTGCTCACGGCGGGACTCGCAGCTCGAACGCGAGAAGTGCAGCACGAGCCGCCTGCGGCTCAGAGCCTTCGGCGACGGCGGTCAGCGCAGCCCTCCACGCTGCCGCGAGCACAGGGCCCAGAACGGGTGACGCCGAGGCCGTACTAACACCCAGCATTTCAGCCAGCCGATCGCGTTCGGCTCCCGCTGGCGGTGCACCCAGGATCCGGAGGAACCCCTCACCTACGGCGAAGTCGAACCCGACCAGCAGGGCGGCTCGCACGGCCGCGGAGCGATCCGCTTCGTCCTCGACCGCCGCGACCGCGCCCTCCATGCGGTCCAGCAGGCGCCGCTCGACGTCCTCCCGCACGAACGCATAGAGCCCGAGCTTGCTGCCGAAGTGGTGGTAGAGCGCGCCAGTGGTGACCTTCGCCGCTGCCGCCAGCTCGCCGACGGTGACCTCGTCGTATGGTCTCGCACCGAACTCCTTGACCGCGGCGAGCGCGAGCCTGCCCTTCGGGGAGGTCGATACCGGGAGCCACTCGCGCATGTAAACATAATGCCGTTATGCTTTGCCATAATCTAGTTACGACACGGAAGGACCCCTCATGAAGCTCGAGTTCCTGCTCGTCCCGACCTCTGATCTGAACGCCTCGCTCGCCCTCTACCGCGACACCCTCGGCTTCACCGAGGTGTGGCGCGAGGGCGAGGCGACCGTTGCCCTGACCCTGCCGAACAGCGACGTGCAGGTCATGCTCGACGCCAACGACCCCGATTCTCCCGTCGGACCGCTGTTCGTCGTCGACAGCGTCAAGGCCTTCCATGCCGCGCGGCCCGAGACGCTCGCCGTGGTCGAAGAGCCCTCGGAGATCCCGGGCGGGTTCCTGGCCACCTATCAGGACCCGGGCGGGGCAACCATCTACCTCATGGATCAGTCGACGGACTCGGCCCCAGAATAGTCCGTGGATCAAGGTATTCGCGGGCAACTGCAGGCCGCTCGGGACCGGCCCAGCAGCCACGCCGTGGCTGCGAGCTCTGCTTGGCTGTCAGTGCATTCCTTTAGTGTGCGCAATGACACCGCATCGTTGAGTTGCCCATGGTGACGGACACCGAGACGCACATAATCCGTTGCATCGATGATGACGAGGGACCGCTCTGATGCGCCGCACCACCTTCGGTGCTGCCAGATCCGGCAAGTGCCGTCTGACCCGCAATGATGTGGTTGGAGCGGGTGACGGGAATCGAACCCGCACTGTCAGCTTGGGAAGCTGAAGTTCTACCATTGAACTACACCCGCGTTGGCCACCGGCGTCGGTAGCGATCGGCGAGCTAGCATACCTCGTTCGGCGTGACGCGGCGAAATGTGCGTTTCGCCCAGCCCACGGTGGACGTGCCTGCCGTCCGCCAGGTGATGTGACGCGCCGGCGTGGGTAGGGTCGCGGCATGCTTATGTCGGATCGGGACATCAGAGCCGCCATCGACTCCAAGCGGGTGGTCCTTGAGCCGTTCGACCCAGACATGGTGCAGCCGTCCAGCATCGACGTGCGGCTCGACCGGTACTTCCGGGTGTTCGAGAACCACCGGTACCCGCACATCGACCCCGCCGAAGATCAGCCCGACCTCACCAGGCTCGTCGAGCCGGCCGGCGACGAGCCCTTCGTCCTGCATCCAGGCGAGTTCGTGCTCGCCTCCACGTACGAGGTGGTGACCCTGGGGAACGACCTCTCGGCTCGGCTCGAAGGCAAAAGCTCGCTCGGTAGGCTCGGTCTGCTGACCCACTCCACCGCAGGGTTCATCGACGCCGGCTTCAGCGGCCACCTGACATTAGAACTGTCGAATGTCGCGACCCTCCCGATCAAGCTGTGGCCTGGCATGAAGATCGGCCAGCTGTGCTTCTTCGCCCTCTCCAGCCCGGCCGAGGAACCGTACGGCTCCGGCCGCACCGGCTCTCGGTACCAGGGACAGCGCGGCCCGACACCGAGCAGGTCGTACCTTAACTTCCACCGGACGAAGATCTGAGAAGTTACTGACGAGTAGGATTCAGTTCACCTGACCGACTTCGAATAGGAAGCGTATGCAGGCCGCAGCGATCGTTGTTTCCCTGGCGCTCACAGTCGTAGCCGTCGCGTTGGCGGCGCGGGCGGTGTCGCAGATGTTCGCGGTCATCCAGCTCGGTCAGCCGGCGTTCGAGCGAACGAACAGTCCGGCGCAGCGGACCGTGACCATGCTGCGCGAGACAGTCGGCCACACCAGGATGCTGAAGTGGACGTGGATCGGCGCCGCCCACTGGTTCGTCTTCTTCGGATTCATCCTGCTGTTCCTGACGCTCCTGACCGCGTACGGGCAGATCTTCGATAGCGGATTCGCCCTGCCGGTGATCGGGCATTGGCGTCCCCTCGAGTGGCTCATCGAGATTGTCGGCTGGGTAATGCTGGTCAGCATCGTCGCGTTGATAGTGGTTCGGTTGGTGCGCCACCCCAAGCGGCTGGGCCGGTCCTCGCGGTTCTCCGGATCGACCATGTGGCAGGGCTACTACGTGGAGTGGACGATCGTCGGCGTCGGGCTGTGCATCGTGCTGTTGCGCGGCTTGGAATACGCGCTCGGGCAAGGTGACCGCTCGCACTTTCCGTTCACGTTCTGGATCGGCGAGTTGTTCACTGGAGCGTCGACGTCGACCTTGGAGACCTGGGTCTATGCGGTCGCCGGGCTGAAGATCGCAATTTCGATGGCCTGGTTGATTACGATTTCGCTGAACCTGACCATGGGTGTGGCCTGGCACCGGTTCCTGGTGTTCCCGAATGTCTTCTTCAAGCGGGAGGCCGGCGGCGGGACGGCGCTGGGTGCGGCCAAGCCGCTGACTGTCAAGGGCGCGCCAGTCGACTTCGAGAACATCGAGGACCTGGACGAGGACGCTTCGCTCGGGGTCGGCAAGGTCGAGGATTTCACCTGGAAGGGCCTGCTGGACTTCTCCACGTGTACCGAATGCGGGCGGTGCCAGTCGCAGTGTCCGGCCTGGCACACCGGCAAGCCGCTGTCGCCGAAGTTGCTGGTGATGGGCCTGCGTGACCACGCCTATGCAAAAGCGCCCTACCTGCTCGCCGGTGGCGGCAAGGACATGATGGGCGACGAGACCGCCACGCCTGAACAACTTGCCGATGTACCGGCTGCGGCGCTGGCCGAGGCCGAACGACCGCTGGTGGGACCTGGTGACCAAGGCGGTGTCGTCGACCCGGACGTGCTGTGGTCATGTACGACCTGCGGTGCGTGTGTCGAGCAGTGCCCGGTGGACATCGAGCACGTTGATCACATCCTGGATCTGCGCCGCTACCAGACGTTGATCGTCACCGAGTTCCCGTCGGAGTTGAACGGACTGTTCAGGAACCTGGAGAAGTCCGGCAACCCGTGGGGGGTCAACCAGTCCAAACGGATGGAGTGGGCGGCCGACCTGCCGTTCGACGTGCCGCAGGTGGGCGTCGACGTCGAATCCCTCGACCAGGTCGACTGGTTGTTCTGGGTGGGGTGTGCCGGTGCGTTCGAGGACCGGGCCAAGAAGACCACCCAAGCCGTCGCGGAACTGCTGCACACCGCCGGTGTGTCATTCGCTGTGCTCGGAGACGGCGAGACCTGCACCGGCGATCCCGCCCGCCGGTCCGGCAACGAGTTCTTGTTCCAGCAGCTGGCGATGCAGAACGTCGAGGTACTCCGAGAGACCAAAGCACTACGAATCGTCGCGACCTGCGCACACTGCTTCAATACCCTCAAGAACGAGTACGTCCAGCTGGGCCTTGAGCTGGAGGTCGTACACCACACCCAGCTGCTCAACCGCCTGGTGCGCGAAGGCAAGCTGACCCCCGTCGCCCCGACGAACGGCGAGGTGGCCGGACGCGCTGTCACCTACCACGATCCCTGCTACCTCGGGCGGCACAACAAGGTGTACGAGCCGCCGCGTGAGCTGGTCGGCGCCCTGCCCGGTGTCGAACTGCGTGAGATGCCTCGCAACTCCGACCGGTCCTTCTGCTGCGGGGCCGGTGGGGCCCGCATGTGGATGGAGGAACGCATCGGCAAGCGGATCAACACCGAACGCACCGAAGAGGCCCTCGCCACCGGCGCGGAAGCGATCGCGATCGGCTGCCCGTTCTGCCGCGTCATGCTGTCGGACGGCCTCACCGCCGCACAGGCGAACGGGCAGGGCGAAGGTGTGGAAGTGCTGGACGTCGCCCAGTTGCTGCTCGCTGGAGTCAAACGTGGCGATACCCCCTTGCCGACCGAGCCCATTGCAGAGAGGCCGGCTCCGGCGACGGAGTAGTCGTCGCGCCTGTCGACCAGCACGCAGCAGCGCAACGCTCCCGTAGTTGGGCGTTGGCGTCGCCGTCGCGGTGCTGGCGAACGGCGAGCAGTGTTGCACTCGTCCAGGCAGGTCGACAGTCACCGCCAGCTCACCTCCACCCTCGCAGGCTTGGCGCCAGTCTGTACACCACTTGACGCCACTGTGGCACTTGACATGACGCCATAATGACGTCACCATGGCGTCATGGAACTCGCGCCATACGTCGACAATCTTCGAAGAGACCTCGCTGCCGCCGCGGAAGCCGCTTCGGCGGAGGTTCGCGATGCGGCAAGCCGACTGTCGTACGCGATCGAGCCGTCGCTGCGAATGGTCCTGCTCGAGGCGCTCAGCGTGGCAGCTGCCGAGATCACTGAACAGCTTGCGGCGGGTGTCGTCGAGGTCCGGCTGCGAGGCCGCGACCCAGAGCTTGTCGTTGGTGAGGCCGCGACCCCGGCTCCGGACCCGGAATCGGCCGAGCCCGCCACCGCGGCTGCCACCGACCTCGAGGAAGGAGTGGCTCGCGTGTCCCTCCGGCTTCCCGAGTCCGTGAAGGCCCGGGTCGAAGAAGCCGCCGCAGCGTCCGGGCAGTCGGTCAATGCCTGGCTGGTTCGCGCTGTGGTGCAGATGCTCGACACGCCGTCCGATCGAGCGTCCCGGCCATCCCGGGAGTCCCGCGTCTTCGGCCAGCGGCTCACCGGCTGGCAACGATAGACCGAACAACCATGAGGAGTATGAGATGACCACCACCGGCAACGACTTCGTCCGGACCTTCTCCGTCACCGGCCCCTTGAACGTGTCGGTCGAACTTGGAAGCGGACAGATTTCCATCAGCGCCGGCGCTGTGACCGGGGCGGCCGTGCGACTCCAGCCCGACCCGGCTGGCGACCCGGATGCGCTCGACCTGATCGCCCGCACTCGGGTCGACCTGCGCGGCAATGCACTTCGGATCGACGTGCCCCGGGCGATGGGCTTCCAGCGGCATCCGGACGTGATCGTAGTCGCACAGGTGCCCGCCGAGAGCACCGTAGTCACCAGGTCTGGCTCCGCCGACGTCCGGCTGGATGGAACGTACGGTGATGTAAAGGTGACCACCGGCTCAGGAGACGTCTGGGTCGACGCGGCTCGTGACGCCAGCATCGGTACCGGCAGCGGCGACGTCCGGATCGGACTCGCAAGTTCTGCCGCCGTGAAGACCGGCTCGGGCGACATCGCGGTCGAACGCTGCCGCGACGATGCGCGTCTGGAGACCGCATCGGGGGACGTTCACGTGTCGGAGTTGGGCGGACGTGCCCGGGTGTCGTCAGCATCGGGCGACGTCGAGCTCGGCTCGGTCGAGGGTGACGTTCACCTCAAGACGGCGTCGGGCGACGTGACGGTGAGCAGGGCGTCGGCTGGGGAGCTGCAGGCCAAGACCGCCACCGGCAACGTCGCGGTCGGCATCGCCAGTGGTACTGCGACGCTGCTGGACTGCTCATCGATCACCGGTCAGGTCAGCTCCGAACTGGAGCCTTCCGACGAGCCCGCAGATGAGGACGCGCGCCGGCTGGTAGTTCGGGCACGCACCGTCAGCGGTTCGGTAGCGATCCGCCGAGCTTGACCTCAACTGCACTTCAAGTTCGACCATGTCTGTCAGTGCCCACCGCTAGCTTCACCTGTGGAGGAGAGACGATGTTGCCCACACTTACCGATCTTGAGATTCACGTCCCGACCACGCCGCACAAGGCGATGCGGCATGGGGTTGGCGAGCACGAGCGGGTGGCTCTGGAGCTTATGCGGGCGCGCCGCATGCAGCGCTGGGCCGACCGTTTCGACCGGTTATCGCGACGCATGTCACGCACGGCGTATCTGCGGCTGGCGAGGCTGCCGTGATGGCCTCCCACCGGTCGCCGCCTCGGCGGTGATGCGTCCGCGGAGGCGCTTGGTGAGCCTGGCCGCCGCGTCCTGCGCCATGGCGGCCAGGTCAGGCCACTGGTGCGGGTGGCAGGGTCTGACAAGCCGCTTTGGTTCGGTGGCGGCGACAGGGATGGAATAGCCCTATGACCGTTCACGTGGGGACTGGCCCACTCGCCCCTGCCGACGTCGTCGCCGTTGCCCGGTACGCCACCGGCGTAGAGCTGACTGACGAAGCGTTGGCGGCCATCGCCAAAACCAGGGAGGTCGTTGAGCACCTCGCCGCCGCTGACCTGCCGTACTACGGAGTCTCGACCGGGTTCGGAGCGCTTGCCACCAGGCACATCCCGGTCGACCGGCGGGCGCAGCTTCAGCGGAGCCTCATCCGAAGCCACGCAGCGGGCTCGGGCAACGAGGTGGAGCGTGAGGTCGTCCGGGGGTTGATGCTGTTGCGGCTCTCCACCCTTGCGACCGGCCGCACCGGCGTCCGTCCCGTTACCGCCACGACGTACGCGGCGATGCTGGATGCCGGCATCACGCCGGTCGTCCGCGAGTTCGGCAGCCTGGGCTGCTCCGGCGACCTGGCGCCGCTAGCCCACTGCGCTCTGGCCCTGATGGGCGAGGGCGAGGTACGCACCGCGGCCGGGAAGCTCGTTTCCGCGGGCGAGGCGCTTCGTGCGGCCGGGATAGAGCCTGTCGAGCTGGCCGAAAAAGAGGGTCTGGCGCTGATCAACGGCACGGACGGGATGCTTGCCATGCTGGTCCTGGCCGGGCACGACTTGCACAGGTTGCTGCGCACCGCGGACGTCGCGGCGGCGATGAGCGTAGAAGCTCTGCTGGGTACGGATCGGGTGTTCGCCGCAGATCTGCAGGACTTGCGGCCGCACCCGGGGCAGGCGGCTTCGGCCACGAACCTGAGGATGCTGCTGGCCGGCTCCGGAGTGGTGGCCAGCCATCGCGGGCCGGACTGCACGCGAGTCCAGGACGCGTACTCGCTGCGGTGCGCGCCGCAGGTGCACGGGGCCGCACGCGACACCTTGGCGCACGCCGAGGCGGTCGCGTCGCGCGAGCTGGCCGCGGCGATAGACAACCCGGTGGTGACGCCGAACGGCCGGGTAGAGTCCAACGGCAACTTCCATGGCGCGCCGGTCGGGTACGTCCTGGACTTCCTCGCTATAGCGACCGCAGATCTCGCCGGCATCAGTGAACGCCGCACCGACCGGTTTCTCGACGTAGCCCGCAGCGGTGGTCTACCGGCCTTCCTGGCCGACGATCCCGGCGTCGATTCGGGACACATGATCGGGCAGTACACCCAGGCTGCCATCGTCTCCGAGCTCAAGCGACTAGCGGTGCCCGCGTCCGTGGACTCGATCCCGTCCAGCGCGATGCAAGAAGACCATGTCTCGATGGGCTGGAATGCCGGCCGCAAGCTGCGCCGAGCAATCGACGGGCTGGGCCGGGTGCTCGCAGTCGAACTGCTGACCGCGGCCCGCGCCCTCGATTTGCGAGCCCCGCTGGAACCGGCGGCCGGCACCAGGGCCGTGCGCGATGCCATCCGGGCGCACGTACCCGGGCCGGGAACGGATCGGTATCTCGCCCCTGAGATCGAGGCCGTCGTCGATCTCGTCCGAGACGGAATCATCGTCGAGGCCGCCGAGTCGGCAGTCGGGCCGTTGAGCTAGGCATGTGGAAGGAGTGATCCCGATGAGCGCAGGCCCTCGTCCCGTGCGGGCTCCCCGCGGCGGCACCCTGACCGCCAAGGGGTGGCCGCAGGAAGCCGCCCTGCGGATGTTGCAGAACAATCTGGACCCCGAGGTCGCGGAGCACCCCGACGAACTCGTCGTGTACGGCGGCACGGGCAAGGCGGCTCGCGACTGGGCGTCATTCGACGCACTGGTCCGTACCCTCACCACGCTGGAGGACGACGAGACGATGCTGGTCCAGTCGGGCCGGCCGGTCGGCGTGCTGCGCACCCACGAGTGGGCGCCGCGAGTGCTCATCGCGAACTCGAACCTGGTCGGTGACTGGGCAACCTGGGAGGAGTTCCGCCGCCTCGAGGCGCTCGGGTTGACCATGTACGGCCAGATGACGGCCGGTTCGTGGATCTACATCGGCACCCAGGGCATCCTGCAGGGCACCTACGAGACGTTCGCCGCGGTCGCCGCCAAGCGGTTCGGCGGTTCACTCGCCGGCACCATCACCCTCACCGCAGGCCTCGGCGGCATGGGCGGTGCGCAGCCACTAGCCGTGACGATGAACGACGGTGTCGCGGTCGTCGTCGAGTGCGACCCGTCCCGCATCGCCCGCCGGCTCGAGCACCGCTACCTCGATGTCCAGGCCGATTCGGTCGATGACGCGCTGCGGCTCGCATACGACGCTCGGGACGCCCGCCGCCCACTGTCCATCGGGGTCCTGGGCAACGCGGCCGACGTCGTCCCGGCCCTGCTGGCTCGCGGTGCCGAGATCGACATCGTGACCGATCAGACCAGTGCCCACGATCCACTGGCGTACCTTCCGCTGGGCGTGGCCTTCGAGGATTGGGACGCCGAGCGCACCAAGGACCCAGCCGGATTCACCCAGCGGGCGCGCGAGTCGATGGCGGTGCACGTCGAGGCGATGGTCGGATTCCAGGACGCCGGCGCCGAGGTGTTCGACTACGGCAACTCGATCCGCGGTGAGGCACAGCTGGCCGGCTACGAACGCGCCTTCGCCTTCCCGGGGTTCGTCCCGGCGTACATCCGGCCCCTGTTCTGTGAGGGCAAGGGCCCGTTCCGGTGGGCGGCGTTGTCGGGTGATCCGGCGGATATCGCAGCGACCGACCGGGCGATCTTGGAGCTGTTTCCCGAGAATGAACCGCTGGCGCGATGGATCCGATTGGCCGGTGAGAAGGTCCACTTCCAGGGTCTTCCGGCACGGATCTGCTGGCTCGGCTACGGCGAGCGGGATCGGGCCGGCGACCGGTTCAACGACATGGTGGCCGCCGGGCAGCTCAAGGCGCCGATCGTGATCGGGCGCGATCACCTGGACGCCGGTTCGGTCGCCTCGCCGTACCGCGAGACCGAGGCGATGGCCGACGGCTCGGACGCCATCGCGGACTGGCCACTGCTGAACGCGCTGGTCAACACCGCGTCCGGTGCGACGTGGGTGTCGATCCACCACGGTGGCGGGGTCGGCATGGGACGGTCCATTCACGCCGGGCAGGTGACGGTGGCCGACGGCACGCCGTTGGCCGGCGAAAAGATAGCTCGAGTGTTGTCCAACGACCCGGCGATGGGCGTGATCAGGCACGTCGACGCGGGATACGACAGAGCCGCCCAGGTCGCCGAGGAGCGCGCCGTGCGCATCCCCATGCGTGAGGCCGAATGATCACGTTCAGCAGCCCTGTCCCTGCCGTACCAGGCGCGTGCGGGTGGTACGGCTCCGATGAGCCTGGTGGGCCGCCCAGTGAAGGCGCCGGCATGGGCGAGTTGTCTTGAGCTTCGACGCGTTGTGGAACGCGCTCGAGCCGATCGGGCGGGACGGCAGGACGGGCGGATACCGCCGCTTCGCATGGACACCGGCCGACCTGGCATGCCGGGACTGGTTCACCGCCGCCGCCCAGGACCGAAGTCTGGACGTCGAAACCGATCGCAACGGCAACCTGTGGGCCTGGTGGGGTGATCCAGCCGCCGGTGACGCCGTGGTCATCGGATCTCACCTGGACTCCGTGCCAGACGGCGGCGCGTACGACGGGCCGCTCGGGGTGGTGTCGGCGTTCGCCGCCCTCGACGAACTCCGGACCGGCCGAGGCATCACGCCGTTACGTCCGGTCGCAGTCGCCGCGTTCTCCGACGAAGAGGGTGCGCGGTTCGGCGTTGCCTGCGGCGGTTCCCGGCTCATGACCGGTGCCCTCGACGCTGATAGAGCCCGGGGGTTACGCGACAGCGACGGTACGACGATGGCCGAGGCGATGGCGGCGGCCGGCCACGATCCCGCCAACCTCGGCGCCGACCCGGCCAGGCTGGCCACGATCGGCTGCTTCGTCGAACTGCACATCGAGCAGGGTCGGGTCCGACTGGAGACCGCCGACGGTCTCACGTTCGGCCTGGCCGGGCTCGGCGTCCCCCTCGGATTGGCAAGCGGCATCTGGCCGCATGGCCGGTGGCGGATCGAGTTCACCGGCCGGGCCGACCACGCCGGAACCACCCGGCTCGAAGACCGCGACGATCCCATGTTGCTCTTCGCGGCAACGGTCTTCGCGGCACGTGAAGCCGCGATCCGGCACGACGCACTGGCCACCATAGGCAAGGTGCGCGTCGACCCGAACGGGATCAACGCAATACCAAGTGGTGTCACCGCCTGGCTCG
>Ga0214469_1000209_pt1 | contig 18875 bp, 15 predicted proteins | sample RVTome_10_FD_187340 | JGI IMG/M metagenome (GOLD analysis project Ga0214469, IMG submission 187340) | Soil microbial communities from uranium-contaminated site in the Upper Colorado River Basin, Wyoming, United States - RVT153D57 HiSeq ... | reverse complement strand
CCAGGCCTCACGGGCGAACGCGCCGCTCTTGTCGCGCTCGACGACGTCGTCGTTCAGCTCGCGGCGTGCGAACTCCAGGATCGAGTCCCGCAGGGCGCGCTGCTCTTGAGTGAGTTCGAAATCCATGGAACCCCGGAGGCTTCGTATATAAACCGCAATCCGGGATGGCGTCCAGCAGCGACATGCTCAGCGCGCTCCGCCGCTACGAGGACCCGGAGGCAGACCTCTTCGAGGAGTTCGCGGAGCGGCGGCTGGGTCCCGGAGGCGCGTTCGCGCTGCTCGCGGGGCCGCTGGCGGAGCGGCGTCCGCTCGCGTGGGCCATCTGCCCGACGATCGGGCCGGAGCAGGGCAATCTGCGGCGTCTGGAGGCGCTCGTCGCGCGCCGGCTCGCCGGCTCCGGGTTCGAGGTCGCGCGGATCAGGCCGGACGTCCACCCGCTGCACGGCGAGATCTCGCTTCCCACGCGGCTGGCCGAGCTCGAGGACGCCGTCGACCTGCTCCGGGGCCGTGGAGCGGGCCGCGTCGGCCTGGTGGGAACGCTCTTCGGCGGCACCGTCGCGGCGCTCGCGGCCGAGCGGCTCGAGGTCGCCGCCCTCGCGCTCGTCGAGCCAGCCGTGCGAGGGCGGCAGTACGCGCGCGAGCTCTTGCGCCGCGAGGCCGTGGCCGACCTGATGGCGGACGAGGAGGGCGACGCGGAGGGCCCGAAGCGCGAGCTCGCCGCGACCGGGCGCGTCACGATCCGCGGCCTGCAGCTCACGACGGAGGCGTTCGAGGCCCTCGGCGCCGTCGACCTGACGAGCGAGCTGCGCTCGTTCGCGGGACGCTCCCTCCTCGTCGGCGTCTCGCCGTCCGGCGAGCCGGGCCCGGGGCTCCGGAAGCTCCGCGACCGCCTCGCCGAGCTCGGCGGCGACGTCACCGTCGCCGGGCTCGCCGACCCGCTCTACGCCCCGCTGGGGGAGTACTACTACCGCGACGCGGGCCTCCTGCGACTCGACACGCGGCTCGAGCTCGACGGCAAGATCGCCGACGCGGTCGCGGGCTGGGCGCTCGACCCGGCCGCGGCCTCCGCTTCCGCATGAGGGAGTTCCCCGTCTTCGTCCCGGCCGGCGCAGACCGGGTGGCGGCGGTCGTGACGGCGCCCGACGAGGCGCCGCGCGGGGTCGTGCTCCTGCTCGCGGGCACTGGGCGCCACAACGCGATCGGCTCGACGCTCTCGGCGCGGCTCTCGGAGCTCCTGGCCGCGGAGGGGCTCGCCTCGGCACGGCTCGACTACGCCGGGTCTGGAGACTCCCCCGGCCTCGTTCCGCAGTGGAACCCCGCGGAGATCGCGGCCACGACGGCGCAGGCGCGCGCCGTCCTGGACACGGCCCGCGAGGCGCTCGCCGTCACGCCGTTCGCGGAGGTCGGAACCTGCTACGGAAGCCGGATCGCGCTCTCGCTCGTCGAGGACCCGGCCTGCGTGGGGGCCGTCTGCCTCGCGCCGCCGATCCTGGACGTCGGCGGCCTCGGGCGCATGGGCAGGCAGATGCGCGACCGCCGCGTCGGCGCCTTCATCCGCTCGAACGCGGCGCTCCGTCGCATCGTGGTCGCGCCGCTCCGCCGCGTCATGGGCGCCCGCAGGCCCGCGCCGCGCGTCTTCGCGGCGTTCGCGCACCTTGACCGCGCCCGCCTGGTCTTCCTGTATGGGGGCCGGAACGCCCACGAGGATCACTTCAGCGGCCGCGCCCGCGAGAGGATCGAGGGCGCGGTGGCCGGCCTCCCCGAGGAGCAGCGGGCCCGGTTCGAGCTGCGCATGGTCGCCGGCGGGCCGCTGACGACCTTCGACGGCCTGGCGCCCGGCGAGCAGGCGGAGATCCTGGACCTCGTCGTGCCGTACGTGACCTCGTTCTTCGACGGCGCCCGCTAAGCGCGAACGACCGCCGCCCAGGCGTGGGGCCGCGGGGCGATTGCTAAGGTCGGCGGGCGTGCGCAAGTGGGGAATCGCAGTTGCGGCCGGCGTTCTCATCGGCGCAGGGGCGACCGCGGCCGCGTTCTGGCTCGTCTCCGACGGAGACGGGGAGCCCGAGCCGACGCGGGAGGAGGCAACCGACCGCACGGCCCGAACGCCCCGGACGGGCGATGTGGTCCTCGAGGACCGGCCGTTCCGCTGCCGGGGGCCCGTCGACCTCGACCTCGTCCGCGTGACGATTCGGACGGCCCTGGAGGACGGGATCCAGCTCGACGAGAACTGCACGGGCCGGATCGGGCGGGTCGAGGTCGAGACGTGGACGGCCGACGGCATCGTCGTCCAGAACCGCGGCGCGGTCGCGCACGACCTCGTTATCGAGTCGGGTTACGTCAAGTGCCACGACGTCGCCTCGGGCGCTCATCAGGACGGCGTGCAGGTGATGGGCGGCCGCAACCTGACGTTCCGGGACCTCCGCATCGATTGCCTGGGCAACGCGAACTTCTTCCTCTCCGAGGGAGGCTCGGGCGCCTCGACGCCGACCGGCGTCGTCTGCGAGGGCTGCGTTCTCGGCCCCAATTCCTCGCAGACCCTCTTCTACGCGGAGTCGGTCCGCTCGGGCGCCCGCGGAACGACGATCTGCACGGGACGGGGACGGGCCGTTCGCGTCGAGCCCGGCGCGGAGGCGATGATCGACGAGGAGAACACCGTGCTCGCCCGCGACGACCCCTCGTGCGAGGACGTGACGGGGGTCGGTGGGGCCGGCTGAGTCCCCTTCCTGGCCAGATCGAGCACGGCCGCCCTAGCCGGTCGTTCAGGGAGGTCTAGTTAAGTAGACGCCTCGAGAACGAGGAGTACACTTGGAGGGCCGACGGTTCCGATCCCCAGCGAGCCGACTCGGAACGGCGAGACTCGAATGCACTGTCTGAATTGCGGTCACGACATTGAGGCAAACGCGCGCTTCTGCGCGCGTTGCGGCGCGCCGCAGACCGGCGCCTCCACGCCCGAGCTTCCGGGGGCGGCCAGGTCGCAGCGCCTTCTCGGGAACCCCTACGTCCGCGCCCTAAAGCGGTTCTGGTGGGTCCTGGCCCTCGGCGCCGGGGTGGCGCTCATCGCCGCCGTCGCCGCGGTCTACCGGATCGACTTCGGCTCGGTGCCCCCGAGTCTCGAGAAGCGGGAGCAGATCACCTACACGTCCTCGGCGCGGCTCCTCGTCACGAGCGAGGAGGCCCCGTACTTCCGCACCACCGTGCCCCGCGTGAGCGAGGCACCCGCGACGAGCGAGGACGAGGAGCCGAGCTCGACGACCTTCCTGACCGCGCCCGACCTCGGCACCCTCATCAGCACCGCCAACCTCTATCCGATCCTGGTCGAGTCGGACGAGGTGGCGCGGATCCGCCAGGAGAGGTCCGGGCCGCTGCCGGGGACGGTCACGTCGCGCGCCATCTACGAGGTCAACTCGCCGAGCCGGTTCGAGCTCTCGCAGGTCCCGGTGCTCGAGATCTATGGCAGCTCGGACACCTTCGGCGGCGCCGTCAAGATCACCGAGGCGACGGTCGACGCGTTCCTCGCCTACATGAACCGGACGCAGGACAGGGCCGGTCTCGCCAACAACGAGCGCATCCTCCTCCAGCAGATCCAGCGCCCCGTCGGGGCGGTCGCGTCGGGCGGCTCGTCGCTCAGCCTTCCGCTCATGCTCTTCATCGTGATCAGCGCCGCCTTCGTGGGCCTCGCGATCCTGCTCGACCGGCTCTTCCCCTTCGGGCTGTTCCCCGCCCGGCGGTGGCGCGCGGCGCCCGAGCCGGCCGGAGGGGCCGAGCTCGCCGAGGCCGGGTCCGAGCACGAGCCGCAGGCGAGGCGCTCGAAGGCCCAGGTCTAGCGGGGCCCGTCCGCGTGGCGTCCTACACCCAGCCGCCGGCGGCGCGGAGGGGCGTGTCGCTGGCGCTCGCGGGGTTCGGGACGCTCGCGTTCGTCGTCAGCCTTCCGATGGGCCCGCAGGCGGCCGTCGGCGGCGCGGTCGTGCTCCTCATCGCCTGCCTGCTGGCCCTGCGCGACACGACCGTGCCCGTCTTCACGTGGCCGATCATGTCCGCATCGCTGATCCTCCTCATCTGGTTCGTCCCCATCAAGACGTACTCGCTTCCGGTCGACCTCCCCTTCAACCTCGAGCCGTACCGCCTCTTCCTCCTCGCGCTCATGTTCGCCTGGCTGGTCGGCCTCGTCGCGGGGCGCTCGCAGCTGGCGGCCCACGGGCAGGCCTATCCGCTGATCGTGCTGACCGGCGTCCTCTTCGCGACCCAGATCGTCAACTTCGATGCGGTGAACGCGGGGAGCACGGAGCCGGAGGCGATCAAGGCGCTCTCGTACTTCCTGAGCTTCATCATCGTCTTCATGCTCATCACGTCGACGATCGACTCCATGGCGGCGCTCGACAAGCTCGTCCGCATGCTCGTCATCGGCGCCGGTGTCGTCGCCGTCACGGCGCTCTACGACTCCCGGGTCACCTACAACGTCTTCGAGCACCTCCACCAGTGGATCCCCGTGCTCGAGTTCCATCCCCGCGAGGTCGACCAGGCCCGGGGAGGGCTGCTCCGCGTCTACGGCTCGGCCCAGCATCCCATCGCCCTCAGCGTCGGGCTGCTCCTGACGATCCCGCTCGCCGTCTACCTGTCCGGCCGAGCGTCCACACTGATCCGCTCGCGGCTCTGGATCGGCGTCGCGATCCTCTGCGCCGCCGCCGGGATGGCGACCGTCTCGCGGACGTCCGTCGTGATGATCATCGCGATGGTGCTGATGGCGCTCTGGCTGCGGGGGAAGGCCATCGCGCGGTTCTGGCCCCTCCTCTTCCTCCTGCCGTTCGTCGTCCACTTCCTCGCGCCCGGCGCGATGGGCGGGATCTACAAGGCCTTCTTCCCCGAGGAAGGGCTCGTGTCGTCGCTGGAAGGCCGGGCCGGCCAGACCGGCTCGGGGCGCTTCGCCGACCTCGGCCCCGGGTTCGACCTCTGGATCGACTCGCCGCTCGTCGGGACGGGAATCGGCGAGCAGACCCTGACGGTGCCGACCGACCTCCCGGCGGGAGCGAGCAACGACCCCATCGCCCCCGAGCTCATCTTCGACAACCAGTACCTGAACACGATCGTGACGACGGGCCTGCTCGGGCTGATCGCCGTCGGCTGGTTCGTCTGGGGAGGGGTCGTGAAGCTGGCGCGCGCGGCGCGCCGGCGCCGCGGCCCTGCGAGCGACCTCCTCGTCGCCTGCAGCATCGCCACCGCAGGCTTCGGAGCGAGCATGTTCCTCTTCGACGCGTTCTACTTCGTCCAGTGCACGCTCTTCTTCTTCATGATCGCCGCGATCGGGTTCCGGGCCCGCTCGCTCTCCACGCCCGCGGTCGACCTGCGGGCCGTCTGACCCGGCTCCCGGCGTAGGCCCGTCGTGCGCATCGTCGTGAACGCCGACGACTTCGGGGCCTCGACCGAGACGGTCGCGGCCACGATCGAGGCCTTCGAGGAGGGTGTCCTCACGAGCGCGACGATCATGCCGACGATGCCGGCCGCGGGCGACGCGCTCGCCTACGCCCGCGGCCGCCCGGACCGGAGCTTCGGCGTGCACCTCACGTTCGTGGGCAAGGGCGAGGAGCGGTGCGCCGCCGCGCCCGGCGACGTCCCCGGGCTCGTGGACGCCGAGGGCCGCTTCCCGGCAGCCAGGCCCGTGCGGCTCCGCGCTCTCCTCCGCAGGCTCCCGGTCGCGGAGCTCGAGCGAGAGATCGCCGCCCAGCTCGCCCTCGTCCGCGAGAGCGGGGTGGAGGTCTCGCACGTCGACTCGCACCGCCACCTCCACAAGCTGGCGCCGTTCCAGGCGGCGCTCCGCAGCGTGCTGCCGCGCTTCGGGATCGAGCGCGTCCGCACCGTCCAGGACGTCTACCTGCGTCGCCCTCTGCTCGGCGCGACGTACTGGGTCGGGTCGGTCTGGCGCCGGCCGCTCCGCCGGTCGTTCCGGACGACCGACCACTTCTACATGCCCGCGAGCACCGGCGACCTCGGCTGGGCGGACGACCTCCTCGGCCGCGTCGGCGAGCTTCCGGGCGCCACCCTCGAGGTGGGCGTCCACCCGGGGCCCGACGGGTGGCGGGACGACGAGCGCCGCTCCGCGGCGAGCCTGAGCGCGCGGGCGCGCGAGCTCGGCCACGAGCTCGTCACCTGGCGGGAGATCTAACCGCCGAGGAGGCTCGTCCCCCGCATGGACGCGGGGACGTCGAGGCCCATGAGCTCGAGCGTCGTCGGCGCCACGTCGAGGAGGTGCGCGCCCTCGCGCGGCCCCGGGGCGATGCCCGGCGCGCTCAGGACGAAGAGCCCCTGCTGCGCGTGGTTGGCGTCGTCGGGGCCCGTGTCGTTCTCGAACGTGTGGATGCCCTCCTCGCCGCCCACCGTGCCGACGGAGCGCCACAGGAGGTCGCCGAAGTGGACGATGAGGTCGGGAGCGACGCCGCCGACCTGGGGGTAGACGTCCTCCGGCTTGTACACGCGCGTCCCGAGGGGGTCGCCGTTCTCGTCGGGAATGGCCTCGATCCGCCGGGCGAGGTCGTCGCGCACCCGCTCGTAGTCGCCCTCGGGAACCGTGCCCTCGGGCTCGCGGCCCCGGACGTTCAGGAAGATGCGGGAGTAGTAGCCGCCCTCGCCCCAAGCCTGGGTGCGCGCCCAGTCGATGCCCGCCTCGCGGAGCGGAACGGCCGCCTCGGGGTCGGCGAGCGTCCCGAGGAGCCCCTCGCGGCGCAGCCACTCGTTGATGCGGATGCCGCCGTCCATGCGCTTGCCGCCGTGGTCCGAGACGACGAACACCGCCGTGTCCTCGTCGGCGTGGGCGAGCACGCGTCCCATCAGGTCGTCCACGTGCTTGTGGTAGTCGAGGATCGCGTTCTCGAAGCGGTTGCCCGGCTCGTGCTTGCGATGCTCGGGGTCCATCTGCTTCCAGAACCCGTGGTACATGCGGTCGACGCCCATCTCGACCATGGCGAACAGCTCCCAGGGACGCGAGGCGAGGAGGTGCTCGGCGAGCGCGAAGCGGCGGTCGGTCATCTCGTAGACCTGCCGGAGGAGGTAGTCCTTGTCGTCGGTGCGGAAGTCGCGCACGTCGAGGACGTACTCGCCGACGACCTGCTCGATCTCGCGCTTGAGCATGGGCGGGAAGGTGTACGCGCTCTCCGTCGTCGGCGTGAGGAAGCAGCCGACCATGACGCCGTTGAGCGGGCGCGGGGGGTACGTGCCGGGGACGCCGAGGACGATGGAGGGCTTGCCGGCTCGCGTCGCGTAGTCCCAGAGGCGCGGCTCCTTGATCGCCGTCGAGTTGGCGATGAAGAGGGCGTCGTAGGAGTGGTCGGCGCGGTTGCGGAAGCCGTAGACGCCGAGGTCGCCCGGCGTGCGGCTCGCCATCATGCACGACCAGGCCGGCACGGTGATGGGCGGGACGACCGACGTGAGCCTGCCGTACGCACCCTTCTCCATGAGGCCGGAGAGGACGGGCAGCTCGTCGCGCCAGCGGTCGAGCAGGAGCGAGGGCTCGGCGCAGTCGAGCCCGACGATCATGACCTTCAACGCTCAGTCCTCCAGGTAGCCGAGCGAGCGGAGGCGGCGGCGGATGGCCGCGACCTCCTCGTGGGTCAGCGCGTCGTCGTCGGCGGGGCCGCCGGCGGCGGCCAGGTCGCGGAGCACGTAGACGCAGAACTCGGTCACGGAGCGGAAGCCCGTTCCCTCGATCACGACCCGTAGCCGCTCGTAGAGCGGACGGGGGATCTTGAGCGTGACGTCATCGGTTCGCGAGCCGGGCATGCACTTCCATGGGAGTGTCCACGGAGTGTAGCCCGCGCACCGTCGATGGTCTGGACCATCTACTCTGGACTTGGATTTCCGCCGGCGATGGCGTACGACCTGTCTGAGGAGCGATGCAGTAGATGAGGGGCAGACGATGGCGCGGGGTCCTGGCGTCCTTCCTGGATCCGCTGACCTACTTCCAGGTCGCGCGCCTCCTTCACTACTACAGCTACACCCACGTCCGTCCTCGCCGGCTGGTGACGATGGGAGCAGGCGCGACGCTCGCGCCGAACGTCTCGCTCCGAAACGGGGAGCGGATCGCGATCGGCGCCCGGTCGAAGATCGGCGAGCGCGCCTATCTCTGGGCTGGCGACGCGAGCGGGCGGGTCACGATCGGCGAGGACTGCCGGCTGGGCCCCGAGGTCTTCGTCACGGCCTCGGACTACGGCCTCGCCCCCGACGAGAAGATCTCCCAGCAGACGCGGAACGAGCGCGACGTCGTCATCGGGAACGACGTCTGGCTCGGCGCGCGGGTCTTCGTCGCGGCGGGCGTGACGATCGGCGACGGCTGCGTGGTGAGCGCCGGGTCGGTGGTGAGCAAGTCGCTCCCGCCGGGCTCGGTCGCCGTGGGCATCCCGGCGCGGATCGTGCGGCGGCGGGAGGACTACGCGGCGAAGGAGGAGGAGTCCCGGCAGGCCGGCGGCGCAGAGGTGGAAGCGCCCGTTTGAGCGCCCGATGAGCGCCGAGGTCTCGATCCTGCTCGTCACCTACCGCTGCCGTGAGGCCGCGCGAGCCTGCCTGGCCTCGATCGCCGAGGCCACGTCCGGAGTGGACTATGAGGTGGTCGTCGTCGACAACGCCTCCGGCGACGGCACCGCCGAGATGGTCCGCACGGAGTTCCCGGCCGCTCGGCTGGTCGCCTCGGACGAGAACCTCGGCTTCGCGGCCGGCGTGAACCGCGCGGCGGTCGAGGCCTCGGGGGACTACCTGCTCCTCCTGAACCCCGACACGGTCGTCCACACGGGCGCCGTCGCGAGCCTGCTGGCCTTCGCGCGCGCCCGTCCCGAGCACGGCGTCTACGGCGGCCGCACGCTCGACCCGGACGGTCGTGTCAACCCCGGCTCCTGCTGGGGCGCGCCGTCGCTCTGGAGCCTCTTCTGCTTCGCGACCACGCTCTCGACCGCCTTCAAGGGCCACGCGCTCTTCGACCCGGAGTCGCTCGGCGGCTGGCGGCGCGACACCGTCCGCGAGGTGGACATCGTCACCGGCTGCCTCCTGCTCGTGCCGCGGACGCTCTGGGAGGAGCTCGACGGCTTCGACACCCGCTTCTTCATGTACGGGGAGGACGCCGACCTGAGCCTCCGGGCGCGCGCGCTCGGCTACCGGCCGGCGATCACGCCGGACGCCGTCGTCACGCACGAGATCGGCGTCTCCTCCGCCACGCGCGAGGACAAGCTCCTCCTGCTCTTCCGGGGCAAGGCCACGCTTCTGCGCAAGCACTGGAGCCCGCTCCGGTCCCGGCTCGGCATCGGGCTCCTCGTCGCCGGCGCCGGCCTCCGGGGACTGGAGGCGTCGCTCCTCGGCCGCGTCCGCGCCTCGAGCGGCCGCCGGGCGTCGTTCTGGCCCGGGGTCTGGAAGGCGCGGAGCGACTGGGTCCAGGGCTACCGGGAGGCGAGCCCCGGACCGGACGGCGCTCCCCTCTACCCGGAACGCGTGTCGCCCTGAGCGACGGTCCGGACAGGTCGGCCGGCACGCCGGCGGGCGCACCGCCGCCCGGGAGCGGGGAGGCCCCCAGCGGGGCCGAGCAGCGCCGGACGTTCCTGAGCGCCCTGAAATGGGCGTTCGCCATGAACTGGGGCCAGCGCGCGCTCGGGGCGCTCTTTACCTTCGTCCTCGCCGCCCTCCTGGGACCTCACGACTTTGGCGTCGTCGCGATCGCGATGGTCTACATCGCGCTGGCCCACGTCTTCCTCGAGCAGGGCTTCTCGACCGCCCTGATCCAGCGGGAGGACCTCGAGCCCGACCACCTCCACTCGGCGTTCTGGCTCAACCTCGCCTCGTGCGTCGTGCTGGCGGGCATCACCGTCGCGGTCAGCGGCTGGTGGGCGGAGGTGAACGGGGCGCCCGTGCTTCGCGACGTGCTCTCCGTGCTGTCGCTCGTGCTCGTCATCGAGGGGCTCAACATCGTCCAGCAGGCCTATCTCCAGCGGCGGGCGGAGTTCAAGAAGCTCGCGATCCGGACGAACGTCGCCGCGCTCGTCGGAGGCGTCCTGGGCGTCTCCCTGGCGCTGGGGGGAGGCGGCGTCTGGGCGCTCGTCGCGCAGCAGCTCGCCGGGGACGCCACCGCCCTCGTCCTGATCTGGATCCTGAGCCCCTGGAAGCCCCGCCTGCGGTTCTCCCGCCGGCACGCGCGCGACCTGCTCGGGTTCTCGGCCAACGTCTTCGTGGCCAACTTCGGCGGGTTCGTGAACCGGCGCGCCGACGCCCTCCTCGTCGGCGTCTTCTTCGGGCCGGTCGTCGCCGGCATCTACCGGCTGGCCGACCGCTTCAGCGACCTGATCCTGGACCTGACCATGCGCCCGGTGGGGATGATCGCCCTGCCGCTCTTCTCGCGGCTCCAGCGGGACCGGGAGAACCTCCGCGGTGCCGTCGAGACGTGCCTGCGGGTCACGCTCATCCCCGGCATCCCGGCGCTGCTCGTCCTCGCGGCCTCCAGCGACTTCCTCCTCGCCCTGATCGGGCCCGAGTGGGCGGCGGGGGCGGACGCGCTCAAGCTGCTCGCCCTCGCCGCCATCGGCAAGGCCGTCATCTCCTTCACGGGCCCGTTGCTCTTCGCCGTCGGCAGGCCGGGCTTCCGGGCGGTGATGCTCTGGCTCCTCGGCGCGGCGAGCGCCGGCACGGTCGTGGTCGTCGCGAACATGCTCGAGTCGGCCTCGGAGGAGCAGCAGATCTTCGGGGTGGCCCTCTCGCGGGCGCTGCTCTTCCTGCTCGTCTTCGTGCCCATCAACCTCGTCATCATCGACCGGCTGACGGGCTTCGGCCTGCGGGCCTTCGCGGCGGTAGCAGCGGCGCCGACCGCAGCGGGCGTCTCCGCGATCGCGGTCGTCGCCGTCCTGCGCGAGGCAACGGCGATCGAGAGCATCCCGGCGATCGCCGGGCTCGCCGTCGCCGTCGTGCTGGCGGCCGGGACGGCCGCGGGGCTGCTGTTCCTGCTCGACGCGCGCTTCCGCGAGTACGCGCGGCGCCTGCGACGGGGGGTCGCCTCCGCCTACCGGCCGTCGGCTCCCTCGGCTCCGGGGAGGTAGGCGGGTATCCTCCGCCCTCGCATGAGCAGCCCTCCTGACACGTATCCCCTCGTCGCGGGCGCCGGCGTGGAGCCGCTCGCCGTCCCCGCCGGCGTTCCGGGCCCGAACGCGATCGGCGCGACGGGCGGATCCGGGACGCGGGTGGTCGCCCGCATCGTCCGCGAGGGCGGCATGTTCACCGGTACCGACCTGAACGACTACGAGGACGCGCTCCCGTTCGGGGCGTACTCGGATCGGTGGATCAACGACTTCGTGCGCTTCGGTGGAGAGCCGGTTCCCGCGGAGGTCTCGGCGCGGATGCGGGACGACCTCGACGCCCTCGTCCGCTCGCACCTGGGCGACCTCCCCGCGTCGGCGCGCGTCTGGGGCTGGAAGGAGCCGCGCAGCATCTACCTCGTGCCGTTCTTCGACGCGGCCATGCCCTCGCTGCGCTTCCTGCACTTCCTCCGCGACGGGCGCGACATGGCGTTCTCGGAGAACCAGAACCAGCTCGTGAAGCACGGGGACGCCCTGCTCGGCGACGACCTCCGGAAGGAGAAGACGCCGGTTCGCTCGATCGCCGTGTGGAGCCGGGTCAACTCGGCGGCCGCCGACTACGGCGAGCAGCAGCTCGGCGAGCGCTACCTGCGCATCCGGTTCGAGGACCTCTGCGCGCAGCCGGTGGAGACGGTGCGGAGCATCTTCGACTTCTTCGGGCTCGAGGGCGACGCGGAGGCCGCGGCCGCGGCGGTGCGCCCGCCGGACACGCTCGGCCGCTGGCAGCTGCGCCGCAAGGGCGTCGTGGACGCGCTCCACCGCACCGCGGAGCCCGCGCTGGCGCGCTTCGGGTACCTGTAGCGCCTACCTAGACTGACGGATGGTCTTGGGCGAGTCCGGGCCAGGATCCCTTGATTCGGGGTTAAGGCCCCTCTAACTTCCTTGCAGGTCCCTCCTTCTACCGATCGGACTTCTCTTGACTCAGCGGCGTCAGTTCAGTCTTCCCATGCGACACGTGCTCACGCTCGGCGGCCTCGTCGCGTTCCTCGCTCTCGCTCTGCCGGCGCTCGCCCGCGCGGAGACATGCGTGTACGACCCCGGAACCGCCACGGTGACCGCCTCGGTAACACCGGGCGGCTCGGCCACGATCGACGTCGTCGGCGGCGCGATCCGCTTCGGCGCCGTCCCGGCGCCGTGCGGGGCCGCGACGGTCACGAACACCGACTCGATCTCGGTCACCGGGAACGTCGGGACGACGGAGCGGCTGACGCTCGACCAGCGGACGGGGCTCCTCGGCCCGGGTAAGACGGCCGAGTTCAACATCCCCGAGATCGAGATCGACACGGCGCTCGGCGACCTGACCGACACGGTGGCGTTCTTCCTGACTTCGGGCGACGACTTCGTGGCCGCGGGCCAGAACGGCTTCGCGATGAACACGGACGGCGACCTCGACGTGACGTTCTCGCCGAGCAACCACAGGCTCGAGGTCCACGCCCTCGAGGGCGACGACTACGTGAACGGGCGGGGCGAGGGTGGCGCCGGGTTGCGCTTCCTCGGCCGGATCGACATCGACGGCGGCCCCGGAAACGACTGGCTCCTCCGCGGCGGCGCCCAGGGCGACGTCCTCACCGGCGGGCCCGGGAACGACCGGCTCGAGGGGCAGGACGGCGCCGACGTCATCGACGGCGGCTCGGGCGACGACTACGTGAGCGGCGGCGCTCACGACGACGACCTCACGGGCGGGCCGGGCTCGGACCAGTTCTTTGCGAGCGGGGGCGACGACCTCATCTACGCCGAGGACGGCGAGGCGGACACGGCGATCAACGGCGGGCCGGGATTCGACACCGCCTTCTACGACGTCGGCCTCGACGCCAACCCCGTGGCGGTCGAGAGCGCGACGGGCACGCCTCCTCCTCCTCCGCCTCCGCCTCCGGCCGGCTCGTGCGTCTACGACGAGGGCACCCGCGCGGTCACGGCGCAGATGGTCGCCGGCGCGCAGGCGGTCCTGCGGGTCGTCGGCACGCAGATCCAGTACGGCGTCACCCCGGCGGCCTGCGGCGCGGCGACGACCGGCAATACGGACTCGATCACCATCGTCGCCCCGGCGGGGAGCAGCGAGACGCTGACGATCGACCAGTCGGCCGGCGCGTTCGCGCCGGGCGCAACGGGCGAGTCGAACATCCCCGAGATCGAGATCGCCCTGAACCTCGGTGACGCGTCCGACGAGGTCGTCGTGATCGGCACGGCGGGTGACGACAGCATCGCCGTCGGCCAGAGCGGCGTCGGGCTGAACGCCGACGGCGACGTCGACGTCACGTTCCAGGTGCTTCCCGCACGGATCGAGCTCCACGGGCTCGGCGGCGCGGACACGCTTGCCGGGCGCGGCGGCCAGGGCACCGGCGGCGTCTTCGGCGGGCAGCTCGAGCTCGTCGGCGGCGACGGCAACGACGTCCTGCGCGGCGGCCTCGCGGCCGACGACGTGCAGGGCGGCGCGGGGAACGACCTCCTCGAGGGTCGCGAGGGCAACGACGTGCTCTCCGGCGGCGCGGGCGACGACACGCTCGCCGGGAACGACGGTGACGACGAGCTGACCGGGGGCGCCGGCGCCGACTCCTTCATCGGAAGCGGTGGTAACGACACGTTCTTCGCGACTGACGGCGAGGCCGACACGCAGATGAACGGCGGTCCCGGCACCGACACGGCGCACTACGACGCCGCCGTCGACCCGACGCCCGTGGCAGTCGAGAACCGCATCCCCGAGTAGCCCGTGGCTGCTGCGGCCCGCTCGCTCGCCCGAACAGCCTCGGGGAGGACGAGGGGATCCTTCACGGCCGGTGCGGTCGCGGCCCTGGCGCTCGCGCTCCCGGGGCTCGCGCGCGCCGAGTCCTGCGCCTTCGACCCGGTCACCAGGTCGGTGAGCGCGACGATCAACCCGGGCGGGACGGCCGTCCTCGACGTCGCCGGAGGCCAGATCCGCTTCGGCGCCGTCCCCACACCGTGCGGAAGCGCGACGACGACGAACACGGACTCCATCTCGATCGTCGGCGCCGTCGGGACGGACGAGCTCCTGACGCTCGACCAGCGGGAGGGCTTCTTCGGCCCGGGGGCGACGGCCGAGTCGAACGTCCCGGAGATCGAGATCGCGACCTCGCTCGGAGACGCGACCGACCGCGTCGTGGTCTACGGGACGGAGGGCGCCGACTACATGGCCGCCGGCCAGAACGGCTTCGCCACGAGCAGCGACGGCGACGTGGACGTCACGTTCGCGCCCGGCGCGTTCCTGCTCGAGGTCCACCTGCTCGGGGGCGACGACTACTTCAACGGCCGCGGCGAGAGCGGCGCCGGCCTCCACTTCCTCGGGCCGATCGTCGTGACGGGCGGCCCCGGCGACGAATCGCTCCTGCGGGGCAGCTCCGAGCCCGACTCGATCGACGGCGGGCCGGGGAACGACGAGCTCCGCGGACAGGAGGGGAACGACACCCTCGAAGGCGGCGACGGCGACGACATCCTCGCCGGAGGCGGCGAGAACGACACGATGGTGGGAGGCGCAGGGGCGGACACCTTCGTCGGCTCGAGCGGGGACGACACGATGTTCGCGCACGACGAGGAGGCGGACGCGAGCCTGAACGGCGGGCCGGGCTTCGACGTCGCGCACGTCGACGTCCTCGATCCCGTGCCGGTCGCGACCGAGATCGTCATCCGGCCGGCCGAGTCCTGCACCTACGACGGCACGTCCAGGGCGCTCTCCCTGACGATGACGCCGGCCTCGACGGCGACCCTCGTGCTCGTCAACGGGGAGATCTGGTGGGGCGAGGAGCCGCAGCAGTGCGGCGCGGCCACGGCCACGAACACGGACTCGATCTCGATCAAGGGCGCGGTCGGAACCTCCGAGACGCTCATCCTCGACCAGCGGGGCGGGTTCTTCGGCCCGGGCGCGACGCCGGAGCCGAACACCCCCGAGATCGAGATCTCCACCCAGCTCGGCGACGCGACCGACCGCGTGGTCATCTACGGCACGGAGGGCGCCGACTTCACGGCCGCCGGGCAGAACGGCTTCGCCACGAGCAGTGACGGCGACGTGGACATCACGTTCTCGCCGAACACCTTCCAGCTCGAGGTCCACCTCCTGGGCGGGAACGACCACTTCGACGCCCGCGGCACCGGCGGCGCCGGCCTCCACTTCCTGGGGCCGATCGTCGCCACGGGCGGCGACGGCGACGAGACGCTCATCCGCGGCGGCAGCGCCGTCGACTCGCTCGACGGGGGCGCCGGGAACGACGTCATCGAGGGCCAGGAGGGCTCCGACGTCGTCCGGGGCGGGCCGGGCAACGACTCCATGACGGGCGGCGGCGGCGGCGACTCGCTCGAGGGCGGCGCCGGCATCGACGTCTTCAACGGAAACGACGGCGACGACACGTTCCTCGCGCAGGACGACGAGGCGGACGCCTCGCTCAGCGGCGGGGCCGGCAGCGACACCGCCTACGTGGATACGGGCGTCGACCCGGCGCCGGTGGCGGTCGAGACCGTGATCGGCGACGGGAGCCCGCCGCCCCCGACGGTGAGCGGCTGTACCTACGACGCTGCGAAGCGCGCGGTCACGGCGACGCTCACGGCGAGCGGCGAGGCGGCCCTCGTGGTCGCCGGCGGCGAGATCCGGTTCGGGACGACGCCCGTGGCCTGCGGAGCCGCGACGACGACGAACACCGACACGGTCACGGTCACCGGCGCAAGCGGCTCGAGCGAGACCGTGACGATCGACCAGGCGGGCGGCGCCTTCGCCCCGGGCGCTACCGCCGAGTCCGGCGCGGCCGAGATCGAGATCGCCGTCAACCTCGGAGACGCGATGGACCGGGTCGTCGTCCTCGGGACGGCGGGCAACGACGCCGTCGCGGTGGGAACGAACGGCGTCGCGCTGAACGCGGACGGGGACGTCGACGTGACGTTCTCGCCGCTGCCGGCGACCCTGGAGGTCTGGGGCGGCACAGGAAAGAACTCGATCACCGGCCAGGGCACCCAGGGCGCGGGCGGGCGGTTCCTCGGCAGGCTCCTGCTCCACGCGGGCGACGAGGGGGACACGCTGACCGGCGGCGACGGCGGCGACGAGCTCTACGGCGGCGACGGCGCAGACATGCTCGAAGGCCGGCTCGGAGCCGACCTGCTGGCGGGCAGGGCCGCGGCCGACTCGCTCTCGGGCGGCGACGGGAACGACACCCTCCTCGGAGGCTCCGGGAGCGACGCCTTCGTCGCGGGCGGCGGCGACGACTTCCTCGACGCCGTCGACGGCGAGGCCGACAGCAACCTGAACGGCGGCCCGGGGATCGACACCGCCCGGTACGACGCCGGCATCGACCCCGCGCCCGTCGCGGTCGAGAACCACTTCCCCGAGTAGCCGCCTTCGAGGACGGCGCTCGGCGCCTCAGCCGGAACGGGCGCTCAGCGGTCTTCTGGAGACTCGAGCTCGCGCCACGTGTTCCCCGACGTGACGGGATCCTCGGCGCCCGGCTCCACGAAGATGTCGCGGGGCGCGACGAAGACCGAGTCGCGGGAGCCCGAGCGGATCGAGTCGCCGATGTAGAGGCCGCGGTTGGCGGAGGCCATCTCGCAGCCGACGCAGACGACGTCCTCGGGCTCCGGGTCGTCCTCCGACCGTTCCTCGATGGCGAGCGCGCCGCTCGCGCCGTCGCAGGTCCACACGCCCGCATCGGGGTCGCCGACGCGGAAGCCGACGAAGGTGATGCGATAGCCGAGCATCACGTGGATCCCGTTCTGACGCACTCCCGGGGGCGCCTCGCCGCAGTCCGCGTAGCCCTCGATCTCGATGTCGTGCGCCCCGAGCTTGACCTTGACGGCGTCGGAGGCGGGCCCGATGTCGTCGCCGTTGCCCTGGATCTCGAGGACGAGGTCGATCGTGTCCGGGTCTCCGTCGCCGGCGCAGCCCGGGCCGGTCAGGGTGACGGCCTCGAGCGGGCGATCCTGGTGGCCGATCTTGGACTTGACGATGATCGGCAGCTTGCCGTAGGCCTCGAGCGGCCGGTCGCACTCCCAGTTCTCGTCGGTGCGGATCGTCGTGCCCGGCGTGGCCTCCTCGGCACGCTCCTTGAGCGCGTCGGCCATGAGGTCGAGCCCGACCTGCTCCTCGTCGGTCGAGCTGAACGGGATCAGGATGCCCTCGAAGCGCTTGTGCATCAGGACGCGGACACGCTCGTCGCCCAGCGGCTCGAGGATCACCTCGTACTCGCGGTCCGAGATCCCGGGCACGAGCTCGCGCGACATCCAGGCGAGCTTCCGGTTCGGCCGCAGGATCGTGATCTCCGGCGAGATGTCCTGGCTGTCGCTCTCGGGGGGCTGGAGAGCGACCTGGAGGTGCGCGCCGAGACGGGCGTCGCCCGCGGCGGTGATCATGAGCGGGTTCCAGCGCGAGTAGTCCTCGAAGTCCGTGAGGATGCGCCAGACCGTCTCCCGCGAGGCCTCGACAGTCACCTCGCTCGTGATCGTCCTGGACGGCCGGTCGAGCGCCGCGCTCGCGAACACTGCGAGGGCGAGGAGGGCGAACGCTCCGACCAGGCCGGCGGTCACGAGCTTCGCGCTCCGTGGCACGCGGCGTGTCACGACCGGCCCTCGCGCGCGCGATCCCGCCACAGCCGACGGACCCTGGCGAGCAGCCCGCGGCGCCCGAGGAGGGACCGGGCGGCGCGGTCGGCCGCGAGGAGAACCGTCCTCGTCGCGTTCAGCCGGATCGGCCGCGGCCGCCGCGCCCACACGAGCACGTCCTCCTCGAGCCAGGAGTCGTCGCCGAAGTGCTGCTTGTACTCGGCGTCGCCGAAGCCGAAGTCGATCCAGTCGAGATCCTCCTCCCGGCTGAGCTCCTCCACCATCCGTCCGAGCACGTAGGTGCCGACGCGGTGGGTCCCGAACGCAGGGTCGTAGCCCGTCGGACCGGTCGAGAAGACGCGGCCGTAGCGGATCCCGTGCCAGAACGCGCACGGCTTCTCGTCTACGTAGAGCACGAACCCGCGGAACCAGCCGCGTGCGAGGGCGAGGGCCGTCAGCTCCCGCTCGACCCCGGAGTCCGAGAACCCGACTCCGAGGGCGCGGTGGTACGTGCCCTCGTAGACGGCCCGCGTGTCCGCGAGCAGGCGGTCGAGGTCGGCCGGGTCGCGGAAGCTCCGCAGCTCGATCGCGTCCGGGAAGGCCGCTTCGAACTTGCGGCCGTACCGCCGGAGGTTCGCGCGCGTCTTCGAGGAGCGGCGGGCGAGGTACTCGTCGTAGGAGCCGCCCAGCCGCGCGCGCCAGTGCCGGGTCGGTCTGGCGAGCGCGTCCCTGGACAGACGACCGGGGGTCGACCGCGCGGCGCGGTGGAGGGGCGATCCGACCCTCAGGTTCCGCAGGCGCGCGACGTCCGCCTCGCCCCGGCCGAGCGCGGCGACGATCTCGTCGACGACCGCGCCGGCCGCCTCCTCGTCGTCCCGGCCGAGCACGCCTCCGTAGCTCACGGTGAGCACGCGGACGCGCGGTCGGCTGATCGTCTTGTACCCGAGCCGCACGGGGAGACGGATCTCCTCCACGCGGCCGACCACGAGCGTGGAGGGGGCACCCTCCCGCTCGAGCAGGAGGACGTGGTGGCCCTGCGCCTCGGGGCTCTTGTCCACCAGCAGCAGGTGGTAGTCGATGTCCGCGTTCACGACGTCGCGCTCGAACCCGTCCCAGACCGCGCGGAGAGCCTCGACCTCCTCGGCGGCGCGGGCCGTGCGGACCTGTGCGTCCCCGCTCACGCGCGGAGCCCCCGGACGGCCGACTTCACTCGTCCAGCGCGGACGCGCAGGCGCCGTGCGAGCGCGCGCGCCT
>Ga0214469_1000208_pt1 | contig 18926 bp, 16 predicted proteins | sample RVTome_10_FD_187340 | JGI IMG/M metagenome (GOLD analysis project Ga0214469, IMG submission 187340) | Soil microbial communities from uranium-contaminated site in the Upper Colorado River Basin, Wyoming, United States - RVT153D57 HiSeq ... | reverse complement strand
GCCGTGCACGTTGCGCCCGCCGGTGCCGGGCTTGCGGTCCACCAGCGACCGCTCGGGGCGGTCGCGGGTGAGCTCGGCGAAGTCGGCGACCGTCTGGAACCGGCGGCCGGGGCTGGTGGGCTTGCGCTTGCGGAGTGCCATCGCGGGCCTCAGTCCTGGAACAGGTCGATCGAGTCGCCCTCGACGAGGGTGACGATCGCCCGCTTGGTGTCGGGACGCCTGCCGTACGTGAACGTTCGCCGGTTGCGCTTGCGCTTGCCGGGGCGGTTGAGGGTGTTCACCTTGGCGACCTTGACGCCGAAGATCTCCTGCACGGCGTCGCGGATCTGGGGCTTGGATGCGTCGGGATGGACCGTGAACGTGTAGACGCCACCTTCCATGAGTGCGTACGACTTCTCGCTCACGACGGGGGAGACGATGATGTCCCTGGCGTGCGTCATGTCTCGCCGTCCTTTGCCTCGCTCGAAGCTTCACTGTCTTCTGCCTCGGTCGAAGCGCCGGCTCCGCCGTCGCCTCCCTCGGCACCTTCAACGCCTCGCGCTCCCGGCTCCGGCTCGGCGACGGCCGTGGCAGCGCTGCCCCGAGCGGCCGGAAGTGAGGCCCTCGTGAACACGACCCAGTCGCTCACGAGCACGTCGTAGGCGTTGAGCTCGCCGGTGGACAGGACGTGGACGTCGGGCAGGTTGCGCAGGCTCTTCCAAGCGGCCTCGTCGTCGCGGGTCAGCACGACCAGCACCCGGCCGTCGACCTTGATCGACGAGAGGATCTCGACCGCCCTCTTGGTGCTGGGGGCTTCGATGCCCCAGTCGTCGAGCACCTTCACCTTGTCGTCGGCCATGCGGTCGGACAGCGCCGACGCCAGCGCCAGGCGGATCATCTTGCGGGGGGTGCGCTGGGCGTAGCTTCGGGGCTTGGGCCCGAGGGCGACGCCCCCGCCCCGCCACTGCGGCGACCGGATCGAACCCTGGCGCGAGCGGCCGGTGCCCTTCTGGCGCCACGGCTTGGCGCCACCGCCGCGCACCTCGGCCCTCGTCTTGGTCGACTGGGTGCCGGCCCGGCGGGCCGCGAGCTGGGCCGTCACCACCTGGTGCATGACCGGGATGTTTGGCTCCACGCCGAACAGCGCGTCGTCGACGTCGACGGATCCGGAGGCCCGGCCGGTGGGCTTGGTGAGCTTGAGGGTCGCCATCGCTACTTCCCCTTGCCCTCGGCGTCGGCCTTGGCCGCGTCCCGGACGAGGACGACGGAACCCTTGGGGCCGGGGACGGATCCCTTCACCAGCAACAGATCGCGTTCGGCGTCGGCCTCGACGACGGTGAGATTGAGAGTGGTGGTCTTCTGGCCGCCGGACCGGCCCGCCATCCGCGTCCCCGGGAACACCCGGGAGGGCGTGGCCGCCCCACCGATCGAGCCGGGGGCACGGTGCACGCGGTGAGTGCCGTGGCTGCCACCGAGGCCACTGAACCCATGGCGCTTCATCACGCCGGAGGTTCCCTTGCCCTTGCTCACCGAGGTCACGTCGACCAGCTCGCCCTGCGACAGCAGGTCGACACCGATCTCCTGTCCGACCTCGTATTCGCTGACGTCGTCGAGGCGCAACTCGACCAACTTGACCCCGGGCTCGACCCCCGCCCGCTCGAACTGGCCGGCGATCGGCTTGGTGAGCTTGGAGGCCTTCTTCTGTCCGAAGGTCACCTGTAGCGCGCTGTACCCGTCGCGCTCGTGCGTCTTGACCTGGACCACACGGCACGGCCGCACGCGCAGGACCGTGACCGGGACGACACGGTTGTCGTCGTCCCAGACCTGCGTCATGCCGACCTTCTCGCCGACGATCGCTCTTGTGGCCATGGGGTGCGCGTCTTTCTGTGGCTTGTCACGCGAACGCTCCGCTCGGGGTCCCCCGGCGGAGCGCGTCTGTCGGTTGTGCCGCACGGTTCCCGACGACGCGGGCCTGCACGGACGTCAGTTGGGACGGGACATGTCTTGCGCGAGCCGAGCGGCGGCTCTGCGCAGGGCCGACTAAATATAGCCACCTCCCCCTACGGGGTCCAACCTGGGCGAACGGGCCCTCCGCAATGGCGCGGTGGTGTTATGAGGGCAGCCACTAGCCTGCCCGGCCATGGCTTTCGGACGACGGAAGCACGACAGCACCAAGAACCGAGACCCCTTCGAGCACCTCGCCGACGAGCGCCGCGCCGCCGAGTCGGGCGAACCCTGGTTCCTCAGCCCCGACGACGACCCCGCGCTCGACGTCGAGGCCGGGATCTCATCCAACCTGCGCGACGAGGATCTCGAGTAGCACTGGCCGGACTGGGGCCCGGTCGCCTCCCGCGCGCGCCCCGTCGACACCACCATGCCTGAGCGTTCTGCCTGGCAGACCGGAAGGGTGCCGGGCGATTCGCAACACGATTGCTAGCAGCGCTGATCGATGTGCCCTATGGTGCGCAAGGGTCTCGGCTCGCTGGGCGCCGCACATCCGGGGGATGTCGGAGGGGGTAGGGGTCAGCTCCAGCTAGCTGATCCCCACAAACGACAGCACGGCGTGTCGCCCGGGTCGGGAACCGGCCCGGGCGACACATCCGTCCAAATGCATGTGACGCGAGGAGGATTGCGGATGCGGGTGCTGCTCGGCTCGGCTGTGCTGCTGGCGCTGGGTGCAGCCGCATGTGGCGGCAACGACGAGAACGGCAACGGCACGGGGTCGTCGGACGCCCCCTCGACCTCGAACGCACCGGCCGACCCGGAACAGCCGTCGACCACGACCACAGCGGCCGACCCGGACCGGCCGTCGACCTCGACCACACCGCCGACGCCGGAGGTTCCGGAGCCGTTGCCCAAGCCGAAGGCGCCCGTGCCGCTGTCGGTGACTCCGCCACCGCTCAAGCCACAGTCGGGCCCGACCGACCGCCTGAAGCCGGTCACGGTCACCGGCACGCTGGCGGAGCCGGTCCCCGGCTGCCTTGTCGTGGAGGCCGACAACGGTCGCTGGGAGCTGGTTGGCACCCTGCCCGAAGGCTTCGGCGTGGGCGACCGCGTCGAGGTCACCGGCCGGCCGGCCCCCGAGGTCGAGGGTGCCTGCGGCGCCCCGGTCATCCGGGTTCGGGACGTGCGGCCCGGCTGAGTCCCTGCCGCAGGTTTCTTGCGAGGGTCAGGTGTTGGCGTTGATGGCACCCACCACCACGGCGGCCGTGCCGTCCATCCCCCGGGCGTTGGGGTGGACCGGGGCGGCGGCGTTGCCGGGGATGAGTGGTTCCACCCAGCGGGTGCCGCTGCCGCGGCAGGCATCCCTACCGATGCTGGGCGTGTATACATCGACGTAGACGGCGCCGTTGGCGGCGGCCTGCTGAGCCAGCATGGCGTTGAGCGCCTTGTGGGTATTGCGCAGGTAGTGCCGGGAACTACGCCTGCTGGATCTTGATCTCGATGTCGACGCCGGCGGGCAGCTCGATGCGCTGCAGCGAGTCGACGGTCTTGGGGCTGGGCTCGAGGATGTCGAGCAGCCGCTTGTGGACGCGCATCTCGAAGTGCTCGCGGCTGTCCTTGTCCTTGTGCGGCGAGCGGATGACCGTGTAGCGGTGCTTCTCGGTGGGCAGCGGGATCGGCCCCCGGATGGTGGCCTGGGTGCGCAGCACGGTCTCGACGATCTTCTTCGTCGACTGGTCGATGACCTCGTGGTCGTACGCCTTCAGGCGGATGCGGATCTTCTGCTTCTCAGCCATCTCACGCTCGCTTGTCAAGGAACAGGACCTGTGTCGGCGCTCAGGCACCGTATCGGGCCTGAGCGCTGACGGAACGCGTCACTTCAGAATCTTGGTGACTCTTCCGGAGCCGACGGTGCGGCCGCCTTCGCGGATGGCGAAGAGGAGTCCTTCGTCCATGGCGATGGGGGCGATGAGTTCGACGGTCATGGTGGTGTTGTCGCCGGGCATGCACATCTCGATGCCTTCGGGGAGTTCGATGGTGCCGGTGACGTCGGTGGTCCGGAAGTAGAACTGGGGCCGGTAGTTGGTGAAGAACGGCTTGTGGCGGCCGCCTTCTTCTTTGGTGAGGACGTACACCTGGGCTTCGAAGTGGGTGTGGGGGGTGATGGACCCGGGCTTGGCCAGGACCTGGCCCCGCTCGACGTCTTCTTTCTTGGTGCCCCGCAACAGGACCCCGATGTTGTCACCGGCCTGGCCCTGGTCCAGCAGCTTGCGGAACATCTCCACCCCGGTGCACACCGTCTTGGTGGTGGGACGGATCCCCACGATCTCGATCTCGTCGCTCACCTTGACGACACCCTGCTCGACCTTGCCGGTCACCACCGTGCCCCGCCCCGTGATCGAGAACACGTCCTCGATCGGCATCAAGAACGGCTTGTCCAGATCCCGCACCGGCTCGGGCACGAACGAATCCACCGCATCCATCAACTCGGTGATCCCCCCGGTCCACGCCGGGTCCCCTTCCAGGGCCTTGAGCGCCGAGACCCGCACCACCGGCGTGTCATCACCGGGGAACCCGTACTCGGTCAACAACTCCCGGACCTCCATCTCCACCAACTCCAGGAGCTCCTCGTCATCCACCGCGTCCACCTTGTTGAGCGCCACCACGATCGACGGCACCCCCACCTGACGGGCCAACAACACGTGCTCACGGGTCTGGGGCATCGGCCCATCGGTGGCCGCCACCACCAGGATCGCCCCATCCACCTGCGCCGCACCCGTGATCATGTTCTTGATGTAATCCGCGTGCCCCGGCATATCCACATGCGCGTAATGCCGGTTCGGGGTCTCATACTCCACATGCGCGATATTGATCGTGATCCCCCGCTGCTTCTCCTCCGGCGCCTTATCAATCTGATCAAACGCCGTGAACTCCACATTCGGGTTCGCTTCCGCCAACACCTTCGTAATCGCCGCCGTCAACGTCGTCTTACCATGATCAATATGACCCATCGTCCCAACATTCAAATGCGGCTTCGTCCGCTCAAACCTTGCCTTAGCCATGGCTCGCTTGAACCTCTTTGAACTGGTGAAGTGTGCTGATAACGGAAGTCGTGCTACTCGCCACGCACCCGGGCGACGATCTCTTCTTGCACGGAGGAAGGCGTCTGCTGGTAGCTGTGAAACTGCATCGTATAGGTGGCACGACCCTGAGTCCGTGAACGCAGGTCGGTAGCGTACCCGAACATCTCTGACAGGGGGACCTGCGCCCGGATCACTTGGCTGTTGCCCCTTTGTTCCATGCCGCCCACGCGTCCACGGCGGCTGTTGAGGTCGCCGATGACGTCGCCCATGTAGACCTCGGGCGTGACGACCTCGACCGCCATGATGGGTTCGAGCAACACCGGGTTGGCCTTGCGGGCCGCGTCCTTGAACGCCATCGAGCCGGCGATCTTGAACGCCATCTCCGACGAGTCGACCTCGTGGTACTTGCCGTCCACGAGGGTGGCGCGGACGTCGACGGTGGGATATCCGGCGAGAACACCGGCATCGAGCGACTGCTGGATGCCGGCGTCGACGGCGGGAATGTACTCCTTGGGCACACGCCCGCCGCTGATCTTGTCGACGAACTCGTAGCCGCCACCGGGACCCAGTGGCTCGAGGTTGATGGATACCTCGGCGAACTGTCCGGCGCCACCTGTCTGCTTCTTGTGGGTGTAGGTCACCTTCGTGACCGGATTCGTGATCGTCTCGCGATAGGCGACCTGGGGCTTGCCGACCGTGGCATCGACGCGGAACTCGCGCAGCATGCGGTCGACGAGCACCTCGAGATGCAACTCGCCCATACCGGAGATCACCGTCTGGCCGGTGTCCTCGTCGGTGCGGACCTGGAAGGTGGGATCCTCCTCGGACAGCGCCTGCAGGGCCTTGCTCATCTTCTCCTGGTCGGCCTTGGTCTTGGGCTCGACCGCAACGTGGATCACCGGCTCGGGGAACTCGAGCTGCTCGAGTTGGATCTCGGCACCTGGCGCCGAGAGCGTGTCGCCCGTGCGCGTGTTCTTGAGGCCGATGCCGGCGGCGATGTCGCCGGTGAAGACGGCGTCGACGTCTTCGCGGTGGTTGGCGTGCATCTTCAGGATGCGCCCGACGCGCTCCTTCTGGCCGGTGGTCGTGTTGACCACCTGCCGCCCCTTCTCGAGGGTGCCCGAGTAGACGCGGAAGTACGTCAGCTTGCCGACGTGGGGGTCGGACATGATCTTGAACGCCAGCGCCGCGAACGGCTGGTCGTCGGCCGGCTTGCGCTCGAGCTCCTCGTTGCCCCTCATGCTGACGCCGGTGACCGGCCGCAGGTCGATGGGGCTGGGCAGGTAGGCGACGATGGCGTCGAGCAGGGGTTGCACGCCCTTGTTCTTGAAGGCGCTGCCGTTGAGCACCGGCACGATCTCGCCCGACAGCGTGCCCATGCGGATCGCGCGCTGCAGGTCGTCGACGGTGATCTCCTCCTCGGTGACGTACTTCTCGAGGATGACCTCGTCGAACGCCGACAGCACGTCGATCAGCTGGTGCCGGTAGTCCTCGGCCTGGGCCTCGAGCTCCGCGGGGATCTCCTGGATCTCCCACTTCGCGCCCAGTTCCTCCTCCAGCCAGACGAGCGCCTTCATGCCGAGCAGGTCGATGACGCCGCGGTAGTGGCCCTCGGCGCCGAGGGGCAGCTGGAGAACGGCGACGTTGGCCTCGAGCCGCTCACGGATGGAGTCGAGTGCGGCGAAGAAGTCGGCGCCCAGCCGGTCCATCTTGTTGACGAAGCACATGCGGGGCACGTGGTACTTGTTGGCCTGGCGCCACACGGTCTCGGTCTGGGGCTCGACACCGGCGACGGCGTCGAACACCGCGACTGCGCCGTCGAGCACGCGCAGCGAGCGCTCGACCTCGACGGTGAAGTCGACGTGGCCGGGCGTGTCGATGATGTTGATCTGGTAGTCGTCCCAGAAGGTCGTCGTCGCAGCGGACGTGATGGTGATGCCGCGCTCCTGTTCCTGGACCATCCAGTCCATGGTGGCGGCGCCCTCGTGGACCTCGCCGATCTTGTAGGTGCGCCCGGTGTAGTAGAGGATCCGCTCGGTCGTGGTGGTCTTGCCCGCGTCGATGTGGGCCATGATCCCGATGTTGCGGACCCGTTCGAGGGGGTGGGTTCGGTTTGCCATGAGCTTTGTCTTCTCGCTCGACATGCAGACGACCGAGCTCGGGAAGCCCGGTCGTCGGAGGAACCACGCCCGTCAGGGGGCGTCGTCCCCCCGAGTTGGTAGGGGGTTACCAGCGGTAGTGCGCGAAGGCCCTGTTGGATTCGGCCATCTTGTGCGTGTCTTCCTTGCGCTTCACCGATGTGCCGATGCCGTTGTTGGCGTCTACCAGCTCGGCGGCCAGGCGCTCGGCCATGGTGCGCTCGCGGCGCTGGCGGGAGTGCCCCACGATCCAGCGGATGGCCAGCGTGTTGGCGCGGCGGGGGCGGACCTCCACCGGCACCTGGTAGGTGGCGCCACCCACGCGGCGGCTCTTCACCTCAAGCTGGGGCTTGACGTTGTCGACCGCCCGCTTGAGCGCCGCCAGGGCGTCGCCGTCGGTGCGCGTGCCGACCATGTCGAGCGCGTCGTAAACGATGCGCTCGGCCGTGGACTTCTTGCCGCGCTGCAGGATCTTGTTGACGATCTGCGTGACGAGCACCGACCGGTAGACCGGGTCGGGCATCAGGTCACGGCGCGGTGCGGGGCCCCTGCGCGGCATGGGATCAGCCCTCCTTCTTGGCGCCGTAGCGGCTGCGGGCTTGCTTGCGGTCGCGTACCCCGGCGGTGTCGAGGGTGCCGCGGATGATCTTGTAGCGGACGCCCGGAAGGTCCTTCACCCGGCCGCCACGAACCAGCACGATCGAGTGTTCCTGGAGGTTGTGCCCCTCACCGGGGATGTACGCCGTGACCTCGATGCCGCTCGACAGGCGCACGCGGGCGACCTTGCGGAGCGCCGAGTTGGGCTTCTTGGGCGTATGGGTGAACACGCGGGTGCACACGCCGCGGCGCTGGGGCGCGCCCTTGAGCGCCGGCGTCTTCATCTTCGACGTCTTCGACTGGCGGCCCTTGCGGACCAGCTGCTGGATGGTGGGCACTCGTAACCTCGCGGCGGACGAACGGCGTGTTGCTAGAGGGGCAAAACACAGGTCGACGCGGTGCGTCAAGACCGACAGGACAGCCTACGGGCTGAGATGCCACCACACAACCTGCGACCAGCAGGTTGACGACCGTGAGGCAATACCGATCGATTCCTCGAGGGCGAGGCAATGACTAACGAATACCGCTCGTTATTGCCTCGTCCTCGTGTCAGCGTTCGCTATTGCCTCGCAGGTCGACCTTCAGCTGCTGGCGCCGGCTTCGCCGCTGCCCTCGGCCGGGACGTCCTCGCCCTGCTCGGCCGAGGGGAGGCCCACGACGACGGCGGCTAGGTCGGAGTCGGCCGGGCCGCCCTCCCCCACGCTGGCCTCGTAGGTACCGGTGAGCCATTCGGCGATGCCCTGGTCCTCGCGTTCGGACGACCAGAACTCCATCGGCTGGTACTCCGGAGCCTCGGTGGCGATGTCGCGGTACTCCTCCATGCCGGTGCCGGCGGGGATGAGCTTGCCGATGATGATGTTCTCCTTGAGCCCGTTGAGCCCGTCGGAGCGGCTCTCGATGGCCGCCTCGGTGAGCACCCGGGTGGTCTCCTGGAACGACGCCGCCGAGAGCCACGAGTCCGTGGCCAGCGACGCCTTGGTGATGCCCATCATCACCGGGCGACCCTCCGCGGGCACCTGGGACTCCTGCACCAACCGCTTGTTCTCGTCGGTGTAGGCCTTGGCGTCGACCGCCTCGCCCGGCAGGAACCGGCTGTCGCCGGGCTCCTGCACCACGACCCGGCGGGTCATCTGGCGCACGATCAGCTCGATGTGCTTGTCGTGGATCGACACGCCCTGGTCGCGGTACACCCGCTGGACCTCGGTGACCAGGTACTGCTGGGTCTCGCGCACACCCTTGATCTCGAGCAGCTCCTTGGGGTCACGGGGGCCCTCGACGATGGGATCGCCGGCCGAGATCTCCTGGCCGTCGCTCACCTCGAGGCGGGCCAGCGTGGGCACCGTGTAGGAGTGCTCGGCGCCGTCGTCGGCAACGACGGTGATGACCCGGCCCCGGCCCTCGTCCTCGGCGATGCGGACCACGCCGGAGATGTGAGACAGCGTGGCCTTGCCCTTCGGCGACCGCGCCTCGAACAGCTCGACCACGCGGGGCAGACCACCGGCGATGTCGGACCCGGCAATGCCGCCGGTGTGGAACGTCCGCATGGTGAGCTGCGTGCCGGGCTCGCCGATCGACTGAGCCGCGATGACGCCGACGGCTTCGCCGAGCTCGATGGTGCGGCCCGTGGCGAGCGACCGGCCATAGCACTTGGCGCAGACGCCGAAGTCGGCCTGGCAGGTGAGCACCGAACGCACGCGCACGCGGTCGAGCTTGGGGTCGTCGCGCAGCGCCGCCATCTCGTCCTCGCCGACCTCGGTGCCGGCCTCGAGGGTCCTTCCGGCCAGCTCCTCGTGGGGGTTCTCGGGCGACAGGTCGACATCGACGGCCAGCGTGCGACCGAACAGGCGGGTCTCGAGGTAGGAGCGCCGCCCCGCCTGGTCGGGCGCGACGCCCTCGACCCACAGGCCGCGGACGGGCTCGCCCTCGCGCTGGCAGTCGTCCTCGCGGACGATCAGCTCCTGCGCCACGTCGACCAACCGCCGGGTGAGGTACCCCGAGTCGGCCGTTCGTAGTGCTGTGTCGACCAGGCCCTTCCGGGCTCCGGGCGTGGCGATGAAGTACTCGAGCATCGACAAGCCCTCACGGAAGTTGGACTTGATCGGCCGAGGGATCATGTCGCCGCGGGGGTTGGCCACCAGACCGCGCATGCCGGCGATCTGGCGCACCTGCATCATGTTCCCGCGTGCACCCGAGCCCACCATCATGTCGATGGGGTTGAACTGCTCGGCCTGCAGGCCGTGCTCCATGGCGACGCGCACCTCGTCGGTGGCGTTGGTCCAGATCTCGACTTCCTTCTGGCGCCGCTCGCCGTCGGTGATGATGCCGCGGCGGAACTGGGACTCGACCTTCTCGGCTTCCTTCTCGTAGCGCTCGAGGATGCTCTTCTTCTCGGCCGGGGTCTTGACGTCCTCGACGGAGATGGTGAGGCCCGAGCGGGCGGCGTAGTTGAAGCACAGGTCCTTGACCTGGTCGAGGCTCTTCTGCACCACCGACTTGGGGTAGTCGCGAGCCAGGTGGTCGACGATGTCGCCCATGTTCTTCTTCCTGACCGGCTCGTCGACGAAGCCGAAGCCGAGCGGCAGCGCCCGGTTGAATATGAAGCGCCCGACCGTGCTCTCGCGGTAGAGCGGCTTGACGGAGTCGAGGTCCACGGGATCGCGCAGGCCCGCCTCGATCTCCTCGCGGATCTCGCGCTTCGACAGCCGCACCTTGACCTTGGCGTGCAGATCGACATCGCCCGCGTCGTAGGCCCGCTCCATGTGGGCCCGGTTGCCGAACACCCGGCCCTCGCCCTTGGCCCCCGCCACCCCCTCGGTGAGGTAGTAGGCGCCGATCACCATGTCCTGCGTGGGCGTCACCAACGGGCGGCCGTGCGCCGGCGACAACACGTTGTTGGCCGACAGCATGAGCACCCGGCTCTCGGCTTGGGCCTCAGAGGACAGGGGCAGGTGGACCGCCATCTGGTCGCCGTCGAAGTCGGCGTTGAACGCGGTGCACACCAGAGGGTGGATCTGGATGGCCTTGCCCTCGACGAGCACCGGCTCGAACGCCTGGATGCCGAGGCGGTGCAGCGTGGGCGCACGGTTCAGGAGCACCGGGTGCTCCTTGATGACCTCTTCGAGCACGTCCCACACCTGGGGACGCCGGCGCTCGACCATGCGCTTGGCCGACTTGATGTTCTGCGCCAGCTCGCGGTCGACGAGCGCCTTCATGACGAACGGCTTGAACAGCTCGAGGGCCATGAGCTTGGGCAGGCCGCACTGGTGCAGCTTGAGCGTGGGGCCGACAACGATGACCGAGCGGCCTGAGTAGTCGACGCGCTTGCCCAGCAGGTTCTGGCGGAACCGGCCCTGCTTGCCCTTGAGCATGTCGGACAGCGACTTGAGCGGGCGGTTGCCCGGGCCGGTGACGGGTCTCCCCCTCCTACCGTTGTCGAACAGCGCGTCGACGGCCTCCTGCAGCATGCGCTTCTCGTTGTTGACGATGATCTCGGGGGCACCGAGGTCGAGCAGCCGCTTCAGGCGGTTGTTGCGGTTGATGACCCGGCGGTAGAGGTCGTTGAGATCGGACGTGGCGAAGCGGCCACCGTCGAGCTGCACCATCGGCCGCAGCTCGGGCGGGATGACCGGCACGACGTCGAGGATCATCGCCCGCGGGTCGTTGACGCGCTTGTCGTGGTCGTCGCGGCGGTTGAAGGCCGAGACGATCTTGAGCCGCTTGATGGCCTTCTGCTTGCGCTGGGCCGACAGCGGCCGCCCACCGGTGGTGGGGTCGATCTGATCCTTGAGCTTGGCCTCTTCGTCGTCGAGGTCGATGCGGTTGATGAGCTGCTTGAGGGCGTCGGCGCCCATCCCGCCGTCGAAGTAGTCGCCGTAGCGGTCCTTGAGCTCCCGCCAGAGCATCTCGTCTTCGATGATCTTGCGCGGGTGCAGGTCCCGGAACTCGTCGAAGCTGCGTTGCACGAGGTCGAGCTCCTCGTCGTAGCGCTCGCGGATGGCGGTCAGGTCCTTGTCGACGGCCTTCTGGCGGCTGCGGATGTCGGACTCCTTGGCGCCCTCGGCCTCGAGCGCGGCGATCTCGTTCTCGAGCTCCTCCATGCGCTTGGCCAGCTCGAGCTCGCGCTCGCGCACGATCTCGTCCTTCTCGGCGTTGAGCTCGTTCTCGAGGTTGGGCAGGTCGTCGTGGCGCTTGTCGACGTCGACCCAGGTGACCAGGTTGGCGGCGAAGTAGATGACCTTCTCGAGCTGCTTGGCCTTGAGCTCCTCACGAACCTCGGTGCCCGACAGCAGGTAGGCCAGCCACGACCGGGTGCCCCGCAGGTACCAGATGTGGACGACCGGCGCGGCCAGCTCGATGTGGCCCATCCGCTCGCGGCGCACCTTGGAGCGCGTCACCTCGACGCCACAGCGCTCACAGATGATGCCCTTGAAGCGCACGCGCTTGTACTTGCCGCAGTAGCACTCCCAGTCCTTGGTGGGACCGAAGATCTTCTCGCAGAACAGCCCGTCCTTCTCGGGCTTGAGCGTGCGGTAGTTGATGGTCTCCGGCTTCTTGACCTCGCCGTTCGACCACATGCGGATGGTGTCCGCGGTGGCCAGTCCGATGCGGAGCTGACTGAAGTCGTTCACGTCAAGCATGGGTTGCTCCGTTCGCCGCTGCGTCGCGGCGGTTCGAGGGGGTGCTGTCGTCGTTCGGTGTAGGCGGGAGGAGGGTGGTGATGGCGGCCACGATCAGAAGCTGGTCCGCTGGCGGCGGCGCTCGTCTTCCTCGTCGCTGCCCCGCTCGGGCCGGCTGAGGTCGATGCCGAGCTCCTCGGCGGCGCGGAACACGTCCTCGTCGAGCTCGCGCATCTCGATCTCCTCACCGGTCTGCGCCAGGACCTCGACGTTGAGGCATAGCGCCTGCATCTCCTTGATGAGCACCTTGAAGCTCTCGGGGATGCCGGGCTCGGGGATGTTCTCGCCCTTGACGATGGCCTCGTAGACCTTGACCCGGCCGAGCACGTCGTCGGACTTGATGGTCAACAGCTCCTGCAGGCAGTAGGCGGAGCCGTAGGCCTCGAGGGCCCACACCTCCATCTCGCCGAAGCGCTGGCCGCCGAACTGCGCCTTACCGCCCAACGGCTGCTGGGTGATCATCGAGTAGGGACCGGTCGAGCGGGCGTGGATCTTGTCGTCGACAAGGTGGGCCAGCTTGAGGATGTAGACGTAGCCCACGGTTATGGGCTGGTCGTAGGGCTCCCCGGTGCGGCCGTTGTAGAGCGTCGTCTTGCCGTCGGGCTGGATGAGCCGCTGGCCGTCGTCGGTCTCGGGCCGCAGGTTCTCGAAGATCGTACGGATCGTCGGGTGTCTGCCGGCCTCTTCCTGCTCGTCCCAGTGGGCGCCGTCGAACACCGGCGTGGCGATGAGGGTCGCCGGCGGGGTGGCGGGACGGGTCTTGGCCTCGGTGCCGCGGATGGGCTCGTCGCCCACGGCCTGGCCGTCGACCTGCCAACCCCAGCGGGCGGCGTAGCCGAGGTGCGCCTCGAGCACCTGGCCCACGTTCATGCGGGACGGAACGCCCAGTGGGTTCTGGATGATGTCGACGGCGGTGCCGTCGGCCAGGTGCGGCATGTCCTCGACCGGCAGGATCTTGGAGATGACACCCTTGTTGCCGTGCCGCCCGGCGAGCTTGTCGCCCACCGAGATCTTGCGCTTCTGGGCGACGTAGACCCGCACCAGCTGGTTGACGCCCGGGGGCAGCTCGTGGCCGTCTTCCCGGGTGAAGACCTTGACGTCGATGACCTTGCCCTGCTCACCGTGCGGCACCTTGAGCGATGTGTCGCGCACCTCGCGCGCCTTCTCGCCGAAGATGGCCCGCAGCAGCCGCTCCTCCGGCGTGAGCTCGGTCTCGCCCTTGGGCGTGACCTTGCCCACCAGCACGTCGCCGGCGTCGACCTCGGCGCCGACGCGGATGATGCCGCGCTCGTCGAGGTCCTTGAGGATGTCCTCGGACAGGTTGGGGATGTCGCGGGTGATCTCCTCGGGGCCCAGCTTGGTGTCGCGGGCGTCGATCTCGTGCTCGTGGATGTGGATCGACGTGAGCACGTCGTCGCGGACCAGCCGCTCGGAGATGATGATGGCGTCCTCGAAGTTGTAGCCCTCCCACGGCATGAAGGCAGTGAGCAGGTTCTTGCCGAGCGCCAGCTCGCCGTTGTCGGTGGAGGGCCCCTCGGCGAGGATGTCGTCCTTCTTGAAGGACTCGCCCTCGCTGACCCGCGGCTTCTGGTTGATGCAGGTGTCCTGGTTGGACCGCTCGAACTTGAGCAGCTTGTAGACCCGCCGGCCGAGCTTGCGGTACTCGACCGTGATCAGGTCGCCCGACACCTCGGTGGCCACGCCGTCGTCTTCCGCCACGATCATGTCGGCGGCGTCGCGGGCGGCCCGGACCTCGACGCCCGTGCCGATGTAGGGGGCCTCGGCCCGGACCAGCGGCACGGCCTGCTTCTGCATGTTGGCGCCCATGAGCGCCCGGTTGGCGTCGTCGTGCTCGAGGAACGGGATGAGCGCGGTGCCCACCGAGACGATCTGCTTGGGCGACACGTCCATGAGCTGGACCTCTTCGGGCGGCACCGCCGAGATCTCGGTGGTGGCGGCGAAGTAGCTCTCGCGCTCGAGCTGGGCCCGCAGGTTCTCGAGGGTGGCGGCCTGCGGCGACCGGCGGACCAGCACCCGCGCGTTGCGGAAGGTGTGGTTGGCGTTGAGCGGCTCGTTCGCCTGGGCGACGACGTAGTCCTCTTCCTCGTCGGCGGTGAGGTAGACGACGTCGTCGGTGACCTTGCCCTTCTTGACCTTGCGGTAGGGCGACTCGATGAAGCCGAAGTCGTTGACGCGTGCGTAGGTCGACAGCGCGCCGATCAGCCCGATGTTGGGACCCTCGGGCGTCTCGATCGGGCACATGCGGCCGTAGTGGCTGAAGTGCACGTCGCGCACCTCGAAGCCGGCCCGCTCCCGCGACAGCCCGCCCGGACCGAGCGCCGACAGGCGCCGCCGGTGGGTCAGGCCCGACAGCGGGTTGACCTGGTCCATGAACTGTGAGAGCTGGCTGGTGCCGAAGAACTCCTTGATGGCGGCCACGACCGGCCGGATGTTGATGAGCGTCTGGGGCGTGATTGCCTCGACGTCCTGCGTGGTCATGCGCTCGCGGACGACCCGCTCCATGCGGGACAGGCCGATGCGCACCTGGTTCTGGATCAGCTCGCCCACCGAGCGGATGCGCCGGTTGGCGAAGTGGTCTTGATCGTCGAGGCGGTAGCCCGGCTCGGCGTTCACCAGGTGGAGCAGGTAGGTGAGGGTGGCGAGGACCTCGCAGCGGCTGAGCACCGACTGCCCGGGCTCCGGTCGGTCGATCAGGCCCCGCTCCTCGAGCATGGGGAACAGCTCGGCCAGCTTGCCGACCTCGGGGCCGAGCTTGCGGTCGAGCTTGTAGCGGCCGACCCGGGACAGGTCGTAGCGCCGGGACTCGAAGAAGGCGTTGCGGAAGTAGACCCGCGCCGACTCCACCGACGGCGGCTCGCCGGGACGGGCACGCTTGTAGATCTCGACCAGCGCCTCGTCCTGCGTGGGGGCGACGTCGCGGTCCTTCTCCCACTGGCCCTCGAGGAAGGGGAACTGGCGCACGAAGGCGTCGAGGAACCCGGGGGCGTTCTCCTCGTCGTAACCGAGCGCGCGGAGCAGCACGAACAGGCTGAGGCGGCGCTTGCGGGCGACGCGGGTGCCGGCGGTCACGTCCTTGCCCGGCTTCTGCTCGACGTCGAACTCGATCCACTCGCCGCGGTAGGGGTGGATGGTGCCCTTGACGAGCTGGTGCTTGGCCAGGTTGCGGAGGCGGTAGCGCTCGCCGGGCTCGAAGATGACGCCTGGCGATCGGACGAGCTGGCTCACCACGACCCGCTCGGTGCCGTTGATCACGAACGTGCCCTTGTCGGTCATCATGGGGAAGTCGCCCATGAAGACCGTCTGCTCCTTGATCTCACCGGTCGAGGCGTTGACGAACCGGGCGCGCACGAAGATGGGCGCCGAGTACGTCATGTCCTTTTCCTTGCACTCCTCGACCGAGAACTTGGGCGGCGGGCGCAGGTCCTCGTCGTCGGGGTCGAACTCCAGCTCGAGCTGCAGGGTCTCGGTGAAGTCCTTGATGGGGGAGATATCGGCGAACGTCTCCTTGAGGCCCTCCTGGAGGAACCAGTCGAAGGACTTCCGCTGGATCGCGATCAGATCGGGGAGGGGGAGGGCCTCCTCGATGTTCGCGAACGAATACCGATCCCGGATGCGAGTGGACAACGAATCACTCCTCAGTGGGTTCGGTCGGCACCTCGGTGCCCTGACGCACCACGGAGCCATGACCAAGCCGGCGACGACGATGAACCGTGCGCGGGCGCGCCCCAGCCACTCTCAGAGTCGCGAAAGCGGAACCGAAGACGCACGGCAACTGACCATGCTAGGGCACAACGGGCGTCAACACAACCCGCGAGACGGCACGCCGTACCGGGGGTGCCATGAGAGTCACCCCGGACGGGCCGAAAGGCTGCGGGCAGGGTAAGCCCCTGGGACGAATTGGTCAAGGGGAACCGCCGGCCAGCCCCGGCCCGCCCGAGGTCATGGGTTCCACCCGACCGAGGGCGAGGTCATAGGTTCCGGACCCGGAACCTATGACCTCAACCCCGTGGTCCCGGACCCCATGACCTCGTGAGACCTGCTCAGCGCGTTCTCGATGTGGTCGCCGAGCTCGTCGGCGGCCCTGTCCGGGTGGTCGACACGCTCGTGGACCACCAGGAGCGGTGTGTCCTGGACGTGGAGCTACCGGACGGTCGGCCCGCCGTGGTCAAGGGCGATGTCGTGATCGAGCGCTCGGCGCGAGAGGCCCGGGTCCTGGAGTTGGCCGCGGCCGGCGGCGTCCCGGTCCCAGTGGTGATCGCCCGGGCGCCCGGTCCGCCGACGGTGCTCGTCCTGGACCGCATGGGCGGCGCGTGGCTGTCGCCGGACCAGCCGGCGAGGGCCTGGGCCGCCACCGGGGCGGCCCTCCGGCGCCTCCACGGGGTCGCCGTCCCAGGCCTGGCTGGCCTGGGCGATCGCGACGGCTGGGCCGCCGGCCTCAGGGGGATGGCCACCCACTGGGCGCCTCGCGCGCGAGCGGCCGCACTCGACGAAGGCGTGGTGGGCGCCACGCGTGCCGCGGTGGATCGGCTGGCCCGGTCGCGGTCCGAGGTGCCGCCCGTGGTGACCCTGCACGGCGACTGCGTGCCGATCCACGTGCGCCTGAGCCAAGACGACGAGGTCGTCGGCCTGCTCGACCTCGGCGATGCCTGCCGCGGCGATCCCGCGTGGGACCTCGCCGTCCTCACCATGCGGTCCCCCGAGCGGCTGCCGGCGGTGCTCGACGGCTACCGCGCCGACCCCGACCTGCGCGCCTGGGCGGCACGAGCGTGGCCCGTCTACCGCGCCCTGCGCCTGGTCGCCGAGGTCGGCTGGCTGGCCGAGCACGGCTTCGACCCGACCGACGCGATACGCGAGGCGACGTCGGCAGCTCACGCGACTCTTTGACGATTTTCCGGGGCCATGCCCCGGAAAATCTTCAAAGACGTCAGTGCTACTTGAGCTCGACGGTGGCGCCGGCGCCTTCGAGGGCGGCCTTGGCCTTGTCGGCCTCGTCCTTGTTGACCTTCTCGAGCACGGCCTTGGGGGCGGACTCGACCAGGTCCTTGGCCTCCTTGAGGCCCAGGCTGGTGAGGGAGCGCACCTCCTTGATGACCGCGATCTTCTGGCCGCCGGCCTCGGTGAGAACGACGTCGAACTCGTCCTTCTCCTCCTCGGCCTCGGCCTCGGCACCACCGCCACCGGCGGCGGGCGCAGCGACGGCCACGGGCGCGGCGGCGGTGACGCCGAAACGCTCCTCGAAGTCCTTGAGCAGCTCGCTCAGCTCGAGGACCGTCATGTTGGAGATCGACTCGAGGATCTCTTCCTTGGTTGCCATGTGTCAGCTCTCCTCAGGGCTGGTGTCGTCAGTGTCGGGGGTGGGGGCCGGCGCTCCGGCGCCGTTCCCCTTGTCGTCGATGAGGGCCTGGAGCCCGTAGGCGAAGTTGCGTGGCAGGGCCTGGAGCAGGCCGGCGAACTGCTGCATCGGGGCTGCGAACGCGCCGGCGAGCCGGGCCAGCAACACATCGCGGGGCTCGACGTCGGCCAGGGCACGGGCCTCCGCGGCGCTCAGCGTCTTGTCGGCCATGACGCCGCCCTTGACCACCAACGCGGGGTTGGTGCGGGCGAAGTCGCGCAGGGCCTTGGCCACCAGCACCGCGTCGGCGGGCGCGCCGTCGGGACGCTCGACGACGAAGGCGATCGCGGTCGGGCCGGTGAGCAACTCGTCCAGCTCGAGCCCCGCGTTGCGGGCCGCGAACCGCACGAGCCTGTTCTTGTAGACCTTGTAGTCCCCGCCGGCCTGGCGCAGCGCCCGGCGCAGCTCGCCCAGCGCAGACACGTCCAGCCCGCGGTACTCGGTCAGCAAGGCGGCACCGGCGTTGGTGAGGCGCTCCTGCACCTCCTCCACCACGGCAACCTTCTCCGGTCTCGGATTCTCCATCGACACCTCCTCTCCTGTGCTCGGACGCTCGCGGCAGCGAACGTCCTGGCACGGCGCCGCCGGGAGCGGCGAGGTGTCGCGGAGTCCGCCTACTCAGGCGGGCTGTCGGCCCTTTGAGCCCCGAAGGGCACCGGAGGTCTTCGGCGAGCGAAGTTGGTTGTGAAGCGACCAGCGTACCGAGCCCGCCCCGCGAGCGGCGAGGCGGGTGGTCGCTAGGCCGCTTCGTCGACCCCGGCTCGCAGCCTTGTGGGATCGATCTTGATGCCGGGGCCCATCGTCGACGAGAGGGTGACCCGACGCATGTAGCGACCCTTGGCCGACGCTGGTTTGGCCCGGTTGAGCTCGTCGATGACGGCCCGGAAGTTCTCGAGCAGCGCCTCGGCCGTGAACGACGCCTTGCCGATCGGCACGTGGACGTTGCCGTAGCGGTCGGTGCGGTACTCGACCTTGCCGCCCTTGAAGTCGGCGACGGCCTTGGCCACGTCGGGCGTGACCGTTCCGGACTTGGGGTTGGGCATCAGGCCCCGGGGTCCCAGGACCCGGCCCAGGCGGCCCACCACCGGCATGAGAT